>Ga0181569_10000152_pt1 | contig 48132 bp, 21 predicted proteins | sample 101ome_19_FD_132452 | JGI IMG/M metagenome (GOLD analysis project Ga0181569, IMG submission 132452) | Coastal salt marsh microbial communities from the Groves Creek Marsh, Skidaway Island, Georgia - 101405AT metaG (megahit assembly) | ecosystem: Environmental > Aquatic > Marine > Intertidal...
AGCACACTTTTCTCACTTCGTTATGTATCGCCTCGCATCCTCACTTATCACTAAGCGCACTCAATATGTGCATCATGAGATGAACATTGCGTTGCCTGCTTATGTACAAGCAGCGGCAGAACGTAAGTCTGTCAATGGTTACGAAGGGCACGTTAATCCTGACCGCAATCGTTACACTCACGCACCCGGTGCTAAGCGTATTGTTTCACCAGAAATCGTGTGACAACTAAACAACTATTCAAACTTGCTAAGTTGCAAGGTTGGACAAAGAAACGCAACGGTGGATCACACTATGTCTTCACAAAACATGAGCACAGCATCACAATCCCCTACAAAGTTAAAAATGACTTTACAGGCAAACTTATCGCAAGACAGTTACAAAGAGTTTAAGATTATCAAACTTAAATCAGTCAAACCTCGCAAGGCACAGTTACACTTTACGAAGGGTCACTAATTAACACTGAGGGGCAGTTAATTTGCCCCTTATTTGTTATATTGGCGCGGCCGGGCGAACGGGTCCCATCTAGCACTTTCTAACCTACAAAAGTATCCAAACGAGCGATAAATATCATCGAGAATAAAAAAATTCGCCCAGAAAAAATCGCCGTGAAAAGTTGAATGGGAATTATTGTACCAAATGGAGTAACCACAGGATTTTATCCGTTACCAGAGACGGCAATTCGACTAGCTGCAAAACCTGAGATAAGTTCAATACCGGCAGGATTATTTGAGTTCAAACCGGTAATTCCACCATTAAATCCCATAATCAAAGACATGCTGGAAAGTTTTGGGGGTGGTAATTTTGGAAGTGATGTTATACCCAAATATATTTCGCCGTATGACACATGTCAATTTGATTTCCAGTCCATACCATTATGGAACGTATTAGGCACACATCCGGTATATGGACCAGGTGGTCATTATATATTGAATGTAGATGTAGAGGGTCCTATAGCATGTATGTTAGAGGATCCGTTACCTAGCAAAGAGAGTATACAAGAAACTTTAAGGTCATTAGGGAAATTTTTGCGAGTTGGTATTAGTCCATGGTGGGCTCCTGGATTGTTTATTGAACCATTCATAACAACTAGTAACGTACAACCCCCGGCACTTCCATCACCTGTAAGTCAAACACCAGCTGGAACTGGTAACGGATATCCGCTATTCACTTCCAGAATTAATGGTTATTACACTGACAGGAATTTTTGGGATAGGCAATGGATATTACAAGAGCGTGATGTAATTGCGAAGTATAATTCATTTGGAAGATTTACGAAACCATGGAAACCAGGTAGGGAGCAATTCCCTTTGGACGAGTTAAGTATAAATCAATTCCAGCCATCGGGAATTACACCATTTACATGGTTTAGTAGTAATTTAATTACTGCAGGTTGTGCCGAGGATGTAATGTTACCATATATCCGTTGTGCCGACCAGATATTATCGTATAAACCTACCGAAATCCGAGCATTAAGGTTTTATTATGTTGTCAATATACAGACAGCATTTTATAAACAGTATAAACCGTTTCCGCCATTTTTCGAACCACCGCCTCCAGTTATACTAGAAAACTATCCATATCTATGTCATATGACTGTAGATGCACAACATGATATATTAAGTATATTTAAATTAATATGTTCCCAACAATTAGTAGGTGGATGTACAAGTCGTGAATTTGAGAATTTATCTGAAGTAAAACAACCAGCACCAGATGATACTTTACAATCTGAATGTTTTACTGATATCACTGATTTTAATACATATAATGAGGAGTTACGTCAAACATTCGAGCAAAAGTTGCAAGATCTTAGAGAAATGGAGGGCATCTAATGGGATTACGACCTGCATTATACAATCCGAGTGATCTCACAACTGGACATCAATGTTGGCCACCTGTAGGTTATCTACCACCACCTTTAGGAGCATCACCTAATGTATTAATGAATTCATCATTAGTACATAAAGTAGGAGATTCAACAATTATTCATTCTTGTCCAACTCTTCCTTTTATTCCACATCCGGATATTATTTCAACAGGTTTTCCAACTGTACTAGTAAATGGTACGCCAGTTGCTTTACAGGGTACAAGTGTATTAACATCATTAGGAATTCCAACTGGAATTGTTGCCGGACTAGCGACAACGAATGTAATTTGTGGGGCGGGATCACTAAATACTCCAAATAGGTTAGCTAATTTTAAAGTACCATGAGCGACTATCAAAAAATTACATATAAAACAAAAGACGGAACGTTAAAAGAGCAACGTTTTGATGATTTTAATGAATTTGCAGATCAAATTGAAGATGCAGCAAATGATTTTTATGAAACAGGTATGAACCCCGGATTGGAGATTGAAACACGTTATGGAAACATCACAAGAAAAGAATCCATTACAGGAGGTATTGGATCGCCTGAATTCCTTAGAGACTAGGATAAAGGTATTAGAAGATAAAGTAAGTCAATTTAAAATCCTGTATAAGCGCCCAGGAGGCACTGAATACGAGACCTTAGCACAGACACTTGATTATCTGCACAAGGCACTTGACAAACGCTCCTAGGGGTGTTAAAATGACAAAGTAAACCAAGAGGTATTATGGCGAGAGCAAAAGTTGGATTGATGGGCGACAAGATGATTGAGTCTACTCCCAAGAAAACACGACAGGGCATGGGAAAACATACGAAGTATGCTGCCACTTCTCGTAACGGTAAGCGTAAGCGTTATCGTGGACAGGGGCGATAAATACTTCTGAGATAGAAACCTCTCTAAAAGTTCTACATATGTAGTCCTTTAGAGGGGTTTTTTCATGGCTAATAGTCCAGTAGATAAAAGTGAAGAGTTCATCAAATCTGGTATGACATTGATTACTGACCCAGCAGCAGATAAATTGTTAGAAATTGCTGCCAAACGTTCAAAAAATAAAATTTTAACGGACATGTTGAGTCAGGCAGAATGGGATGATGGTTTTATAGGAAAGTGAGATAAATAAGGAAGAAGTCGTATATCATTCTTGTGCCCACATTTCAGACATTCAAAGATCTGAGTATTGCTTTTAAGCCTCATCCTGTCACTGGGGATGTTGCGACAAAGAAAGATGTATCTGCAATTAGACAATCTCTATTGAATTTGTTATACACCCGACGTGGGGAAAGATTATTTGATTCACAATTAGGTACAAATCTAATTAATCTATTATTTGAACCATTAAGTGAGATAACTGCAGGATTAATTAGAGATGAAATAATAGATGTAATTACAAGTTACGAACCAAGAGTTTCTATTAAATCTATAGAAGTATCCACAAATCAATCATTGGATGGATTTGATGTAAGAATTGACTTCATTGTTGTTGGTAGAGAGGATGTACCTACCAATATAGACCTATTCTTGGAGAGACTATAAAGTGCCGTATTCTCAACTTACTAATCTAGATTACTTAGAAATTAAAGAAAATCTCAAAACATATTTGAGAACTCAGTCAGATTTCACTGATTATGATTTTGAGGGTTCTGCACTCAGTCATATTCTTGATGTTTTAGCATATAATACTTACTATACTGCATTTAACACAAATCTTGTTGCGAATGAGTTTTTTATTGATTCAGCAACACTTAGAGATAATGTTGTAAGGATTGCGAAACAATTAGGGTACAGACCAAGATCTAAAGTTTCCCCTAAAGCAATATTAGATTTTACCACTACAGTTACATCACAAATCAAACCATCCTCTTTGACTCTACAAAAAGGGACAGGTTTTATTACAAATTATGATAACGTATTATACAACTATGTTGTTGTAGAAGATGTTACCGTTCCAGTTAATTCTGGCGTTGCTAATTTTAACAATATTGAAGTATATGAAGGAACATTAGTAAGAGAGTTCTTCACATACGATGAAACACAACCAAATAGAATTATTTTAAGTAATCCTCAACTTGATACTTCAACCATTAGAGTAAATGTATTTGACAATGAAAATACAACTTCAAAACGTCCATATCTAATAGCAGATAATATTCTTGATGTAAATGGACAGTCTAACGTATTTTTTGTTGAGGAAGTAGATGATGAGAAATATGAAATTATTTTTGGAGATGGTACGTTTGGTACTAAATTAAGTACAGGAAATTATCTAGAAATTACTTATTTGATTACTGCTGGTCCAGAATCAAATGGCGTCAAGACGTTCAGATTCAATGGAGTGATGTTTGATACCAATGGAGCACAATATCCTAATACAACTGTCGTAACCAATGTTACAGAGTCATTTGGTGGCGCTGACATTGAATCTATTAACGATATCAAGTTCATTGCTCCCAAATATTTTGCCACACAAGATAGAGCGGTAACTTCAGAGGACTTCAAACCAATTATTAGTAAAATTTATCCTAATGTATCTGATATCATTTCATATGGTGGGGAGGATGAAGTTCCCCCTGAATATGGAGTTGTTAAACTTGTTATCAAACCAAAAGTAGGTGCAATTATTGGAAATTCAGTTAAGCAAGAACTGGAGAGACAATTAAAGGAATATATGGTTGGATCTGTTAGACCTGTAATATTAGACCCATCAATTTTATATGTTGAGTTAAAATCTAACATTTATTATTCTTCTGTGTTAACAACACTAGCATCTCAAGACATTGCAACTGCTGTTATTGAATCTATAGTTGAATATGTAAAACTATCAGACACAGAAAAGTTTGGTGGTAAGTTTAGATACAGCAAAATTAATGGTGTTATTGATGGAACTGATGAAGCAATCCAATCTAATGAGACTGAGATTATCCTAAGAAAAGATTTTGTTCCATTGCTAAACACAACTTCATATTATGAAATTTGTTATCAAAATGAATTTGATAAAAATTGTGATGGTGCCACAGTTCAATCTACTGGATTTGTGGTTTCTGAATATCCAAACTTTACAGTCTATGTCAAGGATATCGATGGAAGAATGGTACTATATAGAATAGGCGTTGATGGTACTGAAATTATATTGGATAATAATGCAGGAGAGGTAAATTACCTTGAAGGCGAAATTAAATTATATAATTTGACAATCATTAAAGGTTCTTTTATTGATAACAAAATTGAAATTAGAACTGTACCATACAAAAAAGATATTTTTGCATTTCGTGAGCAATACCTAGAATTAGATATTGCAAAAAGTAATTTTGTTGCAATAGCAGAGTAAGAATAAATGGCGATAAGGTTATCCAATCTAGTAAAAAGACAGTTACCAGAGTTCATTTCTACTCAGTATAGTACTTTTGCGTCTTTTTTAGAAAAGTACTACGAGGGACTTGAGGTACATGGACAACCGTTAGATATATTATCAAACATAACTTCTTATTATGATATTAACTACTATCAGAAAAATTTACTTGAGCGTGGGTCAAAATTAACCCAATCAGTAAATTTAACAGATACGGAATTTGAATTAGAAGATGCGACGGGATTTCCTGATGAATATGGATATTTTAAAGTTGGATCCGAAATTTGTTTTTATACTAAGAAAGAAGGAAACACACTAACCGGAGTTTATAGAGGAGTTAGTGGCACCACAAAACTTGGTGACTTATATAAAAAGTCAAAATACGAAGCATCAAATCCAGAAAATCATTCTGCTGGTGATACTGTACAAAACATCAGTAATCTTTTTCTATTTGCTATTGTAAAAAGTTTTGAATCTCAGTATCTAGGAAGCATCCCCAAAAATTTACTTTCTGACGATGTTGATAAGAGAACTTTAATTAAAAACATAACAAGTTTTTACAAAGCAAAAGGTTCTGAAAAATCTATTAAGTTTATCTTCAATTCTCTTGTAGACTCTAATCCAGCAAACACTGCTGAGATTAAGAAACCATCAGAACAGACAATGAAGTTGTCTACGTCTGATTGGACAAATAACTATGAAATTTATGTAAAAATTATTTCAGGAAATCCAGATAATTTAATTTCACAGCAGTTAGTTCAAACAGAACCATCTTATGCATCAGCATTTATTGATGTTGTTGAAATTGTAGATTCTTCTAAGTCTCTCTACAAATTAACTGTAGACAAACAATTATTAAATTCAGAGTTTGATATATTTTCTTATACAGAATTAGTAAATCCTATTACTACAAATGATACTACTAATTTTGTGGTAGAAGTTGTTAGTACTAAAGGATGGAAAACTACTGATAAGTATTTTTATATTAACAATGAAGAATTTTTAATTATTAACAGAAATATTAATCAGTTTACTGTTGCCAGAAGAAGTGGTACTGGTTCATATCCTGCAGGAACAAAATTATACATTTCTAAACCATTAGAGATTAATGGTGTTAAGTTACAAGTAACTGGTTCAGTATATAACATTTCACCAAAATCAAAAGTTCCATATTCTTCTGTTGGCGATCCTATTTTAGAATTTAACTCTTCAATTTCTAGTAGAGAAACTACAGTATTTGATGTATCGAATGGTGAATACAGATGGATACCGAATGTTAATAGACAGAAACCTTCAGCCGTAACAGCATCTGCAGCTGTGCAGGCAAATTTAGCAAACATTAATACTAATGTTTCTGCAATATTTGAAGATGAAACATACTTCTATGTTTGCTCTTCTGGATATCCATCTTTTGATATTCTTGGTCCTACAGATCCTTCTGGATTAGAAGACAACAAATATTTAAAATTAATTAGAAAAAATCCAGTTTCAAATACAGATGTATATGAAATTGGAAGAAATGATATTGCCATATTCTTAGATGGTACAATTGCATACAGCAAGATAAGTGAGAATTTTGTAAATTATGGACAAGTTGAAAAAGTAAATATTTTATCAAAAGGTAGTGGATATAAAGTACCGCCAGTTGTACTAGTAAATAATTCTCCAACTAAAGCAAAAGCTATTTTATCGGGAGATGTAGTTTCTGATGTTGAAGTAATTACTGAGCAAATTTATAGAAAAACACCACATGTTGAGATTATCTCAGGTAGAAAGGGTGAGTTGCAAGCACTAGTTACAGCAGGAAGAATTACAGATATTATTGTTACCAATCCTGGTGAATATTACACATCACCACCAAGAATTTTAATTACGGATAAAGAAGGAAGGGGCAGATTTGCTGAGTATAGAGCAAGAATATCTTCTACTGGAAAAATTATTGGTGTTGATAAAATAAATGAAGGTAGAAATTATACTGCAGCAAATGTAGTTGTTGATGTTATTCCTGCCGGTGCTGGAGCTTCAGTAACTTTTGAAATAAAAAAATGGTACAAAAATAGATATACTGAGTCAACAAACCTCGATGATAATCATGGAACTGTAATAAACAAAAAATTCTTTGTTGATAAGACTCTAGGAAAGACTTATGCAATTTTAGCAAATCCTAAAAAGTTACGTTTTGCATTAGGCGATAACATCAATTCTTTATACCAAGAAACTGTTACAGGTCACTCAAAAATTATTGGATATGCATATGATGGCAATCCAATTTACGGTCCATATGGATATACCGACCCACTAGATGCAACTTCTGCAATTACTAGACTTAGAAGTGGATATACAGAAAATACTTCTAGACCAGATGGTCCACCAGTATCAGTTTACCCATTGGGTACATTTGATGAAGATTTTACATGGTCTCCAAATATTAACACAGGAAAAACATATTTGGATATCAATAATGGTAGATATTGCGTAACTCCTGAATATCCTCAAGGTGTGTATGCATATTTCTTGAGCATCGATGCTTCAGGTAATCCAGTTTATCCTTACATTCTTGGTAAGAATTATTATTCTATCCCTGTAGATTCAAACTATAATAGTCCTATTACACAAGATCAAGTTCCTAGAACAGCAAAGATACTAGATTTTACGGACGTAATTAAAAACGGTCAAAATTTCTCCGCTGTAGTTTCTTCTGTAAATTCAGGTTTTGTTAATGGATTCTTTGTAGATTCTACTGTAAGGGAACACAATCCAGGAAATAAAGTATTCATAGAAAATCCCAAGTCTGGTGGTTCTGGATTGCTTGCTTCAGTTGGTACTGTGTCCAACTCTAATGTAGATTACCTTAGAGCAAAAGAAAGTGTATGTAAATTACGTTCATTAACTGAATGTTACCTTTTTAAAGATTATATTTTTAGACAGCAAAATACCGGATTTGAAGGTAATATTGTAGGGGATGTATTATTTGACTCTACAATTATTTTAGAGGATATTACTGGAAACTTTACTAATGATAAATTTGACCTTATAGATCCAAATACCAATACCCCAGTAAAAATTATATCTTTATTACTTAATGATTCTGCTACATTTACCGCCAATTCAACTATAGAATTAACTGATGGTGAGTTGAATCCGGATTCAGTTAAAGCATCCGGTGTAATTTTAGAAAGCACATCTCGTCAAAATACATTAAGAGTATTAGTACAGTTTGGAGATTTTGATTTAGGTATTGACAATAACGATTTATCTTTACAAAGTAGTACTCTTGCTGATGATGTTGGTGTTGGTATATTTTCAACACGTTCATTGAGTGAAAATATTACTATTAGTATTTTTGATTACAATTTTGCTATTCTAAAAACATCTGAAAATCACAATCTGTCTATTGGAGATATTATTGACGTTAGTATCAATCCAGAAGATTCTGTTACCGAAAAAACATATTATGTACGCAAAAAATTATTTCAAGAGGTACAACTTAGAGATAGAAGATTAGTAGCAAGTCTTGAAGATACTGGTATTGGTAGACTATCAATTCTAGCTGGAGGACTTTATAGTGCCCCAGGAACATATTCAGCAAATTTAGGAAATGCATCCGTAAACGTTGTAATTACAAATTATGGTACATATAATTCAGTTTCGGAAATAATTGTTACAGATAAAGGTTCCAATTTTAAAGAAGACGAAGTTTTAACTCTAGACAATTTAGTTGGTGTTACACAAAACAGACCTGCAATCTTTAGAGTTGATCACGCTGGATTGGGACCAGATGAAGATATTTTTAAATTGACATCAGTAGAATATCTTTCTGTAGATGATTTTCTAACGATTGATGATGAAATTGTCAAAGTTGTTTCTATAGATAGCGCAGAACGTCTTGTTGGTATAGAAAGAGGACAACAGGGAACTGTAGCGGCAAAACATTTTAACACTGCTATTGTTAACTTTTCTAATCCAATTTACAGATTTACTCCTGGACAATACCTAGACCAAATTGGAACTAGTTCTACAGACCCCACAGTTTATAGTTATAATCCAGAAACAAATTTATTAATTTTACAATATGAATATGGTGTTGATATTACACAAACACCAAATATATCAATATCATCTTTCTTCTCAGATTCTAGTAATCCAGAAAAAAATGTTTCTATCCAATCTGTTGGTGAAAAGACATTTAAATTAGAATTTTCTGAAGATGACGAGAACAATTTTGTAATCAATCCAAATATTAATATTCAGTTATATTACAAGTATATTTTTGATACTTCTCATCCTAGTATGGTGGATACATACTTAGATTTTTCGCCAAGTTTAAATTACAATTTAATTACTTTAGAAAAACTTGTTGGTGATGATGAGCCTGGTTCTGAGTTGCCAAATTCTTTCGTATCTTTAAAATTTGGATTTGGATTAAATACGCCAGACAATACATTTACTGATACACAAGCACTAAGATTTACAAATTACTACTATTTTATTGTGGCAAGTGGTGTAGATACAGATAACTCTAGAGTTTCTGTAGAATTAGATCCTCTTGTTGGAACAAAGGTAATTGATTTTACTACAGATGATAAATTTACATATTCTATTGCTAATCAACCACAAGAGAATGGTAGTGGAGACATTTCTTACATAACAAGTTCTGAAACTTCTATTGGTGAAATTAAATCTATTAAAGTAGAAAATTCTGGTTCTGAATATACAGAAATTCCAACTATCTTAGGTATTCGTGTTCCTGAATTTCAAGAAGCAAAATTTAATGTGACTTTAGATAAATTTGGTAATGTTACATCTGTGTCTATAACAGATGCGGGGACAAATTACACCAATCCTGCCATTATAACTGAGAGTGACGAGGGAACACCAGGCATTTATAGACCTTCCGTGGTAGATGGAAAAATTATATCTTTAAATATATTGGAACCCGGCACTGGATATTCAAAAGTCCCAACTCTAAGAGCGATTGAAACTGCACACAAAATTTATGCAACTTCAGAAAATATTGGATTACCAAAATCAGTTATAATTAATAATCCTGGATCAAATTATAGTAAAGATACAACAACATTACCAAAATTTACTTCAACTTTGGTAGTCTTGTTATCCAATGTCTCTGAAGGTAGATTCCCCGCAGGGAAGAAAGTGAGGCAGTTTGGTCCTGGAGGAATTCCATTCTTTGAGGGCACTGTTGTAACTACGGTGAAGAAAAATTCAAATATTGTCAAATTCAAAAATATTGTTGGGGAATTAGACAAAACTATTGAATTAGAAGGTGCTTCTATTATAGCAATTTTATCAACAGACTATGAAACTGAATTTAAGTCTTTCTTTGACAAGAAAGGATTCTTTAATTCAGAAAAAGGTATTATTAGTGCTACTGATAGTAAAATTACTGATTCGTATTATTATCAAGATTATTCTTATGTAATCAGATCATATACTCCTATTGATATTTGGAGAGACCTAATTAAAGATGTTGTACACCCAGCAGGTTTTCAACTCTTTGGTGAAGTTGTAGTTGAAAATGAAGTTAAGGCAGTTGCTCCACCAGCAGAGCAACCTATTATCCCATTCTTAGCACAAATTAACGTTACTGTAGAAGATGGATTTAGTGAATCTAGAGTAATTCAACTTACTGAAGTTGTATCTAGTTTTGGTGACATTAATATTACTAAAGGTGTAGGTAGATTAGCTTTAGATGAGGAAAATTTATCTTCTACCAATATTTACGATATTTCACTGTCACCAGAGTTTGATGGATATATTGACGGTGATACCGGACTAACTTTCGGTACTAGAACATTTACTATGCGTGATGCAGAAACCAATGCACTAATTGAACCGTATAATGAAAATGCATTAATTATTTCTATTAATGGTATAGTACAAGAACCAAAAGTTGCATTTACTGTTGATGGAAGTGAAATTACATTTGCAACTGCTCCATTAGGTCCTAGAGTATCAGAAGGTCAATCTTTAGAACCAGCAAACTTTATTGGTAGATTGTTTGAATTTGTCGATACTGATATCTCAGAATCTTCATTTAAGAAGGCAAAAAATATTTTCCAAAGAAGTGGAATATGGTTAGATTCAGCAAATCAAATTAGATTCAATAGAAACTTTATTGTTGAGGAAACTTTTGGTTATATTACGGCAAAGTATCCAGCAACTGAGTTTGATACTGGTAAATGCAAGAGAGATATAGGTCTTATTATTGATGCATTTGAGCATGACTTAAGATTTGGTGGTAACCTCAGTACAGTAACTGCAGGAAACTCTTATTATAATGCAGCTCAAGAATTAGACTTTATTAATAATGAATTAGAAGAAACTAGAGATGCATACCTTTATGCTGCAAAATTATGTGCTGCGGCAATTAGAAATTGGGATGTAGTATTCATTGATGACCCAGCAACTGCAGATCCAATTTTTGAAGTTATTGTAACTGCAAATAGTGACCTCATCACAGTTCCTTCGACATTTGGTATTGTTGAGGGTATGTACCTAAGTTCTGGTAGTCAGTTCCCACTGGACACTAGAGTTATCGAAATTATTGATGAAACTAATATTAGAGTGAGTAATAACGCATTTGCTGACATTAGTGATACATCATCATTTATCTTTGAGATTCCTTCAAGTACAATAGAAGAATTACCAGGAACTAGTGGGGAAATTGAATTTGAATACAATGGAATACAAATTAATACTGATGCTGAATTAATTATTGATGATGGAACTACTGTTTCTATTACCGCTGCTATTGCTAGATTACGTCAAGTAAGATTCTCATTAAGTAAAATCAACACAGGAACTTTTGTTGATGCTGCTAATCTTATCAAGGTCAATAGAAGTTATATTATTGATGAAACTATTTCGTATGTAAATTCAACATTCCCTGGATTTGTAAATCCAAGTGAAATTAAGTGCCGGAGAGATACTGGATATTTAATTGATGCTGTTGTTTATCATCTACAGTATGGCGGAAATAACAGAATTATTGATTATGCTGAGAAGTATTATCTAGCAAATAAATTAAATTATATAAATGACGAATTAACAGAGACGGTTGCTGCATTTACATATGCTGTAGATTTAATGCAGCAGGCTATTTTAGACCCTGGAGCACCTTTTGAAACAACACCATATGCTGTAGCACCAGATGAATCATTTGGTGTTCAGTGTGCAGAAGTTCAGTCAGCAATAGAATCTTATAAAGATTCTTATATCTTTATCTTAGAAAATGGTCCAAATCTTATTCAACGAGATTTTGGTAATCAACAGAGAAGTGGGGAATATACAACATTAAAAACATATTCGAATTATGATTTAATCGATGATGTAGAACTACAACTTTCTACAGAAATTGACGGAGTTGTTTTTGGAGCAGAATGTGCAGAGGTCATTTCTGCTGTTTATACATTACATCAATCATTGGATACTATATTGACTACTGGCGCAGGAACAGTGGAATCAAGTCGTCCAGATTACATTGACGGCGAGAATACTTTATTTGAACTTTATAAAGATAATGGAGATATCTTCAAAACCACCGTAGGTGAAGATTTATTAGTTTTTATTAATGGTATTTTACAAAAACCACCTGCATACAAAATTATAAGATCAGAAAATCCAAACCTAACTGATTTAATTGAATTTTCAGTCGCGCCAAAATGGGACCAGTCAGATGCACAACTAAGATTGGGTGAAGGACTATCTATAGAAACTTTCCACGCCTATTCTATTGGTTCTTATGAGAGAAGAAGAGTAGATTCTAATAAGATACCCATTCGCAAAGATCTAACAATTTTTAATGACTTTGGAGCTGTCACTGCAGTGACAGACCCAAGATACTATACAGTCTTTGTGGACGGAGTACAGCAAAGACCTAGTGTTGATTATACTATTTCCGGAAATAGATTAGTATTTAAAAAACGTTTAAACAGTTACACATCACCCGATGGTATTACTACAATACCTAATGTAGACATACTTTCATATCAAGGTGGTTCTGATAATAACACCTTTACTGCTTTCTATTTTGAGCGTAATGGTGCATATTCTGCTCTTGCTATCTTGGATTTATATTATAGCGCAGATGGAGAAAATTTCTATGAAACTGTAAAAAATTGGGATGCTCCATCTCGTACACATCCAATTCAAATTTATAATGACGACAATTCAATTGGTTCCGTATATGACTACGAAGAAATTCAAGATCCATATCCAGGAATTAGATTAAAACTTGCAATTAACAACAATCCTGAAATTAACTCTGAACAACCAATTATTTTCAGAAAGCGTTTAGAAAACGTACCCGATTTAGATTTTACTGTAGCTATTACATTTGATGAAGATATTACTTTCCTAGGACCAGATTTTTATGTCTTTGGAAATATTACAGTTGCTGAAGGAACTGAAATTGTTGTAGATGATACCGCTACTGTAGTTTCAGCAGAAATTGTATTTAATTTTGAAGAAGAAGATGGGCAGAGATTACTAAGAAGAACTGTTTCTCCATGGTTATTTGCAAAAGAATCGGGAAATAAAGCATGGAGAGGAACACATACTTCTACAGCGAAGATACTAGAAGGAGATAAGATTAGAGTAAATGGGGAAAATAATTTCAGAACTATAACATCAGTTCCTGATATTGTAAAAACTAATAATTATAATACCTTTACACCAAATACTTTTTATGGTTCTATTATAACATCACCTTCTTTAGAAAGACCTAGTGGAAGTGGTCTTTCAATTACAACAGTAATTGATCCAGTGACAGGTTCTATTACAGGTTTGGATTATGGTGAACCCGATTTAATTAGACTACGCCTTCTTGGTGAATCGATACCTCAAATTGGAACTGGATATCAAGAAGGAGTTTACATAGACTTTATTCCTGTCGATGGAAATGGTGGCGGTGGATTTGCTCGCGTTTTGACATGGGATGGTGTAGTAGTAGGATTACAAATTGAAAATCCTGGTTATGGGTATACTTCACCTCCAACTGCGATTGTAACTAGAGGTTATGATATTATCAAAACTCAAAGAAATATTCAAACATCTCTTTCTAGAAATGTCAATATTTCACTGTTCCCATCACCTCTAATTATTGGAACTCAAGCACAAATTGTTGTACCTAATCTTACTGAAACTGGTGCATTTATTCCTGTTGGATTTGCAGACCCAATTGATGAATTTATCATTAATAAGTTCCTTGAAGCGGAGGTTGTATCGGCACAGATTCCTACAGGATTAACACAGGAAATACTAAGAACTTCTGGTGCAAACTTTAATTCTACAATTTCCTTGGTTCCTTCAGTGGAAGTTGGTGAAAGATTGTTTATCAAACCACAGGAATCTTCCGCTCCTGTTGGTGCATCAACTGCTACATCCGGTACTGTATTAATTCTAAGCGAATCTAGAGTTGGTGCTGGAGATACATTAATTACTCCAGAAAGTCTCAATCAACTTGCTGCTCTTGTCAATATTCAATTCAACCTTGGAGATACAACTTTATTTGTTACATCCACAGATGGATTCCCTGATAGTGGACTTCTCATTGTTGGAACTGAAGTTTTAACATATTCAAGCAAGTTACCAGATAGATTCTTTATTGATCTAAGAGGTGCTGAAGGAACCATAGAAGCAGTACACCCTATTGGTGAAGTTGTTAGGGTATACCTGAACTTCATTAATGGTAATGGTCCACCGGAACAAGAAATTGAGGCGTTTAATGAAGATGATAATGCTGGACCAATTAGCGGTACAACAGACATCATCCTCAGATTTGATACAGATTTAGATGTCACTTCTATTGATGGATTTGTTGACACAGTTTCACCTCTAGAAAGAGCAGGTAGAACTGTTGAGTCACTAACCACAGATACGCTTGAACCAATTGCCTCAACTGATGTTACCAAGCGTCTAAGATCTACTACTGTAGAATTTATTGATGTACCCGAAATTACCAGTGATGTAACATTAATTAATGAGTATGATGCACAAATTTACGACTTAGTAACCGCATCACAAATTGATAGTATCGTTGAACCAGATAGTAATTTGGTATCACTTTCTGATGTAAATTATGATATCAGTATTAATCTAAACACAATCTCAGTTTCTCCTGTACCATCCGGATTTACGGACAATACAATTATTGCTGAAATTCCACCAACTCCTGAAGATGTGACAATTCTTGATGTCACTCTACTAGAAACTACCGTTGATGAATTAATAATTGGATTCGAATTCGACTCAGTTGCTACTGAACTGTCACCAACAGAAGGCGAATTAATTATTCTAGGCGAATCTTCAGCTAGCGTACCTCTGCTAACCTCGACATCTACAAGTGAGTTTATATCAATAATTGAAGAAGTACCAATTCCTGAGGATGTATCATATATCTTTATTGGTGAAAATGTAACTGTATCCGAACAGATTACATTACAACCTAGAGATGTAGCGGCAACTTATCCAACAATAAGTTCCGTTGAAGAGATTGAATCTGATGTACAAACTCTAACAACTGCACCCGGCATTAACTATGTATCTATAAGTAAGGTTGAGGAAAATGATACTGAAGAATCTGAAATTATTATTCCTGTTGAGACTATTGATACCGGAGACACATTAGTTTCTGTTTCTGTATCTAACTTCGTATCTGAAGCAATAGTTATTGTTTCCCCACAACTTGAATTTGCTGGTTCTCAATTAGGACGTACCCAAGAATTACGCAAGCAACCTGAAGACATTATTGCTGTTTATCCTGCAATAATTACTGAAGAAGAGATTATCTCAGAATACGATGCTGCGGAGCATAAGGTTATCACACCATCTGGACCTCAGACGGTTGATATAGATAGTGTTGTTGATACTGGTGCCATTGACGTGTTTAATGAAACTATTAATCCATCTAATATTGGTATAAATCCATGACATCTATAAATTTTTCTGCTCCTATAGAAGTTGAATTGAATTCTGGGTTAACGACCACAGTTAATAACTTGTTATATCAAACAAGAACACTTAATAAATTTTTTAACAATTATATTACTAGTGTTAGTGTTGGTTATTTTGAAACTTATGATAGAAATGCTTTATGCGAGGCAGGAACTATAAATTATCAAATGGTGTCTGATGTGAATGGAGATGCTAATCCTCCTTTGGTTGGCATCTCATCCACATCTATTTTTGACCAAGACCCGTTAATTACACTTGAAACATATTTTGATAGGCCATATTCCACATATACCACACAAAACAAAAGAACTGGAGGTCCTGGCATTCCATCTATAAATTTATCGGGAGCACAATTTGATAGATTTCAGAATGCAAATACAGAATTAGTGGTTTTATCTACAGCAACAGCACCAAATCCACTAGGAAATTTTCCACCTGCAGGAAGATTACAACTAAATAAAGAAGTATTATCTTATACTGGAATAACTGCGGGCGACACATTTACTGGTGTTACCAGAGATATCGATGGTACTGGTCCCTATACCCATACATCCGGAGATTATCTTCGTAGTATAACCATCTAATCCAAAAGTATTATAAATAAAACAAGAAAACAGACCTGTTATTTTAAGAGAGGATCATGAGCGCACTTATCACAGACAAGTTTAGAGTATATAATGCCAAGCAATTCTTGGAATCGTTTGATGAAGCGGTTGGAACTGAGCACTTCTTCTTCGTCGGTCGCTCAAAGGACTGGGCTTCGGTCGTAGAATTTTACGGACTCAGTGGTACGGGACCAAATTTGGACGGAACCACACAAATCACTATCGACCAAGGCGGGACGCCGGTAACAGCGACCATCGTTGGTGGTTTGGAGGGAGCATGGATTGTTACAGGTCTGGATCCAGCTCTCCTCACAACTCTAGCATTCGGTCAAACTATTGACTGGACCGTTCCTGGAGTAGGGTCTGCACAAGTATTAAAAGTAAGACCAGCAACTGAGGACACTCCTCTCCGTCCCCTAGACAACCTAATCGAAAAATACGATTACTACAGAGAAATTATTGCTGCCAAGAGAATTTTCAACCAAACAATTGGTGATGGTTCAGCAACTCTTGCTCCAGACGGTAGCTATGTTTCTGCTGTTATCAATCGTCTAGACTACGGTATCAATTCTGACTTTACTGACAGAACGGACCCATATGATATGTGGCGTCCTAACTATGCTGCTGACCCAACATTTACCAGACTTTCACAAGGTGCAACCGGAGAAGCAGGTGTTGCAAACCTTGAGATGATTACTAGAAATAGTCAGTATGAAGTATTCATGTGCATCGATAACAAACCTGATGCAACTGGTCTTGGTACTGTTCCTGACCTTCCTGTAACTAACGGACCTCGCTTTGCAGGCGTAGCACCAGTAGCAAATCCTGATACAGCAGGATATCATGCAGCATCTGGTATTTTCAGAACAAATAGTGGTCAGAGATGGAAGTATCTATATACACTATCCACAACTGATGTTCTAAGATTCCAGTCACAAAGATTTATCCCACTTCGTCCTTTTGCTGGTGTATCTATTGTTGGACCAGAAGTTGTAACCATTCTTGATGGTGGTTCCGGTTGGGCAGATGGAGTTTACTATACTCCTATTAATGGTGATGGACAAGTAGATAACTCCAACTTTAAGATTTGTAGATTTGAAGTTACCGGTGGTACTGGTGTAATTTCCGATGCTAGAGTTCTTCTAGGTACTGATACAACACAAGATGAAACCAATGGTGTAGCAGCATCAACAGCGTATACCTATGCGACAGTTAATCTTGCAGATCAAGGAGTTACTGGTACTGAAAACAGATTCAAAACTGGTGTATTCACCAGTGCTGATCTGACTGCAGCTGCAACAGTTCCTCCAGCAACACCAGGTGCTCTAGAAGTTGTCATTCCTCCTCAGGGTGGTTATGGTAGCACTGATGGTCCTACATTCCAAGAGCAACTAAATGCTAAGCGTGTAATGTGTAACATTCGCCTAACATTTGGTGAGGGTGGAGGAGACTTCCCTGTAACTAACGACTTCAGAAGAATTGGTCTCCTAAGAGATCCTAAAGAGTACAATGGTTCTGGTGGTACAGAAATCACAGGTGCAACTCCAGAAACAGTTAGAAACACTTTTGCAGTCAGTTTTGGTGCAGGCACTAGCTATATTGCTAACTTTGTTCCTGATGAAGAGATTGAACAAACTCAAGGAACTGCTGGTGGAGCAGCTCCAGTCGCTAAAGGAACCGTAGTTGAGTGGTTACCAAATGACCCCAACAACGTATCTCTTGGTGGAAAACTAAGATATTACCAAGATCCTATTCTGCACAGAGATGAAAATGGTACTGTTAATCCCTTTGTTCCATCAGGCGGAGACGGCGGTGATGTAACTACAGGTGGAGATATTATTGGATCAGTTTCAGGTTCACACCCCACCACAGATGTTCTAACAACTGCAACCAATGCTTATGGTAGTGGAAACCTACCCGCTGCTCATGACGTTGATGGTGCTACAGTTACTGCTGATATTTTATATCCAGAACTAGAACCATATACAGGTGAAATCATCTATGTAGAAAACAGAAGACTAATCACCCGTGCAGAAGACCAAATTGAAGATATTAAACTAGTTATTGAGTTCTGATTAACTCAATATCTTGACTATAAATAAGGTTAGGAAACTTAGGTGCATAAAAATTTAATATGGCACAGAATACTAACCTTAATGTATCCCCATATTATGACGACTTTAATAGGGATAAAGACTTCTACCGTGTTCTGTTCAGGCCGGGATACTCTGTTCAAAGTAGAGAATTAACTACTTTACAGAGTATCCTACAAGAGCAGATAGAGAGGTATGGTAATTATCAATTTAAGCAGGGGGAACTAGTAACTCCTGGAGAGGTTGGTTTAAATACTAAATTAAATTACGTTAAGTTATCTTCAGTTTCTGAAGTTGCTATTAACGAAGGTGGAGAAATTGTATATAGAAAATATGATATCTCCGGTTTGGTTGGTGGCACTTTAGTAGGTGTCACGTCTGGAGTCCAAGCAACAGTATTGGCAGTAAAGACAGAGACCACAAGTAATTCAGATACACTTTTTGTTTCCTATATTTCAAGCGGAGATTCTACTACAGAACCAACCTTTAGACAAGGTGAGTTGCTAGAAGTTGTAGATGGCGTAAATACTCCAGTTTTAACTGTTGGCACTGATGGTGCAGTGCTACCTAATTTTATTTCAATTACTGATGTAGAAACTGAGATTACAGAAACTGTATTCAGTCCTGCCCTTGGATTAGCAGCTGCAGTTGATATTCAAGAAGGAATCTATTTTGTAAATGGATTTTTTGTAAGAAATTCTTCTCAACTTTTAATTGTTGATCCGTATAATAATAAACCATCAGCAAAAGTTGCATTCAACATTACTGAAAATATTATTACCCCAGAATTTGATGAGTCATTATATGATAATTCTAGAGGTTCTTCTAATTTTTCTGCTCCTGGTTCACACAGACTACAGATTGAATTAGTTGCTCAGTCATATGGATATAATGAGATACTAGACAAAAATAGTATCGAACTTATTACAATTAAGAATGGTTCTGTTCTTAAAAAAATTAAACAGAAAGAATATAATGTTTTAGAAGAAACTCTAGCAAGAAGAACATTTGATGAATCTGGTGATTATGTTGTAGATAATTTTACATTTGATGTAAGAGAATATGTACAGACATCCGACAATACTGGATTATTTTCTGTAAATTCATCTACAGGTTTAGTTAATGGACTTCCACAATCTGAAGCAAAGCAAAAATTAATTGGTACTGTTGGTCCTGGTAAGGCATATGTAAAGGGTTATGAGATTATTAACAAAGAAACTAAGTATCTAACTCTAGACAAGGCAACAGATACAATTCAAAGAAATAACGTACTATTAAAATATAATGGTGCGAGTTCATTTTATGTAACTAATGTATATGGAAGTGTTCCAGTAAACGCAGAAGGTGTAGAATTAGAATCATATCCATCAATCTATTTGATGAATACATTTAATGATGGTGGAGTTGGTTTAAATGGATTAACTAATACTTTTAGAAATACAGATAATCATCGTGGAGAGTTGATGTCTGATGGTCCACCAGACTCTGTAGGATTTGACTTAGATTTGGAACCAAGTGACATTGCGGTCAAGACTATATGGGTAGAACGTAGTACTCAGATACTACCATCTTATGTCGAGACTTTCTTACCAGCGCCAGGAGACCTCCTGTGGGTCATTAGAAACTATGATGTACAAGAAGGGTCAGGAACTACAAGAACTGCCACTACAGAGCGTGTGAGAGTTGTCTCAACCGCATTGGTTAAGAATGAAAAAGTTGCTCCTGGTTCTGCTGTACGTTATGCTGAGATAACTATTGCTGGAAAGAGAGATGTTGTTGATGCATTATTTAAAGATTTTGATTTGGGCGATCAACAATCGAGAAGAAGAGTTTTCTTATCATATGAGAATGCTTTTACAGTAAATGCTTTACCAACAGAAGATGAGCAGGGAAATCCAATTGTTCCACCATTAACAAGAGAAAACTACTATTGGGGAACTATTGTAGATTATACTGATGCAGTTTCTCCTGTAATTGGTTTATGTAAACCATCCAATTTTATCTTAGAAAAATATGGAGATGGTTTTAATCCTATTAAAGATAAGATAGCATCCAAAGGAATTAGGGATGAGCAGGAAGAGTATAACAGTATCTTCAAATTTGGTTATTTTGCACCTCAATTTTTTACAAGACTCAAGTTAACTGAATTTATCACTGATGGATTTAGACCAGGAAAATATGTTAATGGTATTACAAGTGGTGCATATGGAGTTGTTGAAGGAACCACTGGCGGTGTATATTCTTCCACAGATGTTTTACATTTAAAAGTACAATCAGGAAAATTTGTTGAGGGAGAAACTCTGGTTGATGAAGATGGAAATTTATTGAAAGTTGCTACTAGTAATACAATTTCTCACTTTGTAATTCATAATCAAGGAACATCATATAACAGTTCATCCGTTGCTATTATAGATGGACAGGTTTATGATAGATCTAAAATTGCAATTAATAGAGTTGACGATGGTGTTCAACTTGCAACAATTTCTATTGAAGATGATGTTGTAAGAGATATTAAATATGTTAATCCTCCAACGATAAGAATTACTGAAGGAACCGGAGCTATTGTTACAGCTGTTTTATTCCAAGAAACTGTAAAAACTTATACTCCACAAGATGTAAAATCTTTCTATGGTTCTTACGGTTCCGGTTCACAGGGACAAAATATTTTTACCGCTGATGTTGTTTCTGATAATGCAAATTATGCCACATTTACAAAAATTTCAGATTCAACATTTAGTGGTGAGAAAGGATTAAATTACCTTTCAGTAAATTCTTTATCAACAAATTTATCGCAAATTTTAAAGCAAACTGATATTGTTCAGTATGTTGATGACTTAGGTAACGTTACGAGAGCTATTGTTTTATACTCCACTGCTTCTACAGGAACTCAGAAAGCAAGAGTGTACTTAGACTCCGTTCTTAGAGAAAATGTTTCTAGTAGTATATTAAACAAAATTTCTACCAAAGTTGATAATCCAACATCTTCATTAATTTTCCAAACTGGCAGTAAATCTGTTGCTTCTCTTGTTAGAGATATTACCGATTCCAAAATTAGTTATTTCTTTAGAAGAGATTTTGTTGCTACAGGTTCATCTTCGGGTGGTTCCCTAACTTTTGCTGCTCAACTTCCATACGGAACTCAGAGATTTGTCTCCTTTACAAAGAACAATTATGTAATGACTGTTTTGGATCCTGGCGTGGGTGATGTAGTTAATTTCCAAAAAGGTGATATAGTATACATTAGAGATGAGTACATTGATATAGAAAATTCTACAGATGAGTCTAGTGGATTAGTTGCTGGTACTGCAACAATTACTTTCCCAACTGATTATTTTGGGGAAAATATGTCTACTTACCCTAAGGTAAAATTAACTGCATCTCTTGAAGTAAGTAAAGCAAAACCAAAATTAAAAACATCCGTAAAAAATAAAAGAATTATTGTTACTTCATCAAACGATAATGTTATTCCATTAAGAGGTAATGATTATGATTCTGGAGACATTGGAATTTTCTCATATTCCGATGTATATAAATTAGCATATGTTTATGAAGGTTCATTAACTGAACCACCAAAAGTTGATTCTAGTGGACAATTAATTTCAGGAAAAGATGTTACCGACAGATTTATTTTTGATGATGGGCAACGTCCTTCTTACTATGATGTCTCTAGACTCATTTTAAAACCAGGGGAGCAGGCACCAACTGGTAGGTTGGTTGTTGGTTTTGATTATTTTGAGCATTCCCAAGGAGAATTTTGCACTGTTGATTCTTATGTACATGAGTCTGGTGTTGACATTAATGACATTCCTTACTACAATTTACCTTCCGGAAGGGTTTCTCTTTCCGACGTAATTGATTTTAGACCTAAAGTAGATACAACTGTAGTAACTAGTGGTTTCCAAGATGGATCTATTTTGGCAAATCTAGATTATATTTCTTTTGATAAATCTGGCGGTGTCCCATCAGTTTCTCCTGCTCCAGATAGTAATTTAGAGTACACTGTAAAATTTGATGAGGTAAGTTATCTTAATAGAATTGATGCTTTGTTTATTGATAAAACTGGCGAATTTATTATCAAAAAAGGAAATTCATCTAAGAATCCATCTAAACCTGATAGTGTAGAAGATTCAATTCCTTTATATTACATCTATCTTCCAGCATTATCACAAAATTCAGAAGACATTAAAATTGTGCCTGTCGATAATCGCAGATACACAATGCGTGATATCGGCAAGTTAGAAAAGAGAATTGAAAGACTAGAATATTACACTGCGTTGAGTATTCTTGAACAACAGGCATTGAACATGCAGATTAAGGATTCTCTAGGATTTGATAGATTTAAGGGTGGATTCTTAGTAGATAATTTTGAAAGTCATGGAGTTGGTGACGTAGAATCTTCCGAGTATGTTTGTGCTATTGATCCACAACAGTCAGTTTTAAGAGCACAAGTTTATGAAGATAATATCAAACTTGTGGAAGCAAATACCAGAGAAGATGAAAGATTCTTTGCTGGATATCAAAAAACTGGTAACGTTATTTCGCTTCCATATACATCAACATCATTAGTTGGAAACAATTCTGCTACAAAGACTATTAATCCAAACCCATTTGTTGTTTTACAATACGTTGGAGAAATTCACATTACTCCAAACGTAGACCAGTGGTTTGACAGCACTATTGTTCCATTGGTTACAAATAACAATACCAATTTGTTTAATGTATATATTGCGAAGAAAAATGACCCGCAGAATGCAATTGCTTCTATTTACAATTCATTTATAATCTCCTGGAGTGGTGTTGATACTGCGTTTAATTCTATAAATTCAGTATCTACTAACAATACAAATTTTGCTGAATCTAGCACAACTAACTCTTTAGTAGCAAGTTCTTCTAATGTAAGTCCAAACAATAATAATCTTGGAAAAGGATTATCTTCTGAGGTTAAAAATGGTGTTGCAATTTCTACTGACATTCAATTCTTTGCTCGTAGCATTCCAGTTAAATTTGTTGTTACGAGAATGAAACCAAGAACTACTATCTATCCATTTATTGATGGTAGAGACGTAAGTAGATGGACTATTCCTGATTCTGATTTTACCGGTATTCCAAGTTCTTCACTATCAACATTTGGTTCCACAATAACCACAGATGATGCTGGTAACGCTAGTGGTATAATTTTACTACCAGCTGGATTTGCACCAGTTCAAGGAACCTCTTGGACAGGAAATATTCTTGACGTTGTTTACGATGAGGGTTCAGAAAAACTCAATTTGGTATCTGGTAAAAAAACTATTAGATTTACTTCAAGTCAAACAAATGAGCAAAAAGATGTAGTTGATTCTTATGCTGAGGTTGTATTCTATTCACAAGGAACTAAACCACAGAATCCACCATCTATAATTTCCACACAACCTTCTCTATTCAAATCAAATGAAGGAATTCAATTTGTGGAAAGCAATACAGATAATCCAATAAAACCAAATCCTTTAGCACAGACTTTTAGAATAGAAAATTTTGATGGTGGTGTATTTGCGACAGGTATAGATCTATTCTTCAGTAAGAAAAGTTCTAGTATACCAGTAAAAGTATATTTAACTGATGTTAATATTGGAAAACCCGGAAAAAATATTATTCCAGGAACACAAAAAATATTATTACCCAAAACCTATTTGAAAGTTACTTCAACTGGTTCTATAACAATTAGAAATGATGATTTAATTTCTGGTGTAACTTCAGGTTCAATTGGACCTCTTGAAAAAATCTTGGATAGAAATGGAAATGAAGTTACTCTAATTGGCGGAGTAAATTATAACCTAACTAACGAACAAGTATACACTTTTGTTCTATCAAATCATAATGGTAAGTCATTTATTCAAGACGAAGCATTATCTTCAGCATCAATTACTTCCTATAATAATACAAACAATACAAATATTCAACTAAAAATTACTAAAGATTATGGTAAAATTTCAAAATTTGTTGTTGAAAACGTTGGTTCAAATTATGATGGAGCAATTTTAACTGTTGAAAGTCCACAACTACCAGGCGAAAGTCAAGCAGCTGTTGCTCCTTATGTTTCTAATGGTATTGTATATGATGCAGAATTATCCTTACCTGGTTCCGGATATACATCTGCACCATCAGTTATTGTAAAAGGAATTGGTAGTGGTGCAAATGGTGCTATAGTTAGAGCAATCCTTGATATTGATACTCCTGCAGTGAGAATGGGAGTTGCTGTTGATGATGGATCTAATCCAAATTCAGCAACACCAACCAAATTTGTGTTTGAAAATCCTGTTTATTTACAAAATGATTCTGATTATGCTATACAAATTGAAACTGACTCCACAGATTATCTATTGTGGACATCAAAACTTGGAGATGTTGAGGAATTAACAGGCGTTAAGGTAAGTTCTCAACCTTTACTTGGTTCTTTATACAGGTCACAAAATACTGACACTTGGGTTGAAGATTTATTTGAAGATCTTAAATTTACATTAAATCGAGCAAAATTTGATATTTCTAAACCGTCTAGTTTAACACTAGTAAATGACGATTTAGAATATCAAAAATTATCTCTAAACCCAATAGAGACTAATTCTGGTTCTAATACTAATGCCACATCAGATTTATTTAAATCTAATAATTCTGTGTTTAAAGTTTATCAGAGAAATCATGGTTTTGAAGGTAAAGGGAACTCAAAAGTTTTCTTTAGATCTGTAGATAATTTTGCAGGATTATCAGGAACTTCATTCATTCAGAATTATTATACTGCAAATTCTGTTGGTATTGATACATATACAATCAAATCTATTTCTCAGGCGGGAGATAGTGTAAGAGGTGGGGGTTCTAATGTTTACGCAACACAGAACATTAAATTTGAAAAAATTTATGCTGACATTGCAAATTTACAGGCACCCAATACAAAAATTACATCTTCAATTAAAACTACCAATGTAGTCCCAATTGACAACCCAACAAATAACTATGTGTCATATAGCACATCAGATTTCGAAACAACTTTCTTAAATCAAGAACAATATTTTGAGAATCAAAAATTTGTTTGTTCAAAAATTAATGAGGTATTAAATGATACTGGTAAATCTTTAGCATACAAATTTGATTTGTCTTCTGAGGTAGATTACCTATCACCAATCATTGATCTTAGAAATGTAAGTGTAAAGACTTCATCTTCTAGAGTAGAAAATGCAACTGGTTATGAAGATAGATATGGCAAGAGGTATCAACTACTAGAATTCTGGCCAGTGTATCAATTTGTTATTCAAGGTGTAAATACAGCGGAAACTCCAATTGCGGAACTACAAGTAATTAGGGGAAGATTGTCTGGAGCACAAGGTATTGTAGTTTCAGCAGATGGTTCTAATCTTGTAGTGAGAATGAACAACAATGGTATTTTTGAAACAAACGAGGGTATTATCTTTAGTGACCCAACCAATTTAACATTAAATGATAATTTAAATATAAAAATTGCTAGTGAAAGTATTATTAATAAGATTAATCCCCAATTTAATATTAACGATGGAGTAGTTGCGTATAACCCAACTGCTGATGTAGATTATAATAATATTATTGACGGTAAGGTAATTCTATGGGATGGTAAGACTGGAATTCTTACAATTTCAAATGAGAAGAAACCAATTAATGATGATTACACTTCTGCAACAATTCCCAATAGTGACTATTCCAGAAATTCTACTCTCGCAAGCCAGGTTCCTGATGTGTTCAGAGTAAATGATTATATTAAATTTGATGGAACATTAGAGGGTTCAGAAAGATATCTACAAATTAAATCAATTAACTATTCAACCGGAATAGATTACAGAGATGACGTAGAAATTACAAATACATCATCTATTTGTAAATATCTTACAAAAGAAGCAAATCTTTCAGTTCCTAGTACAAGTCTTGATGTGAGAATTACATCTAACAGTAAAGATGTTGGCGATATTAAAATTTTCTATAGAATCTTGGAAAGTTCTTCTCAAGAAGTGCTATCCAATTTTAGATGGACTGAAATGCCTGTAGATTTACTTGGCACTGAATTTAAAAAGAAAGATTCTATTGCTGGTGCTTTCGAGAGAAGAGAAGATTATCAGGAAATTAAATACTACATCAATGATTTGCCTGAATTTACTAAGTATCAAATAAAAATTATTCTTAGAAGTGATGACCCAGTATATACACCAAAGGTACAAGATATTAGAATTGTAGCGTCAGTATGATGAAAAATTATTATAAAGTGGAAGGTCACGAAAATTTGTATCGTGACCCAAATACTCATGCAATTATTAACACTGAAAAACCCAATAAAAACCAGTTGAGACAGCATCTTGACACAACTGCGGACGACATAAATAGTTTGAAGGAAGATATACGGGAACTTAAACTTCTGTTACTGGAGCATATAAAGAAACATGGCTAAAAGAGAAGTAAAAAGATCATTTACCTTTGAGCAACAACGCCAGGAAATCAACCTGCTTGCTGATGATACAGGTGATAAAGATCTACTGACTACCACAGATAAAAATTCTCTAGTTGATTCTATCAACGAAGTAGTCACTGTTCCAGAGGACGAAATTTTCGTTGACCAAATTGCAACAAGTTCATCTGAGCAAAGGATGGTCTTTGTTGATGAGGCGACCCGTATTGCTGCAGCAGACTATGAAACTATTGGCAGTAAGCCATCTGGTACTCTTCCCGGTTATAATCCAGATTTTGGTCGTTTAGCATATGATGCGGTAAGTGATACTGATGCCACTAGATTTACATATAATTCTTCGACTGATCTCCTCCGTGTTCCCAATGTAAAGGCGGATATCAGAAATAGAAACAACGAAGGTATTTCCGATTCTCCAGGTCAGGAAATTCTTGATATTAATGTAAATGTTGATGGTCATTCTCCTTCAGAAACAGCAAGATTAACTGGTAGACTGAGAACTCAGGCTACTAATTCCCCTATTGAAATTCAGAAGAGTTTACTTAAACTAGAGCAGAGAGCAAGAGCAGAAATTTCTAATGGTTCTGCAATTGATTTATTTACGGGGCAAGATGTTGGTGCATATATTAATGTAACTAACAACAAGAAAATTTTATATGTTAGTGCTGATGATGAGAACGCTACAGATATTCCATCTAATGATGGTAGCAATATCAACAGACCATTCAAATCTATTGAAAGAGCACTGATTGAAGCAGCAAAGAGAAGTTATGTTGCCCCTGGTGTTGGTTCAGAAGAAGGTGAAACTGGTGCTGACCTGTTTGAAAATTTTACAATTCTACTCTTTCCAGGTGAATATATCATTGACAACTCTCCTGGCGTTGATGCAAATGGAGATGCTTTTACTGCAGCAGATATTGAAGAAGAAATTAAGTCAAGACAAGGTGAGGTATATAACAGCACCACAAGTTTTGCAAACGAACTAAAGAAATTTAATCCTGTTGAAGGTGGACTTATTGTACCTAGAGGTACATCTATCGTAGGTTTAGACCTGCGTAAAACTTTAATTAGACCTAAGTATGTTCCCGATCCTGCAGATGATGCGGTATCTAATTCTGCTATGTTCAGGCTGACAGGTGCTTGCTACATCTGGCAGTTTACTATTAAGGATACTCCTAACGCATTTGGAAGTCATCATAAACTAACTGCTTTTGAATATGCCAACTATCATCAGTTAGAGAACTACTACAAAAAAATTGACAAATATAGTAGAAATGATGAGACAACTAATCCTCCTGCTGGAAGATTTAAAGATGCTGAAAATATTCTACTAGATAACAAGCGTTTTATTGCTCAACTTGCTGTTGCTTATGTTGAAAGAAATAACGCTACTTTATCAGCAAATATTGACATTTTAACTGATGGTTTAGATCCAAATTTCCCAGGAGGAGTAGTAAACTTAGATGGCAGTGTAGCAGACCCAACACAAACAGTTGGTGAGTCTTGTGTAGATGATACTGTTCTACTTATTGAGAGAATTGCTTACAACCTAGCGCATGGCGGAAACAATCGTGTTGTAGAAGCAGCACAATTCTATCGTGACAATAATGTACTACTTGGAGAAGAAGCAGAAGCAGTAGAAGTATTCCAAGCAGCAAATGAGATTTGTCAATATATTGTAAATAACTATGATGTCCTAGAAGATAAAAATAACGTAATTACAAGAGACTTTGCTCCCGGTGGAGTAAGTGTTCTTGATACCACACTACTGAATGTTGATACTACATTTAGCTCACAGATATTTGATTTCAATCTTTTACCAGACCTTAGTGCTCAAACTGCTGGATATGAGATTGACGACCCAACAGACCCAGCAGGATGTGCTAATGTAAGAAGTGCTATCAACACATTCTGGGATATAATTATTCAAGCTGTTGATGTCGATGCCGATCCCGGTTCACCCATTGGTCCAACAGGTGAAGAGGATTACAACCAGAGAATTGAAGAAAACAGAATTGTTGGTTTCGTCCAGAACAAGTATCTGTCTGACACTGTTGCTTCAGCATCTCCATATGTATTCAACATCTCACTACGCTCTGTATGGGGTCTGTGTGGTCTCTTGAGCGACGGTGCTCAGTCCACAGGTCTTCGCTCTATGGTGCTGGCGCAATACACTGGCATCTCCCTACAGAGAGATGATAGGGCATTCATTTTGAATGGAACTACCACAAGTCAGGTAGAAGACCCTGACGAGAGACATTCTAACTCTATTGCTGAGTATAGAAAAGATTGGAGACACTTCCACATTAAGTCCAGAAACAATTCATTCCTACAGATTGTGTCTGTGTTCGCTGTGGGACAGGCAGACCACTTCACAGTAGAGACAGGTGGAGACCATTCAATTACAAACTCCAACTCAAACTTTGGTAATCAATCTCTGATTGCTGTATCTCACAGAACAGAAATCTTCAAGCAGGACAATGGTGCTTTCATTGTTGGACTAGTTCCACCTAGAGGATTGGATCCCACTAGAGAAAGTAGAGTTAACATCTACAATATTGATTTTGGTTCAACTTTAGCAAGATGGAATGCTGGAGATATTAATTCAAATACCGAAGGATTTAGAAAAATTTATGTTAAAGTAGACGGAGAATCACTAATCAAAGAAGGTGATATTCCAGAATACTACTCCATACGTCCAGGAACAACACAAGAACAAGCAGAACTATTAGTTGATGATGTAAATTACCTTTTAGGTAAGAGACAGTATTCTGATGGAGATCCAGAAGCAATTTATGCAAGACTACCAAAGAATTTTGACGAATCTCAACTAGAGACTTTTGCTGCAAGATTAAGAGACAACACTACATTTGCTGGTACTCCAGACCAGTATGACCCAGCAGATGTATATTCCGAAGGAAAAATTTCTACCGAGGCAACACTTTTAACTGGTGGTTCTATTGCAGCGGCATCTCTTGAAACTTCAGTTAAAAGTTTCTATGCCATCCAAAGCACTTCCACATTAAACTTTGGTGATGTTGGATTCGGAACTAATGAAATTATCACTGGAACTGATATTAGTAATGCTTTCCCAACTTCCCCAACAAATGCTGTTCATTTTGGATTTCCCTCTGGTGGTGGAGTTGCTGCAGCAACGACTAGATATAAATTAATGGTCGGAACCAATACCGGCGATTTTAGATTTGAAATTGCAGAAGCATCTATTAAAACAGTTGCATGTGAAGGAACCTCTGTTCCTGTAGCAGATACAGATTCAGATTTAGAAAATATTTTATATCAAGCAGTATCAGGTGTTCCTCAAGCAGGTCAAGTTCAATACACATATAATCAAGTAGTGTATGGGGGAAGCGCCGCAATTGATGCATTGAGAGCAACAGGGCAAGGTGCTAGATTTGATGTTTATAGAACAAAAAATGAAAATAGATATGTAGTCAAACTCGATGCTAGAGGTATTTCATATAATATTGGAGATACTTTTACAATTGATGGCGCAGATTTAGGTGGTATCTCTTCTACAGATCCAGCGGGACACGTTCTTACTTTAGACAATGCTACTCTATCTGGAGGAACCGGATATACTGTAGGGACTAATATTGCAACCACTGGCGGCACAGGAACTAATTTAACAGTTGATATTATTTCCGTTGACTCAAATGGTGCTATTACAGAACTCAGAGTTAATGATGGTGGTTCTGGTTACAATGCTGCTGGAGGAGAATCAGTAAGTATTTCTGGAGGAACAATTGCAGCAACCATAGAAACTGAAATTGTTGAGCTAGATCCAACATTAAATAACAACGATTTAATTATCCACGTTGTTGCAAATGACAATAGTGGTAATGGTATTGGTAGAAATAATGACTACCCTGTACTTTTCTCCAACTCATCTGCATCCGCAGAAACATTAAGCGTAAGGATGTTCATCCGAGACGTAACTCTACCAGCAAATATATCTTACGAAACAAACGATTTATATACTTTTAATTCAATTAATGACATTGATTATACTATCCCCAGTGGTGGATTTGATTCCGAATATATTTTCTCCTTAGTCCAAACAACAGGACCAAATCCATGGCAAAATTTTGGTGTAGTAGCACCAACGGATCCAACTGTTGGTTCCACAACTATTGTTAAAAATAGATTACTTGGTGGTTCCGGATTTAGTGCCACATCAGGATTTAATACAATAAAATTCCCAGGTTCTTTATTGGGTGGAGTTGATGGAACAAATGATTTCACAGTAACTATCAATACAATTGGTGGTGCCACAATTCCAACTTTGAACTTTAACGCTGATAATAGTATTAAGAGAAAATATTATGGTTGGGAGTTTGCAAGAACTATTAATGGAGAATACTATGGTCGCCTAGCAATTCTTGTTGATGACGAGAGGAGAGGTGGAACCGTAACTATTGAAGGTATTCCCGGAGAATTTGATTATACAAATACTGGAACTAAATTTAACGGATATACCTCTTCCACTAATGTAAATGCAACTGCAACTACACAAGCTGGATTGCAATTATCTAGAACCATTACTGGCATTGTTAATAACACTCCTGGCGCTAGCACATTTACTATTACAGTTTCAAATCCCGTTGATAAACCAGCTCACCCATTCTTTGTTGGTGATGAAGTTTATTTTGACGAAACAAATAATTCTGATGGTTCTTCCCTATCTGGTCCATATGTGGTAAGAGAAAGAACTAATGATACAGAATTTGTAATTGGTGTCTCTAATGCAGCAAATCTACCTACCGCTAATTGGATTACTGGTGGAGATGTTTATAAATTCTCTGAATCTAAGACTATCCCTGTTCAAGCAACAGTCGGAAACATTGTAATTAACCAGGGTGAAATTACAGCAATCTATCCTAATGATTGGGTAATTGGAGCACCAGGTCCACAGGATTACACTAGTGGTTGGACATCATCTGGTTCTAAATTAAGTTATGATGATGTTTTTATTCTAGATACAGGTTCAGATACACCTTTCTTACCAGAAACAACAATCACATTTACTATTACAACAGGAGTATTGATTACCAGAGCTGGTCTTACATATAGTAGTGCTGGTATTAAAGAAGAAGGTTATCTAACTGGTAGTGCATTGGGTGTTGACTACAAACCATTTGATGAAACTAGAACATTAGAGCAAAACCAAGTTACTTATGATCCTGAGTTCTCAACTACTAACGAAAACTTATCTCTATTAAGAAGAATAACACAAAGAGTTGATACAAATCCTGTTTCTGGAGCACTTGAGCAAAGCGATAATTTTGAATTCAATGATAACGTTATTAGTTCTCTTTATGTTAATAGAATTCAAGATTCTAGAGCAGCAAATGGTAATAATGAATTGCTATGGAGATTGATTTGTAAAGTTCCTAAGGATGGATATAATAATATTAAGTTAAGAGCACCGGAAGGTAAGTTTATTATTCACCTTAAGGATCCTGGTATTGGATTTGGTGATGAAACACTAGACTATCCTTTTGTCTATGATTCTGCCCAAACAGGTATCATTAGAAAGTTCTCTGTAGAGACAGTAGGTACAGATGAGGTGGCAGCGTCACCATCTACTCAAGAATTCAAAAAGAGTTTGAAGAGAGGTGGAAACGGAACCTATACAGATTATGCAGAACTTGACATCGGTTCTGGTGTTGGTGGAGAAACTTTAGTACCATCCGATGCTACATTTACTGTTGCTAGTGGAGAAGTATCTCTTGTCAATCCAGGAACAAATTATAATAAGGGTGATAAATTAACTTTACCTGGCGGCACAGTAATTATTGTTACTGAAGCTGTCACAACATATCCTAAATCATTCTTCGTTAGACAGGTAGAACCAATTGTTGAATATGAGTACAACGTGAGAGATGGATACTATCTACTCACTATGTTAGATGGTAATATCTATGAGGAGTATGACCCAGAAACTGACACAGTATCCAACAATGATAAAACCATTATCTATGGTAAGCAGCGTCTAATTGGTCTTGAAGATATTGACCCTGTTGATGGTATTGCTAATGAAGTTAATCACCTCAAGCAAGATGGTTCTGACCTTATCGAGAAGAACAGACTATTCATCCAAAGAGAATGTGCTGGATTTATTCTAGCAGAATCTCAAACTGGTGAGCAGTTTGCTGGATTCAATAATCCAGATGCCGATAGATGTTCAAGAGACGTTGGACACTTAGTAAATGCTATTGTAAAAGATTTGAGATTGAGTGGAAATAGCACTGTCATTAACAACGGACAGTATTATTTCTCTGCTGGTACTCAACAGTTCATTGAAACTGAACTAGCACAAACCAGAGCAACATTTGAATATGCTAAGAATCTTGCAGTTGCTTCGATAAGAAACTGGTCATTCTACGAATTAGCAACAGCGGTAACACCTAGCACTGGTGCTGGTGGAGACGTATTAACTCTAGAATCTGTAGATGGTATCGTTGAGGGTATGGAAGTATATGAAGCAACTGGTATTGCTGCTCTTCCATCTAATGAAACTGAATATAACACTGCCCAAGCGGCAACTACATTTATTGGATATACAGGACGTGTTGATAGGTCAGCAAATACCGTTCAGGTATTTGATATTAAAAATAGATCCGGTAGATTTGGTACAGGTTCCCCATCCATTGCAAATCCAGTCTTTAGATTTGATATGGCACAAGGTATGGGTGATGGAGATTGGAGAACAGAATCTGATACTCCACCAGCAGAGCATCTTATTCAACCAGTAATTGACAACACTGTTATTGTAGATTATGACCACGCTACTGGAGAATGTCAGGATGTTGTTTCTGCTGTAAATGTACTTTACACCATTCATGATGAAATTCTACAAGCAACACCCGCTGATGTCTCAGCTGTTGCTGCAACAGCAACATTTACATCAACTTCATTGTCTGATGGAGAAACAATTAGAATCTTTGGCGCTCAAAATCCAGCGTTTAATGGAGAAGATATTGTAGTTACCGATGAGGGTGCAAACGTATTCAGTTATGATCTTGCGGTAACTTTCTCAGGAACAGTAAACGATAAAATTCTTTACTATCCTTCCTCCGTCAACTTTACTGAACCTACCAAAGCATCTTATGATACTGAAGAAGTAACCCTAGAGGGTCTTGGATATAATCAAAATATTAACTACCTATATCCAGAGGCAGACTTAGATAATCCCAAGTGGAATCCAAAAGCATCTGTTTCTCAATATAGAAAAGATGTTGGTAACACCATCATTAGAGATAATACATTACAAGCGGACGAGTATCAAAGAGTCAGTCAATATTCTATTACTTCAGAGTCAACTAAAAAAATTCTGAATAGTATTTTGACTGGTGGAGCAAATCCAACAACAGGATATAATATAAGATCTTATTCAGAGATTGACTTAGATACCGAATTTGAACTATCTTCCTTTGGAGAGACAGAGGTTACGGATACTATTATGGAAAATCCATATGGATTTGAAGATAGTAGAAATGAGTACGGTGTTCCTAAGTCCGCAGTCCTAGAGTTTACAGCACAAAATGTTCCTATCTTTACTGACAGATGTATCATTTTTAATAAGGCAGTTCCTGTCTCGTTCTACAGACCATCTATTATCCGTGCTTCATCTCATACTTGGGAATATGTGGGATTTGGTCCAGGTAACTACTCAACTGGTTTACCACAGTTCCAAGACATTACACTAACTCAGCAAGAAATTGTTAACTCTCAAACTATTGAGCGTGGTGGTGGATTTGTTGCATCTTCTGGTACTAACTCCACAGGTGATTTCTATATTGGCAACCAAGTTATTGATGCTAAAGGAAACCAAAGCAACACACTTAATTTCCCAAGACTCAAGACATCTGCTGAAAATAGACTAATTGATTATACTAATCTTGATTCTCTTGCCGCCAATAGTTCTACTGCTTCATTCAACCCATCAACATTCTCTGCAGTTCTAACAAATGATCTGCAAGCGATTCAGGAAGCACAGAGAAACTCTTTCAAGGCATCCAACATTGAGTCTTCAATTCTTACTGCTGGCACAATTAAGATTAATAACAAGATTAGCATTTCAAATAATGTATTTGAAAATGAAGAGAACTTCCCAGTTGCAAGGCAAGACACTTATGGTTTCTCCAAACGTGCTCCAATCAACTGGTTCAATAATGATCCAGCAAGTGAAGCATATCAAGCACTAGATGATTCATTTATATCCCCAACAGACTTGTCTGATTGGGCGAATGTCAACTCCTTAATTCCATCTATTCCTGTTGCATGGAACACAGTTTATAAGACAGTAACTTTTAATGAAGTTTCTAATGTTGGTGATGTCGATATTAATGATACTTTAACAAAATCTGTTAACTTCAATGTATCTGGTATTGACCCTATTGATGAGAGATGGTATGACGCCGTTACTGATACTATTTCCATTCCTCTTGGTACACCAGTTGACACAGTTAACAACACTACCTTAGCTACATATGATGGTAGGGCGGGACAAATTTATATTAGTTTCTCCTCCACAGTTAAAGCAGCATCTATCATTCCAACAAACATTTGGAAACCTCTAGAAAATACATGGACTGGCGTTAGCCCCGTTGATGGTTCACCAACCACATTTATTCAAGGAGATAGATTTGTAATTAGTTATTACATAGCAGCGGGTCAGATTATTTACTCAGTCAGTACACTAGACGCATAATATACAATGGCAGTACCAGTTAATTTTTTACGCAATAAGAACCCCAATTTTAATCTTAGGGGTGCTTTAAAAGTTAATGCAATTTTTGCTACAGATGATGCTGTCGGAACTGAACCGTTTCAAGGATACTTAGCGGATAATACAGTTGTTACTAGTTTTAATGATGCTCTAATTGAAAACAATATTGGCGTAGTAGACACTGATGGTTTCAATATTGTCCAATCAAATAGGTTTGCTTTCACTACTATGAGTGAGGGTCAACGTATTGTTAGGCAAAATTTTGTTAGGGTCACATTTTCATCTCCTATTGATCCCACCAACGGCACTTTTAATAGTGGAGATTTGATTGAATTCGAATCTAACTTAGAACCATTTGGTTCTTTGCAACCACCATCAAGCGGAAAACAATATAGAATATACAGTGTTGTAAGAGAAAAAGATATCCAAATTGATGCTGTTAACAGTATTACAGATAATTTGAATGGTACATGGACTGTTGTATTAGATACTGACTTTAGAGAAGACCTCCAAGAATATTCACCACAGACCAGTACAGGTAATAATTTTAACGAAGGTGATAAAGTTGTAATTTTTGGTAATGCCCTTAATTCAGGCGGTGCAACATCTTTAAACGGAACATATAGTTTAGATGCGGTAACATCAACTTCAATTACATATACAACAACTTCAGATCCACTAAACGGTAGTAGTGTTTCTTATACAGGAAAATTATATAAAATTACTAACGAATTAATTTTAATTGAAACACTTCGTGGTGTTGCTTCTCCAGTTTCATACAATTCCGGAACATCTGTTGTTAATGTTACTGGAGTTTTATCCGGATCTATTCGTTCTGGGCAAGAAGTTACTGGAACTGGAGTCCCTGCAGGAACTATTGTCATATCATACAATAGCGTCACAGGTGATGTAAATGTTTCTAATAATTTTACAACTACTGTTGGTGGGGGAACACTGACATTTGAATTACTAGATTCACAAACAGATGTTGTTGTTCCAGTTGGTGCAGTTGCTGCTCCAAGTTCTGCTCAGATGTTTATTGATGCTGGAGTGGTAACAGAATCAATTACAGTTAAGACTCCAATTAATTATTATGTGTATGGTGATACCAGATTAAAATATTTTTGGTCTTCATATACACAAGATGGAACATTTAACGGTTGGACACAGAATGTAAATCCCGATGGATTCCAAACATTATACGAAGGTGGTACAGTAGGATCAGGAACTACCTTACAATTAATTGGTTCGGACCCAGCATTTGCTACTGAAGATACTTTCAATAACTTAATTAAAACTCTTGGATTTAATAGATCAACCGGACTTGCTGGAGACTATAGTCCTGTTGGTAGGTCAGCACTCCTTTATATTTCAGCAACTGATTCTCAAGGGGACACTGGTGGCGGTGGTGGACCAAAGAGGGGAACATCTACACCAGCATATACGGTTAGTGAAACCATAGATTATTTAAATCAAGCTGGTGGATATTGGATTGGTGTTATTGGTGGTTCATTATCAAACGGTTGTCAGAATGAAATTCAAACATTTAGACAAGATACTACTGATGGAATTTCAGGAGATCCTAGAGGATTTATTCCCATCAAAGGTGAAGTTACCAGTGTAAGAGTTGGAGTTCCAGTAGAAAATATTTTTTATGAAACTGTTGGTCAGACAATTAATACGGTTGTAGTTCCATCGGGTAGTGTTGTTGTACAAACATACTACGACCATGCTCTCGGTTCTCCAAATGATGCGTTAAGAATTAGATTTAAAAATAATACAAATGCTCCATTTGATGTTAATGGTCTTAGAGATGTTGTAGTAATTAGTGATAATCAATTTTATTTTCCATTCCCTGATGATGTTGGAACTTTATCTAACGTTACTGATTATGACGAATGTGGTTATATTTTAAACATTACTACTTTACTCACAGTACCTGTAGGATTTTATAGAAAATCAACATTTGAATACGTTGATTCAACAACATTAAATGATAGTAGAAGTGTTGTCGCTACTGGAGATGGATTTACTTTATCCCAACCACCCGGTCTTGGATTTGATAGGAAAGAAATATTAGTTACTATTGGAGTTACTGAGAGCACAGGAACTTTACAATTTTTCTCGATGTATCCTGTTGGCGATTTCTTCTCTCTATTGCCAGAAGGATCCAACATTCCATATTTTGCTTATCCTCTAGTTGGATTAGATGATATTAAATTTAGAATAAAAACTACTAACGTTGGTAGTAATGAATTTATTACTGTTAGAGATGCAGAGACTACTCCCAATGATTTACTAGATCCTGGGACAACAGAAGTAACTCCAAGAACAGAATTTCCAATTGTTTTATATCCAATTGAATATACTGCAAATGTTATTGCAACAAATAGTTCAACTGAAATTGTTGTTGATACTTTAGAAATTTTTGAAGGGAATGGTGCTGATGGTAGAGATTTTACTCTATTAACAAATGGTGGTTCTACTTATGATGATGGTACTGGCGAAGACACTTTCTCTGCCAGTAATGTTACAACCACAAACACCAGTGGAACTGGAACTGGTTTGAAATTTAGTATTCAAGTTGTAGCGGGAGTCATTACCAATGCAACAATCGTTGATAGAGGAAGTGGATATCAACCAGGAGATACTGGAACCATTGACGCTGCTCCAGGTGGTACTGTGGGTGTAGGGAATGAGGCGACGTTCTTAATAAAATCAATTGACGATTCAACTTACGCAGGTTTGAATTGGACTCTTGAAATTATAACCACACCATCTTCAGATAACTTCTTCACACTTGGAGACAACTGGACAAATCCATCTATTTTGTCATCTAAGACTCAGGTAGAAGTAAATACTATCACTGAGACTGGAGGACAATATACACTTACTTTATCTAAACCTTTAGTTGGTGCCATAACCGGTTCTGAAGTTGCATTCTGTTTCCCCAATGACTTCAGAAGATTAAATGTTTTCGTAAAACCTTCCAATAATTTTAAAGACATCAATGCTGAAGCTGCTATTGGTGCTGGATTAGTTCCAGCAACTTCTGATGCTTCAATTACATTTTCTGGTTATGGATATGGTAAAGGTGATATTTTAACTCCAGTAGAAGTTTTCAACTTACCGGCAAGTATCAGCACTGCTGTTTGGACTAGAGATACAGAAATTTCCCAGGAAGGGTTTTTAGTTACTGGTCAGTCAGTTGGTACGGGAGGACCATTTAATATTATTAATGTAGATGGAAATTTTGAGGGAGAGGATGCGTCATTTGAAATTACACCAACTCCAATCGGTTTGTATAATGTTGTACTTACAGATCCCGGTTCAAATTTCCAAGTAACTGAATCCATAGTAATTGGAGGATACTTGTTAGGAGGTTCCAGGATTCCTACGTTTGCTTTGACATCAGACAGAGTTATATCAGCAACCTTGACTGACCCAGGAACAGGATATACTCCATCATCATCTTTGACTGACGTAGCGACTACTCCAGATTTATTTAACAATAACGGAGATGGTACATTATCTTTTAATTTTACTACAGATGCAAGTGGAATTATTAATAGTGGCCTTACAGTTAATAACGGTGGTAGTTCATATGAAGTTGGCGACACCGGAACAATTGATGGTGGAACTGCTACATATGAAATTACTGCTATTGACCCAGTTGCTAATACCGGTGCTGGATATACTCCAGATTCAGTATTTACAAATCAATCCACAACAGTTCTTACCGGAAGTGGAGATGGTACACTAACGTTTGACTTCGAAACTACTCCTGGTGGTTCTATTGATATCAATACTTTATCAATCAACACTCCCGGAGATGGTTATGAAATTGGAGACCTTGGGGAAATTACCGGGGGAACTACAAATGCTATTTACGAAATTCAAAGAACAGAAAACGATTGTGTTATCAAGATAACTGAAATTATTGACAACTCTAATGTATTGGTAGAAACTGTAGATCCACATGGATTTGTACCAGCGTTAGGTAGAACTACAGTTGATATTTTGGTAGAAGGTGTAGTGGCAACTACATCTGCAGGTAGTTTTAATGGGAGAAAAGTTGCTGAAATTATAGATGGCAGTACATTAAAATTTGATCAAGCAGTTGATCCAGGAACATATATTAGTGGTGGTACAATCTTCAATGTATCACCAGATGTTGTTAACGATACTTTTGCTTCATTTAAAAATGAACTATTTTTAAATATTAATGTAACTCCAAATAATCCATCTTATCCAAAAATTGTTTTTATTGATTCAGTTTCATATGCATCACCAACTGTTACTGTAACTACCTCAACAGATCACAAATTTACTAGTGGCGAGAACGTACAAATTTCAGGAATGAATTTTACAAGAGTTGGTGGCGAAGAATTAAATGTGGGTAATGTTGAAATTACTGTTACTGCGTCAAATCAATTCACTTATGACCTAAGTCCATTCCCATCAGGAAACTTAGGTAATCACATTCCCGGAACTGGACAAGCTACAAATCCATTTGCTAAAGTTCTTGGTGGAGTATACACAAAAGATTTCTTTAGAATTGTATTTGTTAATACATCAAATGTTAATGTTCCTTTAGTTGATGATAATTTAGATCCAGTTCCAGGTGAATTTATTGAACCAGATAAAACTAGAGATTTTTTAGTTAGAGATATTAACTTTAAACAAATTTCTAATGACGGTAATGAAGTTACTGATGGACCTAAGCATGATTTTTATATCACCAACTCAAACCAATTAGCGATTATTGCTAGGGGCAAAAATAATATAAATCCGGTTGTGTTTACAAATATAGATTATCTTCCAGAAACTTTAGAATTTGAAGTTACCACTAATGTAGATCACGGACTGTGGCCAGGAAATTATTTTGATATGATATTTGATGGAAACAATCAAGTTGGTGGGGTTGGTTTAACCGCGACAAGAGAGCAAGAGTACATACCAGGAACTAATGAGTATAACGAAGTCAGTCTCAGATTAAGTAGCACAGTATTCAGATATAAAGTATATTCTGCTGGAAGAGATGAGACTAATTATAGTACCGCTCCAGGTGGAGATCCAAGAGATACCAGCGACATTACTGATGGTGGTGATGGACTAGGAAGACTAGAAAAATTTGTTGATGTTGGAACCGGTGATTTTGACACATTTACAGATCTTGATGGAACTGTTGCTACTAATTTAATTAAATTTAGTGGTCTTAAGGGATTTCCTGGGGTTCAACCGGATGAAGCATATTATTTGGTAACAACTGATGATGAAAGAACTGGTGGGGAAGCTACTCAAATAAGATTACAAATTTCCAATCAACGCTCTGGTAGTCCAATCTCATTTACACTAAGCATTGTTGGTGCTACTTATAATAGATCCACAGAAGAGGCAAGAATTGATGTGAGTGGTTTAACTCCACATGGACTTGTTGCTGGAGACACAATAAGAATTAATGGCGTATCTTCTAATGACTATAATGGTATCCAAACTTTAGCATTCGTTGTTTCACCAACTAGTTTTACATATTCATTGCCTGCTATTTCTGGTATTGCTGATACAACAAATGATACTTTTACAAAAGATATTATTAGTGGTACTACAGATCACAACCAAGTATCCAAAGCAATTAATGGAAATAGCGGTACTAATATTATAGAAATAAGAAATAGAAATAATCGCACAGGATTTGATGGGGACCTCATCGAAGGTATGTTAGTTGATCCCAGCAATAACCTTTCCGCAATACCAGTAGGAAGTTATATAACAGATACTACACTTTTAGCTAGTCAGGGACTTATAGAAATTAGTCAAAATCTTACTGGTAATATTGGTGGAGGAAACACTCAATGTTTATTCCAAGCTGGTGTACCTATTACAGTTCCTGGTGGGCAACAAGAATATGGTGCTATTGCTTTAGCAAACACAGGAACTTTCCCAGGGGCAGATAATGTGGTTGCTGGACAAACTGTTAGTGGAACCGGAATAGGAACAAATGCTAAAGTTTTGAAAGTTGTCTCTTGGGATGATCCAAATAATCCAGGAATTAAAGCTTTTGCTGTGGTTGATAAAGTACATACACAAGCACTGAACTCAGCAAACACTTTTACATTTGAAGATAACCAAGCTGGAGGTAGAAGTGTTAGGGTAAGAGATGTAACAGGAGGCATCCCTCAAGTAGGTGCTGAAATTGAAACTGATGGTGGTTCAGGAAATGTATTCTCTGCTGGAACACTGATTATCGATGTAACTCCATACAATATAGGAGGAGTAGATGGTTATGTGATTGGTGTAGATAGTGATTTACTTGTTCCATTTACGAATCAAACACTTAAAATATATCCAGATGAAAATCCTACTGTTAGTAGCGCAACAGTTAGTCCACTCACAACAGAATTTACTCCTGATGGTGTTAATCCGGCAACTCAACCAAGTGCAGAAGATTATATTTTAGACCCAACTGCTATATCAGGTCAGTTGCAACTTACTGCTGATGTTGTTGGTTGGGACCATGTAAGTCTTGCTAGAGAAACTGGTGGTGCTATATTCTTCCAGTTAGGATTCCCATTACTTTGTAGTGGAACGGTAAATCAAAACACAATTACTATCGCTGGTGGGCAAGACTTTAGTGATTTAACTGCTCTAGTTGGTAGTTTAGGTGCTGATACAGTTGGTGTTTATGGTGAGGGTATTGCTCCTGGTGCTACCATTAACAATATAGCAGGAAGTGTAATTACTTTATCTACCGGATTTAATAATGTCACCACTTTCACTAATGAGTATGTAGGGTTTGCTCGACCAAATAGTGTTTCTGTCTTCCCTAAATATACCAGTGAGTTCGGTAGAATTCTAGGCAAAACATTTGCTGAATGGTTATTTAAAATTGCTTGATAAAACTATGGAAACATCTAAATTGCGTGAAAATTTTGAGGCGCAACTAAAAAAAATTAATGATACAATTCTAGGTATCGAAAGTGATCTAGAACGCGCCAAAGAGTACAAGGCGAAACTTGTAGGTGGCATGGAAACTCTAGATTTGTTGGAAGGTAAGGTTCCAGAACCTGAAGCTTCAGTGCCAGCGGCAGAAGCAGCAGAGTAATATCCACCCTTCCTAAATAGTTTGGGAAGGGTATATTTTCTATGGCAACTGCAGTACCAATTAATCTGACCGTAGAACAGGGAACAGATTTTAGTGTAGAGTTTAATCTCCGTGATGAGAACGGGGATTACATTGATTTGTCTTCCTATACCATTGAGGCATACTTCGCTAGAAGTTTTACCTCAAGCAAACCAAAGTATAGTTTTGATGTCTCTGGGTCTGGTGCAAATCCAACTCAGGGACTGATTGCTTTGTCTTTATCTAGAAACATCACAGTTGTAGGAACAAACCAACCATCAACAGCAAGTTTGAAGGCTGGTCGTTATGTCTACAATGTGTTCATCACATCAGGTGGGGGTTCAAAAGATAAAGTATTTGAAGGAGTTCTAACTGTTAATCCAGGAGTTCTATGAGTAAGTATCAAGTCACACTCAGTAGTACTAGCAAGTATAATGTAACATTCCCTAGAACAGAAAGGAAAAAAATTGTTGAAGTTGATGATGCCCCTAGCATACTAGAAGCAAATCTAGCAAATCTAGATGATGTGGATGCAACAAATAGAGCAGATAATTATGTTCTAATTTGGAATGCTACTACACAAAAGCACGAATATGTACCAACATTTGAAGTGGTAGATCGTGCTGATGGGGTAGATGATGATGCTATAGACTACGGAACTTACTAAATAGTACTAGAAGTATTGTCTATAGGGTCAAGTAGATGGCAGCACCACGTTTACAAATTCGTAGGGGTACAGCAGCCCCATCTGGAGCAATTGGTTTGGCTGGAGAACCATTTGTAGATACAACTAATTCCAATATGTATTTCTCCACCTCCGGTACGGTGGGTTCTCAAGGAAGTGCCTTCGTTCATGTTGGCGGTGCTACTTATACTGCAAGAACGGATGAATTTTTAACTGCTTCAGTAGCATCCACTTCTGTTGGTAGTGTTACAATCAAAGACGCTCAGGCGAGCCAAAATTCAGTTACTATTGATGTTCCAGCAACAGTAACTACATCATATAACTTTACTTTACCAGCTGATGATGGAACAAGTGGATTTGTTCTACAGACAGATGGTTCTGGAAATACTTCTTGGGTATCACAGACTGCTGGATATACTGGTTGGAATATTAGTGATGGATCAACAACTGAAGCAATTACATCTGGAAATACCCTAACAGTAACAGGAAGCACTGGTATTGATGCAACTGTAACTGCTACTGATACTCTTACAATTGCTATCGATTCCTCAGTAGCAACATCTTCTTCAAACTTAAGTTTCTTTGCTGCCACAACATCGGCACAACTTGCTGGCGTAATTAGTGATGAAACTGGTAGCGGTGCTCTCGTATTTGCAACAACACCAACATTAGATTCACCTTCTGTTGATGATGTTATCTTTAATGGTTCCACATCTGGTACTACTACTGTATTAGCAACAGCAGTTGCAGGTACAACAACACTAACTCTACCAGCAGCAACTGATACTCTGGTTGGTAAAGCAACCACAGATACCTTCACTAACAAGACATTTGATGCGAACGGAACTGGCAACAACCTCTCTAATGTAGAGGTTGATAACTTTGCTGCAGGTGCAATTACTGACTCCACTGATACTATTGCATCAAATGATAGTGATACTCAACTTCCAACATCTGCTGCTGTTATTGATTATGTTGGATCACAAATTGGTGCAATTGACTTAACTATCACCACAGCAGAAGGTACAAATGGTACTGGTGGTGGAGGAGGTTCCGTATCAACGTCACAAACAATGACGTTTGCTGGAACTACAAATGAGATTGATGTAACAGTTGCCGGTCAAAGCATTACTTATGGTCTTCCCGATAACGTAACTGTTACTGGTGATCTTGCCGTTAATGGCGCTGATATAACAACTACCGCTACGGGAACTGCCACTGTATTCAACACAAATGCTACAACTCTAAACATTGGTGGTGCAGCTACTGCAGTAAGTATTGGTAACTCTGCCGGTACAGTAACAATTCCAGGTAACCTGACAGTTTCTGGTACTACAACAACAGTAAATTCAACTACCGTTACAATTGCGGATCTCAACATCACTCTTGCTAGTGGTGCTGCTGATGCTGCTGAGGCAGATGGTGCAGGTCTAACAATCGATGGTGCTAATGCCACTTGGACATTTGAAGACAACTTTGTTGAAGGTGGCACTGAAGATGCCTGGGTAACTTCTGAGCACTTAGCAATTGCTGCTGATAAGAACTTCTATATGGATGGTGGTGCAATTATTGTTCTTGATGATACAACAGCAACAACTACTGGTTACGTTTCAATGCTCAACACAATTATTGACGCTGGAACATATTGATAAATACATTTAGTTATGATTATGTGAATGGAAATTCAACTTGACGCACAGACCTTGATCTCTGTTTATCAGAGCAAGGTCTCTTCTTTAACTAATGATAACATTATGCTTGAAGCAAAAAATCTTATTTTGACTAAAAAATTAACGGAACTTTCAGATAAAGTTTCTGAATTGGAGTCTACTAAAACAGCATCCCGTAAAAAGGCAGTAGATACTGCCAAGGATTCTGGGACATACTAACCTACATAGGACACACCAATGGCAGCACCAGTAGTACGCTTAAGGCGTTCAGCTACAGAAGGGGCAGTACCTACAACTGCTCAACTCGATTTAGGCGAGGTAGCAATTAATACTTTCGATGGGAAGATTTTTCTCAAGAAAGACCAGAGTGGAACAGAAAGTATTGTAGAAGTATTAAGTGATAGCATTACAGAGTTTAGAATTCTGGATGATATCTCTAGTGGATTCAATGGAACCACAACTAACTTCACTCTGTCTTACAATTCAGGAACCAACTTTGTTAATACAGAGATTACGACAGCAGCAAGATTGCTAATCTCTGTGGGTGGCACGATTCAGGAACCATCAGCAACTAGAGGTTTCCAACTTTCAGGTGGTACAGATGCCACCACAGACCCCATCGTAATTTCATTTGTCACTGCTCCACAAGCAGGACAAACATTCTGGGGAATTGCTTTTGGTGCTTCTTCTGCTCCTACAACAGGTGGTATCAGTGAAGAACTAGCAATCGCTTACGCAATCGCACTTTGAGGTATTAGATAATGGCACAGGTAAAAGAAGAACTATACAGATTTGTTCCAGTAGATAACTCACTGGCAGCACCCAACACGGGTAAAGGTAGTATTACAATTCCAGGTCACAGAGAGACTAGGAATGTAGTAATGATTGTAAATGCCAGTCGTGGCGTTATTATTGCTAGTCAATTTGATCCAGCAAAAGGATGGACTAGGGAACACGGGCACGTCTATCCAGGAGACCCGGATTATCCAGATCCTTTCTTCCCCAATGCTCTAGATGGTACTTGTAAGTATATTCTAGACTACGATACATCTGGTATGTCAAGAGACGACCAGTTATCTATTTTAATTGATGACTACACTCAAGGTGAGAAGTTCCGTCCTTGGGATTTTGGTACTGACGCAATTGAGCGTATGCGTGTATCAAACCCAGTGTCATTGATTGATGCTGACTTTGAGTATGGTGTTCAAAATACAAAATGGCAGAATCATGGATCTAATCGTAGATATCCTTCATACTATGAAGTTGCTGGACCTCCAATTACAGCATCCGCTATCACTTCTGGAGGACAAACACCATATTCAACAATCACAGTAACAGCAGCAAATAATTTTAGTGCTGGTGATGTAGTTTCAGTTACGGGAACTACAGATACTAATGCTGATGGTTTGTTTCTAATTGAAACTGCTAGTGGTACAGCATTTACATACAAAGCAAAAGGTAGTATTACATCAGGAAGTATTTTTACTTCTTATGCTGTGATTAAAAAGGGTGGAGTTTATACAGATTCTGCTCTTCCAGTATCAACTTTCGAATTGGGTGATGATACAGCTGGTGTCGATAGTCAGTATGTTAGGGTTACATTTTCAGAAGCACATGGATTAGTACCCGGTTCGCCAATTACTGTATTAGATTCGAATGGAACTACAGCTTGGACTGGTAACTTTTTTACCACTAGAATTAATTCACCAACACAAATTGAATATAATGCAAATGCTGCGGTAACTGGTACTCCAGGAACTATTACAATCTATGCCCGTAATGATAGTTTCTTCATTCATAGACCTTTTGATGGTGGTGTGTTAATGGGTCCGTTGCTTCCCGTTCATGGACTAGAAGCAAAAAGGCAATCGAGACAATATTTTAGATACCAGTCTGGTAAGGGATTCTTATTTTCAACGGGTGCTTTAATGAATCCAAGTTTTGATGTAGAAAATGTAGAATACAATGAAACATATGCCAATGAAATTTTTATTGAAACTGAAGTAGATCATGCTTTACAGACAGGAGCAACAATCTTTTTAGAGGGAGTTTCTGATGATAACTACTATGGTTCTTATACAGTAAAATCAATTAAGAGTTCTAGGGGATTTACTGTAGATCCAAATTCACCAGCACCAGCAACAACGTCTGGTGGTGCTACATTGAGTTCACAACCAAAAATTTCGGTTACTAATTGGACTGGTGCTGTTATTCGTACTGGTATGTTTGACGACCAAAATGGATTGTATTGGGAGTATGATGGACAACAACTTTATGCCGTGAAGCGTTCATCCACTTTCCAGACTGCTGGCACTGTATCTTTATCGGCTGGTTCTAAATCTGTAACAGGTAGTGGAACAAGATTTTTAGAACAATTCCAAGTAAATGATCTTGTGGTTATTCGTGGTATTTCTTATCGTGTTACTGGTATTACCTCCAACACTGCCTTAACAGTTAGTCCTGCTAATAGAGGAGCTGCTGTAAGTGGAGTAAAGATGATTAAAACTGTGGATGAAAGAGTTCCCCAAAAGAGCTTTAACTACGATACCATTAATG
>Ga0181569_10000155_pt1 | contig 47868 bp, 50 predicted proteins | sample 101ome_19_FD_132452 | JGI IMG/M metagenome (GOLD analysis project Ga0181569, IMG submission 132452) | Coastal salt marsh microbial communities from the Groves Creek Marsh, Skidaway Island, Georgia - 101405AT metaG (megahit assembly) | ecosystem: Environmental > Aquatic > Marine > Intertidal...
CCGCGTCCAACGTCAAGGTGACGTCGGCGCCTGAGATCGGCATGGAGTCCAATTCGGTCAGGGTGTTTCGGACGTTGTTCCGGACGTCCACCAAATGGTGTCGAACCCCGGGAGTGCCGCGCAAATCGAGCTCGAACAAGGCCTCGATTCCCGATTTTCCTTTGTAGTCTCCCAATCGGTACCGCGCATCGCGGTTCATGTCTTCACGGTCCACCTCGCGGTACTCGCCGACGATTTGGCTGGCGACCCCATGCACGTTTTGGCGAACGGGTTTGGTCCGAACTGACAACCCCGGATACCGCCAGAGTTCTGGGGACAGGGCGGCGTATTCTTCGGCGTTCAGTTGCCGAAGCAGGGGAGACGCCTTGTAGCGGGAATACCGCCTTGCCTTGCCGAGACGAAGCTCAAGCTCGTCCCGCTCCAAGCCCAACAACCGCGCCAGGGCCGAGGTGTCTACGTCCGCCATCTTTCTCGGGACGACCATCAAGTCGTAGCTCGGGACGTTGTTGACCAGCAGTTCCCCGTTTCGGTCCAAGCACAACCCACGCGACGGCTGCAACACCTCCTGTTCCTCGGTCAACCGCTCCGCGCGGTTCTTGTACTGGTCCGTCGTGACCTGCATTTGGAACAACCGGAACACGAACACGAGCCCCACCCCCAACACAATTGCCCCCACGATGCGCTGACGGCTTGCCAAGTCGTTCCGATTCAACTCCATGGGTAGGCGCTTACGTTCCGAGCGTCGCCCCGCTTTGGCCGGTTCAACAGGCCTTGAATCAGCAAGAACGCGCCGACGTTGAGGACGGCTGACGTAAGGGTTTGGGCCACGGATCGACCGAGGAGGCTCCAGCCGTTTTGGAGCCCAAACATCACCCCCCAATAAAGCCCCACGCCCATGGCCACAAACGCGGCATACCGGCCCCACCCGTCCTGGTACGGATCCAGCACGTGGCCCTGGCGAAGGCCTTCACGCGACTCCAGTGCCGACGTCAGCGCGGGATAAGCCATGCCGAGCGTCACGGAAGCGGCCAGGTGCATGCCGCCTGTCAGGCAGATGACGTCCATGAGCGCCCCGGCCCCGGCTGACAACACCAGGTACGTGGTTGGCGGCCAGCCGACAGGCATCTTCAACAAGCCGTAGATGTGGATGGCCAGCAGGCCGTACCCCCCCCAAAACACGCCGTACCGGAACAGCAAAACTTGTCCGACCGTCGCCCACCCCAAGGTCCACAGGAAGGGAGGAAGCGCGTTCATGGAGCGAGGTTGGAGGAGTTGGACAAACTGTCGATGCGTGACTGTCGGCCTTGATTCAGCCAAATCACGTGCCGCGATGCCGGGTAGTTGGCACCAAGGGCCACGACCGCGGTTTGGAATTCATCGGCCTCCGTCCCCAGCACGTCTTCCACCACGCCCACAGGGATGTCCGGCGGGAAAACGCCGTCGAATCCGGTGGTCATGACCGTGTCGCCGGGCAGCACGAGCTGGGCCCAGGGGATGTCTTTGACCAGCGCGGTGCGCACCTCACCTTCGCGTGCCACCAACCGACCGGCTTGCCCTCGCTGGCCCATCCGAACGCTCCATTGCGCCTTGGGGTGGGCTAGGCTTAAGACCAAACTCTCGTGCGCCGTCGTGTCCACAATTTTCCCTGCGGCAAACCCCAGCGACAGGATTCCTGACCCCGGCATGGCCCCGTCGCGCCCGCCGCAACCCAACACCATCCAGGGAGACCCGTTCCACCCCGGCGTGCGCAACACGCGAGCTGAGGAGGCCTTCCATGGCTCGCGCGACCGAGCCTTGAGAGATTCAAGTTCCGAACGCAACCGCGCGTTTTCGAGCATGACCAGTCTGTTGGATTCCGCGAGGTGGGTCCAATCCTGCACGTTTCCCGCCGCGTCAAGCCAAGATCCAGAGGCGTGAAGGGACCATTTGGAAAGGGCGGTTCGTTGGTGGCTGTAGGTGGAATTCATCCACCCCAAAGCCAACCCCCAAATCAGGAGAAACAGCAGCCAACGGTGCGTGCGTGCGAGAAGGGCAAAGAGGTTTCGCACAGCCCGTCAATCAATTTCTCATCAAGAAGGGGAAGCGATCGATGTTCTTCAGGGCGATCGCCGTTCCTTTCGCCACGGCGTGCAGCGGGTCGTCGGCCACGTGCACGGGAAGCTTCGTTTTTTGGGAAATGCGCTTGTCGAGTCCCCGGAGCTGCGCGCCGCCTCCTGCGAGGTAAATGCCTGTCTTGAAGATGTCGGCCGACAGTTCGGGGGGCGTGTTTTCAAGCGCGCTGTGAATGCTCTCTTCAATTTTGCTGATGCTCTTGTCGAGCGCCCCCGCAATCTCGGAGTAGGTCACGACGATCTCCTTGGGAATGCCTGTCATCAGGTCGCGGCCGTGCACCGCGTAGTCCTCGGGCGGGTTGTCGAGCTCGGGCAAGGCAGCTCCCACGGCAATCTTGATCTGTTCTGCGGTTCGTTCGCCAATGAGGATGTTGTGCTGACGGCGCATGTACTCCTCGATGTCGTGCGTGAATTCGTCACCCGCCACGCGGATGTTGGTGTCCGTGACAATTCCCCCCAGGGCGATCACCGCAATTTCCGACGTGCCACCTCCGATGTCGACAATCATGTTGCCCATCGGTTCCTCCACGTCAATCCCGATGCCAATGGCCGCCGCCATGGGTTCGTGGATGAGGTAGACTTCTTTGCCTCCCGCGTGCTCGGCGCTGTCTTTGACGGCACGTTTCTCCACGTCCGTGATGCCGGACGGAATGCAGATGACCATGCGCAGGGACGGATTGAACCACGATTTGCGTCCGGAAATGAGCTTGATCATTCCCTTGATCATTTGCTCTGCCGACTCAAAATCGGCGATCACCCCGTCCTTGAGCGGTCGAATCGTTTCGATGTTCTTGTGGGTTTTCCCGTGCATCTGCTGCGCGAGTCGACCTATGGCCACCACGTTGCCCGTCATGCGGTCTTTGGCCACGATGGACGGCTCATCCACCACCACCTTGTCTTGGTAGTAGATGATGGTGTTTGCCGTGCCCAAATCCATGGCAATCTCCTGAGTGAAGAAATCGAACAATCCCATAGCCTAAAGGTAGACGGGGCATGTTGACATGCCGCACCAATTCAGGCCAATGTGGGTGGATGGTTGATAAGTTCCACTTTGCCGTTCAACGGACGGTTTGGGAACCCCTGAGATGTGAAAAAACCCTGTCGGTCGGGGCTCAGTGTCGGAAGTGGCGCACCCCTGTGGTGTACATCGCCAGCCCGAGGTTGTTGCACGCGTCGACGCTCTTTTGGTCGTTGATCGATCCGCCGGGCTGAATCACAGCGGCCACACCAGCTTCAGCAGCCAATTCCACGCAATCGGGGAAGGGGAAGAAGGCGTCGGACGCCATGCTAGACCCCTTCAAGTCAAACCCAAACCCTTGCGCCTTCTCCACCGCTTGCTTCAGGGCGTCGACGCGGCTGGTTTGGCCTGTTCCGCTCGCGAGCAGCTGCCCGTTCTTGGCGAAGACGACGGTGTTGGATTTGGTGTGCTTGACGAGCTTCAAGGCAAACAACAAATCCTCAGCGCACTCGGGACGATCCGCGTCGGTGGTGCACGTCCACGCTTCCGAGGTTTCCATGGCGTTGTCTCGCTCCTGCACCAAGTACCCGTTCAGCGCGGAACGCACAGTCGCCCCAGGGAGCGAGCCGGGCTGCCGTTCAAGCAGGATGCGGTTCTTTTTTTGAGCCAGCACGGCAAAGGCGTCGGCCTCAAATCCCGGCGCGATGACCACCTCGCAGAACAACTCGTGAATGAGGTTGGCGGTCTCGAGGTCGATGGAGCGGTTGGCAATCAACACGCCGCCAAACGCGCTGGTCGGGTCGCCCGCCAACGCGTCCTTGTAGGCTTCCGCCAAGGTTGGACGCGTGGCGCATCCGCACGCGTTGTTGTGCTTGAGGATGGCAAACGTCGGCGCGTCGTGTTGGAACTCTTCCATCAGCTGCACGGCCGCGTCCACGTCCAAGAGGTTGTTGTACGAAAGCGCCTTGCCGTGGAGCGGCTTCAACAGGCCGTCCAAGTCCCCGAAGTACTGGCCGGCTTGGTGCGGGTTCTCTCCGTAGCGCAAGGCCCGAGATTGAGGGACGCTCATGTTCAACGTGTCCACGTTTCCCCCGTCCAGGCTTGATCCGCTGAGGTGGGCGTGAATCAGGGTGTCGTAGTGGGAACTCACCCGGAACCCACGTGCTGCAAACGCCTTGCGCTCGGCGAGCGTCGTGACGCCGTCGCGCTTCAACACGTCCACGAGCGTCCCGTAGTCCTCCATGGAAGGCACGATGACGACGTCGTTGAAGTTCTTGGCCGCGCCGCGGATGAGGGCAATGCCGCCGATGTCAATTTTCTCCACGATGTCCTCCTCTGAAGCACCGCTCGCCACCGTCGCTTCAAAGGGGTAGAGGTCGACCACGACCAGGTCGATGTTGGGAAGGTTGTACTCGGCCATTTGGGCTTGGTCGCCTTCGTGGTCGCGGCGGTTCAAAATTCCCCCAAACACCTTGGGGTGCAGGGTCTTCACGCGCCCTCCAAGGATGGAAGGGTAGTCGGTCACCGACTCCACGGGAACCACTTCAGCGCCCATGGCTTCAATCGCGGCTTGGGTGCCTCCGGTCGAATAAATCGTCACGCCCAAGCGCTGTAGCTCAGCCACAATGGGCTCGAGGCCGTCTTTGTGGAAGACTGAAATGAGGGCGGACTTGATTTGGCGGGAATCGGACATGTCGAGAAGAGGGGGGGTGGGTTTGAAAGCCGCAAATCTACGACGCGCCATGCGGAATCCCCGCCCGCCGCAGTAGCTTCGTTCCATGCTTTGGCTTCGGGTGTTTCGGGAAAGTTTGGCGTTCGCATGGCAGGCCATTTTGGTCAACCGCCTTCGCACGCTTTTGAGCTTGCTCGGAGTGATGGTGGGCATCTTCGTCATCAGTGCCGTGTTCACGGTGGTCGACTCGTTGGAGTCGGAACTTCGGGACACCTTCAACATGCTCGACGACGACGTGTTGTTCGTCACCAAGTGGCCCTGGTCCTCCGGGGGAGATTACCCGTGGTGGAAGTACGTCCAGCGTCGCCCGCCCACCGAGCGGGACCTCGAATTGCTCATGCCGCGGTTGACTTTGGCGGAGGCGGGCATGTTCCAAACCAAGACGTTTCTCGATGCCGAAGCGGGCAACAACCGCATGCCCGGCGTGGTGGTGGGTGCGGGCACCCACGATTACGACCGCGTCATCAGCCTGAACATCGAGCACGGCCGGTATTTCACGCCCTCCGAAAGCGCGGCGGGTAGTCCGGTGGCCATCGTGGGCTACCAGGTGGCGATGCAGTTGTTTGGGAAGCACGACGCGGTGGGTTCGACCCTCAAGGTGCGTGGGGTGAAAATCGACGTCATCGGGGTCTTGGCGGAAGAAGGGGAGAGCCTCGTGAGCACCGGGCTGGACGAGTTCATGCTCGTCCCTTCGGCGTTTGCGCCAAGGGTGTATGCGACGGAGGCGGACGACAATTGCCAAATCGCAATCAAGGCCAAGCCCGGCGTCGAACTCGCCGCCCTTGAAGACGAGCTTGTTCAGCAACTTCGGGCCGTGCGACGCGTGCGGCCAGGCCGGGAAGAGGACTTTTCTGTGAACCGCATGGAAATGCTGACCAGCATCCTCGACAGCATCTTCACCAACCTCGCTGTCGGCGGATGGTTCATCGCCATCTTCGCCATCCTCGTGGGCTGCTTCAGCATTGCGAACATCATGTTTGTCTCGGTGCGCGAACGGACCAAGATCATCGGCGTTCAAAAGGCCATCGGGGCCAAGAACGCCTTCATCCTCATCCAGTTCTTGTTCGAGGCGGTGACGTTGTGTGTGTTTGGGGCGGTGCTTGCCCTGGTGGCCATCCAGGGGTTGGTGTGGGTCGTCAACGCGGTGGACGTGGGGTTGACCCTGCACATTGCGCCCAAACGCGTGGCACTTGCCCTCGGCGTGGCCGTGACCTCGGGGCTGCTCGCGGGCGTGGCTCCGGCTCGTCAAGCGGCCAACTTGCCGCCTGTAGAAGCGATGCGCGCCCACTGAGGGGCGCGCAGCAAAGAGGTCACCTCCTTGTGGGGTGCGAGATTTGGTCGTTCAGAATTGGATCACAGGTTGATGGCCAAGCCAATCCGCACCGAATACGGAGGAAGCACGACGCTCGCCGTGGAAGAGCTCGAAACCACCCCGGCTTCGTCGATGACGATTCCATCGGGAGCGGCGACCTCGACTTCGTTCCCGCCGTCGAGGTGCAACATCCGGGCGTAGCGGGCAGTCACGAAACTGCGATTCCCAAAGCGCAAACGAAGGCCCGCGGCGTAGCCGTAATTGAAGTTGGCCGAGAAGAACGGCACGTCGTTGACAGGCTGGCGATCGTCCTCGCCGTCAAGCACCAAGCGTGCACCGAGCAACGAGCCCCGCACGCCTCCGTAGCCTTCCACGTAGGGTTGAAATCCGCTGTTCTGGAAAAACGTCATGCGGAGGAGGTAATGCGCGTGTGCCAGTTGGTTGCGCACGTACAACGTCCCGTTTCGGTCGGTCCCGTTGTCGTTCACGGTGACGGTGGTGTCAAAGCCACCAATGGGCTGGAATCCCACGTCGAATCCGCCGTCAAAAAGACCCTTCCGGTCGTGCTTCATGTACGTCAGAGCAAACCCGTAGCTGGGGTCGTCAAGCACGGACTCGATGTCGTCGCCCGGCACGTCGGAAATCAGGTGGAAACCCACGTGACGCCATTTTTCTTTGAGCAGCAGGTCTTTTTCTTGCGGTTCCTCCTCGGACTTCGTTGTCGTGGTCGTGGCCGTTTGAGCTGAAAGGAGGTTGAGCGAAGTCAACGCCAACATCAGGGTGGCGGTTCCTGCGAGGCGAGCGGCGAGGCGATTGAGTTGGTTGCGGGTTGTCATCAATGAGTGGTTTGGGGTGATTCGAACGGTCAAGTTCAATGTTCGTGCCAAAGTTTTCTCCTCAACGAAAGGAAGCCAAAGATAGTTTGCAGGAAGTTTGTGGTCGGATGAAAAAATGTCGTGTGTTGGTGACGGGGGCCGGTGGCCAGTTGGGTTCGCGCTTGATGGCGTGCGCCTCTGCGCGGCCGGAAGTGGATGCGGTGGGGGTTTCGCGCGCCGAATTGGACGTCTGCGACGCGAAAGCGGTCGCGGAGGTTTTGAGGTCCGTGGCGCCCGAAGTGGTGATTCACACGGCGGCGTACACCGCGGTCGACGCGGCGGAGGAGAACGAGGCAGAGGCCCTGCGGGTCAACGGCGAGGCCGTTGGCACGGTGGCTCGGGCATGTGCCGCGCGCCAAATTTCCCTTCTTCACCTCAGCACGGATTACGTGTTTGGCGATGTCCCGCGGCGTCCCCTGTTGCCCACCGATCCGACCGGTCCGTTGGGCGCCTATGCGCGCACCAAACGTGCGGGCGAAGAGGCGTTTTTGGCCGCGGGAGTCAACGGGGCCGTGGTTCGGGTTGCTTGGCTTTACGACGCGGAAGGCCGCAACTTCCTGAACACAATGCTGAGGCTGGCCAAGGAGCGCGGCGAGTTGAATGTCGTGAGCGACCAGCACGGCGTACCGACGGCGGCCCCGGTGTTGGCAGAAGGGCTCTTAGACATGGCCCTGAAAGGAACGGCCATGCCGCAAGGGGTGTGGCATTTTGCGCATGCAGGCCACACCACTTGGCACGGGTTTGCAACGGAAATCATGGCCCTGGCAGGGTTGGATGTCCCCGTGAATCCCGTCGGCACGGAGGCGTTCCCGACCCCGGCAACGCGCCCTGCGTGGAGCGTGCTCGACGGCGAGCCGCTGCGCCTCGAAATGGGGTGGCCGGAAATGACCTGGCAGGAAGCGTTGCGCGCGTGCTGGGAGTTGAGGCGGGATGTGTGAACTTTGGGCTTGCTGATGAGTGACCAAACCCTATTGAACGAGGTTCGAGCCAAGGCGCAAGCCTGGACCCAGCCTCCCCACGACGACGCCACCCGGGCCACGGTGCAGGCGTGGCTGGATCGTTGTGACACCGATGCCTCTGCGCGCGAAGCTTTGATTGATGCCTTCTACACGGAGCTTTCCTTCGGAACAGGAGGTTTGCGAGGCAAAATGGGGCCGGGGACCAACCGGATCAACGCCACGACGATTGCCAACGCCACCCAAGGGTTGGCCAACCACTTGGTCAAGGTGCACGGTCCGGCGCCCGAGGGTCAACCTTGGCGTGTCGCCGTCGCGTGCGACAGCCGGCATCGAAGCCAAGAATTCGCCCAGATCACCGCGGAAGTGTTGGCAGCCAACGGGTTCGAGCCGTGGGTGTACCCAGAGCTGAGGCCCACCCCACAGTTGTCGTGGACGGTGCGTGAATTGGGTGCGGTGGCTGGGGTCGTGGTGACGGCAAGTCACAACCCGCCTATTTACAACGGCTACAAAGTCTACAGCTCAGACGGCGGACAGGTCGTAGCCCCTGAGGATGTTCAACTTGTCGCGGAAGTGCGCGCCCTTTCTCCAGATTCAGTCGCGCCTCGCAGCGCGAAAGGCATCCAAGTTCTCGACGCTTCGTGGGACGACAAATTCCGCGCCATGCTCGCCTCGTTCCGACTCTCGCCCCACCTCGTGGAGCACGGTTCGGACTTGACGGTGGTGTTCACCGGCCTTCACGGAACAGGCGCGGTGGCGGTTCCGCCGGCACTTGCCGCCTTTGGATTCCGCAACGTGCATGAAGTCCCCTCGCAGGCCACCCCTGACGGGGCGTTCCCGACGGTGGAAAGCCCCAATCCAGAGGAAGGTGCAGCGCTCGCTCAGGCCGTGGAGTTGGCCAAGCAGGTTGGTGCGTCGCTTGTGATGGGAACCGACCCCGACTCGGACCGTGTGGGACTCGCGGTGCCGGACGGAACAGGCGATTTCCGCCTTTTGAACGGGAACGAAACGGCGGCACTTTTGACCGACCACGTGTTGTCCAAGTGGCAGGAAGCGGGCAAATTGGAGCGTCCGTCGTTCGTGGCCAAAACCGTCGTCACAACCAACCTGCTCGTGGATTTGGCAGCGCATTACGGCGTGGAGGTGCGCGAGACGCTGACGGGGTTCAAGTTCATTGCGCAGGCCATCCGCGAGGAGGAAGGCAAGTTGCAGTACGTCGTCGGCGGCGAGGAGAGTTACGGGTACCTCGTGGGGGATCAGGTTCGCGACAAGGATGCCGTTCAAAGCTGCTGTTTGTTGGCCGAATTGGCGCACGAATTGGACCAAAACGGGGAGACCATGCTGGACCGTTTGGCCGCCATTCACCGCCGCCACGGAGCGTACAAGGAAGGGTTGGTTTCCTTGGTGAAGGAGGGGCGCGAAGGCAAGGCCCAAATCGACGCCATGATGCACGGTTTCCGAAACGCACCTCCTCAAGAACTTGCGGGAGAACGCGTCGCAGAGATCCTTGATTTTCAATCACGCGAGGCGCGTTCGCCCCAAGGAGAGGTGCTTCGAAGCCTCAGCCAGGCCGCGTCCAACGTGCTTCAATTTGTGACGGAAGCCGGTTCGCGCGTGACGGTTCGTCCAAGTGGGACCGAGCCGAAGATCAAATGCTACGCCAGCGTGACTGAGGCCTGGGACGGCCAGGGAAGCCACGAAGACGTTATGGCGCGTCTTCAGTCCCGAGTGGAAGCGCATTTTCAAGCGCTTGGCGTTCAAGGTCACTGACCTTTTCCTGAACGCGCTCGTCCAACGCATCCAACGACTCGAGCCGCTGCAAAGCGGGGGTGATTGCAGGGGCAATTGCCTCCACGGGGCCCACCAACACGCTTGAAGGCTCGCTTTCAGGCAACCAGGCTCTCGGACCCACCACCTGATTCAGAAGGAGCATCACAAACGACAAAACAAGGGCCACTTTCAAGGCGCCAAACACCCCCCCGGCGAGCTTGTTGGCGAAGCCCAGCGCCACCAAATCCAACACCTTCTCGAGGAGTTTGGCCAGCAGGTGAACCGCCACCACGACCAACAAAAAGGTCAACGCCAACGAGGCCATGTGCACAGAATTGACCGACCACGAAACATGCGGCGAGAGGCCCTCGGCCACGAGGTGAGAGAAGTGCGAAGCAGCCCAAATCCCGCCCACCAGCCCCACCAACGACGCGACGGAGAGGAGCAGTCCTTTGGTGAATCCGCGCCACGCGCCGACCAGAAGCAACAGCAAGAGGACGACGTCCAACGGAGCCAAGGGGAGGTTTTCCATGTGCGGGATTTGTGGGAAAGTTAGGGGTGAAAATCCGCATCCGGGTTGGGTAACTTCGCACAGTCATGAGTGCCGATTCGTCTCACCGTCCCTTTCAGGTCCGCGCGGGCTCGCCGTCCGACATGCCTGCCGTTCATGCGTTGATCGTTGAACTGGCGACGTACGAAAAGTCTCCTGCCGAGGTCACGTTGACCGTGTCACAACTGGCAGCAGACGCTCGTGAGGGGTGTTTTGAAGTGACGGTGGCGGAAGGCCCGCAAGGCCAAATCGTGGGCATGGCCCTGCACCACCTGCGCTACAGCACGTGGAAGGGACGGACGTGGTACCTCGAGGATTTGGTGGTGACGGAGCCGTGGCGTGGCAAAGGGGTGGGTCGGGCGTTGTTCGAAGCCGTGGCGCAACACGCGCTTGAGCGTGACGCGCAGCGCTTGGAATGGCAAGTGCTGGACTGGAATGCCCCCGCAATTGGATTCTACGAGCGCCTCGGCGCCTCGCTGGACGGCAGCTGGATGAACGGCCGGTGGACGAGGCAGGATTTGGAAACGTTTGAAAGCCAACCACGACCGTGAGGTGCTCCACCCACAAATTCGGCGGCGCTTCGGTCCGAGATGCCGAAGCCATTCGCCGCGTTGCGTCGCTGCTCGTCGACCAGCTCGGGCCTGACGAAAAGGCCGTCGTGGTGGTGTCAGCCATGGGCAAAACCACCAACGCATTGGAAGACGTTTGGCGTGCGGAAGGCGCCCGACGCAAGGAACTTTGGGACGCCACCGTTGCGAAGCACGTGGCCGTGGCCGTCGAATTGGACGTGGCCGGTCCGCTCCAAGCTCGGATGGCTGCATGCTGGGAGGAAGCAATCCGGGCCGAGGCTTCTGGAGACAACAACGCGGCCTACGACGCGTTTGTGGCGGCGGGCGAATTGGCCAGCACGACGTTGGTGGCGGGGTGGCTGTCCAAGGCCGGGTTGCCTGCAACGTGGTGGGACGTCCGCGAGACCCTTCAAACCGCCGGGCCCCACCGCGCCGCTCGTGTGGACGAAGGGACGTTGAATGAAGCTGGAGCCTCGTTGCGGGGCCGGTTGTCCGAGCCGACGGGCCGGCAAGTGGTGGTGACGCAAGGATTCATTGGTCGTCACAGCGACGGAAGCACCTCCACCTTGGGCCGAGAAGGCTCGGACTACAGCGCCGCGCTTCTTGCTGTGGCCGTTGGAGCGCAGGAGGTGACCATTTGGAAGGACGTGCCGGGCATGATGAACGCCGACCCCAAACGCCACCCCGAAGCGGTCACCGTTCCGCGTGTGGACCACGGCGAGGCCCTGGAACTGAGCTACTACGGGGCCAGCGTCATCCACCCACGCACCGTCAAGCCTTTGCAGCAAGCCGGCCTGGCCCTTTGGGTCAAGTCCTTTGTCGACCCCGACGGCCCCGCGACGTGCATTGACGCCTTCCCGGGATTGATCCCCGACGTGCCCATGTTCATCTGGCGCGACGACCAAATGTGGCTCGAAGTCTTCACGGCGGACGGCAGTTTTCTTGCCGAGGACCACCTGACGACGGTGTTCGGCGCGTTGGACGAGTCGGGCATTCACGTGAGGTTGATGCAGCAGAGCGCAACGCATTTTGGGCTTCTTGCCGACCGCGACGAGGCCAAACGAACCTCCCTCACCTCCGGCTTGGGTCGGGCCTTTCAGGTGGAATGCACTCGGGACCTTGTTCTGCTCACCGTTCGGCACGGCAGCCGCGAAGACCTCGAGCGATTGACAGGAGGGCGAACGGTTCAGGTGGAGCAGCGCGCGGGCGCCACGTGGCGCCGGGTCTTGGTCTGAGCAAGAGGCGCGGAAAGGCCAGTCGAACAAACTCAAAATCAATGACTTAGGTCGCCGTCGATTCGAAAAAGAATCCGGCCGGTTTGGTTTTTCAAAACATTTGATTCACATTGCCCTAGCCAAAGGATTGGTCTCCTTTGGTGTGGTACAAACGGATTCTTCGGAACCCGTTTGAGTTCAATGTCAAGTGGGGCGGGGCGAAAGTCCCGCCTTTACTTTGCTCAAAAGTGCCGTGGAAAGCGCGCCAGATGGGCCGGTTAAGGCTTCGCGCAGAGAGCCAGCCTCCCGAAGTCAGTACTCGTCTTCGTTGAAGAAAAAGTCTTCCTTCGAAGGGTAATCAGGCCAAATGTCCTCAATCGTTTCGAACGATTCGCCGTCGTCTTCCAACTGCTGAAGGTTTTCTACCACCTCCAAAGGGGCACCCGTGCGCATCGAGAAATCGATGAGCTCGTCTTTGGTGGCGGGCCAGGGGGCGTCCTCCAAATAGGAGGCCAGTTCGAGAGTCCAATACATGGTCTAGATCTTGCTGTCAGCGCGCAAAAATAACCGAATCTCAATGCGAGTCAAGTTTCCGACAGTCATTTGCTCGTCAGAAGTCAAAAAGTCCCGGAAATCAGCCTTTGGCAGGGGTCCACGGAATTTCTTCGCTTCCCGTGGTGTGGGCGAGCCAGCGGCCTAAAATGAAGAGGGCGTCTGACAAGCGGTTGAGGTAGGCCAAACCGAGCGACTCCATCGGCTCAACGCGGTGCAATTCCACGCACCGACGTTCAGCGCGACGGCATACGGTGCGGGCGAGGTGCGCGTCGGCAGCGGCGGGATGGCCCCCGGGAAGCACGAAGCTGGTCAATTCTGGAAGGTGCGATTCAAGTTCGTCCATCCACGACTCGAGCCCTTCGGGACCGGTTGGGTTGAGGGCTGGGAGCTTGGACTTCCACTGGGGGTCGGTGGTGGCCAGGTGGCTTCCGAGGGTGAAAATTTCGCTTTGGATGGCCTGCAACTGGGTGCGGAGGGAGGATGCAGCCTCGTGCGTGGCCACTTTCCCGAGCCACGCGTTGAGCTCGTCGAGGGTGCCGTACGCTTCGATTCGAAGGTCGTCTTTGCCAATTCGAGCACCGCCAAAAAGGCCCGTGCTTCCGTCGTCTCCTGTGCGGGTGTAAATGCGCATGCTGCAAGCTACGATGGGAAGGGGCGAGGCCCTGCGTTCCGGGTGTACCTTTGGGCTCGATGCACGCCAATCAGGACGACAAGCAAAAGCGCTACGACGCTGCCTACATGCGGATGGCCAAGGAGTGGGCCAAGCTGTCACACTGCCAACGCAAGCAGGTAGGGGCCTTGATTGTGAAAGACCAAATGATCATCGCCGACGGCTACAACGGCACCCCGAGCGGGTTTCCCAACGTCTGCGAGGCCGAGGACGGTTCGACCCATTGGTACGTCCTTCACGCCGAAGCCAACGCCATCACGAAGATGGCCAAGAGCAACAACAGCGCCAACGGTGCGACCCTGTACATTACGTTGTCTCCATGCCGCGAATGCGCCAAGCTCATTCACCAAGCAGGAATCGTTCGGGTGGTCTACGCTGAGGCGTACAAGGACGAGAGTGGCTTGGCGTTTTTGAACCAAGCGGGGGTCGAAATCGTTCCTCTGTCGGAATGAAGAACGCACAACCTTTGGCTTTGGCCTTGGCGTTGGTGCTCGGCCTGTGGATGGGTCGGGGCTGCAGCGGGTGGGAACAGGGCGGCGAAAGCCTTGCTCCCTTGCAGTTTCACGGCCAATGGAATGCGGGTGGCGACCAGGCGCGGTTGCTGAACGTGCTGCATCGCATTGAAGATTTGTACGTCGATACGTTTGACCGCAGCCGCCTGGTCGACGCGGCCATTGAGGCCATGCTCGAGGAGCTGGATCCCCACACGGTGTACTTCACTGGGGAAGAGCTTGACGCCATGTCGGAAAACATGGAGGGAAATTTTGAGGGGATCGGGGTGGAGTTCCTGATCCAGGAAGACACGCTCATGGTGGTCGCAGCCATTCCCGGCGGACCTTCCGAAGAAGCAGGAATCTTGGCTGGGGACCGCATTTTGGAGGTGGAGGGCGAGCCGATTTCGGGACCGGGGTTGACCAACAGCCGGGTGATGGAACTGCTCAAGGGCCCCCGCGGCACGGAGGTCCATTTGGGACTTTCCCGCCGAGGCAGGCCGTTCCAAGTCCAGTTGACCCGGGACCGCATTCCCATTCAAAGCGTGGTGGCCGCCTTTGTGATGGAAGACTCCGTCGGGTACGTGAAAGCCATTCGCTTTGCTGCGAGCACCGCGGACGAATTCGAGCAGGCGATGCGGTTCCTCGAGGAACAGGGTGCGCGTTCGGTGGTGGTGGATTTGCGAGGCAACGGCGGCGGGTACTTGAACGCGGTGGTGGACATGGTCGAGCTCTTTTTAGACGAAGGCGACCCCATTGTTTACACCGAAGGCAAAGCGTCGCCTCGCAGGACCTATTCCACGCGGCGACGAGGCCGATACGCCGATTGGCCGGTGGCTGTGCTTGTGGACGAGGGGTCGGCCTCCGCGAGTGAAATCTTCGCCGGCGCCATGCAAGACAACGACCGCGGCCTGGTGGTGGGGCGCCGGACGTTTGGCAAGGGGTTGGTGCAGGAAGAGTTTCCCGTGCCGGGTTCGGGTGCGCTTCGGTTGACGGTCGCGCGATTCTACACCCCGACCGGCCGCGCGATCCAAAAACCGTACGGCGATTACGAAGACGACTTCGACGTCCGGATGGCCTCCGGAGAACTGTACCACGCCGACAGCATGCCGCTGGTGGATTCCCTTCGGTACGTCACCCCCCTCGGCCGTGAGGTCTTCGGCGGAGGCGGCATCGCGCCCGACGTCTTCGTTCCCTGGGACAGCGCGGCCACGAGCGCGTGGGTCAGCGAGTGGATTTGGACGGGCGTGCTTCGCGACGCCGTGTTCGAGTGGATGGACGGCCAGCGAGACGAGTTGGCGACGTGCACCCGTCCCCGCGACATCGAAGCGCTCCCGGCGTGGGGCAACGGTGTGGTAGAAGCCGTCCAGGCCGAGGCCGCGAAGCAGGGTTGGCCCTACCGAGCGCCAACGAGCGAGGAAGAGGCGAAGCTGAAGCACCGGTTCTTGGCCCAAGTGGTCCGGACCTTGTGGGGAGAATCGGCGTCGTACGAGGTGCTGAACGAAGGAGACGAGGGGGTGGCCCGAGCGGTTCATGCCCTGGTGATCGAATCGCCCTTTGTGCACGTGGAAGGCGCTGTATCTTTGGGCTTGACAAGCAACGAAACAAACTCCAAACCCAACGAACATGGCTTTTGAACTTCCCCAACTTCCCTACGCGTACGACGCCCTTGAACCCCACGTGGACGCACGCACGATGGAAATCCACCACGGCAAGCACCACGCAGGGTACACCAACAACCTGAACAACGCGGTTGCAGGCACGGAGATGGAAGGAAAGGACATCGAAGCGTTGCTTCGTGACCACAGCGACAACGGCGCAGTGCGCAACAACGGCGGCGGTTTTTGGAACCACACGCTCTTTTGGAACAGCATGTCTCCGAACGGAGGGGGCCAACCAAGCGGCGCCTTGGGCGAGGCCATCGACCGCGACTTCGGCAGCTTCGAAAACTTCAAAGACGAATTCAGCAAGGCGGCTGCAACCCGCTTTGGTTCAGGCTGGGCGTGGCTGTGCGTGCGCGACGGCAAGTTGGAAGTGTGCAGCAGCGCCAACCAAGACAACCCTTTGATGCCCGGAGTGGGATGCGGAGGTCACCCAATTTTGGGCTTGGACGTGTGGGAGCACGCCTACTACTTGAACTACCAAAACCGCCGCCCCGATTACATCAACGCGTTCTTCAACGTGATTGATTGGAACGCGGTGGCCGCACGCTTCAACGGCTAAGCCGAGACACCCAAGTCATGAAGCAGTACGTCGTCATGGTGGCCGGGGGCACAGGCACCCGGATGCGCCGTTCGACGGCCAAGCAATTTTTGATCGTCGAGGGTCTGCCGCTGATGTGGTGGACCCTTCGTCGTTTCAAAGAAGCCCTTCCTGAGGCGGAGGTCACGTTGGTCCTGCACGACAGCCTGTTTGACGAGTTTCGTGCCCTAGAGGAGGTGCACGGATCCGCCGGGGCCCAACACGTGGTGCCCGGGGGGGCAGAGCGTTTTCATTCGGTGATGGCCGGATTGGCCACCCTTCCCGATTCGGGTGTGGTGGGCATCCACGACGCGGTTCGGCCTTTTCCTTCGGTGGAGACCATCCAGAGGTGCTTCGCTTTGGCGGGGGAAAAGGGGAGCGCAGTGCCCGTGGTGCCCGTCAAGGACAGCATCCGGCGGGTCGCGACGGACGGCGCTTCGAGCTGCGCGGAAGACCGGGCTGCTTTGCGCGCTGTTCAAACGCCGCAGTGCTTCGATTTGGCCACGTTGAAGGGCGCTTTCGACACCCCTTACCGCCCGGAATTCACCGACGACGCCAGCGTGTTTGAGCACGCGGGACACGCGGTTCACTTGTGCGAGGGCGATCCTTGGAACATCAAGGTGACCACGCCGGAAGACCTTACGATTGCCGAGGGGTTTGTTCGCTCGGCGTGGCCGCAGGGCTGAGTTCAGCCAGGTAATTCGCCGTGTTTCCTCGGGCGAACATTCTGCCCAAGGCCCAACCCAAGACCGACAACGCAACGACCGCGTGCACCCAGTCGCCCAGCTCCCAAGAAGCGAGGGGTTGAGGCTCCAGTCCTTCGTTGAGCCACTCGGATCCCATCCACCACGCCGCCACGACCACGCCTGCGTTGTTGACGAAGTGACCCAACACGGCGGGCCAGAGGCTTCCGCTGTACGCCACCAAATAGCCAAATGCCGCCCCCAAGAGCATTCGTGGCACGAACCCGAAGAATTGCAGGTGAATCGCGCTGAACAAGGCGGCAGAAACCCAAATTCCGAAGTGCAGGTTTCCCGTGGCACGAACCAACAGCGGCTGAAGGGTTCCCCGAAAGAGGAATTCTTCGCACACTGCCGGCAACAACGCCACGGAAAGCATAACCGGCCAGACGTCCGACGTGGTCTCGAACGACAACAGGGACTGCGTCATCACCTTGGCTTGGTTTTCCAGCGAACCTGCCCACGTGTGAAAATCTGAACCGGGAACAAGCGCCCACTCGTTCAACCGGTACGTCAAGTCGAGCAGCGGACTCATCCCCAGGGAAACGAGGACGGCGAGCAACGCCATTCCCAGCGAAGGGACCCCCAAGAAAAACTGCCCTAAAAACCGGCTTCCAACCAAGCCCGCGAATGCGACCGAGGCGCCCAAGAAGGCCAGCAGCTGGTTGGCGTTGTTCATGGCCAGGACGGCTGAGCGGTCCAGAGACCCTGTTTGGCCTGCCGCGAGCACCTCTTGCATCAGCGAAGCATCTCCGCCCGACACCCACACCACGCCGACGCCCGCGGCAAGCGCCATGAAGGTGAGCACGATGCAACTGAGCAGCACCACTTGGGCGGCGGGATGCATGGTCTGGAAGGCGCGTCGAATGAAGCTCATGAGGTCGTGAATTGAGGGTGGCGTCGGGCCGCGACGTAAATTTGCGGAAACTTTGGCGAACGTGGCCCGCATTGCTGACATCGACTTGGGGGACTTTCCCCTGCTTCTCGCCCCCATGGAGGACGTGAGCGATCCGCCGTTCCGTGCGTTGTGCAAGGAATACGGGGCGGACATGATGTACACGGAGTTCATCTCCTCCGAGGGGTTGATCCGAGACGCGGCGAAAAGCGTGGCCAAACTCGACATCTTCGACTACGAACGGCCGATCGGCATCCAGATTTTTGGGTCGGAGATTGAATCGATGCGGGAAGCCGCGGAGATTTCGGAGCAAGCCGGTCCCGACTTGGTGGACATCAACTACGGCTGCCCCGTCAAGAAGGTGGCGTGTCGGGGTGCCGGTGCGGGCATCCTGCAAGACATCCCCAAGATGGTCTCGATGACCAAGGAGATTGTCGACACGTGCTCGTTGCCCGTCACCGTCAAAACGCGCCTCGGTTGGGACGACGGCAGCAAGCACATTGTGGAGGTTGCAGAGCGACTTCAGGACGTGGGCATTCAGGCCATCAGCATTCACGGACGCACGCGCGCTCAGATGTACAAGGGCGAGGCCGATTGGTCGTTGATCGCAGCCGTGAAAGAAAATCCGCGCATGACGATTCCGGTGTTTGGCAACGGGGACATCGACAGCCCGGAAAAGGCACTTCGTTACAAGAACACGTACGGCGTGGACGGCATCATGGTTGGACGAGCGGCCATTGGGGCGCCGTGGTTTTTCCGCGAGGTCAAGAACTACCTCGCCACCGGCGACCCCGGCCCACCTCCCGACATGGAGGAACGCGTGAAGGCAGTCCGAACGCACTTGCGCAAGAGCATCGAGTGGAAAGGGGAGCGCCTCGGCGTGGTGGAAATGCGCCGTCATTACGCCAATTACTTCCGGGGCTTGCCTCATTTCAAGGAGCACCGGCTGGCACTCGTGACGTTGGACCAACCGGAAGCGCTCGAAGCCAAACTCACGGAGATTTCCGAAGTCTTTGGCGACCACGTCTTCGCCTAAGTCACGTCGCGGCTTGCCTGCGAATCAGGTGGCGCACCATGGCGGACGAACCAAGGCCGCCCACCACCACCACCATGGCTAAGGTGCCAAGCACGTCGCCTGCATCCAGCCGCACCGGATATGCCGGAACCACGGATCCTTGCAGTTCGAGCCAGCCGAATTGGGCCTGTCCAAGAACCAACGCCGTGCCCACAGCGATGCCGACAAGGCCACCCACCACGTTGATGACCAAGCCCTGAAGTCCAAAGGCCTGCTCCATCATGTGCAACGGCATGCCCATGGCCCTGAGGACCTCGAGGTCGTGTTTTTTGTCAAGCAACAACATCGTCAACGAGGCCATGATGTTGAAGGCGGCCACCACCAGAATGAAACTCAAGATGGCGAACGTGGCCCATTTTTCGGCTTGGTTGGTTTGGGTGATGAATTTGTGCTTTTCGTCGCGCGTCAAGGTGGAAAGAAGCGCCCCCTGGTCTCCAAGAGCTTTCCCCATGACCGTTTCCAACTCCTTCGCGAGGTCCTCTTGACTCCACCCGTCCTTCGCTTTCACTTCGAAACGGGAGACTTCCCCTTCGCGGTCCAGGAGTTCTTGCGCGGTGCGAAGCGGCACCAAGAGGTAGCGCGTGTCCAGGTCCGCGTTGATCGTGAACGTTCCACACGCTTGCAGGGCGAGGGTGCGAAAGGCACGCTCGCGGTGCCGCGCCAATTTCTTCCCTCGAATCGGCGCGCTGACGGAAAACAAAGGAGGCTCGACGTCGTCGCTCCGCAAGGAAAGCTCGGAGCGAACGCCGAGCCCCAAGCAGGCGCACCTCACGTCGCGGCTGCTGTCCCCCAGGACATACGCTCCTTCGAACACGGCCCCTTCGATTTGGGACACCGCGTTGTACGAATCGTCCACGCCCAAGAGCGAGGCGACGCGTACCGCTTCGTCCGCACGAACGACGGCTTCGTCTTCCAGCACGGGAGCCCAAGAGGCGACCCCCGGGACGTCGTCCAACAACGATCCCCACGATTCGGGAAGCACGGCACCGGAACGCGGAACCACCGCCACATCCGCGTCCAGGGTCCCAAACAAATCCTTGACCAAGTCCTCGATGCCGTTGAAGGCGGACAAGACGCACACCATGGCCGCGGCCACGGCGGCAATCACCGTGACTGAGATGCCTGAGATGAGGTGCACCAGGGTGCCCGACCGTCGTTTGACGAGGTAACGCGAGGCGAGTCGAACAGGCAGCCGCATGGGCGCTTACGTGTTCAGGGCACGTTGAACTTCGTCCACAAAGTCCAGGCTGTCGTCGAGGTAGAAGTTCAGCTCGGGCACACGTCGAAGTTGTTTTCCGACCTTTCCTCCAAGCGCTTTTCTGACGCGCCAGCCTTCGGCCTCGACCGTTTTGAGTGCCGCTTCTTTGTCTTTCACAGCCATGAAGCTGAGGTAGACCTTGGCCAACCCCAAATCCGGTCCGATGCGCACTTGCGTCACCGTGATGAAGAGTCCGCCAAACCACGTGCTCGATTCGCGTTGAAACAGGATGCTCAACTCCCTTTTCAGAAGTTCAGCCACGCGTTCTTGTCGGATGGTTGCCATGGTTCGAAGGTAGCAAGGGCGGGGAGACACCCGCCGGTCAGTACAAAAATTGGTTGTACGGGTACCGCTTGACGTGCAGGTCTTTCACGCGGTCGTAGAGCGCGCGGCGGAACGCCTCGTAGCCCACCTTGGTCTTCGCCGACACGAACATCACGTCGTGGCCCAACGCTTCGTAACGCTCCCGAATGCCGCGCTCGAGGTCCTCGGGGGAGCGCTCGCCTTCGGGGTCGCGCAGCAAGTCGACTTTGTTGAACAGGACCATCGTCGGCTTGCTGTCGCTTCCGATTTCGGTGAGCGTGCGCTCCACCACCGCCATGTGATCTTCGAACTGGGGGTGGCTGACGTCAATCACGTGAATCAGGAAATCGCTTTCGCGCGTTTCGTCCAACGTGCTTTTGAAGCTCTCAATCAGCTGCGTGGGAAGTTTGCGGATGAATCCCACCGTGTCGCTTAGCAAGAAAGGCAAGTTGTCGATGACCACTTTACGGACGGTGGTGTCCAGAGTGGCGAAGAGCTTGTTTTCCGCAAACACGTCACTCTTTGACATGAGGGTCATCAGGGTGCTCTTGCCGACGTTGGTGTAGCCCACAAACGCCACGCGAATCATCTCCCCACGGTTCTTTCGCTGCGTCGCCATCTGCTTGTCAATGCCCTGAAGTTGCTTCCGAAGCAGAGCAATTCGGTCGCGGATCACCCGTCGGTCCGTCTCGATTTCTTTCTCCCCGGGCCCCTTCATGCCAATGCCCCCTTTTTGCTTTTGCAGGTGGGTCCACATGTTGGTGAGTCGAGGAAGCAGGTATTGGTATTGCGCCAGTTCCACTTGGGTTTTGGCGTGGGCCGTGGCCGCGCGTTGTGCGAAAATGTCCAAAATCAAATTCGTCCGATCCAACACCTTCCGCTCCGGAATTTCCTTTTCGATGTTGCGAAGCTGAATCGGACTGAGCTCGTCGTCGAAGACGATCATGTCGATGTCTTCCTCTTCCACGTACTCCTTGATTTCCTGCAGCTTCCCCGAGCCCACAAACGTGCGCACGTCGGGTTTGTCCAAACTCTGCACGAAGACACGGCGCGTTTCCGCCTTGGCGGTCTCCGCCAAAAAGGCGAGTTCTTCGAGGTATTCGTCAAGTTGTTCCCGACGCTGGTGCCTCGTGGCCAACCCGATCAGGACACACGTCTCCGCGGGTTTGGCCGTAGAAACCGGTTTTCTTTTGCTGCCCATGCTTCAGTTCCTGAATGTCCCGATGTGCACGGCGATGCCGCGGATGGTGGGCATGTCCAGCATGTCGCGGTGCGGAGGCATGGTGCCTTTGCCGTAGGCGATGATGGCCACGCGCTCCTCCACCGTCATCGTGCTGGTTCGCAAGTCCGGGGCAGTCACAAGAACCGGCTCGCCGTTGTCGCCGTGGCACATGGCGCACTTCATGATGTAGTGACGGGATGCGTCGGCCAAATCAATTCCAGCTGCACCCATGTCCGCCTTGGGAACGTTCACTCGTTCTCCCTCCGACGAGGCACATTGCGCCCACGTCAGTACGATTGCGCACGCGAGAACGACCCAAGTCGACCGGCGCATGCTCAGAACCAACCGACTTGCTCGAATCCGGGGCGGAAGGGCCAAGGAATGCCCAACAAAATCAGCAGCAGACACAGCCCAAAAAACGTCGCCTGCTTCTTGTGCTTGGCCGCGTCATCGGCAGCGCGCTTGCTCAAGCTGTACCCCAGCGTGCCTAGCACGATGGCCACAACCATCAACGTGGCGTGCTCCAAGGCGAAGAAGCGGTTGTACGAATTGGACATGGTCCCTTCCTGGCCCAACATGCCGATCCAACCGCGCGTCATGTAGAGCATCAGCCCCAACACCAACTGAAGGTGCAAGGCAATCATCGTGAACAACCCCAATTTGCGCTGGCCTTCTGTGAATGGCGTGTTTCCGCGGGAGCCCTGAACGGACTTCACCACAACCAACACCAGCAACACCAAGGCCACCCAGCGCAAGGCGCTGTGCATGTGCAAGAATCCTGTAATCATGCAGCGAAGTTACACCACACCTTGGTCAAGCATCGAATCTGCGACCTTGACAAAGCCGGCAATGTTCGCGCCGCGCACGTAGTCGACCGTGCCGTCGGGGTTGGTGCCGTATTCCACGCACTGAGCATGAATGTTTTTCATGATGCCGTGGAGTTTGGCGTCGACTTCCTCACGCGTCCAGTTGTATCGGAGTGAGTTTTGAGACATCTCCAATCCGGACGTGGCCACTCCTCCTGCGTTGGACGCCTTGCCAGGCGCAAACAAAATGCCGGCGTTGTGGAATGCTTCGATGGCTTCTGGTGTGCTAGGCATGTTGGCACCTTCGGCCACGCAAACGCAACCGTTGGCCAACAACGCCCCGGCTTCGTCGCCGTTGAGCTCGTTCTGCGTCGCGCAGGGAAGCGCCACGTCCACACTTACACCCCAAGGGCGTTGGCCTTCGAGGAACTCAGCTGAGCTGTGCGCCGAAGCGTACTCCTTGATCCGACCACGCACCACGTTTTTGAGGTTCATGATGTAGGCCAACTTCTCAGAAGTGATGCCTTCGGGATCGTAGATGGTTCCCTGTGAGTCAGACATGGTTACCACTTTGGCACCCAGCTGGATGCACTTTTCTGCAGCGAACTGGGCCACGTTTCCTGAACCAGAGATGGCCACAGTCTTGCCCTTCATGCTGTCTCCCTTGTGGTTGAGCATTTCTTCGGCGAAGTACACGCAGCCGTAGCCCGTGGCTTCCGGACGGATGAGCGACCCGCCCCAGTTGAGGCCCTTGCCGGTCAACACGCCGGTGAATTCGTTGCGGATGCGCTTGTACTGGCCAAACATGTAACCAATCTCACGCCCCCCCACGCCGATGTCGCCTGCGGGCACGTCGGTGTTGGCACCGATGTGGCGGGAGAGCTCGGTCATGAAGCTTTGGCAGAAGCGCATCACTTCGTTGTCGCTTTTTCCTTTGGGGTCAAAATCGGACCCGCCCTTGCCACCGCCCATGGGGAGGGTGGTCAAGGAGTTTTTGAAAATCTGTTCGAAGCCCAGGAACTTCAGGATGCTGAGGTTCACGGTGGGGTGGAATCGCAAGCCGCCTTTGTACGGGCCGATGGCGCTGTTGAATTCAATGCGGTAGCCGCGGTTCACTTGCACTTTGCCTGCGTCGTCCGTCCAGGGGACGCGGAACATGATGACGCGCTCGGGCTCGACAATCCGTTCGAGCACTTTGGCGTCCTTGTACCGGGGGTTGGCTTCCATGAAGGGAACGATGGCCTCCGCCACTTCCTCCACTGCTTGCAAAAATTCGGGTTCGTTGGGGTTGCTCGCGGCAACTCGGTCCATAAACGCCTGAATGGCGGCGCTGTGATCTGAATTCATCGACGTATGTATTGACGTTCGAGGGACGAATGTACGTTAGAGGGAGGGGGTTCGGCCCCCGTCGACTGGCAAATTGATGCCGGAGATATACCCAGCGGCCGGTGAACAAAGGAAGGCGATGGCGTGGCCGACCTCTTCCGGTCGTCCCACGCGGCCCGCCGGCACCTTGGCGGCCATGCCGGCGAGGACGTCCTCGGGGGTGGAACCCGTTGCTTCGGCTTTGGCTGCAGCCAGCGTGGTGAGCCGGGCTGTGAGCGTTGCGCCCGGAAGAACGTTGTTGACCGTGATGCCTTCGGAGGCGACTTCGTTGGCCCAGGTTTTGGCCCAGTTGGCGACGGCGCCTCTCACCGTATTGGACACGCCCAAACCCACCAGCGGGGCCTTCACCGACGTGCTGATGACATTCACAATCCGTCCCCATTGCGCCCGCTTCATTCCGGGCAAAACGGCTTGGGCGAGGATTTGGTTGTTGATCAAGTGCTGCTTGAACGTGGCCAGAAAAGCCTCCTCGGCGGCCTCGGTGATGGGGCCGCCTGCCGGTCCGCCGCTGTTGTTGACCAAGATGTGCACGTCGTTGGCTTCCACCACCGCTTCCACGGCGCGTTTTACTTGGTCCGGGTGTTGGAAGTCTGCAACCGCCGCGCCGTGTCCCTCCCCGGGAAGGGTGGCCAAGGCCTGCTGCAAACGATCCGCGTTGCGCGCCATCAGGGTGACGCGGGCCCCAAGGCCGGCGAGCTGCTGAGCCGCTGCCAGGCCAATGCCTTGGGAGGCGCCGCACACCAAGGCGTGCTTTCCGCTCAAATCCAAGGGCAGAACGTGGAGTTCCTTCATGCGGCCAAAGGTAGGCGAGACCTATTTTGGTCCCATGAAGCGATTGGAACACCTGGGCATAGCGGTGGCGGACTTGGCCGAAGCGGAACGCATTTTCACGGACGTGCTGGGCGTGGCCCCGTACAAGCGCGAGGAGGTGGCGGACGAAGGGGTGTTGACGTCGTTCTTCCAAACCGGCGATTCCAAAGTGGAATTGTTGGAATCGACCACGGAGGACGGTCCCATCGCCCGTCACGTGGCCAAGCGGGGTCCAGGCTTGCATCACGTTGCGTTTCTCGTCGACGACCTAGCCGATGAAATCACCCGGCTCGAAGGCGAGGGATACCGCGTGATTTCAGGTCCCAAACCGGGTGCGGACGGCAAGCGAATTGCGTTTCTGCATCCCTCGGACACCGCCAAGGTGTTGGTGGAACTCTGCGAGGACGCCTAAAGTCACTCTTCGAGGCGCTCCATCGCTTCTTTCCAGCCCTTTTGTTTGGCTTTTCCGGCCCCCGCCATTTTGCGGTTGAAGAGCGTTTTGGAGGCGGTGCTTCTCGTAGGTGCGGCACAACCCGGCTCGGCCTTTCTTCGGTACATGTCGCGGTGGAGCGTTACGCGCCAAGGCCGGTAGCCGAGTTGCTGCCAGTCCAGGCCACGTGCGTCGGCGTTCAAGACACGAACCAGGGTGTCGGTTCGGGATTTGGCCAGCTGGAGCAAGTCCATGTCCACGGTCAGTCGCACCATACGGCCTCGGTAGACCTTCAGGCCTGCGCCCAGACCTACGGTCAATGCGACGTGCCAATCCGGGAGTTGAGCAGGTTGGAAGAACACGTCAGAACCGGAGGAGGCGTTTTGGGTCAGGTGGTAGGCCGCTCGGAGACCTGTTCGCCATTCGACGAAGCCGTCGGGTCCCGTGGCCAAGGCGCGCATGCTTTGAAGGTCGAGTCCGACGGTGGTCGCCGACGCCTCCGTGGTGACCAGGTCCTCCACGAACGCGACCGACGTGTCGGCGCCAGACCCCTTGAGTTCGCCTACAAACGACTCGCGCGTTCGAGATTGACTCACGTGAAGGGAGGCTGAAATGCGGTCGGACCACAACGCATCCTCAAACAGCCACAACTGGCCAAACCCCACGCGCCAACCGACTTGAGGTTGGGCCCGCCAAAGGCCGTTGTGCATGGTGTCCAGAACCGTGCTGTCCCCCACAAGGTGGGTTTGGATCCACGAGCTTTGAAACGAGGAAGGCACCCCCATCAGCTGGCTCGTCCCCGCAGAAAAGGTCCACGCCTTGCGTTCGTGTGTTCGGAGCGTGGATTCAAAAGGGTTGTCCCACACGCCTTGTCCCCTTGCGACGAGGCACGAGGCCACCAAAGCCCAAGTGAGCAAGGCGTGAGAAAATCGCGTCACGCGTCGGCTTCTTGAAGGGATTCGAGTTCCTCGAGTACCGCGTCCATCCAAGTGTCGTCTTCGAAGTGATTCCATTGTTCCGGTGCCCTCATGACCGTTTCCATGGCCCTCTGCTGTTGCCGTCCACGTGCCAGGGCTTCGTGGTAGGGGGTGTGGCTGAACGTCACTTGCGAGTACAGGGGAAGCCAGCGGTCAGGGTGCTTTCGTTGCAAACGCGCCTCGAGCTTCTTTTGTTGTAGAAACTGGGGATCGCCCGTAAGGTCTCGCATCTCGATGTAGTTCTGCAAGGCCAAATCCAAAATGGCGTCTCCCGCGGGTTTCCGAAGCCGCGTGTATTCCGCCATCACCTCGTCCCACTTGGCACCGGAATCGAGCAACCCATCCAGAACCGTGCAGTCCTCCATGCCGCTGTTCATTCCCTGCCCGTAAAACGGCACGATGGCGTGGGCGGCGTCGCCCATCAAGGCCACGCGTTCTCCGTCGTTCCACGGATCGCACTTCGTCATGACCAGGGACGAGATTGGGTGTGCATTCCAGTCCTGGAGAAGGTTGGGAAGGAGCGGGACGACGTCCGGGAAATGCGTGTTGAAGAATTCCATTACGGCCGCGTCGTCGTTGAGGTGGTTCAGGCCATGCGGCCCCTCGAATGGCCCAAACAACGTGCACGTGAACGTGCGGTCCGGGTTGGGCAGCGCCATGAGCATGAAGGTGCCGCGCGGCCATATGTGCAGCCCGTCTTCTTCCATTTGGAACGCGCCGTGGGCGCCGGGAAGCATCGGGACCTCTTTGTATCCGTGGGGCAAGTACCGTTGCTCGAAATCGAAGCGGTCGTTCCGCATCATGCGGCCCCGGACCGCGCTGAAGGCGCCGTCCGTCCCGAAAATGCGGTCGACCGTCACGTCCAGGGCTTGGCCCTCCGTCTCGAGGTGCAGGGTGGCGCCGTCCGCGCCGGCGGTGTAGCCCTCGCACCGGTGCCCAAACTCAAACCGAACGTTGGGCAGCGACTCGGCGGCCTCCACGAGGATGCGGTTCAGGCCTGCCCGTGACACGGAATAGATGCACTGTCCCTCAAGCCCGTACGGTTGGAAGGAGCGCGTGCCGTCGACCGCGTGCATGCGCCGGCCACGAATGGGCAGGGCAATCTCCCGAACGCGGTCGGCGACGCCCGCGATTTCGAGCGCTTTCCAACCTCGGTCACTCAGGGCGAGGTTGATGCTTCGGCCTCCGTGAAGGGGTCCTTTGCGCGGGTCGGGCCGGCGCTCGTAGACGACCACGTCGTGGCCGCGGTTGCCGAGCATGCGCGCCCAAAGGCTTCCGACGAGACCCGCACCTACGACCGCCATCTTACCCATGAGCCGCCGTTGCTTTGGCCAAGGCCTGGTCCAGATCTGCAATCAAGTCCGCCACGTCTTCAATCCCCACACTCAATCGGATGAGCCCGTCCGTGACGCCGGTTTTTTCGCGAACTTCTTTGGGAATGCTCGCGTGCGTCATGGTTGCGGGGTGCCCGATCAAGCTTTCGACGCCTCCGAGCGATTCGGCGAGGGTGAAGAGCTTGGTGCCTGCGACGACGGTCTTGGCCGTCTCAAGGTTGTTGTCCGCGAGGGTGAACGCCACCATGCCGCCGAAGTCATGCATCTGACGAGCTGCGACGTCGTGGCCGGGGTGCTCGGCAAAGCCGGGCCAATGCACCTTGGCGACGGCCGGGTGGCCAACGAGGTGCTTGGCCACTTGAGCGCCGTTTTCGCAGTGGCGTTGCATGCGCAGGTGGAGGGTCTTCAAGCCGCGCAACACGAGGAAGCAATCCATGGGGCCGGGCACTGCCCCGCACGAGTTTTGAAGGGTGCGGAGCTGTTCGGCCCACGCTTCATCCGACGTCACGAGGCACCCCATCACCACGTCGGAGTGGCCTCCGAGGTACTTGGTCACGCTGTGCATCACCATGTCGGCCCCGAGGTCAAGCGGGTTTTGGAGCATGGGCGAGGCGAAGGTGTTGTCCACGACCACGCGCGCCTCCGTTCCTTTTGCGGCTTCGGCCACCGCCGCGATGTCCGTGATTTGCATCATGGGGTTGGTCGGCGTCTCCACCCAAACCAACCGCGTGTCCTCGTTCAACGCCGCCTTCAACGCGTCGAGGTCGCTCAAATCCACGAAATGGAAGGTGATGCCGTAGTGCGCAAATACGGTGGTGAACAGGCGGTAGCTGCCGCCGTAGAGGTCGTTGGTGCTGATGACTTCGTCTCCGGGTTGGAGCGTTTTCAACACCGTGTCCATGGCCGCCAAGCCCGAAGCAAAGGCCAACCCGTGGTTGCCGTGTTCGAGGGCCGCGAAGGCGGCCTCGAGGGCGGAACGGGTGGGGTTGTGGGTCCGCGAGTACTCGTACCCTTTGTGGTTGCCCACGCCGTCTTGGACGTAAGTCGAGGTCAGGTACACGGGGGTCATGATGGCCCCGGTGGTGGGGTCCGGTTCAACGCCTGCGTGCACCGCCAAGGTGCCGCGGCCGGGAGAGTTCAGCTTGTCGCTCATGGGATTCGAAAGTTACGGGAGGACGGCTCAGTTTGGGGAGGATGTTTGTGCAAGCCAAAACGGCATCAGCGCCCCCCCCACCAGCAAGTAGATGTGGTACGTCACGTACCGCCACACCAAAACCACGGCCGCCCACACCGTCGCGGTCAAGGCGAGGGGCAGGACGTCCGACATGAACGTCGGCAGGGCGAGTTCGGCCAGGCCCGAAGATCCGGGCGTGGGGCTGATCATCATGACGGTCCACATCGACAATTGCCGGGCCCAAATGCCGAACTGGCTCAAGGAATCGCCGTCGCGCATCATGGGCACGAGGAACGCCATCAAAAGGGCGTTGAGGGTCAGGAAACGGGCGGTCCAGCTCACGGCTGTGGCGGCCGCGGCCTGGCCCCAGGCTCGCCACGACATGGTGCGCAAGTCCAGCGACGCGTTGTGCAAATCGAGGGCCAATTGCCGCAACGGATCGCTCCACCGCGAGAAGGGCCGTTGCGTCGCGAGGGATTCCAATCCGGTCCGTATGCGCTTGGGCGCCCCAAACAAGGCCGTGCTTAGAAAGGCGGCAAGCACTGCCATGAAGGCATAGCCACCCACAAAAATGGTGGTGACGGAACCTTCGATCCAGGACGCTCCCTCGGGCAAAAAGGCCGCCCAACCGACCGCCAACGCCACCAAGGGAACGGCCACCAAGAAGTACAGTTCGTCCAACAGCGCCGTCGACATCACCGTCGCCAAACTCCGCCCCCACGAAAGCCCGTTTCGATGCAGGATGAACGCCGCCACGGCGCTTCCGCCCACCACAGAGGGCGTCAGCGCGGACGCCAATTCCCAAAGCAGGATGCTGGACGTGGCCCGTTTGAGGCCCAGTTCGCCCCGCGCGAGCACCTTCAAGCGAACCACGTACCCCACATCGCGGATGAAGACCAACAAGAGCGCTCCCCACACCCACGTCCAGGCCACCTCCACCGAGGTCAACGCGCGCCAGGATGCCCCTTCCACCACGGACCACAAAACGACAGCCACCGAGGCCAGGACCGCTGCGGTCACGGCCATCCACATACGTCGCGCAGTCAGCCATTGCGCGGCTGAAGTGCGCCGAGAATCTTCGGGGGAGAGGGCCATGACCCCAAGGTACAGCACGTCCTGTGCTCAGGCGTAGACGTGGGACCCTTCGCTGCAGTTGGTGCACATGGGGATGCCCGCGCGGTCGGCGAAGAGCGCGCTGCGGAAGTTTCGGTAGGCCTCCCCGTGCCAAACCTCACGCATGGATTGGTCGCTCAGTTTGCCGAGCACGTGGTGTGCGTCTTTGTCGAAACAGCACGGCACCACACGGCCGTCCCAGGTCAAGACGGTGCCTTGCCACATGCGCCAGCACGCGTCTTCGAGCTCGTTGCGCAAGGTCCAGTTCCCGGTGACGGGGTCGCGGTCGTAGCGCCGGTGCTGGGGCGCTTTCGTGAGAAGGGGGTGGCCGTCCCGGGGGTCGTCGAGTTGGGCGGTTTTGATTTCAACCTCGTCGACGCCGCACTGACGGGCGGTGCGAAGCAGGTCGGGGAGTTCGTGTTCGTTGGGCCCCACGACGAGGAATTGCCAAACGAGGTGGGGGCCGCGACCAAGTTGGCGTTTGGCCTCGACGAGGGTGCGCGTTCCCTCCATCACCTTGTCGAGCCGCCCGCCCACGCGGTAGGAGGAATACGTTTCTTGCGTGAGCCCGTCGATGGAGACAATCAAACGGCTGAGGCCTGCGTCGATCAGCGACGTGCAGCGCGCCTCGGTGAGGTGGTGCGCGTTGGTGGACGTGGAGCTGTAGAGGTTGTGGTGAGCGCAGCGCGCGATGACCGTTTCGAGCTCGGGGTGGAGGAGGGGCTCGCCCTGGAAGTAGAGGTTGACGTAGGTGAGCCACGGCGCGAGTTCGTCGATCCACGACGCGGCCGCCGACGCGTCAAGCATGCCCGTCGGACGGGTGAAGGCCCGAAGGCCGCTGGGGCATTCTGGGCAGCGCAAGTTGCAGGACGTCGTTGGCTCGATGGAGACGGAGGTGGGCATGGCGCCGGCAGGCATGGCGGGTTGGCCGGTGCGCTGGGCCCTGAGGTAGCTCCACTTGAGGCGCATGAGGTTGGCGGTTCGACGAGGCGTGAGCCCGTTGAGACGCCTCATTCGATCCTGTGCAGTTGCCCACCTTCCCATGGCCCAAAGGTACGTTTCGCGCTACCTTCGCCGGGATGATTCGAATTGGCAACACGCTGCTCAGCGAAGACCTGTTTGACGAACATTTCGCCTGCGACCTCGCGGCCTGCAAGGGGGCGTGTTGCGTCGAGGGCGACAGCGGGGCGCCGCTCACGCATGCGGAAGTGGGCCAGCTTGAGCGGGCTTGGGAACACGTGGCCCCGTTGCTTCCGGAATCCGGCCGGGCCGCCGTGGAAGAACAAGGGCTCGCGGTGAAGGACGCCGACGGCGATTTGGTCACCCCCTTGGTGAACGGAAAGGAATGCGCATTCACGGTGTTCGACGCCGACGGCACGGCCAAATGTGGGCTGGAAAAGGCCTATTTCGAAGGCAAAACCGAATGGCGCAAGCCGCTCAGCTGCCACCTGTACCCGATTCGGGCCAAGGAACTCATCGATTTTACGGCGCTTAACTACCACCGCTGGCCCATCTGCGAAGCGGCCCGTTTGTGCGGCAAGGCAGGCAAGGTGTCGGTGCTGGATTTTTGCAAGGACGCGCTGGTTCGGAAGATGGGGGAGGAGTGGTACGAAGAGGCGCAACAAGCCCAAACCCTATGGCGCTCTTCCAACCCTTCGTGACCTCGATTCAACCCGTTGCTCGACTCGTGGGGCGACTCTCGGCTTGGGCCGCGTTGGCGGTCCTGACCCTGCAGGTCACGGGGATGCATGCCCAACCCGCTGAAGGGTGGGCGCCGGATCGCCATGCGGTGGTCCTCGGGGCCGATTCGGACCGCGTTTACGTGGCCTTGGGGGCGCCGGGTTTGTCGTTGGAAGACGCGATTCGCGACGCGTGGACGGTGCATTCGGCTCCGAGGATGGGCGGAGATTTGGTCGAAGAGCGGTTGCGGCCCCTGAACGTGGAGGCGTGGGCCAACCTGACCGGAATCCAGCACGTTGCCATGCACCCGAGCGGGAATTTGGCCCTGATTTCGGCGCGACGGGAAGGGGGAGACCTGGATTTGTTTTTGTCGCATCGGCGTCCGAGCCGCGTTCCTGGGGGACGCGAAACGTGGACCGCGCCCTTGCCGCTCGACGGGTTGAACACCGAAGCGGACGAGGTCTTTCCGCATTGGGAAGGCCGGGACGTGGTTTTTTCTTCCAACCAAACCGGGAGCTTTCAACTTTACACCTCGCGAGCCGTGACCCAGTGGCTTCGTGCCGAGGTCCGCACCGACCTCTTTGACCTTCCGGTGGAAGTGCTTTCCGCCGTGACGGTCGGACCGGGGTGGACGTGGGTTTCCGGTCGAGGTTCTGCGGACGAGCACGTGGCCGTTCATCACGTTCAGGCGCCGGCCCCGGAGGCCGTGCTCGGGGCGGGGTGGTCCCTGTGCTTGCGAATCGGCGACAGTCCGGCCCAAGATCAAGACATCGCCATCCGGGAAGTCACCTCACGGAACGTGGTTCGGCACGTGAACACGGGTGCGGCAGGCTGCGCCTCGATCGGCGACTTGCCCTCAGATCGGGCCTGGACGGTGCAGTGGCTTCGCGGCTCGGCGCTCCCTTCGCCCAACGTGCGTGCCGTCGCCGAAATCCGCGCTCCCGACGGACGGGTTGTCCGGACTTACGAATTGCGGGCCGACCGGGGCTGGGAATTTGTGTTCTTGCCCCTCGATCCGGTCACGGAGATGCAGGACCTCCGAGGTCAGGACGGAAGCACTTGGCCCACGTCCACCCTCGCCATCCTCAGATACGAACACGGCTCGCCCACCCCGACCCCCGACTCCTGGCGCACGTTCCTCACGTGGGCCAAGGGAATTCAGCAGTTCCCGGAACAGGGGTTCCTTCACGTCACCGGCCACACCGACGCGTCCGGCACCGACGACGTGAACGCGTCGCTGAGCCTCGCCCGCGCGGAGTACGTTGCCACGCAATGTCAAGCCCTTGCGAAATGGCCGGGGGAGCGCGTGGAAGTCAGGGCTTTGGGCAGCACACAACCCCTCGGCGGCGACCCGGCCCAAAACCGCCGCGTCGAGGTGCGTTGGGTCCCCGCAATGCAGTAATTTCGCGCCATGCTCATCAACGTCATGCGCGCCAAGCTGCACCGCCTTACCGTCACGCAGGCGGATTTGAACTACATCGGCAGCATCTCCCTCGATCCGGATCTCATTGAGGCGGCAGGCCTTGTGGAAGGAGAGCGCGTCCAAATCGTGAACATCAACAACGGCGAACGACTGGAGACCTACGTCATCACTGGCGAGCGGGGAACGGGCCAAGTTTGTCTGAACGGCCCCGCAGCACGTCGAGTTCAGCCAGGAGACGTGGTCATTGTCATCGCCTACGGCATGATGACGGTGGAGGAGGCCAAGTCGTTCCAACCCACCGTTCTCTTTCCGGACACGGCAACCAACCGCTTGACATGACCTTGCGCAAAGGGCTGACGTACCTCGTCTTTTTTGGCATCGGGCTCGGCCTTTTTTGGCTGGCGATGCAGGGAGTCGAGGACCCAGAAGCTCTGAAACGCGACATGCGTTCCGCCCAGTGGTGGGGCATCGCCGCGTCGTTCGTCATGGGCTACCTCGCCATTGTGTCGCGAGGACTGCGTTGGAATTTGCTGCTGGCTCCCATGGGCCACCACCCCGCCCCGAGCCGCAGTGTGCACGCCGTGGCCTTCTCGTACTTCGCCAACGCCTTTGTGCCGCGATCTGGGGAGGTGGCTCGATGCGCGGCTTTGAACCAAACCGACGACATCCCCGTGGACCAATTGCTTGGCACGGTCATCACGGAACGGGTGGTGGACTTCGTTATGCTGTTTGGCCTCGTGGGGTTCGCCTTGTTCACCAACCTGAATGCGTTCCTTGAATTGATGGAAAAAGCCCAGCTTCCCGCGACCACCACACTGGCTGTGGCGGCCGCGTTGGGAGTCGGAGGCTTGGTTGCGCTGTGGCGGCTCTCACGTCAGCACGGGCGGACCGGTTTCCTCGGCAAAATCGCGGGTTTCCTTCAAGGCATTGGCACGGGCATCCGGAGCGTGTTGGGCATGGAGAAGCGCGGGTTGTTTCTCGCCCATACCGTGTTCATCTGGGTCATGTACTTTCTGATGTCGTACGTGTTGTTCAAGGCCATTCCGGCCGTCAGCAGCATTGGATGGACGGACGCCGTCTTGGTGATGGTGGCCGGCGGCTTTGGCATGGTTTTGCCCGCGCCCGGAGGCATCGGGTCGTACCATTGGGCCGTGTCGCTGGGCTTCGCGGCTGTGGGCTTTGTGGGGGATGTAGGGTTTGCTGTGGCCAACGTGGTTTGGCTCACCCAAACCGCGATGATCGTCCTCACCGGCGGCCTCGGCTACGTCATGTTGTTCCTTCACCGCATGCGCCGTGGCTGACTCGCGCGTCGGCACCTTGCAAGCTGTCGCTTCCCGCGTCCTGGAATGGAAGGCGGAGGGGTTGAAAGTCGTGTTCACCAACGGGGTGTTTGACGTGCTTCACGTCGGGCACGTGGAAGTGCTTGAGCGGGCCGCGAAAGAAGGCGATCGCCTTGTCGTCGGGGTCAATGCCGATGCCAGCGTCAAGCGTCTCGGCAAGGGGGACGATCGTCCCATCCACGCTGAAGCCAATCGTGCCCGGCTGCTCGCTGCGCTCCGTTGCGTAGATGCGGTTGTGGTGTTCGAAGAAGACACGCCGCTCCGCGTGGTCAAGGCCTTGAAGCCAGACGTCCTGGTCAAGGGAGGGGATTACAATCCGGCATGCACGGACCCCAACGATTCGACTTACATGGTGGGAAGCGAGGAAGTGGCGTCTTGGGGAGGTCGGTCCGTTGCTGTTCCGCTCGTTCCCGGTCAAAGCACAACGGCCACCCTGAACAAGATCCGAACCTCCTAAGCGCACAAACGCCCGGCTCGTGGCCAGGCGTTCGAATGCGGTTGTGAGGGGCGTGCTTACACGTTTTCCTCTTCCAAGAATTTGGTGGTGAAGTCGCCGCCTCGGAAGCGCTGGTTGCGCATCAGCCTTTGGTGGAAGGGAATGGTGGTTTTCACCCCTTCGATGATGTACTCGTCCAAAGCACGCTGCATTTTGGTGATGGCCTCCTCGCGGGTCTGAGCCACGACAATCAGCTTGCTGATCATGCTGTCGTAGTGCGGAGGAATCATGTAACCGGCGTAGGCGTGGGTGTCCACCCGAACGCCGTGTCCGCCGGGAGCGTGGTAATCGGTGATGCGTCCGGGGCTAGGGGCCCAATTGCGGTCCGGGTCCTCCGCGTTGATGCGGCACTGGATGCTGTGCAGCTTGGGGTAGTGGTTGCGCCCGCTGATTTTCTCGCCCGCGGCCAACTTGATTTGTTCTTTAATCAAATCGTAGTCGATGACCTCTTCCGTGATGGTGTGCTCCACCTGGATTCGGGTATTCATCTCCATGAAGTAGAAGTTGCGGTCGGCATCCACAAGGAATTCCACCGTGCCTACGCCTTCGTACTTCACCGCTTCAGCGGCCTTGATGGCAGCCTCACCCATGGCGTCGCGTAGCTTGTCCGTCATGTAGGGCGATGGCGTCTCTTCGACCAATTTCTGGTGGCGGCGCTGGATGGAGCAGTCGCGTTCACTTAAGTGGCATGCCTTGCCGCGGTAGTCGGACGCGATTTGGATTTCAATGTGGCGAGGTTCCACCACAAATTTCTCCATGTACATCCCGTCGTTGCCAAACGCCGCTCCGGCTTCACGCCGAGTCTTTTCCCAGCCTTCGGCCAATTCTTCGTCGTTGTTGCACAGCTGCATCCCCTTGCCCCCTCCTCCGGCAGTGGCCTTGAGCATGATGGGGTAGCCAATCTCGTTGGCGCATTTCTTCGCCTCGTCGAAGTCGGCCAGAATGCCTTCGCTTCCGGGAATCGTTGGAACGCCAGCGGCTTTCATGGTGGCTTTGGCCGAAGCCTTGTCCCCCATGGCGTTGATCATCGCCGGGCTTGCACCAATGAACTTGATGTCGTTCTCGGCGCACACGCGAGAAAAGTTGGCGTTCTCAGACAGAAAGCCGTATCCAGGGTGAATGGCGTCCGCGTTGGTGATTTCCGCAGCGGCGATGATGTTGGGAATGTTCAGGTAGCTCTGCGCCGAGGGTGCAGGGCCAATGCACACCGCTTCGTCGGCGAAGCGGACATGCAAGCTGTCTCGGTCGGCCGTGGAGTACACGGCAACGGTGGATATGCCCATCTCACGGCACGTGCGAATCACGCGGAGGGCAATCTCTCCGCGGTTGGCGATCAAAATTTTCTTGAACATGCGGTCAGGGTCGATTCAGGTTCACGAAGGGTCGACAAGGAACAACGGTTGGTCGTATTCCACCGGAGAGTTGTCGTCCACGAGGACCTTAACAATCTTGCCTTGGATTTCCGATTCAATCTCGTTGAAGAGCTTCATCGCTTCGATGACGCACACGGTGTCGCCCGCTTTGATGACGTCGCCCACTTCCGCAAAGACGTCTTTGTCCGGGGAAGGGCGGCGGTAGAACGTGCCAATCATGGGCGACTTGATTTCGATCAAGTTGCTGGCGTCTTCTGCAGGCGCTTCCGCGGGAGCGGTAGGCGCTGCGGGTGCTGCGGGAGCAGGAGCCGCGGCCACAGGGGCAGGAGCCGCCACGATGGCCTGAGGGACGGCAGCCGGAACCTGGATGGTCTGCACCATGGTTTCCTCTTTCTTGCCACGCCCCTTGGGCATTTCAGATTTGATGGTGAGTTTGAAATCTTTTTGTTCGATTTCCACCTCAGTGACGCCCGCACGGGCGACAAACTTGATAAGGTCTTGAATTTCCGTCAGTTTCATGTCGGAGAGGTTTTGCGGGGGAAAGGTAGTTCAGGGGCTGTGAATGAACGTCAGTTTGAACCGTCGTAAGCCCATTTGACGTACACAGCTCCCCAGGTGAAGCCGCCTCCGAAGGCGGCCAAAATGAGGTTGTCGCCTCGTTTCAGTTGCGACTCCCAATCGTGGAGACACAGCGGAATGGTGGCGGCGGTCGTGTTGCCGTATTTCTGAATGTTGATCATGACCTTCTCGTGGGGAAGGCCGGTGCGACGCTGGGTTGCGTCGATGATGCGCAGGTTCGCTTGGTGCGGCACGAGCCACGCCACGTCGTCTGCCGTGAGGCCGTTGCGCTCCATGACTTCGTAGCTGACGTCGGCCATGCTGGTGACGGCTGCCTTGAAGACGGGTTGTCCGTCCTGGAAAATGAAGTGCTGCTTCGCGTCCACCGTTTCGTGGCTGGCCGGACGCAACGAACCGCCGGCTGGCATGCACAAGAAGTTGCCGCCGGCTCCGTCCGAGTGAAGTTTGGCGTCCAGGATGCCGCAGTCGCCTTCGTCCATTTGAAGGAGCACTGCGGCCGCACCGTCCCCAAACAACACGCACGTGGTGCGGTCGGTGTAGTCGATGATGGAAGACATCTTGTCGGCGCCGACGACGACGACGTTTTGAGCGCTTCCGCTTTCCACGAACTGGGCGCCCGTGTTCAGCGCAAACAAAAAGCCGCTGCACGCGGCACTGAGGTCAAACCCCCATGCTTTGGTCGCGCCCACTTTGTGGCCAATGAGGTTGGCCGTCGAAGGGAACAGCATGTCCGGGGTGACGGTTGCGCAAATGATGAGGTCAATGTCAGCGGGGTCGAGTCCGGATTTGGCACAGAGCGATTTTACCGCTTCGGCACCCATGTCTGAAGTCGCCTTGTTTGGGTCTTTTAAGATGCGTCGCTCCTCGATTCCGGTGCGCGTCCGGATCCATTCGTCGGAGGTGTCGACCATCTTTTCAAGGTCCGCGTTGGTGAGCTTGTCGTCGGGCAAGTATCCGGCGACGCAGGTGATGGCAGCAGGCATGGGCTGAGAGTGAATAAGCGCCAAAGGTAGAAGGTGAAATCAGGCGAGATGTCTGAAATGGTGCCGAGTCTTCAACGCGTGACGTGGAAAAGTCTCGACGTGAAAAAAGGATTCCGTTGGGAATCCTTTTTGCCAAGCCCGAAGGCCCGGATTCAATGTCGCACTTCGGCTTACGCCTCTTCGCGCTCCATCACCACTTTGCCCTTGTAGTAGAGCTTGCCCTCGTGCCAGTGGGCGCGGTGGAACATGTGAGGTTGGCCTGTCGTTGGGCAGGTGCTCACGTTGGCCGCCGTCAGGGCGTCGTGGGTGCGGCGCTTGCGCGTACGCGTCTTGCTTTGCCGTCTCTTGGGATGTGCCATAGTGCGTTAGTTGTCGAGTCCTTTTAATGCTGCCCAACGTGGGTCGATGTCCTGTGTGTCGTCTCCGTCTTCCGGCGAGTCGTCGTGCCATTCGGTCATGTCCAAATCGCAGTCGTCTTCGTTTTCATGGATGGTGCGGGTGGGTTTGGCCAAATGAACCAGCTCGAAGATGGCGTCTGCCACGTTCAGTTGGTACTCGTTCGAACCAAGGATCCACAACTCGTCGTCGTACGCAGTCTCGTCGCCAAAGCGAATCGACACGCGCTCGCTCCCGGTCAGGGGAACGGTGACGTCGTCCAAACAACGGTCGCAAGGCGCCGTCATTTCCGCATCCAAGGTCAGGCGAAGGGTCATCGTGGTGTCGAGTTTGTCCAACTCCACGCGCACTTCTCCGTGAACTTGATCCACGTCGGAATGGGGGAAACACGCAAAGAACTCCGGGTCCACACGCATCTGGAATTCATGTTTTCCAGGCTTCAAACCCACAAAAGGGATGCGGTAATCGGCCAACAAATCCATGTCCTCCAGATTTTGGGGAGTGCAAAGGTAGCGAAAGCGGTCGGAATTGCCAACCTGCGAGGCTTCGGATTTTGACGGACTCCCTGTTGGGTCACCGACGCAAGCGGTACTCGGGCTTCGGAGGGGTGATTTCGAGCGGATTGGATGCGATTTCGCGGTGCTCAATGCGATTCCACCGCACGTCGCAGGCGAGTCGTAGGGCTTCGCGGAACGAGTCGCCGTTCGCTTGGCCTTGGCCAGCGATGTCAAATCCGGTGCCGTGGTCGGGGCTGGTGCGCACGACGGGCAGGCCAGCTGTGAAATTGACCCCGCGCCCAAAGCTCAGGGCTTTGAACGGGGCGAGGCCCTGATCGTGGTACATGGCCAGCACACCGTCAAATTTCCGGAACGCACCTGAGCCGAAGAAGCCGTCCGCAGCGTACGGACCGTGCGCCGAAATGCCTTGTTCGGCCGCCTTTTGAATGGCCGGTGCGAGGATGCGTTTTTCTTCGTCGCCCATCATCCCGTTGTCTCCTGCATGGGGATTCAACCCAAGCACAGCGATTCGCGGGCTCGGCAAGCCGAAGTCCTTGATCAAGCTGTCGTTCATGAGCGTCAGCTTATTCACGATGGCCTCGACGGAGAGGTTGCTCGCGACGTCTTTCAAAGCAACGTGCCCGGTAACCATGCCAATGCGAAGCCCGTCGCAGCACAGCAACATCAACACGTCCTTGACACCTGCCTCGCTTGCGAGGTATTCGGTGTGGCCTGGAAAGGCAAAGCCGGCTTGGCGGATGGTGTCTTTGTTGATGGGGGCGGTGACGAGGACGTCCACGGCGGTTTTGGCCAAGTGCCCGACCGCCATTTCGAGGCTCTTCATGGCGACAGCTCCCGCCTCTTTGCTGGCTTCGCCTGGCGCGTGCTCAAACTCGTCTGCTTCAAAGGTGACGAGGTTAATTTGGCCGGATTTGGCGGACTTGGCGTCGTCCACCTCGCTCCAAACCACGTTGGTGAACGCCGCTTCGGCGAGAACACGCGGGGCGAACACCACGGCAATCATGCTCGACAAGCTTCGCTCGTCAGACAATGCGTTGGCCAGGGCTTCCAACCCGATGCCGTTGGGGTCTCCGCAGGAAATGCCGACCTTGATTTTGGAATTCTTGTGGCTCATGAGGTGGGTCCAAAGGTAGCGACGAGTACCTTGGTCTTCCCATGCTCCTGTCCTTAAATCGGTACAAAGTGCGCAAGCGCATTCTCGGATGGATGCTCGCTTTGGGGCTTGGGCTTTGGGGTGTTGGAGAGGCCAACGCCACCCACAACCGGGCAGGCGAGATCACGTACACCCACGTTCAGGGATTGACTTACGAAGTTGTTATCACGACGTACACCAAGGCCAGTGCGCTGGCGGACCGGCCGTGGCTTTTTTTGACGTGGGGCGACGAAGGAGATGGGCCGCTCGACAGTTTGGAGCGTGAACTTCCGGTGGTGGTTCTGCCCGGGGACATCCAAAAGAACGTCTACCGCGGAACCCACACGTACGGCGGGCCGGGGATCTATCCGTTGACCGTGGAAGACCCCAACCGGAACGAGGGGGTGCTGAACATGACCGGTTCAGTCGACACGCCGTTTGCCATTCAGTCGCTGCTGATCATCGATCCGCAGGCAGGGCACAACAACAGCGTGCAGCTCTTGAATCCGGCCACGGAAAACGCGTGCCTGAATCAGCCCTGGGTGCACAACCCGGCTGCGCACGACCCGGACGGAGATGTCTTGACGTACAGCTTGGTGCCGTGCCGGGGGTTTGACGGCGAGTTCATCCCGACCTACGTGTTTCCCGACGAAGTCAGCGGAGCGCCAGATGTCTTCACAGTAGATCCGGCCACCGGGGACGTGACGTGGGAGACACCGCAATTGGCCGGGGAGTACAACGTCGCCATTCGCATCGAAGAGTGGCGCGAGGTGGGCGGCGTGCTGAGGAAGGTGGGGGAGGTCATCCGCGACCTCCAAATCGACGTCCAGCTCTGCGCCAACCAGGCCCCCGAATGGGCGGCCATGGCGGACACGTGTGTCCTGGCTGGAGAATCCTTGACTTTCACCGTGTTCGCCTCGGACCCCGACGGGGACGCGTTGAGCTTGTCCGCCGTGGGGGGCGCCCTGAGCGAAGTGCCGCACCCAGCCCAATTCAGCCCGGCCGGAAGCGGCACGGGGGTGTTTGCCTGGTCGCCGGAGTGCGCCGAGGTGCGCGCGGAGCCCTACCAAGTGGTGTTCAAGGCCCAAGATTTGGGCAACGCCGTCCCCTTGATTGACATTGAGACACGCCAAATCACGGTGGTCTCACCTCCTGTCACGGGCTTGGCTGCAGAGCCGTTGGGCTACACCATGGCGGTGACGTGGACGCCGAACGAGTGCGGCGACGATTTGGCCACCCCCCAACAAGTTCAAGGGGCCGGCTACGACATCTACCGGCGCTTGCAAGAGGACGAAACGGATTGGGAACCGGGGCTGTGCGAGACGGGTGTTCCCGAGGGCGTGGGATACAGCTTGGTCGGCACGGCAGAAGACCTTGGCAACGTGGGGTGGCTGGACGAGTCGGGTCTGAGCTTTGGGGTGACGTACTGCTACCGGGTGGTCACGCGCTACGGCGACGGCGCGTTGTCGTTGGCGAGCGACGAGGTTTGTGGTCGAATCCGAAAGGACGTTCCCGTGATGACGCGGGCTTCAGTCGCCTCCACCGGACCGGCCGACTCGGTTCGGGTGGGGTGGTCGCCGCCGACGGAATTGGACACTGTCGCGTTTCCTGGGCCCTACCGGTACGAGTTGCGTGGCGCTGCTGTAGACGGAACCAACGAGGAGGGAGAAGTGGTTTGGGCTTCAGATCTCTCCGCAGAATTGACGGCACTTGACACGGTGGTATGGGTGACGGCACTCGACACGGAAAGCCACGCGTGGTCGTGGGAGATTCACTTGTTCAGTGCCGGCGAATTGGTAGGAGTTCCTCCTTCGGCAACCACGCCGTGGCTTCGCTTGACTCCCGACGACAACCGCCTTCGCATTGACGTGCAGCAGGGTGTTCCCTGGTTGGTTTCCCAGTACGTGGTGGAACGGCAGATTCCGACGGGTGGAGAGTACGTGGTGTTGGACACTTTGGACGTGCCGATGTTTGTCGACACAGGCTTGGTGAACGGGGCGTCGTACTGTTACCGCGTGACCACGGTCGGAGCCTACGACGACCCGTCTACAGAATCGCCCCTCGAAAACGTGAGTCAGGAGGCCTGCGGGCGCCCCTTCGACTACACACGCCCGTGCGCTTTGGGCCTCGAGGTGTCTGCTTCGTGCGAGGTGGAGCGTGACACGTTGCGTTGGAGCCGCCCGGATTCCTGCACCTCCGACGACATTGTGGGGTACCGGATTTACTGGGCGCCGTTCTTGGGGGATTCCCTGACGGTGTGGCGTGATGTAGACGACCCCGAGGCGACTTCGGCGGTGTTCAACGAAGACGACGTTTATGGCACGATTGCGGGATGTTTTTTGGTCACGGCCTTGGACAGCCTCATGCCTGGACCCGACGGGGAGTTGAGGCGAAACGAAGGCTGGGCAGGAGACACCGTGTGCGTCGACAATTGCCCGTTCTACTTCTTGCCCAACGTGTTCAGCCCCAACAACGACAGTTCCAACGACGTGTTTGAAGCCTTCCCATGGAAGTTTGTGGACAGCGTCAACGTGGTCATCCACAACCGGTGGGGCGAAGCGGTGTTCTCCACGAACAACCCGGACATTCGATGGGACGGAACCTACCTTGGCACGGGGCAACGCTTGCCTGACGGGGTGTATTTCTATTCTGCCACGGTGTTCACCCGCCGCTTGGAAGGCATTGTTCCTGAACAATTCTCAGGGCAGCTGCATTTGGTTTCTGGGCGAGCCGGAACGACCGATTGAGCCCTCAACACACGCCGTAAGTTTGTCCCATGTTCACAGGAATCATCGAAGCGCAAGGAGAATTGGTGGGGGTTCGCCATGAAGGCACCAACGTGCACCTGGACGTGCGTGCGCCGTTCACCCCGGAGCTTCAAGTTGACCAAAGCGTGGCCCACGACGGGGTGTGCCTCACCGTGGTGGCACTGAATGAGGACGTGTACACCGTCACGGCCATTGAGGAAACCTTGGCCAAAACGCACCTGGGATCCTGCAAAATCGGACACGTCTTCAACCTCGAACGGTGCGCCGTGGTTGGGGACCGCATTGACGGTCACATCGTGCAAGGTCACGTCGATACGACAGGGAGTTTGGCGTCCGTGGACGAGCGCGACGGGAGCTGGGTGCTGACTGTGGAACACCCAGTCGGGCCGGAATGGATGACCGTCCCCAAAGGAAGCATTGCCTTGAGCGGCATCAGTTTGACGGTGGTGGACAGCGCACCCGGACGCTTCACTGTGGCCATCATTCCCTACACGTGGGAACACACCAACCTTCATCGCACCCCGTTGGGCGCACCCATGAATTTGGAGTTCGACGTGATGGGGAAATACGTAGCGCGCTTGCTGGACGCCCAGCTCAAAGCTCGGGGCGTGGGCGGAGCGTGAAGTTTTGGCCGAGGTACACGCGACGGACGGTTTCGTCCGCGGCAAGTTCCTCCGCCGTGCCCTCCTTCAGAATTTTTCCTTCGAACAAAAGGTAAGCGCGGTCGGTGATGTGAAGTGTTTCTTGGACGTTGTGGTCGGTGATGAGCACCCCGATTCCTTTTCGACGAAGTTGGTCGACGATGCGCTGAATGTCCTCCACAGCAATGGGGTCGACACCGGCAAACGGTTCGTCGAGCAGGATGAAGGCGGGGTTGGAGGCCAGGGCGCGTGCGATTTCTGTTCGTCGACGTTCGCCCCCAGAGAGGACGTCACCAGGGCTCTTGCGTACGGCCTGCAAGTTGAATTCGTTCAGCAACGCCTCCAGGCGCGTCGCAGCCTCGTCTCTGCGGAGTCCTTGAAGTTCCAAAATGGCCGCCACGTTGTCTTCCACGCTGAGTTTGCGGAACACGCTCGGCTCTTGGGGGAGGTAGCCAATGCCCTTTTGGGCCCGGAGGTACATGGGGTCGGAGGTGACCTCGTCTTTGCCGAGATGGACCTGCCCGCCGTCCGGTTTCACCAACCCCACCACCGCGTAGAAGCTCGTGGTCTTTCCGGCGCCGTTGGGTCCTAGCAAACCCACGACCTCCCCCGGAGCCACACGAAACGAAACGTGGTCCACCACGGTGCGTTTGCCGTAGGTCTTGACGAGGTTGGTGGCGACGAGGTCCGATGACATGGGCGCAAGTTCGGTCAAAGTTCCACTCCGACGCCCACGCGCACGCCCCAGGCTTCACGCATGCCAGGCTGCGTTTCCGTCAAGCGACGGTGAACGTCCACGCGCAAGACGCGAAAGATGTTTTCGATTCCGACTACGCCTTCGGCGTACCACCCGTTTAGCCCAGAAGTGGTGGAAGGCATGGCCGTAATGGTTTCGTGCCGAGTGTCCCACGAACTGTGCACCCCCTTGATGCCGACTAGCTCGCGGAGGTGCAGGCGTCTCACAATCGGAAGTCGGCCGAGCACAACGCCCTCGCCATGCCATTCCAACGAACCTCGCGTCCACCGGTCGCTGGCAAATTCCATGAAGCGAAGCAAGTTGAAGGCCCCGTTGATGCTGAGCGACGTTTCGTTGGCGGGTTGAAGTTCCGTGAGCACGACGGGAGCGCGTCCCGTGTACAACCCGGCTTGCCCCCACCAATCAATCCGACCCAGGGGTCCGAGGCGTCGGGTTCCTTCTGCGTCCAAAGTCCAGCGCTGGTAAGTGAATTCACTGCCCACGACCCCGGGCAATCCCAATGTGACGGTGCCGGTCAGCACCGGCCATTTGGATCCGAGGCTGATTCGTTCGAAGGCCCCAGACACGAATTTCTCGTTTCGGGCGTAGCGCGTTTGCAACGTGAGTTCGGCTGTGACGAGCGGCGAAGTGCCGGTGGTGTCGCTTTCCCGAACGAACAGCACTTCGCCCCGAGGGGCCACGCTTCGGTGGCGAAATTCGACCGACTGCCCCCATCCGGAACCGAATTCGTGCAGCATGCTGATTTCGGTGCGAGTGATTTCGCTCAGGCGCGTTTGGTCGTTGAGTTGAAGTGCGCTGTTCAGTCCGTTGCCTTGGTCAAAGAACCCCATCATGCCCAGTTGGTCGATGTCGCGGGTGTGCTCTGCGAAGATCTCGGTGCGCGGGGATTTGCGCAGGATCCATTCGGCCGAGGCGCCGTATTTCCAGCGCCGATCGAGGGTCCCGTACGCAGCAAACGTGCGGAGCCAGATCTTGCGAGAGAAGTCGTTGCTCGTTTGGACTCCCAAACTGAAGCGCTCTCCTTCAACGAAGTTTCGGCTGAACGCCCGGTAATAGGGCCCGAATTCAACCGGGCCTTTGACCACGTAACCGGTGCCGGCAAGCATCAAAAACCCTTCGAGGAACTTGTACTGCCGCATGCTTTGGACGGTGTCCACCATCCAGTATGTGCGCGAAGCGCGTGGGGTCAAGGGCTCCGCGCGCACCGACTTCCATTCCTGTTCAAGCACGTCGTTGGAGCCCTTGGCAAAGCTGATGTCACGCGCGCTCGACCACGACGAATCGGGCCACGAGTCGGCCAGTTCAAAATTGGTGTGCACCACGGTTTGGTGACTGTAGATGCCCATGCCTCCCTCGCGCAAACTGACGTCGGCAAGGTTTTCCTCGCGCCCGAGCACCCACCGTCCTTCGTGCAACTCGTAGGTCTGCGCCCAGGAATAATTTCGGACGAAGTTGACGTTGGCTCCTTCGCTGATTTTGGCCTCCACGTGACGCAGGCCGAGGGTGAGCGTGTCGATCCACATCTCTCCTTCAAACGTCAGTTCGCCACGTCGGCGTGGAACAAAGGCAAGGTGGAAGCACGGGCGATTTCCGTGGTCGAGCGTGTCGAGGATGTAGTAGCGGTAGTGCACGTTGCCGCGGTCGTGAAGCGGGCTGGTGAACGCGCGGTCGAGCAACAGCCTTTGGTTCTCGTAGGGGTTGATGTCCAAAAACACGGACTGCACGCTCGACGTGTTCTCCCCGTTTTTCATCCACGTGGCGCGCGCCGCTTCAATGCGTTTTTCGCGTCGCCGTCCTTCGGTGCGAAGCGTCCCCGCGACTTCCGTGACGAACAGAGGGAGGGAGACGCGGCTTTGGGACGAGTCGAGGTGGTCCCACACCCACGCGAACGGACCCCAAAACCTGCGCTCTGGCCACCGTTCGGGGTAGTCGTTGATCGCCACTTCTTGGACGTCGTAGAAGTCGTGCTTCAGGGCGGCGATGCGTCCGGGGTCGTTGCGGGGCTTGGCCTCGGCCACGCGCTGCATCAGCGGTTTGGCAGGGTTCACCGCCTTCTTGTCGGGCCGGACCACCGCTGCCTCGAGGTCCACGCTTCGCGCTTCGAGGGCCACGTTGATGACCTGGGGAACCCCGCGCTGCAGTGGAATGCTCTGGGCTTGGTAACCCAGGGTTGAAAACACGGCACGCGTCACGCGCTCGTCCCCGGCGTCCAGCGCGTAACGTCCCTCCAAGTCCGTCATTGTGCCACGGTTGGTGCCGGCAAAGCTGACGTTGACGAAGGGCAAGGCGACCCCCGATTCGCCGTCAAAAACGCGGCCTGAGATGGAGGTTTGGGCCGCTACGACCCCCCAAGAAGCCCACGCCAGACAGAAGAGGAAAACGCGCATCAGCGGGCTCGGCGTTTGTCTTGTCGACGTGCGATCCAAATGCCCATTTCGTAGAGGAACAAAACGGGGAGGGAGACCAAGATTTGGCTCGTTACGTCGGGCGGCGTGATGACCGCAGAAAGGGCCAAAATTGCCACAAGCGCGTGGCGGCGGTACGACTTCAACATGGGCGCGGTCACCAGCCCCGCTTTGCTCAGGAAGTACACGAGCACGGGAAGCTGGAAGACCAACCCGGCGGCGAGCGTGATGCTCGCTACGGTTTTGACGTAGCTCATCACAGCGATCCGCGAGGCGACGTCGCCCAATTCGTAGTTGCCGAGGAATTGAAGGCTTAAGGGGGCGATGAGGTAGTACCCAAATGCCACGCCGGCCAGGAAAAGCACCGACGAGGCGAGCCCCGCTCCGCGAGCCGCTTGGCGCTCCGCGGACTTCAAGGCCGGCCGCACGAAGGCCCAGACTTGGTGAATCAACACAGGAAATGCCAGGATGACTCCGCCCACCAAGCTGACCACGATGTGCGCGGAAAAGTTCCCGAGCATGGTCGTGTTGATCAATTCGTACGAGATCTGCTCGACGCACAGCGCGTCACCCGAACCGATGGCATGGGACAGCGCGCACCACGCCCTGTAACTGATGAACTCCGTGTCTCGCGGTCCGAAGAGCACCACGTCAAACACCCAGTCCTTCATCACAAACAGAACGATTCCTCCGGAAAAGACCGCCAAGGCCGAGACAAACAGCCGCCGTCTGAGTTCTTCGAGGTGGTCGAGAAACCCCATTTGGGCTTCTTCGTGGGCCTGGTCCATGGGCATGGCGCGAAGTTAAACCAACCCCTCGCGCAGGCAATCGTGAACGTGCACCATCCCGAGGTATTTCCCGTCCCGCACAACCACCACTTGGCTGATGCCCTGTTGCTGCATGCGTTGAGCGGCCACGGTGGCCAAGGTGCTTGCGTCGAGGGTTTGGGGCGAGAGGGAGGCCAAATCTCCCGCGCGCTTCTCCGCCACATTTCCGGCAGCCCATGCGCGGCGAAGGTCTCCGTCGGTCACGATCCCAGCAACCTCCGAATCCGAGCCTTCCCCCCAAACCGCCGTGGCACCGTACCGACCCTCCGACATCGTCTGCAGCACGGTGGACATGTCCGCGTCCCATGCCACGGCTGGGCGACGGTCGGGGTCCACGAGCTCATTCAACGTCCACGTGAGCTTTTTTCCGAGTGCACCCGCCGGGTGATTCTTGGCAAAGTCGTCCGGTTGAAATCCGGAGCGTTCCATCAGCGCGAGCGCGAGGGCGTCGCCCAACGCAAGCTGCAGCGACGTGCTTGTGGTGGGTGCCAAATCAAACCGGCACGCCTCCTCTTCCACGGACACGTCAAGAATCACCGTGGCGGCCTTTCCAAGCGGCGACTCGGCTCTCGCGGTAAGCGCAATCAATGCGCATCCTCGATTCCGCAAGGTGGGCAGCAAGCCAACCACTTCATCGCTGGTCCCGCTTTTGGACAGGCAAACCACCACGTCGCCAGGCTCCACGGCTCCCACGTCGCCGTGCAGGGCTTCCCCTGCGTGCAAGAACATCGCTTTCGTTCCCGTGGAATTCAGGGTCGCCGTCACCTTGGCCGCCACGTGGGCGCTTTTTCCGACGCCGGTCACGACGACCTTTCCCGTCGCGTTTGCCAAAACGTCGACGGCCTGGACAAACGACTCACCGAGGGCGTTCGACGCCGTAGCAAGGGCTTGCGAAGCCAGCGTCAACGTGCGTTTGCCAACTTCGAGATCCGCTTGGGAACGCGCCGGGATCGTTTTGGAAAAAGAGGGGTTGTTCACGTGGCAGTTTTACGTATATTTATAAGAGCAAAGCTAATGCCTACC
>Ga0181569_10000172_pt1 | contig 46479 bp, 31 predicted proteins | sample 101ome_19_FD_132452 | JGI IMG/M metagenome (GOLD analysis project Ga0181569, IMG submission 132452) | Coastal salt marsh microbial communities from the Groves Creek Marsh, Skidaway Island, Georgia - 101405AT metaG (megahit assembly) | ecosystem: Environmental > Aquatic > Marine > Intertidal...
AAAAATATTTCGTAACGCCAATACCAATTCTACGTCTACTCAAGGCTTTTGCACAACTATTCGAAATCATCGAGCTTCAAATGTCCACTCTTCAAGAGGTGATCGATAGCCATCTGCGCGGTGACGACGGATGGCATCATCATCGCGCCGCTATACATGTGCCGCTTGAGTTCCTTCGCCGTGACGCGTTCGTGCGACATGTTAAACTCTTCGGCGTCGCGCGAGATCAAGATGTCATCGCGCTCGCCGTCGATGCTCAGAAAAGGAAACATTCGATTCAGACACCACTTCGTCTCCAATAACCCGGGATTATCGTCGTCCACCATCTTAATCAACGTCCCGCCGACGACGCGCGCTTCCTCGCGCAACTCCCCGGCGGCGACGTCGTACATCGTCCGGTGCTTCCCCTTTTCGAACGCACCGCTCGGAAGAACGATACACTCCGAATTACTCCCCTGCGCGTACTCTCGAACGATCGTAAACTCGGGCTCACCGCTCGTCGTCGTCTCTCGACTGTGAAACGGCGCCACGACGACGAATTTAAAATCATTCTTCGGGTGTCCGACCACATCGTACGCGAACCGCCGCGTCGTCGTCGTCGCTCCCGCTCCCGCTCCCGACGTCGACGACGCGCTCGGCTCTTCGAACTCAACCACTCTGTCGTACACCGTCATGTACCTCGAGTGCAGCGCCTCCTCGGACACGATTCGTCCCGCGCGCGTCATCGCCATCTCCTCCTCCGCGCGGTCGCTCGACGCCGCGTCGCGACGCACACCGCGCGTCCGCGATCGCCCTCGACCGACGCGCGCGAACGATGTCTCGAGTCGTGCGCGCGCGCGACGCACCACCGCGCGCATGCGACGGAGTCTGTCGAGGTTCGATCCCGTCACACCCGTCACACCCGAACGCGCGCGCGCGCCTCGTCGACGGCCGCGCCTCGTCGAGCGAGCGAGCGAGCGTTTGATAGCATGCATCTCCCCGTCGCCCGTCGCGCGCTCGCGCGCGCGCTCGCGCGAACGAGCGCGTCGATCGAGACGACGATCGTCGGTCGGGGCGCCGCGGTCGCCGCCGCGCGACGCGCGTTCGCCGCGGTGCCGACGGTGTCGTCGACGCCGTCGCAACCGGTGCAATCGAAGCGACCGGGGAAGTTGCCGACGGACGTCGCGCACACGGCCAAGTGGCTGGACTCGACGGCGAAGCCGAGCCCGATGGAGTACAGCGCGCGCGTCGAGCCGATCGGCGTGCGCGGAGATAAGGTGAACTGTGATTCTCCGGGCGCGTGTAAGGATCGTTTCGGTGATAGCGGTGGCCTGGGAGCGCCGAATACGTATTACAAGCTGAACGATACGTCGCCGACGAGCCCGGCGAAGTGTAAGTATTGTGGCTTGCGATTCTTTTCCCTCGGCGGCGGCGGTCACTAGACGCGGACGCGACGCGTCCGACTTGTAAAAATGAACGAGTAGCTGTTTTTGTCACTCTCCGCCTGATGTGATGTGATGTGATATTTGCATCGATCGTGTCGTCGTCGTTTCGTTTTATCGTGATTTCTTTTCGGCGTCGATGATGTCGTCGAGGACGCTCGGGTCGGCGAGTGTGGACACGTCTCCGAAATCTTCGGTGTTTCTGGCGGCGATTTTCTTCAAGATTCTGCGCATGATTTTACCGCTTCGCGTCTTGGGTAAATCTTTGACGATGATCACGCGTCCGGGCGCCGCGAACGGGCCGATTTCTTTTCGAACGTTTTGAATCAGCTCGCGTTCAGCCTCCTTTCCGATTTTGTACGACGGGTCGAGTATCGCGAACGCGACGATGGTCTCGCCCTTGATTTCGTGTGGGATCGACACTACGGCGGCTTCGATGCACGAAGGATGTTGCACGAGCGCTGATTCAACCTCCGCCGTGCCGATTCGATGACCCGAGACCGAAATCACGTCATCCAGCCTGCCCGTCAAAAAGAGGTACGAGTCGTCGTCGCGCCGAGCGCCGTCGCCCGAGAAAAAGTACCCTCCCTCGTAAACTTTGAAGTAGGAGTTGACGTAGCGTTCGTGCGCGCCGAAGACGTCTTGAAACATGCCGGGCCACGGCGGAGGCGCGAAGCACAGACACCCCGAACCTTCGCCCTTGACGACGTCGCCGCTCGCGGGATCCAAGAGCACGGGAACGACGCCGAAGAACGGAAACGTCGCGCTCGATGGTTTCAGCGGCGTCGCTCCGGGAAGCGGCGCGATCATGTGTCCGCCGGTTTCGGTTTGCCACCAGGTATCGACGATGGGTAATCGATCGTCGCCGACGACGTTGCGATACCACAGCCACGTTTCCGACGAAATCGGTTCGCCCACGGTGCCAAGAACGCGGAGAGAAGAACGATCGCTTCGCTTGACTGGATCTTCACCGAACGATCTCAACATGTTGAGCGCGGTGGGTGACGTGTAAAGCACCGACACCGATCGATCGTCGACGATTCTCCACCAAACGCCCGCGTCGGGATACGTCGGCGTGCCCTCGAAAATCACCGTGGCGCAACCGTTGAGAAGAACTCCGTACAATCCGTAACTGTGCCCGGTGATCCAACCGAGATCCGCGGTGCAAAACACGATGTCTTGACCCGGATGAAGATCAAGAACGTACTTGGCGGTGGCGTACACGTGCGTTTGATATCCGCCGACGGTGTGGACGATGCCTTTCGGTTTCCCCGTCGAGCCAGAGGTGTACAGAATGAACGCGGTGTCGAGACTATCGAGAAACTCGATCGGCGCCGTTTTGCCGTCGTTTCGATGTTTTGCGACGAACTCGTTCCACCAAACGTCTTTCTCTTCATCGAAAGGAACGTCTTCAATCTTGAGAAACGGAACGTCGTTCGTATCGACATCCGCGTTGTGTTTGACCACGACGCGCTCCACGCGAAAGCCACTCTCGCGCTCGCACGTCCGCAGAGCTTCGTCGGTGATTCGTTTCAGTGGGATTATTTTTTCGCCGCGACGCGACGCCGAAGCCGTGAGAAGAATTTTAGGCTTCAAATCGTCGATGCGAACGGCGAGCGCTTTCGCAGAGTATCCAGCAAAAACTACGGAATGAATCGCACCGATTCGCGCGCACGCCAGCATGGAGATCGGTAGCGCCGGAATCATGGGTAGATACATGACCACGACGTCACGCTTTCCCACGCCCAACTCTTTGAGCGCCTTCGCGAACGTCTCCACCTCGACGAGTAATTCCCGAAACGTAAACGTCGTCGAGTTGATCGCATCGTTCGCTTCAAAAATCAACGCCAAGTCATCGCCGCGCCCCTCTTCAATTTGTTTTTCGAGACAGTTGTACGCGAGGTTCGTCCTCGCGCCCGACCACCACTCCGAGAAGACGTCCCCGACGCTCGGGTCGAGATTGTATCGCACCGCGCCCGTCTCGTCGAGATTTTCCCACTCGAGTTCGCTCGCGATCTCGGTCCAGAAAATTTCAGGATCGTTGATGGAGCGAAGGTACATCGAACGATACTGTTCCATCGAACGCACGTGTGCGCGCTCCGCCGTCTCGCGCGATGGGTAAAACAAGTCATCCGTGCTCTCAAACTCCTTGAGGCGATTGTTTTGGATGTCAATGCCCGAGGAACGCGAATCCGGCGACCCAGGAGGGGTGGCTTTCGGTGCAATGGTGATTGACTTTCTAGTTTTGCGTGAGAGAGCGAACCGCGCGGCGCTCGGGCGAGTCACGGCGCGAGGAAGCATGATTGTTTTTGAGGCTCGTCTCGACTCGACGGTTGGAGACGTTGAAGGAAAACATGAAAATTATTAATGCTCTCATTTGAAGAAGTGTGACAAGTTCGCGACGTTGATGCGTTGATTTTCTATCGTTTGAGTCGTCGAGGATGGGTTGTCGTCTTCGTCGTGCTCGTCGTCGTGTATGGTTTCGGCGCTGGATTTGTCCGACGCCGGGACACTCGAGTCGGCATCGGCCGACGTCTCTTTGAGCGAGGCGCACTCGTACTCATACACTCCCGTCTTCTTGCTTATCGAAGCCAACCATTCTTTCGAAGACATGGTCGACGTGGTCTCGTGTTGTGTCGTTTTGAGTCTCATCGGCTGTGATTGCGGTCGCGGCGTCGTCGATGACGCGCGCCCGTCGTTTGCTCGATAAGGCGGCTGTCGAGACGCTTCGTCGACTTCGGTTGTCATTTCGCGCATCGCCTGATCGACGAAACGCATGTCATCGAGGGACGATTGCGACACGTTTGAGTGACTCTGTAACGTTGGCGGCGCGGCCAACATCGCTTTGAGCGTTTGCAACTCTTTGATTCCTTCGCGCAGGTTGGGATTCGTCAACCAGTAAAATTTCTCTTGTCTACCCACACCGGCGCCCAAAGAAAGCGAAAACACGCGTCCACTCGTGTCGGCTGATAACGGATGCGTGATCGTGGGTAGACCGAGATTACGAGCGTTCGCGATGTCTTCGTCGTCGCCAGTCATCGACGCTCGGCAAAACGCTTCGGCGCGTCTCCGCGTGATTTTTTGCAAGATAGTCTCGACGACCCGCGGTCTTTGACGCGTGAAAAGAAGCACCAAATCATCGTTCGCCGGAATGAGCCAAAGTTCGAGCGCACTTTTCGTAAATCTCGTCGATGCGTCAGCCTTGAGCGTCGCGGGCCCGTCGAGTCGTCCCGACCGGCCGTAACACGGGAGCATGACGCCGCACGGAACGCGCACGAGGGGTTCATCGAGTGATTTCACGACGCGCTGTACTTCATCGACGCTGATGAGCACGTTTCTCGTGACTTTTTTCCGCTCGTAGCCTCGAGTACCTTTCACGAGCTTTTTCACGCACACGTGCATGTTCAAGCTCGTCGTGGCCGACGCCTCCACCTCTTCGAGATCGGCTTCCGGAATATCTCTAAATTCAGCGTGTTCGTCGCGACATCCCGGAGAGTGCACGACGCGTGACACCCCGGACGACGCCACCGCGTCGTCCTCGACGCCTTCGGCGTCGTCATCGACGTCGACTTCGCGGAGTAAACCAATATCGGTCAAATCGTCGGGCAACGCGAAATCGGCCTTGACGCCCACCGTCAAACCACACTCGAAACAACATCCGAGCGAACTTCTCAAACACCCACCGCTCTCCGAACATTTCACGAGTGCGTGCATCGTCTCTTCCTCGTCCGGCGAGCTGTCCACGCCGTCGACGCTTCGAACGACGTGCGCGCGAACGCCCGCCTTCGATCGCGCGCTAAAAACGCGACTCCTCGCGTCCCGAGAGAGTCGAATCGGTCGCCTCGACACGAGCACGATGTTTTTCTCATCGCATCCTCGGTAGCACTTGAGACTTAAAATCGCCACGCACAGCGCGTCGCGAAGCGCGTCGTCGTCCGCGTCGTCGGTCGGCGTCGTCCATCTCGCCGCCGACGCCGCCGATTCCATCCTCATCCAAGCCTGCTCACACGGCGTCGTCATCGGCACCGCCACCGTCCCCTTCACCGCCCCACTCGTCGCGAGCGTTAATCCGATCGCCTCGCACCGCTCGCTTCGCGCGATCGCTCGCGCGCTCGCCGTCAACGCGCTCGCGAACGCCGTCGGTTCACTCATCACATCACCGCACGCGACGAACATCACCGCGCCCCCGCGCGGGACATCGTCCACGAACATCGCCAGACGCGCGATGTGAATTTTTTCTCGCGCGTTTCCGCGCGTTTTCGAGCCCGTCGCGCGTCCGACGACGCGCGGTGCGACGCGAGCGAATGACGTTTCTCGACCGAAAACGCTCGAGCGTCACACCGTCGACGTCCCGACCGCGCGGGCGACGATGCGCGCGGTCGCGGCGCGATGCGCGCGCGCGCGACGCGTGAGTCGAGGCGCGCGCGCGGTGACGACGGCGTCGCGCGCGATGGGGGCGACGGAGGCGACGACGGGGGGCGCGCCGGCCGCGACCAGCGGGGACGACGACGGGGAAGACGACGCGCGAGGCGTCGGCGCGCGAGGTGGGCGCGGGAGACGACGGGAACGGTTGCCGGAGTGGGACGCGGTGAGTTTCGAGCGCGTGCGCGCGATGCGGCGCGCGCTGCACGCGAACGATTTCGACGGCGTGCACAGAGAGTTTGAGGCGCTGACGGAGACCTCGCCGGCGAATCGCGTGGCGTGGAATCTGAGCGTGTTCGCGGCGGCTCGCGCGCGGGAACCGGAGATGGCACTGAGCATCGTCGAGTCCATGCTCGCGGAGAACCTGGCGCCGTGTTTTCGCACGCACACGGGGGTGATGGAGGCGTACGTCAGGGCGGGACGGTATCGAGAGGCGTACAACTGGTTGCGCATGCTCCTGTACGGCGTGCCGGGAGATTTGCAGGATGAATCGATCGATGAAAAGTATGATTTATCGCACGTGATCGGAGGGATGATGGATGGAGAGGAGGACCGTCCGCAGAAAAAGTTGGCGAATAGCATGATGTTCACCGTGGTTTTGAACGGCGCCGCCAAGGCGGGCGATAGAGAGATGGTGCAGGAGATCGAGACGATGATGTTTGAATTCGACATAACGCCGGGTGCGGATACGTTACACTGTTTAATGAAGCTCGAGGGAAGAGCGGGCACGAGCGCGTCGGTCGAAGCGGTGTGGAATCGCTCCAAGAAGAAGGCGAGGGCGCTCAAGGCGCACCAAGAGCGCGTCGTGGCGCACGCCTTTTTGGGTCGTAAAAACACACCGAGCGGTGCCGAGTCGCGAGTGTTCGCTTTGAAAGCTCTCGATGAAATGTTTAAACGAGTGGGCCGCAGAAAAACTGATGAGGAGTTTGCGACCCTGACGTCGAATACGCATCGGGGCTCCGCGCACGCTCGTTGGACGGGCGCCCGGGGACAGGTAGAATATAAGCAGAGATTAGAAAACGATGAACAAATCGTAAAAATCGGCCGTAAAGAGGCTCTAGTCGCGACGAACGCCGTCATGAATACGTTCGCAGCGATAGGTGACCTTGACACGGTCAACGAGTGTTTTGTTCGATTGGAGGAAGAATTAGGCGTGGAGGCTGACACTCGGACGTTTAACGTACTCTTGAGAGCGGAATACGCCAGCGAAAAGCTGAAATCTGGAGTCGTTGACGTGGAACGGTTCTATCCGAGATTTGAAGAAGTGCTCGACGCCATGGACGATCGAAAAGTTCAGCCAAACAGATACACGTTCACGAGTTTGTTGTTGTCGTATGCGGTGCAAAGTAATTTGAATGGTGTCGCCAAAGTTTTGAAACTCATGCAAGAACGTGAGTTAACACTAGACAGGAAGATGTACAATATTTTACTGGGCGCGTGCGCTCGCGCAGGTGATTTAGAAGCCGCGCTGAACGCTCGCGCGAGCATGGCGCAGTCTGGTGTCCAGGCGGGCCCTGACACGTTCGTGCCGCTTTTCGCTGCGTGCACGAAGCAAGCGAATGAATTCTACATGCAAGTGGGCGAAGATTTCTTCGAGGACGAGGAAGAAGTCGGCCCGTTGTTGGAAGACACGAGAAGGATTCTCGATGGAATCGAGCTCGACATGCTTTCGAATGATGTCATCCACAACACGCAATCGTTTACGGCGCTCTTAAAGGCCAGAGGTGCTCTAGGTCAGGCTGATATCGTTCTAGAGATGTTGAGTGAACCGTCCGATGCGATTGAGCTCGACGGGTGCGGCGTCGGCGTTGGAATCATAGCGCTCTCAAAGCGAGAACCGACGAAGGCGATCGCTTTCGCCGATTCGTTCATCGGAACGGAATACGAGCAGAGCGTTTGGATACTCAACTCCACCATCATCGCCTACGGCTGTCTCGGACAAATCAAAGCCGCGCACGATCGCGTGCGCACTTTCATCGAAAACGGTGGCGTACCGAACGTCGCCACGTACAACGCGCTCTTCAAGTGTGCCTCGGAGAGCGGAGGCTTCGCCGAGTACGCGCCGCTCATCATGAGTGACATGTCTTCTCGCGATCTGAAACCGGACAGCGGCACGAAAAAGTATCTAACCATCGCCACCATGAGCACGTCCGCGCTCGACCGCGAGATGGCTGAAGAATTACTGAAAAAGTGTCCAGCCGCCGCCGATTCGTTCCAACCGTCTCCCGCAGATGCGGGCGACGACGAGTACGACTTCGACGCTGCATCCATCACGTTCGACGACGAATTCGACGACGACGACCTCTTGTAACGCGCCCGCGCCGCCTCCTACACCCGTTCGCGCGACGCCTCCGTCCCTCCACGTCGCGCCTCTTCATCCGTCGTTCGCGTCCCGCGCTATTCGCCGCCGCCTACCAAAAAGCGTCATCGTCCCCGTCCCCGACCGCCACACTTCGCGTCGCGCGATCGCCACGCATGGGTTCGTCGCGCGGTATGACGCGCGCGACGGCGTCGACGGCGTCGACGTCGTCGTCTTCCACGTCCGCCTCGTCCACGCTCGTGCTCCCGCGACGCGACGCCGTCGAGCGCAATACGAAGAAACTACCGCTTCCGAGCTGGGTGTCCCTGCCCAACTCGGCGGTCGCGTCGTGTCTCGCGGTGACGGTGACGAATCCCATGGATCGCGCGAAGACGTTGATGCAACTTCCGGGCGCGTCCGCGGCGTGGGGGAAGAACATGAGAGAGGTGCTGGTGAACATGGTGCGCAAGGAGGGCGCGCTGCGCGGGCCGTACAGAGGTTTACCCGTGGCGATGATGCGAGAGTCTTCGAAGAATGTGTTTCGAATCGGATTGTTCATGCCGGTGCTGAAGGCGATACACGATGATGATGATAAACCGGCGCCGGCGTGGAAGAGGTTCTTGGCGGGATGCCTGAGTGGAGGTATCGGCGCGGTTTCAAGTAACCCGTTCGACTTGATTAAGACGCGCATGCAAGTGCCGGCGGCGATGTGCGAGTACGAGAACGGTATCGTCGCCTTCAAGCGGATATGCGCGCACGAGGGTTGGAAAACGCTGTATAAGGGTGTGGGAGCGAGCGTTGCGCGGGACATGCTCGGTTCTAGCGTCAATCTGACGGTGCAGTCTATCGCGAGCGAGGCGTTGGTCAGAAATATGATTTTGAGTCCGGGTTCGCCCGTGCTCGGCGCCCTGAGCGGCGTGCTGAGCGCCGCAGCCTCGGTTGCGGTGATGCAACCGATCGACACATCGCGCGCGTATGTGTATCTGAAACCACACATACATAAAAATTCAATTAGGGCGTTTAGGTACATAGTTTTGAGAGAGGGGCCGCTCGCGCTGTACAAAGGTTCGCGGGCGCACTTTTTCCGCACCGCACCGCATTACGCAGCCATGTTTGGATTGCTCGAGATGATAACGGGCGGCGAACGCAAGTTTTTATTGTCTAGAAACAAGTCAGTGCTCGAGAAGGTGCACATATTCGATGCTCTATCGGACACGAAGAGAACTCGCCTGGCCGGAATGGTGCAGACGAAGCACTTCAAGGCTGGCGAACAAATCATCAGCGCTGGAAAAGACACGCCCGAGGAGATGTACATCATGACTCAAGGGTGTGTGAAGATTGATCAGACGAAGAAGAAGGGCAAAAAAGTGGTGGATGATGGGAGTGATTTGATTCACAGCGGCGGGTACTTCAACGAATCGCGCATGTTCCACTCCGCGCCGAGTAACGAGACAGTCACGGCGGTCAACAACGTCACTTTGATGGTGGTTCCCCGAGGAGCGTACGAAATGTGCCGTTCGAGCGAGGGCGAAGACGATTCGGATGATTTATTCAGCGATGGTATGGACGACCCAACGAAGGAGCTCGGCATGGCATGGCGTCGACTGCGCTACGAGCGCACCTTGGCGAAGATTCCTGTTTTCGCCGACATCGGTGCGTACGAGCGAACGATGGTTGTCAAGCAAGCGAAACGATTCAGTTTCAAGCCCGGCGAGAAAATCATTCGTCAAGGAGAGCTCGCAGACAAATTTTACATCGTGCTCAAGGGATCCGCCATCTCGACGAAATCCGACGCCGACATTGATCGAGTTTCCCCGGGATCTATCATCTCCTCCGAGCGCGTTCTCCGCAACTTTGGCCCAGGAAGTTATTTTGGTGAGCTCGCACTCCTCACCGGTCAACCTCGTCTCGCAACCATCGTCGCCAACGAAAATTTGGAAGTGCTCGCCATCGACAGGGACGTCTTAAAGTCGCTCAGAGAGACTCTCCCCACGCTCGAGGACGAAATCATTCGCAATCTGCGCAGATTTGACCACATGGACTCCTTCACGACAATGTCCATAGCGTAATACTTTTTTCTCACAACGCATCGCGCGCCGCTCTGCCGTGTAATTGATGACATTTTTGCACTCTCGCCGCTTCCCTTTCTCCTTTGGCACAAACCCACTGGGCGCGCCACAATCGAGCGCGACGTCATGGACGCCAAGTGGTTCACCCGTGACGTCGCCGAGTTGAGACTATGGCGCGGCGCGGGCGTCGTCGTGTGGTCGTCGATCGCCACCTTTGTCGCGGTGCGTCGTCGTCGTCGCGCGTCGCGCGCGCGTTCCCCTCCCTAACCGAAAGATTTCGAGCTCAACCCTTCCGCGACGATGACTGACGCGCGCGCGGATCACGTGTCGCACGCAGGCGTTCGCGTACTTCTCGTGCGTTGACTTTTTGAGCTTTGAACGCGGCGTGTGGTCGCGCGCGTGGACGGCGCTCGCGTACGCGTTGACGCAACTGCCCGCGAGCGCGGCGACGGCGCTGTGTTTCAAGGCGAGCACGGCTGAGTTCATTCCGAGCGGTGAGCGGGACGCGTGCGGCATCGCGAAGGGGGAGAGGATCGGTGAGAGATTCGCGACGGCGATGATGCGCGACGGCGTGCGCATCGGCGCTCTTGGTGGCGCGTTCGCGTGCTCGGGAAGTTTGGCGTGCTCGCTCACGGCAAGGTCGACGAAGACTCATAGTTTAGCGGGTGCGCTCACCGTGAACGCGTCTGATCCTGCGTTTGCCGCGCAATTCGGATGCGTGCTCGGCGTGCTCACGGTGGTGTATTTGTCGTTCACGGATGGGTTCGTGACGACGTTCCCGTCGGTGCAACGCCCACGCGGTCTTCGGTTGAAGCGGGGATTTTTGCCTTGCGCGCGCTCTGGTTTGAAGCGCTCGATGTACGGATGCGCGGCACATGTTTTGGTAGTTCTCACGAGTCGGTTCGTCGTGCATCTCAGCGCGAAATCCTATCGTGGTTTGTTGCTCGGTTCCATGTCGTGTTGGGGCGCGGGGGCGCTCGCGAGCGCGTCGTGGGCGCTCGCCATCCTCTGTGCGGAATTCGTGCTCACGGAGCGATACGAGTTCAAACCGCAGAGCTTGGCTCAAGGTCCCAAAGTTGCGAGTGAGCCGCTCATGGCTGCTCTCAACTACTTTGAAGTTCCGTTCGTGCAGCATCTGGCGTATTTGGACTTGTGTTGCGTGGCGGAGAGCGGCGGACGCGGTCGCCGCCAGCTCATTTACGGAGACACGCCCGATGCGGCTTGGTCGGTGGTGATCTCTAACGCTCTAGCGCCTCTCGCGGCAATCGCGCGGTCGGTGAACAAAGCGATGGATCGCACCACGCTCGCTGCGTTGAGAGATACCGACGCGGACGCGGCGCAGAGGATTAGTGAAAAATACGTGCAAATGAACACGCCGAAGCCGAAGTTTCGCCACGAGAGCGCGGAAACTCAGCAGGCGTGGAACGCGCTGCGTCAAAGTGAAGTGTTGTCTGCCGACGTCGCCGCGCGGGAGTTATGTTCGGTGATAAAGGCGTACGGTCAATTAGCTATTTGGGGAGCGCGCGCGTCCTCGTCGCTCGCCGTCGCGGCGAAGACAGAGGACGTCCGCGGGAACGCGAGAATGATCAACCCATCGCTCAGCGTGATAGTACGCACGCTGTTGACATCTTTGCTTGCGTGTCGAGTCATCATAGAGCAAGGTTCGCCGCCCGTGCGAGCGTCCAACGGGTTTACGTCGAGCGATTTGACCATGCAGACGAATTCGCTGGTGGCGCAGCGAAACAGGATCATCAACAGCGTCCTGTACTTTTTAGGCATCACCGCGAACAATAGAAACGATGCAAACGGCGCGATGACCCCAGCCTTCACGCCGGCGGTGGCGAGCGCGCGAAAATTATCAGACACGTTACAACTCGCCATGGGGGCGCTCGTCGTCGAATACGGCACAGACGTCAAAACTTTGCTCCGCGCGTCCGAACGATACGGCCCTCCCGAGTTTGGAACGCCGAACGAATTGTTCGACGCCTTAGAATCAATAGCCCAAGACTTGGAGTGATCATCCGGTGATGACGACGACGAGTCCGTAGCGCGTGCAATACGAAACCACCCTGTCCGCCGATGCGCTCTTCCCGTGCCCGTCACACGAAGTCGCGCGCGCGCTCGTGTCGCCACCCCGCGAAAACGCACCACGAACGTGTCTTCGCATTCGCGGTCGTCATGTTTCGCGCCAGTTCGCTCTGCGCGCGCCGACTCGCGTCCAATCACTTTTTCCGTCCCAAGTGCGCCGCCGGCGCGCGTGCGCGGCGACGCTACCGAGCGACGACGCCGTGCGCGCGATTGGACGTCGAGTGTCGTCCCGCATCCTACGAGACTGAATTAGAGGAAAAGAAGCGCATCGCGCGATCACACTTTGATGGCGTCATTGCGCTGCCGCCGCTGACGGAGACATTCGAGTCCGCCCGCGAGGAATTCCGCATGCGCGCCGAGTTCAAGGTGTGGCACGATGGCGAGAGGAGTTATTTCGCCATGTGTGATTCAGACCGTCCGAAAGATCCGGTGGAGATCACGGACTTTCCGATGGCGAGCTCTCGCATACGCGAACTCATGCCGGCGTTGTTGCGAGAAGTCATCGCGTCCGACGTCTTGCGAAGGAAACTTTTCCAAGCCAACTTTCTCACGACGACGACCGGAGACGCCGTTGTTTCATTGTTGTATCATCGTCAGTTGGACGAGACGTGGGAGCGCGAGGCGGAGGCGCTGCGAACGCGTTTGGGCATCGACATCATCGGCCGCGCGAGGAAGCAAAAAAAAGTCCTCGCCAAGGATTTCGTCATCGAGAGAGTCTCGGTGGATGGGAAAGAGTATAGTTACAAACAATTAGAGGGGTCGTTCACGCAACCGAACGCGGGCATCGCGGCGAAGATGTTGGCGTGGGCGAGATCGGCGGCGGTGAGCGATTCGGTCGACGGCGACGCGAGCGCGCACGACGCGAATCGGGATTTTTTAGAGCTCTATTGCGGCAACGGACACTTTACGATTGCGCTCGCGCCGTTATTTCGAAAGTGTTTGGCGACGGAGATTTCGAAATCATCCGTCGCGGCGGCGCACGTCAACATGGCCGCGAACGGCGTCGACAACGTCGTCACCGCGCGTCTCTCGGCAGAGGAATTGTGCGACGCGCTCGACGGCGGTCGCGAGTACACGCGACTCAAAGACGTCGATCTCAACTCGTACGATCTGAGCACAATCTTGGTCGACCCGCCGCGCGCGGGCATGGGCGACGAGGTGAGCGCATTTTGCTCGAGATTCGATCGCATCGTGTACATCTCGTGCAATCCAGAGACGTTGGCCAGGGATTGCGAAATTCTTCGCCAGACGCACGAAATGAAACGTTTCGCCGTCTTCGATCAGTTTCCCTACACCCCACACTTAGAATCCGGCGCACTCTTCGTCAAAAAGTAGCGAGCGTTGCGTGTAAACACATAGACACCACCAATCAACCAGCCGTCAGTGATGATACGGCTCTCCTCTCAAAATCGTATGCGCGCGATACAACGCCTCGGCGAGCACCAGTCGCGCCACCTGATGGTTGAGCACCATCCGACTCAACCGCACGCTCTCATTCGCCCGTCGCACCACCTCGCTCCCGTGCCCGAACGGTCCACCGAGCACGAACACCCCGCGTTCGTACCCACCCTCCCCGATCTTCGCCACTAAATCCGCCACGTCTTCGCTCGACGCGTCTCGCCCCCGCTCGTCGAGGAGCACGACGTAGTCGCGCGGTTGAATCGTCTTCATCACCCGTTCCCCTTCGTGTTCCCGCTGCGCGTCCACGTCTCGCGCGTTTTTCGGGTTCTGCTTGACGTGTTTCTCGTCGAACGGGGCGTAGTGACGGCATCGCTTGGCGTACGCGTCGACGGCGGCGTCGATGGCGTCGCCGCCACCTTTACTCACGGTGACGATTCGGAGCGGGACGTACCGCACGGCGCGCGCGCCCTTGGTGGACGAGGACGCGGCGGAGACGCGCGACGACGACGCGCGACGGTGCTGCGTGGTTTTCGCGCGAGCGACCAGCGCGCGAAGGGCGAGTCTCGACGACATGACGACGCGCGAGAGAGAATGACGATGTCGGGACACTGGGTGGCGAACGCGCGGACGAGAGGACGAGAACGCGAACGGTTGTGGGCGGCGTGCGTGGCGTACGTTCGGTGTGATTTCAATACGTGCAGTGTACATACATACGTGATGGGCGCGTCGACGTGTCGAGCGCGGGAGGCGGTGCGGCGGCCGACGCGGCGGCCAAAGACGCCGCGACGGCGGCGGTTCGCTCGGCCTATAAACGTTATTGGGAGTCGATCGACGCGCGCTGTGGGGCCGCTCGTGCGGCGCCGAAACGGTGGCGCGTCGTCTACACATTCGGGATGTTTTCGGTGGCGTCCGTCAGCTTCTCCACGAATGTGTTCGCGTCGGACGAAGACGACGCGGCGTTGAGCGCAGCCTCGACTTGTTCGCGAAGTTCCTCCGCCTCGGCGTCGCTGCGACCTTGGTTTTTCATCTGCCAGGTGACGGCTCGGCCGCACCGCTCCACGGTTTTGCCTTGCGACCAGAGCGTCATCGCGCGCGCGACCGCAACTTTTTGCGCCTCGAGGAGCTCTGGATCCGCGGCGTCAGCCTCGGCTTGGGATTCGGTGTATCGAGTACAAATGTCGTGGCTGTAGGCGGCGACGGTGGACGAAATACCAGTCGGGTCGAACAGCGCCGCGACTTCAGCCGCAGCTCTGATGCCGTCGGCCTCCGTCTCCACGGACATCATGTCCTCGATCCCCCCGACGATGCCGTCAGCCGTACTGATGGCATCGTCGATGTTGTCGTATGCATCCTTCAGCTCCTCCGCGGTTTTCTTCACCGCCTTGGCGGTGTCACCAATCTTGTCGGCAGCCTTGGCGCACTTCGTCGCTGTTTTGACTCCGATCTTCGCACCCGTGGTCGCGCCAGAGCTCGCGCCGAGGGTGGCAAAGAAGGCGACCATCTCGAGCGGGCCCATGATTTGGTCGGTGATGACCAACGCGCACGTGGCGTCGTCGGCGGCGGCGCCCATGCCGCATTCCACCCATCTCACGCCGTTCACCGTCGGAGGGTCGCCCCAACACACGAACGCCGCTCCGACGAAGCCCTCTTTGCAAGGCTCGTAGCAAAGACCGGCGTCGTACTCGTAACCGGGCGGACACGTCGCCCACTCGTAACCTGGAGAGAGATGGACGTATTTCGTGCAGCTCGGGGCGACGCCGCCCTCGTAACCTTGTTTCTGACAGTCCATCGTGCAAATGTTTGATCCAAAGTTGCTGTATCCGCTTTTGCACTTGTCGTAGCACAGACCGAGATAGTCCTCCTTGCCTTTTTTCGTGCAAAGATCTCCGCCGCACTTTACCGAGAACGTGCTCCAGTCCCAATCGCATTCGATGGTGCCGACGCCGCGACCGTAACTCGCGTCGGGGTTGTTGCATAGCATTCCGTGATCGTTCCATCCGGTCGAGCACGACTGATAACAGTCGTAGCCGGATCGATAATAGCCCTCGCCGAAGTTCGAACACTTGTCGTAGCATATCAAACCACCTTCGCCGACGATTTCCTTCTTGCCGTCGTCGCCGCAGTACTGCGGAAGGATACCCTCGCGCGTGTACGATTCACGCCAGCAAAAGCCCGAACCTTCATCGACTTCTTCGGCGAACTCGCCGATGATCTCGCTCGACCAACTGGTCATGGTACCCGCGGCATCGACCACGTTTCCGATCCAATCCAATCCGCCGAGCGCCGCCGTTTCGTTCCCGCGACGACCCTTTCGTTTCATTCGTTTCGGTTTACCCTTAGACGCTCTCAGCTCATCGTCGATTTTCTTGCGCTTTTTCACCGCAACTTTCTCCTTGTCGAGAACCTTTTTGATGCGCTTCGCGTACGCCGTCTGCGTCTTCGCCTGCGTCGACGGGCACGTCTCGTCCTCGTCGCCGACGTCCCGCTCCGCCGCCGCCAAGTCGTCACTCTCAAATTTCGCCTTCCGCAGCGCGCGCGCCGCCGCATCATCGATCAAACGCGCCATCTTCTCCATCTCTGCCTTCTTCGCCTCGATCATCGTCGCTCGCGTCTTCGCGCTCGTCGCCGCGCCCAGCCGCGCGCGAAGCGTCGTCGACGGCGCCGCCGTCCCAACCGCCCCGCCGCGCGCGTTCCCGAAACCGGCCACGACGACGACCGCGCACGCACCGACGCCGAGCGCGATCATCGACGCGACGCCGAGACCGCGCGCGCGACCCGTCACCGTCCGCCGCAGCAACGGGTCGCTCTCGCGCGCGCGCGCCGTCGACATTGATTGAAATTTTTCGTGTTGCTGACTCGGACGATTGGTTCAATCCCGACGTCGACGCGACGACGAGGACGACGCGACGACGAGGACGACGCCCTCTCCGCGCGATGGTTCTCTCACTCGATGCGCGCCGATCGCCCCACCGAGCGCGCGGCGGGGATCCGACGCGGAGTGACGTCGCGCGACACCCTCCAGCTCGTCACCACTGTTTGCCCATACGAGTACCGCGTTCGGACATTCGGCCGCAACCGCCGATGCGGGACGATCGCGCGCGCCCCGTCGCGACACCGCGACGGCGATCGAGACGCGGGCGATGACGACGACGACGGCGACGAAACGCGCGGCGTCCGTCGACGTCGACGCGACGACGTCCGACGCGGTGACGACGTCGAAGAAGACGAAAACGATGACCAAAACGACGATGACGCAGAGCGACGCCCCGCGACGACCCGCGCCCGACGACGGACGACGAACGTTCAAAGCGATCGCGTGGAACGTCGCGGGATTACGGTCGTTTTACGACAAGTCGCTCGCGCGATTGGAGGCGGTCGTCGAGCGAGAGGACCCGGACGTGATCGTCATGCAGGAGCACAAGTTGCAACGCGCGCACGTCGCGGCGTTTGAGGAAAAATTGACAAAAAAGTTCCCGGCGTATCGGTGCGTGCGATTCGCGGTGAGTGAGACGAAGAAGGGGTACTCGGGGGTGGTGGCGATGTGTAAGGCGAGCGCGAGGACGAGCGGGGGTGGGGGGGGGAGACAGACGACGTTGGACGGCGCGTTCGGCGGGGGCGCGCGAAGCGCCGAGGACGCGGAGAAGAAGGAGAAGGAGAAGGCGTACCGCGGACCGAGGTTGGTGTCGATCGAGGAAGGGTTGGGATCGAGAGGGTACACGGACGAAGGGCGCACGTTGACGCTGGAATTTGAACGGTTTTATCTCGTGACGGCGTACGTGCCGAATAGTGGACAAGATTTGAAACGGTTGGGGTATCGAATCGACGAGTGGGAACGCGATATGCGCGCGTATTTGAAGGAGTTGGACGCCAAGAAACCCGTCCTGTACGTTGGTGATTTAAACGTCGCGCACCGCGATGAAGATATCTGGAACGTCACCGCGTCGCACATCAAGAAGAGCGCGGGAACGACGCCGCAAGAGCGAGCGGCGTTCGGCGTCATGTTGGAAGAGAACGAGCTCCGCGACGCGTTCACCTTTTTCCACGAGGGCGCGACGGGTTGGTTCTCCTACTGGAGCGTGCGCGCGGGTAACAGACCGTTCAACAAAGGTTTACGACTCGACTACACGCTCGCCTCGCGACGACTCTTCGACGGCGGATCGGACGGCGTCGAGGTCGTCGACGCCTTCATTCTCGACAAATGCGAAGGTTCCGATCACTGTCCCGTCGGCATCTCGCTCGCCCTGGGGGGAAATCATTAATTTTCCTACAGTAGTAATACAGTGTCTCTAATCTAAGCCTAGAAAAGTACGCATCTCATGCGTGTCGTCACGCGTCGTCCGTTTTCACGACGCTGCGTTTCTTTCGCGGGGGCCGCGTTTCGGGCGCGGGCTCGATTAACGCCGCGCGTTTACGCGTAAACCCGTGTTTGAGCCGCGCGAGCGTCTCGTCGTCCAGCGGTTTCACGTCTTTGGTGACGATGCGCTCGGCGCCGTCGTCCACCCTCGGTGTCGTCGTCTCATGCCGCTTTCGTCGTCTCTTTTTTCCCCGCGCGTCTTCGTCTCGTTTATACAGACGCGCGCGCTCTTGCGCGCGCGTCTTCAACGCGCGCGCGTACGCCTTGAAGCTCGCGTCCGAGTCGCGATGTTTGGCGATGTTTTCGAGACGCTCGTAGACGCTCTCGTACTGTTCGGGCGCGCGTCTCGGAAACAAAATGCGAAGGACGATAAACTTGGCGCGCAGACGCGCGAGCGCCGGCGCGGGCGGACGCCCTTCGCCCCGCCGACCGGCGCGCAGACGCGGTTTTTCGAGATTGAAGAAGACGTCCGGCCACCAGTCTCTGTCTTCGTCGAAGACCCGATTCACGACGTCGACGTCGAGCGGCGCGTCGGCGTACGTGGACGCTGCGCGTTCCACGTCTTCGACGTCTCGGTCTCGCTCGGGTTCGTCCGAATCAGACGACGAGGACGAGGAAGACGACGACGACGACGACGACGACGACGACGACGACGACGCGCGATTCGTCTGTACGGTGCACAGACCCGTGAGACCGGTCAACATCGTCGCCAGCATGAGCCACGCCCAGAGCGACTCTGGTCGCGTCTCGACGCACGCGGCGACGGCTTCGAGGAGAAACGCGCGTTCGTGTTCAAAACTAGTCGTCTCTCTATCGATCATCTTCCACAGCGTCATCAACGCCGTTTTCGACGTCGGGTCCACGCGTAACACCGACTTGCACGCGTCCACGATTTCTGATCGAAAGTGTGGGCTCGACGTCGTGTTCTTGGGATGTCCCGTCTCGCGAGCGTTCATCAACAATTCGGCGTACGCCGCGTTGACGTCCGCGTCGTCGGGATTGTGCTGTAAACACTGCGTCAAAACCTCTCGCGCTCTGAGAAAACTTCCTTGAAAAGCTTCAATCTGTGTCAACGCCACCGCGCACGCGGCATCGCCTCGATCGACGTTCAACGCCTCTCGAAGCGCCGTCTTGGCCTCGCGCGCTAACGTCGTCGCCTCGGGATCGTCCGCCGCGCGCGACGATTCCATCGATCGACGTCTCTTCGTCACCGCGCTTCCCGGTCGTCGAATGAGCGGTAACATCCGGTATCCATCTCGTCCTAAATCGCTAAACCGCAACGCTCGCAATCGTCGCACCCAGAGTAAATGTCTCGCGAGCGCCGTCGTCTTTTTCGCCGTCGCGCCCTCCTTGGCGAACCTCCCCGCCGTTCCCCCCACGCCCTCGATCGGATTCTTGGGCGATTTCCGTCTCTTTTCCGCTAAAATCGCCAACGCGCTCTCTATATCGTCCTCTTCTAACACCGATCGCATCGCTCGCTCCGCCGCGTCTTGCTCCGCGCGCGCGCTTCCCGCCGCGCTCTTCGCTTTAATCTTTTCCCACACGCGCGTCGCGTCCATCCGCGTCGACGCGTTCACCCCTCTCACCGTCTTCGATTCTTCGCTCAGCAGTTCCATCGCGCAATACAAAACCTCTCGGTCCATCCACGCGCGCCGTTCGCTCGCGGGTCCACCTTTGTGTCGTCGTCGATGCGCGTTCGCCGGCGCGTTTTCGCCGTCGGCGTCGGCGGCGACGACGCCCACCATCTCTCTCAAAAGCGCCGCGCACGCCAACGCCGCGCGCGCGCGATCGCGGCGACCGCACGCCTCGCGCATGAGCGCGGCGACGGATCCCGGCACGTCTCGCTCGCGGGCATCCTCTCGCGTCGGCGTCGGCGTCTCTCTCGTCGAATGCGCGCGGCGCCGCTCGTCGAGCTCAAAACGAAGAAACGCGCGCGCATCCTCGAACGTGTCGAAATCGCGAAGCGCGCGCGAGAAATCGCGTTCGTGCGCGTCGTGTCGCGCGAACATGCGCGACGACGCGACGGACGACGACGACGACGACGCCCGTCGCGAAGTGACGACGGTTTGATTTTTTATTTTTGACTACAGAAGAGGAGACGACTTGTGTTACAAAACGATTCAACGAACGATGCGCGCGCGACGCGATGGCGTCACTCGTCGCCCTTGAATAAATCATCCATATCGCCCGCTTTGAGCGCGTGCATCATCTTGTGCGCCTTGCGAGCCTGTTTCTTTTGCACCTTGCTCTGATACTTGCCGACGTCGCGCTTTTTACTCTCGGCGCGTCTGGCGTTGGGCGAGACGAAGGTCTCATCCTCGAAGAGCACGGCCCCGCCGAACGCGCCGGCGAAGATTTTAATCGGGTGTAAACACATCCGAGGACCCGTCTCCGAGAGCGTCAATCCTTGAGATTTCACCTCTTTCCCCGCCGGGTGGACGACTTGGTAATTTCTAAACCACACGCGGTCGTCTTCCCAAAAAAAACACATCTGATGATCGTAAAACGGTTTCGCCTTGAAGTGTCGATACGGCGTGGAGAACACCTGCGTGAGCGCCTCCTTGATGACTCTCCTGTGCGGCGCATCGTCGAACGCCGGGGCAAAGTGGAGCGACGGACGACTAAACTTTAAATGATTCCCCGTCATTTTAAGCTCCGCCATCGTGTGCACGTTTTCCACGTGAAATTTAATCGAAGGCCCGCTCGGCGTCTTCGCCAACCACATGTAACAATCCTGTCGCTTTCGACACTCAAAAAATAACGCATTCGTGCACCCTTTCAATTCCGCCGCCTCGATCACCACCGATCGCTCGTTCTTCGTGTCCATCTTGGCGTCTTTTTTCGAGTTTGGCAACAACGTCGTCAGGTCCAACATCAAATGTCTATACCTCGACGTCGCCCCTCTCGACGTGAGCACGAGCGTTTTCTCGCGTTTATTCACCCCGGTGTGGTCGACTTTCACCCCCGCGGACTCCGGGACGTACCCGGTGCCCTCGACGCGCGCTCGTCGACGACGACGGGAAAATGCGTCATCCTCGCCTTCATCCTCGGAATCGCTCGCGACGTCCCCGCGCGCGGTCGACACCGGCACGACGTCCGCGGCGTCTCGCGACGCGCGCTCTCGACGACGCTTCGCGTTCTTCATCCCGTCGTCTCACGAGCTCGACGGTGAGTTCACGGTCGGGCGCGCGAGAGGCGTGGAATGATGGTCGGTCGCGGCGGCGGCGGCGGTGTGAAAAAAACAAAGAAAGGGTCGCGAAGAGCGAAAGCGAAAGCGATTATTTTACAAGGAATGGGCGGTGTTCGTCGGGAGAAGCGGCGCGTCGTCGTCGTCGTCGTGTGCGTCTTCGTCGTCGTGTGCGTCTTCGTCGTCTTGACCGTCGTCGTCGGTGACGGAGAGATTGGCGAGGAGCGTCGGCGCGACGAGCGCGGGGACGAGCGCCTTGCACGCGGCGACGACGACGCAAAACGCGGCGAGCGGACGCCAGGATCGACCGGTCGGTGACCCGTCGGCTTCGGTGAACGGAGCGCCGATGGACATCGCGCGAAGGAGCGCGGAGGAGAGACCGGCGGAGACGAGGGCGCCGGCGTCGGCGGCGAGGACGAGGCCGGCGAAACCGAACGCCTCGAGGTTTCGAGGCGCGCGAACGGCGGCGAGGACGACGATGGGCATGTACCCGACGCGAAGGCCGAAGACGGCGAACGCGTTGGCGATGGAGAGGGAGGCGATGGCGGTGTCTCGGGAAGGTGGAGACGCGACGACGAAGAGTCGACACAGGCCGAAGGCGGCGTCGACGACGGCGCAGACGACGAAGACGGCCCACATCGGGGCGGCGGATAATCGTTCGCGAACGTCTCGACAGAGACGCGCCGCCGACGACGACGACGACGACGACGACGACGCGTCGTCGCCGCCGCGTTTCATCGTCTCGTTCGCGTCGGACGAGGACACCCGTCGCCGTCGCGTCGCCGCGGTGAACGCCCACCCGAACGCCGCCGGCGCCGCGAGCGCGCCGACGTTTGAGAAAAATTCAACCGCGCTGTACCCCCACCCGGGCACGACGTCCGCGAACGCCGAATACGTGTACACGGCGAACGCGTCCAACGCCGTCGGCGCGAGTCTATACAAAAACACGCACGCCGCGCACTTGACGTACTCGACGTCGACCAACGCCGCCGCCGCCTCTCTCGCCGTCGCCCCGCGTCTCGCCGCGTCCCCGCCGCGCGCGCGTCTCCCCTCCGCCTCCTCGCCCTCCACCACGAACACCCACGCCACGACCGCCGCCGCGACCGTCCACACCGCGCTCACCCGCATCGCCCCTCTCGCGCGCATCATCACCATCGCCACCGCGCTCGCCAACTCCCCCGCGCAGCTCCCCGCCGTGCGCGCCGACATCGCGCGCGCCTGTCCCGCCGCCGCCCGCCTACGCGCGCCACCACCGCTCCGCTCCGCCACGTGTCCGTCCAACGCCGCGTACGCGTGCGCCGCACCGACACTTCCCAAACCCCCCCAGACGTACACCGCGAACCGCGTTCTCGCCGCGCTCATCCCCAAAGCGCTCGCCGCCGCCGTCGCGCACCCCGCGCACGCGTGCGCGCCCCGCCGACGCGCGCCGCGCCCGCGATCGCTCGCCCACGCGCACGCCGGTTTCGCGATCGCGGACGCGAAGAAGATGAAGGCGTAATACCTCGCGCTTCGTTCGGGCGCGGCGTCCCACGAGAGATCGTTCGTGAGCGTCAGCGCCGTCGGCGTCATCGCGCTCGCGATGCCGGTGGTGAGAAGGAAATAACAGACGTAACACGCGACGACCGGGGCGTGGGGATCGGGGATCGACGACACCGATGCGCGCGGTGACGCGTCGGTGTTCGAATCGGCGTCTTCGGACGCGCGCATCGTAAGTCGACGCGCGCGGTGACGTGCCGTTTTCATTTCATTTCATTTCTTTTCTTTTCTCGTCTCGGCACTCGACGGCGCGCGCGATGTCCTCCCTCGACGCCCTCGGTCCGAGCGACGCGACGAGCGTGCGAGTGAAGATTCGCGTGCACCCGAGCGGGGAACACTACGTGCGCGTGCCCAAGACGGTACGCGAGACGCGACGCGCGCGCGACGGCGCTATTTTAAGATGCCCACGTTTCGATTCAGACGACGACGACGCGACGCGACGACGACGCGCGTGACGTTGACGTCGACGCGATGCGCGCGCACCTCTCGTCACTCTCGCATCTCTCGCCCAGACCGACGATTGACGATCGACGCGACGACGCGACCGCGATCACACAGGCGAGAACGCCGAGGGTGAAGGAACTCGTCGAACGCGTCTCGGGCGTCCCGGCGGCGACGCAGCGATTATTGTGTCGAGGACGCGTGTTGAGCGACGATGCGTCCATGGAGAGCGCGCGCGTGGAGGATGGGGACACGTTGTTGCTGGTGAAGCGAGCGCCGGAGCGCGCGGAGGCGAATCCGGCGTTGGCGAATGATCCGCACGCGCCGGAGAACGCCGAGGCGAGCGGGGGACGCGCGGGCGCAGGCGGGGGGACGATCGGTGATTTATCGCAGATGATCACGTCGTTGTTGACGTCGAATCCGGCGATGTTGGGGGCGGCGATGGGGGCCGGGGGTGGGGCGGTGACGGTGGAGTTTTCGATCGCGAACGGGGGCGAGGGGGGGAACGCGAGGACGCGCGAGGGCGGCGCGCGCGCGGCGACGGGCGGGAGACCCGGGGAGTCCGCGCGCGCGAACGAGCGCGGGGCGAACGGTGAGGCGGTGGTGACGCGCGCGCCGGAGGAGACGTTGCGGAGATACGTTGATGCGGTCGAGAGAATGGTGAACGACGTCCGGGAGCGCCGGGCGCAACCCCTCGTGACGAACGCGGCGGCGGCGGCGGCGGCGCGTAATCAACGGGGCGCCGCGACGACGCCGACGGTGGAAGAAACGACGGAAGACGGTCGAGAGGGAACGATTCATTACGGCGTGCAGTGCGACTCGTGCGACGTGAATCCAGTTCGAGGAACGCGGTATAAGAGCGTCGCCCACGACGACTTTGATCTCTGCGCGACGTGCTTCGCAGCCGGACGCGGTTCGCAGTGCGGACCGTTCACGCGGTTAGACCTTCCACTTCCCGCGGGATTACCACCGGTCATTCATCACGAAGACGCCAACTCGGCGAACGCGAACGAGCGAACTCCCAGCGAGCAAAGCGAAGCGAGCGTCGCCACTCTCGGTCAATTTTTACGCGCGGCGGCGGATATCGCGGCGAACACCGCGCCGCTCATGAACGACGTCGCGGGTAGATACGCGCCGTCGACTCGACAAAACACCGTCGAGACGCAGGCGCAAGGCTTGCAGCTCGCGGCGCTGATGCATTCCGTCGGATCGCTCTGGTGCGAGCTCGCGAGGTGCATCTCCGTCGTGCCGCCGCCGCCGGACGCGATGACGCCCGAAGGCGCCGCCGTCGCGGGCGACGACATCGACAGTACGCGCAGCTTATTCAACTATCCGCAGCCCTCGTACATCGCGAGCGACGGGGCATTCGCGCACACGCGACCGCCGGGAATGCCGCTTCACACTCAGGCGAACTTTGCCGCCTTTGCGCAGCAGGCGCGCGCGGCGGGGCAATCGCCGGGCGTGATGCACGTCGTGCACCACGTCACGTCTGGGCCGAACGGAACGGAGGGATTGGATCAGTTACCGCCTGAAATTCGCGCGCTCATGACGCGCCAGGCGGAGGCGAACCAAAACCAAGCCGCGCCGGGGAGTCAAACGTCGACAGAAGCGAGCGATTCCGCCGTCGCGGGGCAGCGATCACGACACGCCGCGCAACGCGCGCACGCGCGTCGTCACGCGCACGTCCAGTCGTCTCAGAGAATGCTCAGTCGTTTGCTAGGGACGGTGTTTCGAGCGATTCCGAGTCCGAGTTTCATGGGATCTCAAACCGTCGCGAATAATTCTCAAGCGCACGCGAGACGACACACCGCGGCGCAGCCTCAGGCGGCCGACGCGGGGCCTCCGGCGCCCGCGGTTCCGCCCGTCGAACGATCCGCCGCCCCATCGACGCGAGACGACGCGCCGCCGTCGCGCTCGAGAATGCGCAGTGAAACGAACGAGGATACGAATGACCGAGCCGCGAAGGCGTCGAATACCGGAAACGGTTTATCTCCCGCGGCGAGCGCCGCGCAGTTCGCGACGAGAGACGCCGACGCGGACATGGCTGCGAAATCCACCGCGGGCGACGGCGCCCGCGCCGCCGGACCCTCGCGAGGCGCGCGCGAGGAGGGCGCGAAAAAAGACGACGATGCACGAGATTCTTTCAACGATTGATTTTCACGCGGCGCGAGGAACGATTGATGTAAAACATGTCCAATTCAACAGCCGACTAAAATCGTCTAAATCCAGAGAAGCGCGCGCCTCCTCGTCCAACCGTCGCGAGCGCGAGCGCGCCGACGGCGGCGCCGCCCAAGTGACCGGCGTGCGCGACGCCCGATCCTCCGTTTTGAATCCCGACGATATCTCGCATCAGAAACAAACCTCCCAGAAGAATGCTCGGGACCGGTACGATGGCGTACAAATAAATGGTCCGGAAGGGATATAACAGCGTCTCGAACGCCACTATCGCGTTGACGGCGCCGCTCGCGCCGAGCGCGGCGGGGGTCAGATAAAAACCGCGCCGCGCCGAACTATCCTCTATAAATCTACTCACGTACGCGTCGAAACGCTCGAAAATGTTCCCTTGACCTCGTCTCTGTTCATACATGCGCATTCGTCGCTGTCTCTGCCGCTTGCACCAAAGCACGTGCGCCGCCGACGCGCCGACGCCGCCGACGCAATACAACGTCAACAAATATCTCCCGCCGAATCGTTCGCACAAACTTCGACCGAAGAAATACAGCGCGATCATGTTCATCCCCAGATGCGTGAGATCGAAATGACTGAACGCGCTCGTCAACATGGTGTGGTATCGACCTCGCGCCAAAGATTCTTCCGAAACCATGAAATGCTTTCGCATGAAGCGCGAATCATCCGTCGTCGCCCACGCGTAATACACCGCCCCGTTCAGACCGATCAACACCCACACCGCGCGCTCTCCCTCGTTCGGAACGCCGTACTGCGACCCGAATCCTCCGCCGTATCCCGGCGGCGGCGGTCTGTACGCGCGTCGACGCGCGACGTTCGCCCGGCTCAAGCTTTCCGTCGCCGCCGCCGCCGCGCGTCCCGACGCCGACCGCGCCGACGCCGACCACGCCTCGCGCCTCGCGCGCGCGATCGCGCTCGACGACGACGACGACACCGATGACGATGACGACGCGCGCGACGCGAACATCGTCGACCCACGCGTCGTTCGAACCTCCATCGCGCGCGCCCGCGCGAAAGATGTCCCCGCGGACGTTGACGCTCGAGACGCCCATCCAGACGCGCCCATCGCCGTCGTCACCGCATTCGCGCGCGTCACCGCCCTGGACACGCCTCGAATGACGTCTAACGCCATCACCGTCGTATCCGCCCGCGCGTTCTCTCTCGCGCTCGCTCGCGCGCGACGATGTCTGACGTTCTTCTCGTATTCGTCTTTACAACTATTCGCAAAACTATTCATTTGAAATACACCCCCCCCCTCGCGCGCGCGTCGGTCGCCGCGCGAGGCGATCAGAGAAACTTTTTCCGAGGTCGTCCGTATCGCTCGTCGTTCGCATCCTGCGTCGAGAGCGCGCGCGTCGATCGGTCAGTCGGTCCGGTTCGGGACGGCGCGTCGGCGGCGTCGAGGGTTGCGCGCGCTCGCGGCGTCTCTCTCGCGTCTCGCGCGCGCGAACCGCGCGCGAGCGACGAGACGAGACGAAAAGAGAGACGAGACGAGTCGCGTCGCGTCGCGTCGAGACACGCACGAAATCTTTCACCGCGCCGCGGTAGATGAGCGTGGGCACGAAGACGCCGAACACGGCGAAGAGTCCGATCGTTCGCGGGGAGAGTCGGAACCTGCGCTCGATGAGCTCGCGCGCGACGCCGTTCGCCTCGACGAAGGCGTTGGGCTTCACGCCCGTGGGGTCGCTGCCGGCCATGGAGACGGTGGGCGGGGCGAGCGAGCGCGCGCGTCGGTCTGCGGAGATTGCGCTCGGGCGCGCCGAGGTGGGCCCGCAGATCGGGGCGTCGCGTCTCATGCGCGTGCGCGTGCGCGAGACGAGCGCGGACGGGGCGAAAGGAGAGACGCATAAGGTTGAACTCGCGTCGAACGCGACGCTGGGGGATTTGCGCGCGCGCGTGCGGTCGTTGGTGAACGGGGACGGGACGAAGGCTGCGAGTTGGATTCGCGTTCGATTGAGCCTGAACGGACGCGACGAGTTGGGAGGCGGTGATTCGGAGGCAGAGAGCTCGAGCTTGGCGTCGTTGGGCGTGGCCGGCGGCGATTTAGTGCGATTCGAGCTGATGGGGGGAGATTCAGAGGCTGTGATGGAGGACGCCGTGCCCGTCTCCGCGGACGACGCGGTGGCGCCGTCGTCGAGCGGACATCGCGCCTCCGGCGCGGATGATGTCATGCCGAGGACGATGAGGGAGACGCTCAAGGAGTGGAGCGGCGCGCTAGAGGCGTCGGAACTCGTCTTTTTGGCGATTCACGCCATGATGCTGGACGCGGGCGCGAAGACTCTCGGAGCGGTGGAACTCAGAGACGGTTTAGCGCGAAGAGGATGCTACGGCGTGCGGTACGAGATGGGCGTGCCGGGAACGAGCGATACGGTGACGTGTTCTTTACGAGCGCAGCCGGTAGACTCGCACTTGTCGGTGTTCGGGGCGTTGGAGTCGGACGCGAGCGTGGCGTACGCCGTCTCGGTGCCCACAAAGGAATACGCGCGAGGAAACGAAATCAGCGCGGAGCGGTGTCGTGCGTTGTGGAACACGGTGCGGGAATCGATGGCGAACAAGCTCTTCGCCGCCGTCAAGGCTCAAGTCGCCGGTGTGCTCGCGTCTGGAACGTTGATGTCGCTTCCGACGGATGTCAAACGAAGAGTCGCCGAGAAACTCGACGCGTACAGTTTAGCCTACTGCTCGTGCACGTGTAAAGAGCTGCGCAGGCTGTGCGCGAGTAACGATCTGTGGCGAGAGTTGCTTCGAAAGGATTTCGGCATAGAAAACAGCGGTCGAGACGGACTTCAAGCTCGCGCGTTGTACCATATGCACGCGATACGTCGATCGGAGGAGCGCGAGGCGGCGCTACGCTTGGAATCGTATCATCCCATGCCCGGTCGTTTACCGCGTCACGGCTTGGGTCCGGACGCCGACCGTGACATGTATCCTGGAATTCCAGGCCACGTGCCCGGTATCATCGGAGGCGATTACGATTTGTGGCCCGGAGGCTTGAATCCGAACCCGCCGCCGAGACCGATTCCGGGCTACGGTCGAGGCGGTTTGGGAGGTCCCGGTCGTCCCAGAGGCGGTTGGCCCGGCGGTGGACCACCGTTTCCACCGCAACCCGGTGGCTTACCGTACAATCCAGATCCAGACGCCGATTTGCGCAACCTTCCGGACATCTTGGGCGGAGGACGTCCCGGTTTTCCAACCATGCCGCCGAATCCCGGATTCGACGGACGACCGCGACCTCCGCCGGATTTCTTCTAGTCGATTAGTCAAGAAGGCGAGTTTTTGAGATGAAATTGTTTCGTTTCATTGATAAATCGCTACCGCTGCCGCCGCCATGTTGTACACTGTGTTTTTACAGGTTGAGTTTGAAAGAAGGCCCTGTTGTAATCGAGACGCTTCGTCCATGTAAAAAAGACGAGCCGTCGTTTTAAGTTATGTTGTTTACTTCCTCTTATTTCGCACGGCTCGTTCGGCGCGTGAGTACCTCGCCTCGCGTCGCACGCGATCGATAATCATCTCCAAGCGAGACAACTGTCGGTTTTCGTTCTCCAAAGACGCGTTCACCGCGGCGCGCGCCTCCTTGAGCGCCGCGATGGACCGCCGCGTCGTCCGCTGCAACTCGACAAGCTCTCGTTCCAACGCATCCGTGAGTTCGGCGCTCATCGAGGGCGGCGCATCATCGAAGACCGGTTCCGGCGTCGGTTCCGGCGCGTGTCGTTCCTCCACGGCGTCGATTCGACCCTCCTCTTCCTCCTCGACGGGCGTCGTCGCGGGGGGGGCCTCCGGCTTCTTCGCGCTCGCCGCGTTCATCGCCCGCTCCGCTCGAACGCGTTGCATGATCACCGCCACCTCATCATCAATCTTCTCTTTCTCGGCGCGTCTCTCCGCTCGCATGCGCTCCTGGGCCCCCGCGAGCGCCTCGCGGAACGCGTCGTTGAAGTACGGCGACGTCTCCGCCGACGCGAGCAAATCAACCTCTGATGAATCATCCGACGCCACCTCCGCCGCGCGCGGATGCCCCTCGTCCGCCTCCATCGACGCGCTCTCCTCGAACAACGCGTCGAACACCTCCCGCGAGTCTTCACCGTCCTCGAACGCGCGCGTCGGCGCCGCGCGTCCCGATGAACGGTGTCCCTCGGCCCGGCGTCCCGCGCGCGCCCGCGTCGTTCGCGCCCCGTCTCGTCGCGCGCGCGGTGCCGACGCGACCGCGCGCGCCGCCAAAGCGCGCGTCGACGTTCCCCACATCGTCTTCCGTCGCGCGTCGCGTCGCGTTCTGCGGACCGCCGAGGCGTCGAGCGTCGCGTCCGACCGACGCGCCGCCTCGATGGAATTTCCCGCGTCGTCACACCGTCGCGCGCGATGCCGCGCGTCCGAACGCGCGCGTCGAGCGCGCGAGGCGTCGCGAGACGCGCGTTGGCGTCCGTCCTGGCGCTCGGCGTCGCGATCGCGGCGCGAGAGACGACGGCGTCGACGCCCGTCGAGGAGGATTGTCAATGCCTGAGCATTCACGACCCGAGGTTCGTGTGCGCGCCCGTGGCGCACGCGGACGCGATGCCGCTGGAGACGGTGCGGAGAGTGCGAGAGGCGGCGATCGATCACGCCAAGACGCACGGGTGGGAGCGGTTGCGGGCGAAGCACGATTACGTGGACGAGACGCACGAGGTGAAGGTGAGCGATTTGCCGGAGGTCGTGCGCCGCGAGCTGCGACAGGCGTTCGACGCGTATCTCGCGCCGTTGGCGAGAGAACAGTGCATGATCGACGATAAGATGAAGTTTGAAGATCATGAATTTTATGTCGTCAAGTACGACGCGGCGAATTTTCCGAGCACGGCGCAACACGTGGACGCGAAGCACCTGACGTTTTTGGTGTCGCTCAACAACGTCACCGAGTACACGGGTGGTGGAAATCAATTCCACGGCATTGGATTCTCCGTCTCGCACGGTGGCGCGCATAATCTTAACGATCAAGACGTCGCCGCGCAACCGATCGGAACGGCGGTCATTCACGGCGCGCAGGTGTGGCACCTATCTCACGACGTCACGGGCGGCGAGAGGTACGTGCTCGTCGGCGAGACGCACGTCAACAAATCGTGCTGCTGGGACATGACGTCGTTCATGAATAAATTCGTGACGCGATTGTTGATCGTTTTGTTCGCCATCGTCGCCCTCATGACCGGTGTCATCGACGTGATGCAAAAGCGCATCATGAAGCAAAAGCACGAAAAAATTTGGTGAGGCTTCGCCGTCGACCGCCGTACGCGACTTGTATCCGCCATATTTTTCACTGTAGACGAGACATAATAGTGTAGATTTTTTCAATGAAACGACGTGCGTACGTCATGTCCGCGAGCCTTTTCTTTTCCTCGAGCGCTCCCACGTCGCCTGTCCGATGAGCTCGAGCTCGACGCCACAGTCAACCTCGCTCGGCGACATGGATCCGTCCGATGAGTTTGGCGTGGGCGCGGGCGCGTCCAAAACTCCGAAATCGCCGCGACCGTACCGTCTCTACGCCCCCGAAGACGAGGGTTGGCGACTGAGCGCGAGCGAACTCAGCTCGCGCATCGCGCGAACGCCCTCCGAGCGCGATACCGCTGAGATGGCGGACGTCGATCGAGCCGGTCCGTCGACCGCGGCCGCGACGAGCGCGACGCTTCGTCGTCGAACGAAAGTGCGTCACGCGGCGGCGGAGGCGAAGCAGGTGGCCGGGTACTACAAGAAGCAAAACCAGCTCGTCGAGCAGTTTCAAGAGTTGGAACACTTTCTCGAGCGAACGAGCGGGCGGAGCGATGAGGAATCTCGAGGGAAAACTCTCGAGGAAGAGGAAGAGGATAAACGCGAGCAGCTTGCGTTGAAGATATCGTTTTACGCGAATATCGTGCTTCTCGGGGTGAAATTGTTCGCGGCGGTGAGCAGCGGCTCGCTGAGCATCATCACGAGCGCGTTGGATAGTTTCCTCGATTTAGTGAGTGGACTGATCCTATTTGTGACGGATAAAAGCATTCGGAAACAGAACAAGTACCTTTACCCGATCGGCAAGAGCAGGATGCAACCGTTGGGGATTCTAGTCTTTAGTTGCATCATGGGAACGCTCGGGTTTCAAGTGCTCATCGAAGGGGTTCGACAGTTGATTGGCGCCGAACACACGCATCATCTCGAGCATTTGGTTCTCACCATCGCCATCATGGTGAGCGTCATCATTCTCAAGTTTTTCTTGTTTCTGTACTGTCGAACGAGCAAGTCTACCTCAGTGCAGGCGTACGCGCAGGATCACCGAAACGACGTCGTGACCAACATGATTGGTTTGACCGCCGCGCTCATCGGCGATAGAATGTACTATTGGGTCGATCCTCTGGGCGCTATTTTACTCGCAACCTACATCATCGTCAACTGGAGTCAAACGGCGTTGGAAAACATTCGCGCCATGGTGGGTATGAGCGCGCCTCCAGAATTTCTGACGCGGCTGACGTACTTGGCATGGAATCATCATCCGGACATCGTCCTCATCGACACCATCAGAGCGTACACGTTCGGTCCGAAATATTTTGTCGAAGTCGACGTCGTCCTCGACGAAGACATGCCTCTGCGACGCGCGCACGACATTGGGGAGGAGTTACAGAATCGCATCGAACAAATGGAAGAAGTCGAGCGCGCCTTCGTGCACCTCGATTTCGAGAGCGAGCATGCACCCGAGCACTGACAAGCGAGCGACGAGCGACGACGACGACGACGACGACGCGCCCCCGACGCGCGCACTCTTATTCTTCTACATGTGCATGTATACACAAATATTGCATGTTACTTTTGTACTCATATGACAAACAAATTAAATTAATTCACATTCCATCGTATCGTATCGTTTTTCACAGGTGACGATTCGCGCTCGTCATGGGTTGAGGCATGAGACAGGAGTGCGTCGTGTAATCCGTCGTGCGCTTGTTGAAGGTGACGACGAAGAGTTTACTGAGTTGTTGGACGACGCCCTCGATCGGCGGCGGTAAGAGCACGCTCACCAGAGACTCCTCGTCGGCGTCTTCCACCACCGTGTCCTCGTGCTCGGGAATGGACGTCTCGTTCTCCTTACCGCTCAACATCGGAATGGCGCTCGAGTATTGACCGCGCTCGACAGCGTCCTCGTCTCGACGCTCGCGCGGCCACGCGTCGGCGTTCGTTCTCGTCGCGACAGACGCGCCTCGATCCGCGCCCTTAAACGTGAACACCTCTTTGCACGACACGCGACTCAATAAATTCACGTGTTCTGGCATGCCGGCGGATTTAAAGGCGCTAAACCACGGATCGTTGACGTTTGAAGGTTTGATGACGTCCACAGCGCGACCGTCGAGCGTCTTGTCGCCCCACGCTGCCAATCCGCGCGTCGTCGCCGCGTCCGGAAGCGCAAACACGCGCTCATCATCGGTGCGCGCGATCTCTTCTCGCAGAGACGTCACGTTGACACCGAAACGCACCAACGGATCTTTCGTCGGCGGCGGCGCGGAGAGGGCGAGTAAACGCCGGCCGCTCGAGCGCGAGGCCGTCCCCGCCGCCGCCGGCGGCGACCCCGGCGACGTCACTCCCACTACGGAGAGCGCCCCGAGCGCGAGCGCCGTCACGGACGCCGCCACCGTCTGTTTCCGTCGCTTCGTCGTCGGTTTTTTCACCTCCAACTGCGGCGACGGCGGCGCCTCCACCGCCGCCGCGGGTTCCGCGCCCATCGGCGGCAGCGGAAGCTTGGGCGTCATCGGCGGATACACGCACGGCATCATCATCGTCGGCATCGCGCCGCCCCCGGTCGTCACTTGCTGCAAACTCATTCGCAACGCGTGATTTTCATTCGTCAAGTGCATCACCATCGTCTGCAACTCACCGTTTTGCATATCCAACGCGCGCGCGCGCTTCTCCAAATCTCTCACGTATTCGCGTTTTCTCGCTCGACTATTTTGCGCGCTCTCTCTGTTTCGACTCAAACGCAACTGTCTCTCCGCCTCGCTCTCCGCGCCGATGACGCCATCGCCGCTCTCCGCGCGTTTCCTCCCCCTCGCCGACGACGCCGATGACGATCCAGACCCCGATCCGCCGACGTCTTCGTCCGACCCTTTTCCCGAAGACGCCGCCGGCGCCGCCGCCGCGCTGCTCTCGCCCGCGTCCTCGCGCGGTGGACACCGATCGAGCCACCCACCACCGCCACCGCACGACGACGCATCACCACCTCGAAACAACATCAACGCATCGTCCACGTCGTCCACGTCGAATCCATCGACGAGCGGTTCGAAGAAATCATCATCCAAAAACGCCGCCGCCGCCGTCGCGTCGGCGCCCTCCGAATCACGATGATCGTCCGGCGCCCCCCGCGTCTCGCGCATCCCGCTCGTTCTCGGCGGCGTCATCGATCCGACGACGAAATCCTCGTTCTCCGCGCACATCGGCATCATCCACGCGCGCGCGTCGTCCGCGTCGTCACGATGCGTCTGATTCTTTACGAGATCGTCGTCAAAGAAGTGAAAATTCTCGAGATTCGTCGCATCGTCATCTTTCTCGTCGGCGCGCGGGACGACGACGCGTTCCATCGTCACCGTCTCCGGCGGCATCGCGCGCGTCTCCGTTCGTTCGGTCGCGACGGTCGATCGTCTCGCGTCGCGTCGACGAGTGACGCACGAAAGGTTCATCATCATTCGTCGAGATCTTTCCTTTGGCGGCGTTTTTTCACCCCGCGGATGACGCGGATCGAGCGCGCGTTTGGTTTGATGCGATTCGATGTGATTGGAGCGTGCGCTGACTACGGCGCGCGGTGAAAGAGTGCGTAAAAGAGACTCATCGTCGGTCGTCGGCGGTGGACGGCGACGCGGCGATGTCGGCGAAGACGGGGAGTCGGCGGACGTCGTCTTCGGAGGGTTCGGGTTCGGCGGCGGCGGAGAACTGCGCGGCGGAGAACGCGGCGGTGGTGTCGATCGGTGGTGCGCGGACGTCGTGTTCGTCGTCGTCGTCGTCGTCGTCGTCGAGGGCGGATTCGCCGACGCGGAGCGCCGAGTCGGAGGCGTCGTCGTCGACGGAGAGGCGCGCCGACGGCGGGGACGAGGACGAATCGTCGGCGGCGACTGAGGATATTCGGTCGCGACGTTTCGTCGGACGAGGATCGAGCGGTGGTGGCGTGCCGACGAATGGATCGATCCAGTCGGAGTGTCGCACGGCGGAGACGAGGGCGGTGACGACGTCGCGGCGATTTGACGAAGGGGACGCCGAAGACGCCGCGAGCCCGGCGACGGCGCCGAGCCCGTCGTCTCCGCCGGGTCGATAGTGAATGAATCGACACCTCGACCCGTACGGGCAGCACCCCTGCGAGGCGAACGTTCGACACACCTCCGTTTTGTACTTTGGATGGCGCAGCACGGGACGAAGCTCGTCGCGACCGTGCGCGAATTGACACTTAGCGCCGTATCGACACGCCCCGCTCTCCTCCCACGACCGACAGAGCTCCGTCTTGTACAGAGAGTGTTGTTGCTTTGGACTCGCGGGACTGGCGCTGGTGGATCTCGCGCTGTCGTCGCGCTCGAACGAACTCGAACCGTACGCCGACGAAGAGCCTCGAGTCGGGGTCAGATTGACGCCGAAACTCGTCGCGGGACTGCCGGGACTGAGCCCGAGCTGAAACAAGCCGTCGACGAGCTCGTCGTTCGACGACGTTCTCGCGGGCGATCGAAACGACGACCCCCGAACGTCCGTCGATCCGATGAACGTGGTGGTGCCGTACACGCGAGTGGGTGAATGATGATGCGCGGAGACGTGGTGTTCGGCGTATCCAGAGAGGACGGGCGATTGAGGAACGACGGCGGCGGTGGGAATGTCGCCGTACGCGCCGCTCGACCTCGGAGGCGTTCTCGGCGGACTCATGGGATCCATGGGCGATAACCCCGTTAAAATGGACGAGAACCGCTCGTTCAACTCGTGCGAACGAACTGAATGATTTAGTAGATCGTTCTCGTCCGCCTCGTTCGCGCTCGCGCGGTACATCGTCGCTCGCAGCGCGCTTCAAACGCACACGTCTGGTCCAAGAAATTAGGGCTGGGCGCGGGACGACCCGGCGATAAATTCCACGGGATACGGCGGATGCGCGGTCGTCGGCGCGTGCGCGCGCGCGCGTTCGATGGAGATTATGTTTTTGACGGCGGACGTCGACGATCGATGCGCCGCGCGCGTGTGCGGGTCACACGGAACGAGAGAGACATGGGATGGACAAAGCGTTGTTAACCGTCGCCGACGACGTGAATGAATGCTTTCACCGTATGATTACACGCACGACTACACGTATTTGAGATAGGTCGCGAGATTGACGCCGAGATTTTGCGCGAGTCTCTCGGCGAGATCTCGCGAGATATTGCATTGGTACAAGCCACCCTCCATGGCGCTTCCGCGGTTGATGGAGAGCAAGCCGAGCTGCGTCATGCTCGATATTTGCATAAAGACGTCGGCGCTGAGCAGTTCTTCCTCGAGATCGGCGACTTCGGCGCCGTGTTCGTCGCACGCGGAGCGAGTGATGAAGTGGAACCACGCGATGAGACGTTCGAGCTTGAAAACTCTGCGCACGTCCACCGCGGCTTCGGCGGCGGCGGCGCGCTCTCGATCGGCGGCGCTGCGATCCTTCCTCTTGCGCTGCGCGATGTGTCCTTCGATTTGACCGCCAAACAGACGTTTATCCACGTCGTCCGAGTTGTGCGAGCAGAGATACGCGGCAACGAGTAAAAATTTCGTCAGACGCGGAATCTCAAAGTCCAAACGTCCTCCTGATCCGTTTCCCGCGTCGTCTCGGCGCACGGGCCATTCGCCGCGTCCCAACGCGAGCGCCGCCGGACTCAACGGCACGGTCAATCCCGTGTGCACGTTCGGCTTGTGATTTCGCGGCCCGGCGGCGTCGTCGAGTTGGTGCTCAGTTTTCGCGTTCAACGCCGCGTACAACGCGCGAGGTTCCGGGAGGGGATCGCCCCTCGCGCGCGCCTCTTCGTACGGCTTGACGTACTGCGCCCAGAGCGGCGCCAACGTCGCTCGAAGCTCGTGTAAATTTCGACACGTCGCGAGAAACGTGGACAGCATAAAGTTCAAAAACCCATTGTACAACGTCTCGTCCGCGTTCGACGGTCGCTCTCTGAGTAATATGTATCGAACCTCCTCCTTTGAATACGCCGGAAAGTAGACGCCCTCGTGCGGCGTCGTCCTCGCCGTCGAACAAAACGTATCCCACCCTTGTTCACCGATGAGAATCACGATCACTTTCCGACAGCTCAATTCACTCAACCGTAACAACGCGTTCAACACCGGCTCTCCTCGCCACTGTAACATTCTCTGCGCCTCGTCAATCACGACGTAACACGCGCGCGCCCCCGGATGTACCGGCAGGTGCGCGCGCAACACGTCGACGAAATCGCTAAACTTGTCACACTTTAACGCCTTCTTCGCCCTCTCCACCGTCGCCTCTCGTAACGTCGGACTACACGCCTCCAAATACTCTCTCAATTCCTCCACCACCGCCTCATACAACAATCTCGGCGCGTGTTCCGTCGCGCACGAGACGAACGCGTGCGGCCGCCCGCTCCGGCGCAGCGCGTCGCGCACGATGGACGTCTTCCCCGTCACCGGCGGTCCGTGCACGTACATCGGCGGATGATCGTCTCGCGAACCTCCCAACGCGCGCACCAACGATTCGATCGCGCGCGCGCGTCCCGGCCATCGCGCGCACAGGTCACGAACGAATCCATCCGCATCCTCCTCGATCGGGTCGTTCGACGACGTCGACGGCATCGGCATCGCTCGATCGTCCTCGTCGTCGTCGCGGACGTCCCGACGCCGCCAATCACCGCTCACGTCCTCGCGGAGATCATCGAACGCGCACGACGCGTCCAGTAACCCATCGCGCTCCCACGGTCGCGCCGTCGTCGCCATCTGTCGTCGCCTCCGTCGCGCCTCGAACGCGCCAGTCGTGCGAGGTATCGTGTGTAAATATAGATGGTCGTTCGCGTACGCCGACTACGTGGGAACGCGGTGAACGCGGTGATGCTCTAAGATACGTATTCTTTAATCGGACTACTGAATCGTATTCGAAACAAAATACACGCCTAGTATACTCGAATAGGTGTCCGACGCAGCGCGAGACGATAAAACACCCATACGGTCGGACACGCGGACGCGCGCGCGACCGCGACGACGCGCGCGCGAGGACGCGCGCTCGGCCTCTTTCCAAGCCTCTCGCGCGCGTCGGCATGAAGGTGCGTCACGCGCGTGTCGAACGAACGAACGCGCGAACGCGTCGTTCGCGCGCCCGTTCGCGCGCGCGTCGCGTCGCGGCGGTGGACGCGTCGCCGAACGGATGGATGGATGTGTGCGCCGGCGGTCGCGACGAAACCCTTTGCGCGCGCCGATCGCGGGGTGACGGGCGTCGACGCGCGAGGACGCGCGCGAGGAGAAGCGCGCGCGAGACGCGTGCGCGATGGAAAAGAAACGTCTCCATCGACTCGTCCGACGTCGACGCGACGAGCGATCGGGGGTTGAGTCGCGGCGCGGGTGGATGATGATGCGCGAACGATGGCACAGCGCACAAGGCGCGAGGTGGGGCGACTGACGGATGGATGACGTGTGCGCGCGCAGCTCAACATCGCGAACCCGCAAACCGGGGCGCAAAAGAAGATCGAGATCACCGATGAGAACAAGCTTCGATGCTTCTACGATAAGCGCATCTCCGCGGAGGTCGAGGGTGATGAACTCGGTGATGTACGTGGATGATGCGATGCGCGCGTATTAGGGCTTTGTGCGCGTCAGAGACGCGAGACGCGAGGAGGGAGAGGAGGCAGACTCTCTCCGTACGGAGAGAGACGGATGATGCGTGAGGTTTGGACGCGTGGGGAGGAGAATGTGTGTGGTGATTCGTATCGTGTACTAACCGGAAACGTGTGCGTTGTACCTCGCGTCGTAGGAGTGGAAAGGCTACATCTTCAAGATCATGGGTGGTAACGACAAGCAAGGTTTCGGCATGAAGCAAGGCGTGTTGACGAACCAACGCGTGTTTTTGCTCATGTCCCAAGGTACCAGCGGTTTCCGCGCGCACGGTCGCCGTAAGGGTGAACGCCGACGCAAGGCGTGCCGTGGTTGCATCGTCTCCCAAGACATTGCGGTGTTGAACTTGGTCATCGTCAAGCAAGGCGACGCCGAGGTTCCGGGCTTGACGGATACCGAAGTTCCGCGTCTCCGCGGTCCGAAGCGTGCGAGTAAGATTCGTAAGCTCTTCGCCTTGACCAAGGAGGATGACGTTCGCCAATACGTGAACACCTACCGTCGTGAGTTTGAATCCGCCACCGGCAAGAAGAAGTCCAAGGCGCCGAAGATTCAACGTCTCGTCACCCCGCTCGTCATCAAGCGCAAGCACGCGCGCGCGGCGGCGAAGAAGGCCAAGCAAGCTAAGTCCAAGTCTGAGGCTGCGGAATACCACAAGCTCCTTGCCCTTCGTCTTCGCGAACAACGTGAACGCAGAAGCGAGTCCCTCGCCAAGCGTCGCGCGTCGTCCGTCGCGAAGAAGGCCTAGGCGGCGAGCCTCAAAAACCTTAGGAGCGGTTTTGGGAATGGTTGGAAACTTAGTGTACTCAGAGACGGAGATTGCGAAGCGGGCGTCGCCTCGCGAAACGAAGCTTAGCAGCTTAACAACTTGATTCCTCGCGTTCGAATTCTTTCTTTGTAAACGAGGCGATGAACACTCTAAAAAAACGCGCGCCGACGAAGCCGACGAAACCGCGCACGAGGGGTCCAACTGTCAACTTTTTTTCAAAATTAACACCCCCCTCAGAGGTCGACTCGACGGCGCGGTGGTGACGAGTCATGCACGCGCGCGCACGAAACGGCGTCGCGAGAGTGTCCTGCCGTCGCGCGTCGATGTATGCGCGTACAATAGGCGCGTCACGCGCCGCGATTCGCGCGCGAGGACACGGTGACTCAGCGATGAGCGAAGACGACGATTACGCCATGGATGAGAATCGCACGCCGTACTACACGCAGACGGAGCGCAAGTTTCTGGATCTGATCACCGTACAGGCGTTGAAAAACGTCTTGCACTATTTACAAGAGTCCAACGGAGAGATGCACATGTATTTGCACAACTACATTTCCGAAAATCCAATTCAGCTCGGGGACAGCCATTCCATGGAGGATTGGCTCACCGGACTCGCCGCTCGACCGCTGACTCGGGTCAACGATCCTCGCAGATCGAGCGTGCCGGGACCGGCGGCGGAGGAGGCGGCGCTGCGAGGCGGACGCGAGATTTCTCCGAGAGATTTAGTGGAGAGAATATGCGCGGCGAGAGTGCACGTCGCGCAAGAGTTGGGAGGCGTCAGCGAAAAGTTGTCGGTGAGAAACAACTCCATTTTCACGAACGCGCTCGCGACGACGTTTAAGCTCAGCGATGACGACGTGTGATGGTGGACGAGAGGGAGGGAGTGATAGTAAGTAGCGCGCCTGATTTGTGCGCAATGTAGTGGAACAACAAATGTAGCGAAGGCGAGTAGCGAATAGTAACGCGCCGCAGAGGCGCTCACTCTCTAACGTTCTTTCTTTTTTTAAGCGATGTACACGTAAGTCTTTCGATCATTCGGATCGCGCTGGATGAAATCTCGATCGATCAAATTTTCGATGTGTTTTTTGATGTCCGCAGCGGTGGGCATGAACCTGTTTCTAACCTGCGCGGTGACGTGGAGGACGACGCCGTTGTGATCGAGACGCTTCTTCGACTTCATCACGCGCATGATGGCTGCCTCAATTTGAGGTTTGCGATCATCCACGATTTTATCCTTCGTCACGTCGCGCTCTTGGTCGTTCTCTCGTTTGGTGGAAATCGATAGGATCTTCACCTTTGACGCCTTTGACTTGAAGTCGTGATTCACTTCAAACACGTCGTCGAGCAGTACCTCCTTGCCGGCGGGGGACTTTGTGAGTACGTTCTTTCCCTTGACGCACGCGAGCGCTTGCAGACACGTTTTGAGTTCGTCACCCGTGATACCCGTGAGCTCTGCGATGGAATTCGTGGACAGTCTCTCGTGCTGGTTGAAAAGCATGAGGATGCACATGTGAAGCGTCGACGCCGAAATTTCATACTCGCCGTCGCGAAACCTGGCTTTGAGCTCGGCTCTGCCCATATTCGTCTGCCACGAAAGTTTGCGCCCGGCGTAACGAGAGAGGTAAAAGTCCTCGAACACTTTCCGCGCCCGTTCACAATTTTGAGGCAAATACACCTCGCTTTTGTGTGTTTTCATGGGCCACGCTCCCGTCGTCAAGACGGAGACGCTCACGTCGAGCAAATTCGCCCCGTCGGGATGCGCGTCCCTAAACTCACGTGTTAAATCCCCAGACATGAGCATATCGTTGAACATGCCCTCCATTCTACTCGTAAACGTGAAGCCGCAATCATCTTTGAGTCTCCCGATGAATGTGAGCTCGTTATCATCGCTCGCGGAGCGCTTATTCAACAACCTCTTCGACAGGTGCTGGCGATAATAATTTTCAAACACATCCTTTTCGTGGAATAATCGAAACACGCTCATCGAAATGTCGAAAATCGTCTCGACTTCTGATTGACTGATGTCTTTCGAGCTCTTTCGCAACACGCTATCGAGATACAGCGACAGATACTCTGGCGTCTTTGGATTCCAATTCGCGACGTACTGATACGCTTGATTGCACTGCGACTCGATGAGGCGATTATTTCCAAACGCCTCGACCAATATCGTATCGTATTTCTCCTTGTACGCGAACAACTCCTCCACGAATTGCGCGGGGTTCACCTCGTTCTCTGAATCGGTGACGATCGATTTACCCATCTCTTTGAGGTGATTAAAGATGACGTCCGGCATGCCCATGAGGTCATCCGAGCCGGAGAAGAGCGCGTACATGCGACGTAAATTTTCCGTCTGATTCGCGCGAAGCATGTGCACCAAGCCGCTCGACGCGTTGTGTAAGAGTGACTGCGACATTTCCGTGAGTAACTGATCCTTCGCCTCCCGGAGCACGAGTTCCAAGGTCCGAGGTGCCATGTACGCCTCGGCGCGGATTTTCTCGCCTTCGAGACGCGTCTCCGCCATCTTCAGATACGTCGGGCAATCATCCATATCGATGCGTTTTTGCGCTAAAGCTCTGTAATACGACGTCGTCTCATCCAACATATTTGATTCAAACTCATCCACGTATACCGATTCACCGAGCGTCATCAACATCGACGTCGCCTCGCGCAGGGCGTCCCCGCCGATGGTTTCCCCGTCGCGCTCTCGGCGAATCATATCCAGCATGCACGAACGCATGCGTCGCCTGATGCGAGGGTTATTGACGACGCACTCGCACCAGAGCGTCATACACAGCTTCTCCACGGGTTCTAAACGCTTCATCGTCGCGCTTCTTTGCAAATGCACGCGATCGAGATAGATGAAGACGTCGGCGAGCATGCGCGCGCTTCTCCGATGTCGGACGAATCGCTCTCGCAAATCTCTCAAAAATTCCTCATCCCCGACCACGTCCGCGATCTTACACGTGACGTGCAGACACAGATGATCCGTCACCGTGTCACATATCGTGTTATACAACGCATCCCCTTGTTTACGGAGCACGAGCGCGTACGCCGCTCCGTACAACGCCTCGTACGAGAGTCCGGCGCTCCGCAGGTTGAGCAAGTCCACCGTCGCCGCGCGAAGCGCGTGAAGCGTCTCGTCGATAAACTGCGCGATATAATACATTTAATCATCGTCAGTCGTTTTTTTTCCGTTTGCGAAAACGCGCGCGCGTTCGAATCTCGTCGAGTTCGCGTTCGACCGCCGTCGGCGTCCCGGCGCGACGACGATTCCACGAAATTCTCCCCCGTCGCCTCCCCCGTCGTCGCGCCTCCCCGATGCCGTCGACGTACCTCTGGATCTGCGCGCACGCGATGTTTGAACGGTTCCAACGTTCCACGCGTCGTCCCCGTCGCGCGCGCGCTCGGCGCGCGTCGTTTCTTGTCCGCCGACACCGTGACCCCTCGCACGCGCGCGTCGTCGCTCGCGCGCGCCGACGTCGTCGGTCCCGCCGACGACCGCGCGAGCGCATCGCGCGTTAGAGTCTCCGCGTCGTCGTCGTCACCGCGCGTCGGCATCGTCGTCGACGCGAGACGCGTGACGCGTGACGCTGAAGTGACGATCTCGACGCCACTCGTCGTCTCTCATTCATCATGTCGGCCCGCGTCGCGCTCGAACGCGCGGTGGACGACATCGCGCGCGAGTGTCCGAACGCCGTCGGCACCGCGCTCGATCTCACCGCCGTGCTCGATCGCGCGCGTCGCGCGTCGTCGAACGCGTCGTCGACGACGATGAAATCCGACGAATCTTTTGACATTCTCGCAAACGTCGCGCGCGCGTGGACGACGGTGACGAAAGACGTCGGGAACAGACTCACCGAGCGCGAACTCGCCGTCATCATGCGGGTGTTTCACGCGCGCTGGGCCGCGGAGGGGCTCGCGGGGACGCCGTTGGACGACGGGACGTGGGCGTTTCGAGTCGCTCGAATAAACTACGTCGCGGCGAAGCAGTGTTTGACGAAACTGGCGACGTGGACGAGGCGGAACGCGTGGCCGGGGTGGGTGGAGGCGTGCAGAGAGATGCGTAAAGATGTGATGCTCAAGAGCGAGGGGCCGTACGATACGTACGCGCAGGTGATTCGTGGATTGGAGACGTTGCGGGCGCGGGCGACGAATGCGGTGCGAAACGCGACGAGCGAAGACGGGAAACGCGAGACGACGTGTGAAGACGCGATAGCGTTCGATGAGAGCGCGAAGAAGTGGATCGTGGCGTGTTGGAGCGATGCGTCGATCGGATTGCCGTCGTTGGATGGAGCGCCGAAGGGGAACGTGGCGTTTTATGCGCGCGGGATGGAGGCGGATGTCGTCTCGGCGTCGAAACGGGCGCCGCCGAGAGATCGGTCGCAGCCCGTGAGTCCGGCGGCGGAGGGGCACAAGAAGGCGAAAAAGGCGGAAACGACGCCGGCGCCGACGCCCAAGACGCCGCCGAGCTCGGCGACTCAAGCGAACGATGCGCTGCCGGTGTCTTCGAAGAAGGACGTCGCGGACGCGCCCGCCGCCGCCGGCGAGGACGGCGACGAGAAACGCGAGATACAGACGCCGGCGCGCATGACGGAGATGCACGCCGTTCGACAGTCCGTGGGCGTCATCGTCAAAGTGCGATGCCACGGCTTGGACGGAGAACTGGTCATCATTCCGCCGTTCGGTTTGCCGAACGGGGTCAAGACGAACGGCGAGATGGCGGCGATGGTTTTCCAGGAGACGCAGGCGGCGAAGCACGCCAACGCGCCGCCCGCGGAGCCTTCGGCGCGGTGCGTGCACAACGACGGTAAAACGTGGCGGTGCCCCGGTCGAAGAGTCGACGACACACCGTTTTGTGCGAAACACAAGCCGGCTAAATTTGCGACGTCCGCGCGTTTTTCTCCGGTGACGTTTGAGACGCCGCACGGATTACAGGTGACGTACGACGGACCTCCCTCCGCGGGTGTCATTCGAAGCGTGGCGGGCACGCCGGTCGACGCGTCGGATTTGTTGAGGTTGAAAGATCCAGAGTACTTCGAGGCGCACGCGTGGAAATTAGAAGGACAATTGAACTCGTGCGAGGGACTCGTTCGCCGCGAAGGCGCCGGGGGACGCTTTCGCGAAAACGCCGTCGTGCTCGAACGCGGAGGGGTGTGGGTGCCGTACGCAACCTACGAAGCGCGTTTGATCACTCTTCTCCCGGGAACACCGCCCGGTGCGAGCACTGCGACGGACGAGGTGCTCAATCAGAGTCTTGAAGATATGCGCGTCGTCAACGCCGCGCGTCTCGCCGACGCTGAAAAATCCGACGACGCGACGTCGACCGACGCGGACGTCGATGAAAGTGCTCCACCGTCGACCGACGACCGAGCCGCCGATGATGATGATGTATCGAATGAAGACAGTCCGGGGCGCGCCAAAATCCCCCAACCGACCGGAGCGAAGGAGGTTCGACGCAGACTCGCCGAGCTTCACCGACAGCTGAAAAGCGTCAACCGAGAAATTTTAGCCATGCAAGAGGCGGGCGCGGAGCACGAGCGGGTGCACGCGCGGCCCGTGAGAGACGATGCGAGCGAGTACGATGCGTTCGAACGGAGCGTGAATCGCGCGCTTTGTCTCAAGGATTGATTCAGTTGGTGAGTGTAAAGCTTAAATGATGAATTTTAACAACACGTAGATCTACTTTCTTTCATTCGCTGTCATCGCTCTCCGCAGTTTTTGAGATTGATGATGATTGATAACAGTTAACGCGGGACAGTGCTACATTTGTAAGGTGACGCTTTGGTCACTTCTGTACAGGCCTCGCTCACTTGTACTGAGCGATGAATGAATTGTGGAAATCCGTCAATTTGACAGCCACACCCTTGATGTCCTCTTCGCTGGGCAAAAAGGTGGTGCGGAAATGCCACGTGCCCGGCTTTTGGCCGAAACCAGAGCCCGGAACGGTGACGATGCCGGTTTGATTCAGGAGACGGGTACAGTATTCTACATCTGGAATCTTGTTCGCTTCCTTGCATTCGTCCATGTACTTTTGCGGGAACACCAGGTTCGGGAAGCAATACATCGCGCCGTCGGCTGGTTGGCAGGTAACCCCCTCGAGCGCGTTCAAAGCGCTCCCGAGCGTGATGGAACGACGCTTGAGGGAAGCGAGAATATCGTCGCGCTCTTTGCAGAAGAGCTCGTAGGACGGTTCACCCTCCTTCGGGGGATCCATCACCATCGACGTGACGACTTGACCCGCCAAGTTCGGGCAAAGCGCGATGGACGCGAGCTTCATGATGGCAGCGACGACATCCGAGTCCCAAGCACCCACGAGCTCCATGTAGCCACCGCGACGGCCGCACTCTCCGTAGAAACCCTTACTAGTACTGTGGAAACTGGCCAACGCGACCCTCTTTTCCAAGCCGGCGTCGAAGACGATTTTGCGCATGCTCGTAAACTTCTTCCCCTCGGCGTACACATTCTCTTGGTATACTTCGTCGGAAATCAGAAGCAACCCCTCATCGGCGCAAAACGTGGCGATTTCCGTCAAGTTTTCGTCGGAGAGCAAGTTTCCAGTCGGGTTGCCCGGGTTGATGACGACGATGGCGCGCACGTTTTTCCCTTCGGCGCGAGCGTCCACCAACTGTTTCTTGACGTGGTCGACATTCAGCGACCACGCGCGGTCTTCATCCAGGTAATACGGCACCAAAGTACCGCCGTACAACGTCAAAGCCGCGGAATAGAGCGGATACTGCGGAATCGGACACATGACGGCATCGTCGATCCCCCGGATGAGAACGTTCATGAGGTAGTGGCACCCGACGGAGGCCCCATCCGTGAGAAAGATATCGTCCGGATTCGCCGCGTACCCATCTCTCTTGGTGATTCCCACCGCGACGCGTTGACGTAAAGTCTCCACCCCTTTACTCTCCGAATACGCCCCCGTACCCCCCTTAATCGAGCGTTTATACTCGTTCGCGCGCGCGACGACGTCCGCCGGGAACGCCCCGTCGAGCCCCTCGCAATCGATCGCCGCCAACACCTGACGATAATACGACACCGGTTTCTGCCCCAACTGGTGGGGATTTCCGATATTACAGTACACAACCTTATCGAACGGCAACTCCGCCCCTCGCTCGAGCGCCTTCTCCAATTGTTGCGCCTGCACCACGATCGGCCCTCGCACCGCGTACTCCGCGGCGACGACCGCTCGATTGATCGTCTCCCCGTTCAACGCCGTCGACATCGTCCCCGGTCGTCGCGATCGATCGGACTCCCGATTCGTTTCGTCCCGTCGACGACCGACTCTCCGTCGCGTCGTCGTGTGTCGGAGCATCGCACGCGCACGCACCCCCTCGACTCGTCGACCGCGACGACACGGCACGAGTCGAAGGCGGGGGCGCGTGCTGGTCGGTCGATCCGTCGGTCATGACTCGTCAATGGGTAGGTCAAAGGTCGATGAACGGCACGCCCTCGGGGAGACTTTTCATCGTCGTCCCGGATAACACGGTCGACGTTCCGT
>Ga0181569_10000189_pt1 | contig 44958 bp, 43 predicted proteins | sample 101ome_19_FD_132452 | JGI IMG/M metagenome (GOLD analysis project Ga0181569, IMG submission 132452) | Coastal salt marsh microbial communities from the Groves Creek Marsh, Skidaway Island, Georgia - 101405AT metaG (megahit assembly) | ecosystem: Environmental > Aquatic > Marine > Intertidal...
AGGCACGCCTCCTACGAAGTTCACGGGACGCGAGCCGGGTACTGTGCCCCATGCGCGCTTAGTGGATGAAACAGCAGGATGGCATCGCGATGGCTACAATCATCACAATATGTGGCGAAAAAACCCCGGTTATATGGATGATCTAGCGGACGGTGAGCAGTCGTTTACGCCGCCGCTGGCCGCGCACATGCTATGCTATTTACAGGATATGAATGGTCCGGGTGGTCCGCTCTTAGCCGTGCCCGGTTCACACCTTTCCGCTATGGGAGATAAACCCGTTGGAGCGGAGAAAGAGGCGGTGATTCAGGTCGATGCCAAGGCGGGTGATGTCGTCTTTTTTCACTGTGATATGTTACATTCGGGAACTGCCAATCGGGCGAAAACGGCTTGGCGTTATATGATCACCTCTTTTATCGTGCGTGCGGAGCTGCCGCATCGCGACGATTTTACGGAATGTCCCCTCGTGCAGACGCTGATTGCCGAGGCTGGGGCGCGCGGCGATCGGCGCGTACTTCGATTTTTCGCAGCTGATACCGACGAAGGAGGGCCGCTGAGCAGAGAGGAAGCGCAGTGGGCCGCCGCGGTAGAAGCGGAGCGGGAGCTGCTCCGCACGGTATCTTAAGCCCTGTGTGATCGCAGCACTTGAGCGATGTGTTCGTGTCCTTCTCTGACGGCCATATCTAACGGTGTCTCGCCATCGTAGGGCTCGAATACTAGCTGCTGAAATGACTTCTTGGGCCACATAAGGGCGGCAACGTCCATTGGCCAATCTAACATTTGTCTTGGATCGGAGAGCCTACTCACGGTCTGCAGCGCTGGATTGGCTCCGTGCGCAAGTAGCAGACGCACCTGTCTGATATTGCCGAGGCGTGCGGCGAAGTGGAGCGGCGTTTCCCGTCCGAATTGAACAAAGTGCTCGTTGTCCATGATGGGTTCATCGTCCAAGCCCGAGAGGGCCTGCACGTTGACGTTGGAACCCGCTTGGATAAGCGCGTGGGCGCGTGCCAGATGCGTATCGTCATCGTGGCGTGCCTGCACGTGTAGCAAGCTCTCGCCGTTATATGGCCAGGCGCTGTTGGGATCTAAGCCGTTGTTCAGCATCAAGAAGAAGCTGTCCAGTCCCGTCACGCCAACGCCGTGAAAGCCGAGATAGCTGGGCTGGTTGACGTCGATCCCTCGCTCTATGAAGTAGGCGTTGATCGCGTAGTCCTCGCTCGGCCAGTGCGTGCCCCAATCGCTGTTATTCAGGTCTGCTCCGGCCTCGACAAGTGCTTTTACCTTTCCCAAATCGCGCAGGTGGTTGCTGGCGACAAAGAGCGGGCTCCATCGGCGCACGGAACCGCTTTTTAGAGTGCAGTCGACGGGCGCGGAGACTAGGCTCGGTTGCTTGGTGAGCCAAGTGCGCACGCATTCCACAGACGCGTCTTGAAATCCAGTTACCCAAAGATGTTCTATCTCTCTGTTCAACGTACGAGGCCTTGTTGTGGTATTCGCTGCCGAAGCAGGGCAGATTCACGCTCAAATATCTAGGCGTGATTTCGCCAGTGAATGGACTTGTTCCTACGCTTCAATCCGCTGCGCTACTCGGCGGCTTGCGTAGGCTAACACGATGAGCAGTCCTAGGGAAAGCAGGAGTTCCCACGGCGGTCCTTGGCGATTGAGTAAAGAGCGCCAATCCTGCAGTTGGCTGCCTATGTGGACGGCAAATAGCGTGCGCGGGAGCAGGCCGACAAAGGAAGCTGACCAAATAGTCTTCGGCGATAACGGGAGTCGCGCGCAGGCCAGGTTGGTCAGGGCAAAGGGCATATGGGGAGCAAGCCTCAGCAAGGCAATGGACGTAGGTAGAAATGCACCCGAGGCGTGGACCAGACGCTGGTAAACTGACCACCAATCCGCCTTGCGCTGTAGCAGCACCTCGAGAAAGCTAGTGCTAAAGAGACGTCCCAGTCCCAGTCCCAGAGCGGTGGCCCAAGCCAATCCGCCGCTCGCTGCGAGATAGGGCCAGAAGTTGGGTAGGACGTAGCCGCAGACGGCGCCAAAAAAAAAGGAGGGCAGTAGGGCTAAACCGACGGCGGTTCCGCCAACAGAAAGAATGGCCAAACTCAGCTGCAGCGGGGCGTATTCGGGCAGTAGATGCATATACGAGTGTCCGCCCAGGCTGACCAGCATCATGCCGACCAGCGGACCACCCAACGCCAATCCGGCAATGAGTAATGCCATGAGCTGACGGGTTGCGTTCTCTGAGGGTTTAGGTCGGGATGTGTGCATATTAAGCCGTTGGAAAGTGCATCTGTCTATTGCGTGAAAAATCTCAGCGCGATTGTCTACACATTTGAGTCTATGTCTATTGCCGGGGTAATACAAGTCTATCTGCTGCGATACTTCGTGCTGTGAGCACTGGGATACTGCGCGCCGTTTGCGTTGGAGTTGGGAGAATCGGAGACGATCAGAATTGTTGACAGTGTGAGCAGGATATAAGACATTGAGCGCCGTCCCCTGTTGTAATGGATCGAGAAGGGAGATCGCTAGTGCAAATAAGCTACATAACGGCAGAGATGAACGAGGACTTCACGCGTGCGGTGGAAGTGGGCGCTCGCGCGGACGTTGAGGTGGTATCTCTGCGTTCGCCGGTTTGGGGTTGTGATCTGGAGACCTTAGAAAGAGATGATATACGTCGCGTTCTCGACGTTCTCAATGCGCAGGGTATGCGACCTGGAATGCTGCTGTCGCCGGTGGGAAAGTGTACAATTACCGATGACGACAAGGTCGCCCGTAGCGGCGAAAAGCTTAAGCGGACGGTTGATCTAGCCCGGCAATTGGGCAGCGATTCAGTGCGTGTTTTTCCCTTTAAATCCCCCGATTCTACGCCGCTAGGCCCCAGCCAATTTGACGAATACGTACCTCAGATTATCGATCGTTGGGGACCTTGGGTAGAATGGGCGGCCGGCAGCGGCGTCAACCTGTGTTTTGAGTGGGTTACTAGGACGATTGTGCTCACAGCAAAGGAGATTCGTTGCGTTATAGACGGGCTCGGTGCGCCCGACCACGTGGGCGCGATCTGGGAGATTGACGTATGCGCACAGGCGGGAGAAGATCCGACCGAGGGATACGAGCACATCAGGACGCTGATTCGCGATGTGCACATCAAGCGTTTTGGTGCAGGTGCAACGGAGAAGCAGTATCTGAGTGCGCTGACGCTGCTTCAGCGCGATGGCTACGACGGTCCGCTGACGATAGAGCACTGGGGTGCCGAGGAGGAAACGCTCGAGGGAATAGCGGCCGTGCGCAGACTGTTGGGAGCCGTCAAATGAGATCTTTGTCTTTTGTTGCCAACTATTCTGACAGGGGGAATGCTCGATGCTAGCTGCTGTGTTAAAAGAGGTCGACGGGCTCGTGCTAGAGGACGTGCCGATTCCAGAGCCCAGCTTCGGCGAGGTGGTCGTGCGCATCAAGAGCTGCGGTTTCTGCGCAACGGACTACAAGGCAATCAAGGGTATTCGTCACAACGTGACGTTCCCACTCGTCCCCGGTCATGAGCCGTCGGGCATTGTCTCTGCGGTGGGACCAGGTGTGCGCCACGTGGTCGAAGGGGACGCCGTGATCTGTCAGCCTTCGGGTTTTTGCGGTGCCTGCGTCCACTGTAAGGTGGGCAACACGCACTACTGCGATCACGCTTTCACTACCGGTGGCGACGGTCCTGAAGACGTGTGGCCAGGGGCCTTTGCCGAATACATGAAGACCACCGAGAGCTGTTTGTTACACAAGCCAGAGGCGATCAGCTTTGACGCGGCGGCTCTTACCGAACCGCTTTCGGGGGCGTGGAAAGGTATTATTAAGCACAGCGAGATGCAGGTGGGGGACGATGTGGTTGTTATCGGCGTGGGGGGTATTGGTTTGCTGTGTCTAATGGTGGCACGTGCTGCTGGAGCGGGCAGGCTCATTGCCATCGATCCGAGCCCGTATGCGCGAACTAATGCGCATAAGTTGGGTGCGACGCATGTGATTGATCCAGGGGAAGGCGATGCGTACGAACAGGTTTACGGCATCATTCCCAGCGGTCCAGATCTCGTCGTTGAAGCGGCCGGACCGATTGCCGCTGTCGAGCTTATGGCACGGCTACGTCGGCGCGGCACGCGTTGGAACGTCTTTGGTATAACTACGCACGAGACGTTTGAGTTGGACGGAGGACTGACGCACTTTTTAGAAGGGCGTATGGACGCCAGTTTTGGCACCAATCCGGCGGCTATGCAGCGCGCTATTCGGCTCATGGAATCGGGTCTGGTGGACACGGAAGCAATTATAAGCCACCGGTTTGGGCTCAGCGAAATACATCAAGCCATTGAAATTATGGGACAACCGGAGCGCAACAAGGTGATGATTCAAATATGAACGATACTATGCCTGCGCGCGTTGCTGATTTTGTGCGCGCCCATCCCCTGTGCGATATGCTTGGGCTCAACTTGACCCATCCGCGCTTTGCGATAGACCACATCGATCTTGGCAAGTGCGATGAGAGCACCTGTCGCGGCGACTTTGTTAAATTCGCGGAGTGGGGTATGCGCGTGGTCATGTGTAAAGGCGGCCCGGTGCTCTACGACGATAACTTTGCGGCTCTGTGGCCGCGGCAGCCAGAGCACCGACGGGGGCGTGCTCAGGCCGAACCGCTGTACCTCTCATCTGCTTATAAGCATCCTACGCAGGTCGTGTTGGCTCTGCTCGATCGATTTTTATGTGATGTCGAAGCCAACGCTGATAAGGTGCGTCTCGTCCATACGGTAACGGACCTAGATAAGGCAGCGCGCGATGGGGTTGTCGCGTTGCTGATGGGATCGAATCGAGCCGATTGGTTTGGTGATGTGCCAGGCGTTCTGCGCATGGCTGCGAGATTGGGCCTGCGTATGATCACGCTCAATGGCTCCGGCCGTGAGTTGGGATGGGATGGACACGATATCGCGCGCGGTAGCGGGGGGCTGAGCGATTTAGGAGCAACGATGATCGATCAGATGAACCGCTCGGGTATTCTGATTGACTTGGCCCACACCAACGAAGCGAGCTCGCTCGATATCATTGCGCATTCGCAGCGTCCTGTGATCGACAGTCATTCGAATCCACGCGCTCTTGAAGAGTCGACGCGCAATACGTCAGATGCGGTTATGAGGGCGTTGGCGGATCGGGGAGGACTATTGGGCATTATGCCGGGGATCGCGCGACCACAGGGAGAGCAGCCCTATACGGCAGTCGATGCCGATCAGCTTGCCGGTGTTATGCGACACATTGATTATGCAGTGGATGTGATGGGCATCGAGGGTGTCGGCATAGGTACGCACTTCAATTCTGCCAGCCTACCGTGGCTGATTGAAGCGGTGTTAGAAGGGGGATACGCAGAGGCTGATGCGGCCAAAATATTCGGCGGAAATTATATGCGTGTTTTGCGGGAGGTGCTGCCAGCGTAGATACGGGGAGACCGTTGAGTTCGTCTAAATAGATTGGTCTGAGCTAGTGGTGCCTTATACTAGTAGTGCCTTATAAAGAATCTTATCGGTACGGGAAGGATGTGCAGCCAGGCCTTTTTAACTTCTTCGCTGAACTCGGGGTCAGATTGAGCTAGGGCCTGAAGCATGGCCTGAATAAAATGGCGATAGAGTAACGGGTGCACGGCTTCCCCCGACCGCGAGTGCATAGACGCTACCCGCTCTAAGCGCGGTCGCAGCAGTTCTGGATCTGCAGCATTCGCTAACAGAAATATGAGAGTGTCGACAACCTTCTGTTTAATCTTTTCAATGTTGTGCTGCCGCTGCTCAAAAACCTTTCGGATGGCCGGTGCTTCTAGCATGGCCTCGTAAAATAAATCGATCATATTTGTCGACATACAGCGCGCAAGGCTCGCCTTGGCAATTGGCAACGCCTGTACGTTAAAGTTCAGAACTTCGCTCTTGTCCAGGGGGCGTGACTGACGCGTGCTCCAAAGGGTCAGCATGTCGACTATCGGGTGATGTACCTCTGCAGCACATAGCAGACAGACGGGCTGATTGTTCTCGGTTTCGGATATGTAGAAATCGACGTCCATAATGAACGCACTTTTGCAGAAACCACACGCTCGCTCGGTCTGTCTCTTTCCTGCGACAATAGACAGCGTAGGAGAAGTGCTGAAGAGTTCGGATATATCGTCCATTGGGCTCATTTATCTTCAAAGACTGATTTTTTTACAACCGCTGGAATTAGTCGAGATATCCACACAATGTCAATGGATCAGAATAAAAGTGCTGAATAACGTGTCGTCCGGTGGGGTATGTGGCGGTCGGTTTGAAAAGTGGTGTATTGAGTAGCAGTGTGGAAGATTCTGTTGCTCGAAATCGGCTAACACTACTGGGAAAATATGCCGGGATGCTCTACTTTCTGTGGCGGATCCGTTTTCCTTCTCTTTCCTGAATCTCTTCGTTTTCTCTGCGCATCTGTTCTAAATCCAGCTGTAACAGTTTCTCGTGGTACGTGCGCAGCGTTTTTTCTTTTTCGCGCAGCGGAGCGGTTATCTCCTGTAATACTTCGATATTTGGCTTACGTGTTTGAGCTCGCTCGCGCAATACGGTGAGTGCATGGTTCAGCTTACCCAGTTTAGGGCGCATACGAGCTGCTTCGGCAGAGAAGTGGGCCATTATGCGTATGGACATGCCCAGCGCACCTACGCAGATAAAGATATAAAATAACTTCGTGTCGAGTTGTATCGAATCCACTCTGAAACCCATGAGAAAGGGACGGAACGCACTTCGTGTAAAAGTAGCAAATTATTTGCGGATCGCGAGTACTCTTTGCGCGCTCAGTCCACGTCACTCTTTTTTATCGGTCTATTGTGCAAAATACATAGCCCGAACACCTAAGAGGTCCTCTTTACGCGATATTGTGCCGGAAGCTGTATTGACCTATATCCAAATTTATTAAATATTTACGCCATATTGAACAGTTCTTTTTGGCGCGGGAGAAATTGCTAGTACATGTCGTTGTAAAAGCGCGCCCTCACACATACCACGTCTGCATAAAAAGAGATACATGCTATGCCGCGAATTGACGTTGAGGCGCTGGGAAAGATAATGCTGCGCCGTAAATTTCTTTTTAAGCACCAGATTGCAAACCTCGTTGGTATCAGTTATGACCGCCTGACCCAAATAATTGCCCATGGTGAGTCCGAAGTTGAGGAGGATATAGTCACGCGTCTTTGTGCTGGGTTGGACTGCACGCGCGAAGAAATCGTCGTGGCAGACGACGGGGTAAACGCTTGAATATCATTCTCTTTGAGGAGAGTGAATCGGATCGATTGCTGCCTCTGGATGATGCGCGAGCGCGCCATGTCGTAAACGTGATTGGTTGTAAAGAGGGCGATAGCTTTGACGTTGGTTTGGTCAATGGTCCTCGCGGTAAGGCGCGGATTGCGCGGATTTCGAAGCGCGGTCTTCAACTCGATTTCCACTTTGCTGTAGAGGTGCCAGCGCTCTATCCGGTAGAGCTGATTATCGGATTGCCGCGTCCGCCGAGTGCCCGAAGAATCCTGAAAGATTTAACAACGCAAGGCGTGGAGAAAATGCACTTTGTCTCCACCGACAAGGGTGAGAAATCCTACCTCAATAGCCGGTTATGGGCCGGTGGAGAATACCGGCGTTTGCTGCGCGAAGGGGCCGAGCAGGCTTTCTGTACTCGACTGCCCGAAGTGGCGCTATACGAGTCGCTCACAGATTGCATAGCGAATCTACCTATGGGAGAGCGGTTGGCCTTGGACAACTATGAGGCGGATTGTTCGTTGGGCTCCCTTGATAGGGTAGCTCGATCGTACATTTTGGCCGTGGGCGCTGAGCGCGGCTGGTCGGCGCGTGAGCGGAACGAGCTGCGCGAAGGGGACTTTACTCTGGTAAACCTCGGGTCGCGCGTGCTCAAAACCGAGACGGCGTGCATTGTCGGTCTCGCACTTGTGCTAGAGAAACTCAAGGCCTATTGAGTTGTGATACACACGTCGTTTTTAACGGTGCGTATTTTATAAAAATTCAAACAGGAGGTTCGCAGCGATGAGCGAAGAGTACAGCGTGAACGATTGTTTTAACCAACCGCCGGAAAATCACGGACATCCCGGCAGCATATCTCGAGTAATCATTGGTCCCGGTGCTCGTCGTCCAGATCGCCCTTCTGCTCTTAACAGCGAACGATTGGTAATCCACACGAACGAGTATGAACCCGGAGGTCTTTCGGGCGATGGGCATGCCCATTCAGATCAGGAGCAAGCATTCTACATATTGGAAGGACAGATGGAAGTCGAAGTTGGTGATGAGACATATCAGTTGAGTTCGGGCGACTGCGTCATACTTCCGCGCGACGTGTTTCACAAACACCGCAATACGGGCGATAAGCCGCTGAAGTTTCTCTTTATAAGCGCCATGTTAGGTGATGGAGCACCTCCGGGAGGGCGTTAGACGGATGCGTCACCTGGACCGAACGCTCTGGAAGTGACCCGAGTGCATAGGTATGGACAAGTATTATCCGCCATGGCGACGGATTAAAACCGATGCAGGTGTTAGAGACGAGGTAAGGCGTGGGAAAAGGTCGAGGCCGACATCGTTCAACCGACAAAGAAGGGCGGCGCACAATTGATGCGCTGGAGCGAATCCCCGGCGTTGAGGGCGTGATTATCAGTCGTTCTATTGGTGGTAAATCAATCGGGCGGCACTGTGCGGCAGGGGATTTTAAGCTACAGAGCGAAATGCCGGGCGGCTTTCGAGGGGTTTTGCAAACGTCAAAGGGGATACAGGAGCTCTTTATACGCGTGCTAGACCCGAGTGACGCCGAGGTTCGAAAACGGCTGGCCGAGCGCTCAGTGCAGTACGACGCCTAGCGCATTTGTTTTATCCGTCCCCAGCTCGCCGGAGCAACCGCGCTTGGCTGCGTCAGGATGCGAGAGAAGACCATGTCGCGTGCGGTGGAGGGGAACGATATGACAATATTGCCCGGAACCTCGAGAACGACTAGCTCTGAAAGCGTCAACGTCGCACCGTCTGGTGAAAGAGCATAGCGCCTGAACTGGGCGCCAAAATTACCTCGGATATGTTGAAACTGGTTGCGGTCCACATCGTAGTTGATCTGTTTATTCGGCTTGAGACGGATCACAGAGAGCGTGCCTTTGTCGATTTGCGGGTCGATAAAAGACCCTGCCTGCCAAGTGGAAATAATGCTGGTATATGGGGTGGCTGTCTGTGCACTGGGGTTGCGAGAGAAGTAGCTGTGCCGCGTACTTCCATCCGATAGAAGCTCGATAATTTGCCAATACAGGCGCGGTGTTTGACCCGGTTGTGCAAAAAAGAATTCGTTGATCCAGCGACCCGTTAACGGTGCAGGATGAGCCGATTGAGGGTCGGGAGAAAACCCGGGATCCTGTGCGTCGAGTGCGAGCGGCTGGAGTGCGAGTGCCAGCAAAAGTATGAGTGCGTAGCTCATAGTCAACACCTCAGTTTTGTTTGTCTGCACGCGAATATACGCAAATAGATCAAAATCGCTAAGATGACTTGGGAGAGAAGGAGCATTCGTGCGCGCAGTTGTGGTTGGTAACGGCGAAAAGCCATCGCAGGCACTGTGGAATAGACTGATGAGAGGGAATCCCGTGGTGCTCTGCGCCGACGGCGGTGCGGATACGGCCTACGGATACGGTGTGGTGCCCCACGCGGTGATTGGAGACCTCGACTCTCTCTCATCAGACGCACGTGCGGAGGTGTCACCAGAGCATTTGGTCTGTATTGATGCCGATAATACGGGGACTGATGTGCAGAAGGTCCTGCGCTATGCGGTGGATCTGGGCGTTCGAGAAGCCAAAATGGTTGGTTTCACCGGCGGGCGAACCGATCACTGGCTGTGGAACCTGAGCATGTTGAAGCTGTTTGGAGATGCGATGAGTTTATGCGTAGTAGACGACTACTGCGAAATCCGTCTAGTGCGCGAAGGAGTGAAATTGCATGCGCAGATCGGACAGAAAATATCCCTGACGCCTCTGGGGGGAGAAGCGGTGGGTATCACAACGCGCGGTCTCAAGTTCGCTCTGAACGGGGAAGCGTTGGCTCTGGGCGTGCGCGATGGCATCTCCAACGAAGTGGTCGCTAGTCCGGTGGAGATACGAGTTGAGCGCGGTGATTTACTGGTAGTCGTGCAGCGAGAGGATGATTTCGAGCCGGTTGAGTGGATGGCGACCTGATTCGATCCATATATATATTAGGTCTTGTTCGATATAGATCCCTTGCTTATAATGTTTGACACTTCCATAGACTCCGTTCTTTAGCTTTAGGTGCGTATGCCAAAATTGAGAAATTTAGCGTTGAGTGTCTCTGCTGTGGCCCTCTTAACGACGGTCCCTGTTGACGCGCAGAAAGTCTCCTTTCTGAGTGGACGTGAACCCCACGGCGTAGAAGTGTATGAAATGGCAATGACGCCTTCAATGCGCAAGTGGGAACAGTCTCAGAGCTTCTATCACTTCTATCGATGGACGGGTGACGGATATACCAACTACGCTACTGAAAACTACCAGCGCTATGTCTCGACAGAGTTAGAAGGTTTTCGCACCTACGACATGTATGGCAACTACATGACGCGCGGTTTCTCCATTTATAGCTGGTCAATTGATAGTCCCACCAACTCGGGTACGAGCGTTCGCAAGGCACCCAAGTACGGCTCTTGGTTCCGCAATCTCGTCGTGTCTTCAATGTCCAAGGGGGGCTTCTATTCGGCGTTGATGATAGGTGACGCTATTAACACACGTCTAACCCCGCTGACGTTTAACAAGCCCGCTTTTAACGGCATTCAGTGGGATTTCGCCTCTGACTACTTTGAAGGCACCATTCTTTCGTCTCGTCTCGCTTCACCCGGAACCGTGGTTATGGGCGAAAATGCAAGCGGTCAGACGCTCGGAGACGTGACAAACCTCTTTGGTGGTCATGCCAAGGTTCATCTCAACGATTTTTCTCAGCTCGGCTTCACCTATCTCAACGTGGCCAACTTCTCCAGCAAGCGCAAGCTGAGTCGCAACTCGCTGAAAGGGGTGTTGACGAGTGCTCAAAACGAGGGGCAAGTTGAGACCATCGTCCTGCGTCTCAGCGACGATTCGCCTGAAGATGGCATAGGCGGATCTCGCCTCTTTTCCGAGCGCATTCTCATTGACGGAGTCGAACACCCTGAAATCGTGCCCGTCCTCCGCGGTGGCGTGCGTCGGGGGGGCGTTATTGAGGCAAACGGCGTCGAGTCGATAGAGCTGACGTACAATGTGCTGGCAGACTTCCAACCCAACGAAAATGACAGCATTGAGAAGTTTCAGGAGATCCGAGAGATTGAGTTTGAGCTGGCCGTCGCCAACGATTATCGAATCGAAGTGACCTCGAATTTACAGGTCAACGGGCAAGACGAGCCAGTTTTCCTGCTCGTCGAGCGAGCACACGGAAACGTCAGCGATGGATCAAACCTCCGCTTCGTACGCTTTGATTACGGGCTGCCCACGGGGCGTGATATTATAGGCGTCAACTTTAATATCGAAGATGCGAACGGGTTTAATCTGCGCTCAGAGTGGGTAATGAGTCGCGCTTTCCGCCGTTTTCCCAACCAAAACTTCCAGCGTCATAGAGTCGCGCAAGATGAAGGCATCGCCTACTACCTCACGGCGTCGCAAGATGCCTACCCCTATTTTGCCTATGGCGAGGTATATCGCATTGATCCTGAGTATTCGACGCGCTCCTTTATGAGTGATACACGCGGTTTTATTGACTATGAAAACCTAGAGCGCTACTCCTTTGAAGCCGTCGACGACAACGATGATCAGGACCGCTTCCCCGACTGGCAGCGCCTCTGGCAGGGCGGTGATTTTGTTTTTGGCACTACGCCGTTTGGCACGGGAGGTCTACCCGATCCTCAGGTATTTCCCGGCTACGATGAAAACTCGGACTTTATTTCTGATTTCAACCAAAACGATAATACACTGCCCGATTACGACGAGCCCTTTGTGCGGTATGGGGTGGATGCGCCAGAGTTTCTCTTTGGCGTCGACATGAACAACAACGGGATCATTGATCGTTTCGAGAATGACAACCTGGCCGATTTGCCCTACCGACAGGATCGGCGCGGGTGGAATTCGTATGGGGGGGTTCATCTCAACGACAACGTCAAGATGGTCGTAGGTATGTCGGCGACCGATGAGATTAGCAGCAAGCGCAACTCGGATCAGCTATATGCCATAGTGCAGGGGCGTTGGAACTGGCCGGGTATAGAGCTTCGGGCATACGAATACGTTCGCTCTGTCGAAGACAACATCGAAGACACGGTGCTGTTCTGGACGGATCCGGAGGGGTTTCGCGAAGTAGTTGATCCGCTAGAGGCGACGGATGCGCTGATAAGCACGGGCTACCTCACACTTGATTACAAGCGCTTGGGCAAGTTGAAGGTGTATAACAAGGTGAAATATGACTTCACCAAGCAGCGTGGTGCGGCCGCCGATACCAGAGATGATCGCCTCTTTCTGGGTGTGATCAACCGGGCGGATTACCCCATTGTGCTTTCTGAAAATGTGCAGCTTTGGCCCCGGTGGAAGAGCATTTTCCGCAAGATCAATCCGACGTTTGCAACCGATTTGTCTACGACCGAATGGTCGCACTTCTTTATGCTGACTTCCAAATACTTTATCATGCCGACAACCTTTGTGGAATACGGCGTCGAGTTTGATGTTTTCAGGAATATGGAAGACAGACCGGAAGTTGTTCCAGCTGGGTTTAAAGATGACTTTAATGCCACGGTCTTAGCTGCTCAGCTGTCCAACCGGTCTTCTTATCTGGGCTATTCTCTGACGATGAATGCGGGTTTTCGCTGGGAACATCGCAGCTTTGAGGATGACAGCGAGAGCCGCTCATTGATATTCGTGCGCGCCTTTGCTGGTTTGCAAGACTAAGCTTTTCCTGCGCTAGTAGAACGCCTTTCGCTCTCCGGAAAAAAGCGAAAGGCGTTTTTGCGTTCTACTCCTCCTACTACCAGTCGTTTACCGATCCATCCGGACGACGCCAGTGCGGCGGTTCGTCTGGCAGAATTGGTGGATGTGCAGCAGCAGCCTCTTCGTCTATGTCGATGCCTAGTCCCGGTGCATCCGAAGCGTGCAGATATCCCTTATCCAACACGTGCGAAGTTTGTATAACGTCGTCCATCCAACCGCCGCTGGGCGCAAATTCTTGCACCGCACAGTTGGGTATTGAGAGGTTGAGATGGAGCATGGCCGCCGTGCTGACGGGACTTGCCGTGTAGTGGCAGGCCAGTTCCTGGTAGTGAACCTCTGCCATAGAGGCGATTTTTCTGCCTTCAGTTATGCCGCCAGTGTGGCATATATCGACGCGTATGTAGTCAACCAACTCTTCTTCGATGAGCGTGCGAAACGTCCACTTGTCGTGTAGCTGTTCACCCGTGCCTAAAGCGACGTTGGTGTGAGATCGTAGATGGGCGAAGGACGCAGGGTTTTCCGAGCGAATGGGATCTTCGACGTAGAAGGGCCGATAGGGGGCTAGGCCGTTACACAATTCTACGGCTTGGGGAGGGTTTAGGCGCGTATGTGCCTCGAATATGATCTGAGTTTCGGGCCCTACAGCTTCGCGCAGCGCCGCCATGTAGTCGACGGCACCGGGCAGTCCGCGGACCGCATCAAATACGCCTTCAGGAGCAAACGCATCTAGGGGCGATATACGCAGCACGCTATAACCTTCACGGATAAGCGCATGCGCGTGTTCGATCATGTTCGGTATGCTGTCACAGCGCACGTGGCGATAGAGAAGCACGCGCTCGCGCGCGGCACCGCCCAAGAGTCGATAGGTTGGCACGCCTAGTGCCTTTCCGGCCAGATCCCACAGGGCAATGTCGATTCCGGCTAGCGCCGACTGTAGAACGGGGCCGCCGCGCCAGAATGTACCGCGGAATATGTCTTGCCATATAAACTCGATGCGCGTGGCGTCCTGTCCAATCAGGGAGGGCTTAATGGCCTGTAGCGCTTCGACGACCGCTAGGCTACGTCCGCTGAGAGAGGCTTCGCCCAGGCCGTATAAACCCGAATCGGTTTCGATTTTGACGTAGACAAATTGTGCTACGGCAAACGTCCGCATGTCCGTTATTTTCATCCTATTTCCTAGGCAAAGGGTGTGCGTGGGGTAGGCTGTCAGTCAACGAGCCATGAGAGATCAAATTGGGCAAATCGAATTGTTTCGTATGGGCTATTTTCGCCGCATTCGTAGAGGCATCCAGCGTGCCCGTTGGGCAGAGCGACCAAGCATGAATAGGCGGCCGGTCCAGCGTGTAGAGTGCCCTTATATGGCCACGTTTGGCCGTCGTCGTCACTCATGCGCACGGTCATATTTTCGCGTTTTTCCTCGCTGGCGGGATTGGCAAATAGCAGCTTCGTTCCCTCGGGCGTGTCTAAACGGCGCAGACTTGCTTGGCAGATGGGCTCGATCAGTTCGTCTTTTCGCACTAGGTCTGACCAACTCAGGCCCTCGTCGTCGCTATGGCAAACAGCGCGCGCGCGCTGTTTGCCATCGTAGTTTCGCATATTGAGGAGTAGGTTCCCATTGTCCAATTGGACGACCTCGCATTCGTTGACTTGGTCCTGCGGCGTCGTGCCGCCGAGAAACCAACTGATTCCCCCGTCGTCGCTGAGAATAACGTGGGAAAAATACTTCTTACTCGTACATTCTATATGATCACAGGGAATGACAAGGCGTCCGCTGCCTAGCTGTATACCCGCACCCGGGCCCGTGGCATACCAAGTCCAATCGGCTTCTTTCGTTGTGCGAGTGATGTTTTGTGGAGGGCTCCAGGTATGTCCATCGTCTTCGCTGCGCGTCAGCCACACAGTGCGAGTCCCTTCACTTGTGCCTTCTATAATTTGATGTTCTACGTCCGTTCCCAAATTGTGTGTGAGAAGGAGCGATATGGCACCGCTTTGACGATCGACAACGGGACATGGATTTCCACACGTATTGCCCGGATCAGCCCACACTGTTTGGATAGGTGACCACGTCTGCCCCCCATCGTCGCTGCGCCTGAGTAGAATGTCTATATCTCCGCTATCTCCCTGGCCGCGTCGCCGACCTTCACAAAAAGCCAGTAAGCTGCCAGCCTGCGTTGCTAGGATAGAGGGGATGCGAAAGGTATGGTAGGCTTCGTGACCGCTTGTGAAAAGGTCTTTCTGTATAAGCATGAGTTCGCTTCCGTTTTGTATGAGGTTGGTGGCGGAAAATGGCCGGTTATCGTTTAATTATCGTGAAGTTAACGCGCAGGCAAAAGGTTGCCCTTATCAACGCAATTGGACGGATGAGGCGAGGCTTTGCGCGATGTGCAGATGAGATAATCTAAAATTGAGGGATGGTTGAGCAATATGGCGCACGATTTGGTCGATTACTGGCTATTAAAGGCAGAGGATCGCGAGGGGATAGAAGCATATCTGAGGCGGCGTGGGTGGCTCAGAGAGGGAGAGCAAATAAAAGATGTTTCGCGCGCCGGCGAAGGCAATATGAACTGCACGCTGCGCGTGCACACTGAAGGTCGTTCATGCATTGCAAAACAGTCTCGACCTTGGGTAGAGAAGTATCCTTCTATTCCCGCTCCCGATGGCCGGATTACCATGGAGGCACTGTTCTACTCATCCGTTGCTCCTATCGAAGCGGTTGCTACGCACATGCCAGGTTTGCTAGACTTCGATGAGGGACAGCGCATAATGCTGCTGGAAGACTTGGGGGAAACGGCCGATTTTATGCGCGTATACGGGGCCGGAGAGAATAGAGAGATACCGCTCCAGTCTCTATGCGACTGGCTTTCGGCCTTGCACGGGGCCGAGTTTGATCGTAAAACGCAGCATGCGTTAGAAAATCGCAGTATGCGTCTGCTCAACCATGAACACATATTCGATCTGCCTCTACGGGCCGATAACGGGCTCGACCTTGATGGCTTGACCTCAGGGCTTTCCGCTGCTGCACGCGAACTAATGAATCATGCGCAATACGCACAGGCCATATACGATCTGGGGCAGTGCTATCTCGGCGAGGGGACATCGCTGCTACACGGCGATTTTTACCCGGGGAGCTGGGTTGAGTCAGAGAAGGGCGTGTGGATTATTGATCCGGAATTTTGCTTTTTTGGCCCAGCTGAATTCGACGTGGGAGTCTTAGTGGCACATCTTTTATTGGCGGGTAACTCATTAGAATACGCCTTGGGCATCTTTACGCGTTACGACGGCCCCGTCGACTTTTCTGAGAGCCTGGCGTTGGGTTTTGCCGGCGTAGAAATTATGCGCCGGCTGTTGGGCGTTGCTCAGCTTCCGCTGCGGGCAGACCTACGGGACAAGAAAATGCTGCTCGCGCTTTCTCAGCGTCTCGTTACCGAGCCCGACTCTTTTGCCTAAGCGTTGGATGTGTATTGTTTTTTGGTGTTTGACGAGGGATGGGCTGTGATGCCCAGGGCGCTATCTCGCCCGGAGGTTGGACCGCACGCTAAGTTAACAGTATTTGGAGAAAGAAAGCGAAATCATGTCTGAAAAAGTGCCCGATATACTGCCTCTGAGTCCATATTTTCGCGAAATGGTGTGGGGGGGAAGACGTCTAGATACGCTGTTTGGAAAGGCGCTTCCTGAAGAAGTGCCGATAGGCGAATCGTTTGAACTATCGGCCTATGAGGGACGGGAGAGCCGAGTGTGTTCCGGTCCACTAGAGGGCCTCGGGCTGAGCGATCTCGTGCGTCGTTATGGGGCCCAACTACTTGGCTCAGCGGTCGTTGAGCGTTACGGGCAATGCATGCCGCTGCTCGTAAAGCTGCTGGATGCGCGACAGGATCTCTCTATTCAGGTGCATCCAGACGACGCGTATGCGCGAGCGAATAACCTGCAGGACAACGGTAAGATGGAAGCGTGGCTGGTGCTCCACTCCGATGGGGGACGCGTGGCATTCGGTCTTGCAGATGGGGTTGATCAGCAAACCTTCTCTGAGGCAGTTTCCGCTGGTCGTGTTGAAGAAGTGATTCGCTTCTTTCCAGTTCAGCGCGGTGATTTGGTGTTTTCGCCACCGGGCACTGTGCATGCGCTATGCGCGGGTGTAGTGATTTACGAAGTGCAGCAGTCGAGCGATTTAACTTTTAGAATTTACGATTATGATCGCCCCGGCTTAGACGGAAAGCCGCGGGAACTGCACCTCCAGCAGGCGCTAGACGTCATTAACTTTACCGAGCCACTGCCTCCTCCTCAGCCTTGGTCGACGCTGCCCGGGGCTAGCGAAGAGGGCTGTGTGCTGGTCGACTGCGAGCATTTTTATACCCGATACGTACGATCTCCTATGACCTACTGTGAAACCGTTGATAGCTTTGCCGCACTGACGTTGGTCAACGGTCAGGCCTTACTGCGCGGTGAAGGCGATGCGTTCACTCTTGCCGCAGGGTCTACTGCCCTATTGGCAGCGGGGCGTACAATCGCGGTCGAACAGGTTGGCGACGTGCCGCTGGAGTATGTCGTTTCTTCCGTTACACCTCAATAAGAGAGCTAAGATTTGAAATTTGTGATTCGAGCAGGGGGAATTGGGACGCGCCTGTGGCCCTTTAGCCGCAAGAACCGTCCCAAACAGTTTCACGCCATGGCGGGTTCAACGACGATGCTGCAAGATGCGGTTGCGCGGATTGCGCCGATTGGCCACGGCGAGGATGTCTTTGTCTCGACGGGCGAAGCTATGGCCGATCTCGTGCGGACGCAGCTGCCAGATCTATCGGCGGAGCATTTGCTCATTGAGCCTGCTCTGCGCAACACGGGACCTGCCGTAGGGCTAGAATGCGCTCTGCTTGAGGCGCGCTTTCCCGGCTGTGTTGTGGCGAGTTTAGGGTCTGATCACTACATCGGTAAGAACGAGGAATTCTGCCGGCTCTTACAGGCGGCAGAAGCGGCCATCGAGTCGCACCCCGACTATTTATTTACGCTCGGAGTGACGCCCACGCGTGCTGAAACAGGGTATGGTTATATTCGTCGCGGCGCGCTCCTAGAGACGGTTCGCGATGTTGAAATTCACGCCGTCGACGCCTTTACGGAGAAGCCGGATATTGCGCGTGCGCAGGAATATGTGGAAAGCGGCCAGTATCTGTGGAATAGCAATATGTTTGTTTGGAAAGCCCAAACGGTTCTCAATCTATTTGCCCGTTACGAACCTGAAATGTATCAGATCCTAGAGCGCATTGGCCAGGCCGTAGGAAGTGGGCGGGAACGCGAAGTCATTGCCGAAGCGTATCCCCAGCTAAAAGCCGTTGCCATCGATAATGCAATTATAGAACGCGCCGAAAAGGTGGCGACGATTGAATCGGATATTGAATGGGGAGATATCGGTACGTGGGCAGCGCTGACAGACGTGCTGCCAACCGACGAACAGGGTAACTTATTTTCTGCGCAGGTGGTTGCGCTCGACTCACAGAACACTACCGTCTACGCCCCGTCTGATAAAGTCGTTGCACTCATCGGTATGGAGGATGTGGTTGTGGTAGACACGGAAGACGCCTTGCTCATATGCAAGAAAGACGAAGCGCAGCGAGTGCGCGACGTGCTTGAGACATTAGAAAAAAGCGGTGAGAGCCGCTATTCTTAAAGGGTGCCCTGTGACAGTGGGGGCGGTGCATGAGCACCGCCCCCACTGTATTTTACGGAATCATTATTTGTCGAAATGAACGGACAGACGCTTCTCACGCTGCTTCTAGGGCACGTACCATCTCGCAAATGCCGGTGACGCCCTGGCGTATGTGATCCTCTGAAGCGGCGATAGAAATGCGCACGTGGTCGGCACACATGGCGCCAAAGGTGCTGCCCGGTGCAACCGCGACCCCTTTTTCCTGCAGCAGGCGCGTGGCGAAGTCGTGCGAGTTTAAGCCAGAGGCTGCAATATCGATAAGCAGATAGATTGCTCCTCCAGGACTGTATCGGTACAGATCGTATTGGCGGAGAATGTCCAGAGCGATCTGCATTCGCTGTGCATAGGCGTCACGCATTTCTACAACGCAGTCCTGCGCGCCGTCTAAGGCCTCAGCCGAAGCAAGCTGAGAGAAACCCGTGCCGCAGGAGACAAACGGTTCTTGTAGCTTGGACGCCAGTTCAATATAGTCGAGTGGTCCTCGCGTAAAGCCCACGCGATACCCTGTCATGGCATAGCTTTTAGACATACCGCTCACAATGAGCGTGCGGCCGTCCGTATCGTGTTGGAGTGCTGAGACGTGTCCATCCCCAAAGGTGATATCGGCGTAAATTTCATCCGATAGGACCCAGAGATCGTGGCGATTGGCCAACTGCATCAGTCCGCGCATGACTTCTGCGTCGTACACCTGTCCCGTCGGATTTGATGGGGTGCACAACAAGAGCAGCTTGGTGCGCGGCGTAACGAGCCGGTCAATCTGATCGAGATCGGGCAGAAACTGATTGTCTGCCCGCAGATCGTAAAAGACGGGTTTAGCGTGAATAAGGGAGGCCGCCATGTTGTAATTGGGCCACCCCGGGTCGGGTAGCAGCACCTCATCGCCGGGCTCGAGCAAAGAAAAGAAGGCCGAAGCAATGCTCATCACGGCTCCGGGTGTCACCAAAATATTTTCCGAAGTGGTCTCGATACCGCTGCGTTCTTGGAAGTAGCGCGCAGCGGCCTGTCGCAGCGGGTTTACGCCTGCATTGGGCACGTATTTCGTGTGCCCTTCGCGCACGTAGCGACAGGTTGCATCGACGATGTGCTCGGGCGTGGCAAAATCTGGTTGACCCACTTCCAAATGGATGACGGGCTTTTCTTTTTCAACGGCCCAGGCCAAGTCCATGATTTCGCGTATGCCTGAGCGGGGTATTTGCGAAGGAATATTGGCAAATGGTTTCATCGCAGATGAATTCCCGGACCGGTCGAGCCGATCATTTGCACCGTGTTGTATATGGAGGCCGGCGTAGATGCGCCCGTTACGCCTGTAATACTCTCGACGCGCTCTACGCGCAGGTCGACGCCCGGCCCTTTGGCGTGGATGGCTACGGTGGCTTCTTTCCAAGCCGGATCTACCTGCAGCACGGAGTGCGTTCGATCAAAGCCAATGCCGGCATAGGCAATCGCTGCATGCGTATTGACGTTGCGGGGAAAGAGAGGGCAAATGCCGCGGGTAGGTCCGTCGTATAGGGTCGTCTCTTCGCTGATTTCGTCGGGATCTAAACCGGCGGCCGCGCAGTCCACGTTGTGTGGGGGCTTTTTCATAATCACGTCAACGGATTCCCACACGTCGCGGTTTTCCAAAAGTGCGTCCATGCCGACGACGCCTCCGTGCGGGACAAAAGCACGCGTGCCGCAGCGCTGGGTCGTCTCCTCAATCGCCTGTTCGACCTGGCGATCGGCCAACGCCGTGACGGAAATAAACATATAATCGGTTTTTTCTAATATGGTCTTGCCCCAAGCCCGCGTTACATCGGGATGAGCCATTTCTACTACGAGATCCGGTGCTTTGCTCTCAAATGCTCCCAAATCAGCTAAGGCTAGGTCGTCAGGCACGTCTTTAAGCGCATCGGTAAACTGGTCGTGAACAAATACGACCTGCATACCGGTTTCCGGGCTTGCATCGATCATTTGATGAACGGCGCGGCCAATTTGACCGTAGCCCACTAGGCCAATACGCGTCGTTTTTGTACTCATAGCAGTTCTCCTGTTATTTAGTTCATGCTAAAAAAGCAGGCAGAATATATGGAAAGCTACCGCTTATGGCGAGAGACGCACTAGGCGTCTCTGAGACAATATCGTCGGGGAATAGGCACATGGCGGAAGTGTATATACCGTCGGTGAATAGCGCAGGAAGTCCTAAGACGCACTGCGAACTGCGTCCTGACTAATGCGCGATATAACAATAAAGGTTTTGTCAGTCATTCCGATAGTAAGAGAGCGGAGGTCATAGTGCCATTGAGTACAGAGAGAAAAAGACGGCGCGGAAGCTGGGGTACCCATCTTATGGGTGCATTGGGCTGTGTGTGTTTATTACTGGCAGGAGCAGGACTGTGGCTTAAGCACGGAGCGCAGCGGGCTCCTACAGAGCTTGTGGCTGAATCTGTTCTGCCCACTTCTGCGGAGACAAAACGGGAAGAGACGGAGAGCGAAGCGGATGAATATTACCCCTTAGAAGTGGGCCGTTATTGGATCTACCAACGCCTTGATCCACTGAGCGGAACGACCACTGAGTTGGAACGGCGCATCGTGCGTAGAGAGAGCCGTCAAGGGCGCGATATCTACTTTTTCGACGACGGAACAGTTGCCTATCGCGAAGATGAGAAAGTGTTTGAAATGGGCCCCGAAGGCGGGGTTAATGTCGTTTTGATCGATGGGCATCAGCCGGCTTCTTACGCCTACCGAAGCCAGGGCTTGCACATAGAGAAGCAGATTGGTAGCAGAGACACCGTTTTGGAAACGGGATCTTTACGCTACAAAGACTGTATACAGATAGTGACGCATTTTCGTAAAGAGGAAGGCGCTCAGGTGAGGTCTTATGCCTCGTATTACTCCCCGGGCATAGGGCTAGTTGGGCGGGAGATGTGGCCGCCCAGTGGTAAGGCGCCAACGGAAATTCTACTGGCTTTCGGTACGCGGAAGCTGTAGTGAGTATATGATATAGCGGGCACGAGGCGCCCGTTTTAGCAAATAGAAAACGAGAGTAGATCCCCATGCTCTACACATATTATGCGGTGCTGTGCATCGTTTTTTGTGCCGTCCCAGCTCTTGCCGAGCTGTCGACAACCCGAGTGAGCGATGTGCGCCGTGGCGCTACGACCTTCGTGACGCTAAAGGCCGGTTCGAATCACGGGGTGCAGGAGGGTGCATCTGTTACTCTGCTACGGGCGGGGGAAGAGATTATCCATCCCATTAGTGGCCAGGTCTTAGGCATTCCGCAAGAGCCCGTTGGCATAGCCGAAGTGCGCAGCGTAGAGGTCAATAGTGCTACTGCCGTGTTGGTCAAAACCTATTCTATGCCCAGTGTAGGCGATTTAGTTGAGTATGAGCGGGTCGAGTCTGTTGGGCGGGCTGCCGGTGCCGAACCGGAAGTCGTTGCGCAGGTCATCGAGCGCGTGCGTGGCTTAGAAGACGACATAAAGAGCTATCAAAAGTCGCAAAAAACGCTGTCGGCCTATCCGGTATTCGCGCAGCAGGTGTGGGATGAGATGGGGGCCATTAAATCCTATCTCGTCACGATGGATGAGCGCCTGATTGCGCTCGAGGCACAGCAGGGAGAAGACCGCAATCGGTTAGCGCAGGTCATGAGCGGCGAGTACCGGGCGGAAGACACGCGCGAGTTGACTATTCGCTACAGCGATGACACGGATGTGCGCCTGCAAGTTGCGGGTAAGACGGTCGTGATCAGCGTAGAGCGCGACTCGCTACATCTCGAGGAACTCGAGGATGCTCCCCTGTCGGGTAATCTCGCTGATGGAGAGCGCGAAAACGGCGCGACGGACTGGTATGCAGACTATATCGATCTGGATACCGATTACTTCTCCAGTGCTTTGGGTTCTCCGCTGGGGATTGGCATTATTGCCTTCGGTATCATAGCCCTGACGGGGGTCGTCATATTTTTGATAAAGCGCCGCTACGACGATGTGATGGGCGGTCTAGAGGACATAGATCAGGATTTTGCTGACGATGATGACGATTTCATCGAAGACTTTGACGACGATTTTGAAGATGATGAATTGGATAGAGAATACAGGGCGCGATGAGAAAAATGCTACTGGCTATGAGCCTACTCGGCTTGGCCATGACGGTGCAGGCTGAAGAAGTACACTACGTAATTAAAGTGACTCCGACCCTTGCCTATATCGATGCGGGTCAGCAGACGGGAACCCAAAAGGGCGACGTCTATCTGCTGCTGCGTGAGCGCGGTGAACATTTTACGCAGGTTGCCGAGGTTGAGATCGTGCGCGTAGACAGCGCGTTCAGCATCGGAGAGATTACCTACGTAGAACCTGGAGAGAAGGTGGAAGTCCTACAGCGTGCGCTCTCAGAGCGAGACTGGCAAATGATGGCAGACCAGGCGCATGAAGCCGCTTTGATGCGCGGTGGTCAGAGCGAGTCGGAGCGGCCTGATGGGGCCCTTGGGAAGCGATCTATCCTGTTTATGATGGGAGGTGAATGGGGGCGTAGCACGGATTTGCGTTGGAATGCGCAAAATAATTTGCTTGCGGAAGCACGTTCGGGAAACGGTCTGGGCATAGGCGTCCGCCTCGGGCAAGTCCTGCAGAATCGATGGCGGCTCAACTTCACGTATAGTACGAATGCGGGTGGAGATGTAGATGATCTGGTAATCGAACTCGACATGCATCGCCTGCTAAGCGACTATAATAGGGCAGGACTGTATATAGGAGCCGGCGTAGGTCTACATCAGCTGAGCATTGATGCGCCCGGTACGAGCGATGATTCGGCCAACAAACTGGGTTTTAATCTGATGGCAGGTTTACAAATACCGGGTCGTTGGACCTTTGTTGCAGAGACTGGATTACAGCGCGTTGTAACGTGGGGACCCTCTATTGATATGAGTAACGTGCGGACGTATATCGGGTTGGGCCGCGCGTTCTAATCTCCCATCGCTAATAGATTCTACAGGGGCGTCGTTCGCAATACGAACGACGCCCCTTGTGCGTTCTCATGGGGCGCGTTTTTCTAAATCGCTCTTTGCGGCTTTCCGATCTCTGGCTGTAACCTTGCAGATCCATATGCTGAGCTCGTATAGCAAGAGCAGAGGGAGAGCCATCATGAGCTGTGAGACCGGATCGGGGGGCGTAATAATTGCGGCAAGTATGAATATGACGACGATTGCGTACCGCCGTATGCGCCGCATCGTCTTGGCGGTTAGAACGCCGACCTTAGATAGAAAGAGGGCCATTACGGGCATTTCGAACACGATGCCAAAGCCAAAAATAAGGCGAAGAACAAAGCTGATGTACTCGTCGGCAGACCATTGAGACGTCATGTCTGGTGGTTCAAGTGCCAGAAAGAAGCGGAGGCCCATTGGCAAGACGAGCAGGTAGGCGATCAGTGCTCCAATGGCAAAACACAAGACACTCAGCGATAAGATGGGCAGCGCAAGGCGCTTTTCCGTGCGCAGCAGGCCGGGCGCTACAAACTGCCATATCTGCAGTAGCATATAGGGCAAGGCCAGCACGAATCCACTCATAAAGGCGATCTGCAGGTTGATGAAAAAATAGGTCATTGGACGCAGGGCCTGCAGGCGCCGAGCAGGAGGTATTTCGGAAACGTCTGCCGCAGTGCTCTGCTCTTCCTGCGGCAGACCCAGCCAGCCACTGACCAGAGATTGTATAGCAGATACTACGCCGGGTGACCGCTGGTTCTCTAAGCTGAGCACTGCTTCTTCATAGGGTTTTATCAACAACTTCATCACCCCATCGGACAGGGCAAAGCACACAATAGCCCCCAGTAGAATAGCGATTAGTGAGCGAAGAATGCGCCAGCGCAGTTCTTCGAGGTGATCTAGGAAGGCCATATCGCTCGATTCTGAGGGCTGCAAGGAGCCATCTTTTCCGTCTGTTTCAACGGGATAAGAGCTTTTATCTGTCATAGGTCGGTGCGGTTTCTCACGCGTAGAGCGATAAAACAGAAAGCGGAAAATAGGAGGCAGCTGTGTGCAAACACATTTCCGTTGCGGCTGTAAAAAGACCCGCTTTGCGCCACAGATACATTGCCCACAAGTGCGGCCTCAGTGAAGATTTCGCTCGTTTGGTAGCGACGTCCAAATTGATCGATAAAGAGCGACTGTCCGCTCGTAGCGCTGCGTGCAATCGCCACGCGGTTTTCTATGGCGCGCATGGCGTTGAGCAGGGCGTGCTGATACGGCCCCGCACTGCGCCCAAACCACGAGTCATTGGTGATATTAATGAGCACCTGTGCTCCCGCTTGCACGTGACGACGGACAAGATCGGGAAATACCGATTCAAAGCATATTAGCACGGCAAAATTGGCGCGCTCGTGTGAGAAAATAGTTCGCTGGCGTCCGGGGGCAAATTCCGCCGGACCCAGATCTCCAGTTAGCTTGGTCCAATCAATCTGCCCCAGAAGAGGGATGCGGTCGCGATAAGGAGTTCTTTCCCCAAAAGGAACCAGATGCATTTTGGCATAGTGGGGGATCTCAACTCGATTGGGCTCCAGGAAGAAAGCGGCATTATACGGCTGTTGAAGTGTGCGGTCGTAATGTGATGCACCGGTTAGCAGAGGAATGTTTATCTCGTCGACCAGAGCCGCTGTTTGCCGACGACAGTCGGCTGTGAGAGCAAGGTAACAGGGCAGGGCGGTTTCAGGCCATACGATGAGCTCAGGCCGTCTTGCCACGGTCTCATAAGAGAGGCGCTCAAGACGTTCTATACTGCGCTCTAGGCCTCCATATCCCCACTTCTCCTCCATGCTTAAGTTGGGTTGAATAAGCGCAATGCGAAGCGACTGTGCGGGCGTTCCTTGATTTATTGCGCTGCGAGCGTGTGTCCAGGGAAGAGCGAATAAAGCCACTAGCGTTATACCGAGCGCTGCGCGCCGGGTCCCATGCGCATAGCAGAGCAAGAAAAGCAGTACGTTGATTGAGACGACCCAAAAGGAAACGCCGTATACGCCGGTTATGGAGGCGAACTGAATGAGGTTTGTCTGTCCCGACTGTGCGTGGCCCAGCAGCAGCCAGGGAAATCCTAGTTCGCCCAGAGAGAGTGCGTATTCCTGCGTCGTCCACAGGGCGGGGGCTGCAAGCCAACCGAATATGCCCCAATGGGCTACAATCTTGCGGATTACCAAGGCCCAAATCGCGACAAACAGTCCCAGGTAAATGGCTAGTAGCAGCGTGCCCCCGACTACGGCAGATCCTCCACCCTGCGTATAAGCGACCCAGTATAGACAGAGGAGATTGAAGGTGAAACCAGAGAGCCAACCGCCGTATAAGGCGTGTCGTTTTTCTCCGTTTTGTAAGGCAAAGAATAGGGGCAGGAGTCCTACATAGGCCCACTGAGGGTGGTAAAGAGATGCGAGGCCCTCTAGTGGCGGACCGGGAAAAGATAGTGCCAATAAGACGCCGCTGAGTGCGGGCAGAAACCAGCGAGTAATGAAGGGTGTTTCCATCCACTCTGTGCTTTGTGGGTAGGGAATGGGCGAAGCGCTGTGATATAGGCCGGAGTGCAGTGGGAAAATATAGATGGACGTTTGTGCTATGGCAAGAAAGTGGCACAGCTTGTGCTGTGGAATAAGCACGGGTTCATAGAGGCGTTGGCAGCGTGATAGAGAAGAGACGAATGCGTGAATTGGGTTACACGAGTTGCCGGTGATGACACTGAGTCGGAACGGAGTAATGCCATTGGATTTACAACGTGGAGAGAGACGGCAGGGCAGCAGGTCGCTGCTCCCGCGTCAGCGGCTGTTGGATGAAGGTGAAGAAGCGCTGCGCGACGATGAGTTGCTTGCCGCTGCGCTGGGCACTGGATATCGGGGACGCCACGTTCTCGAAGTCGCCCATGAGATCTTAAAACAGAGAGGCCGAGAAGAACTGATACAATTGGACGTTGCTGGATGGATGCGCATTAAAGGAGTTGGTCTGTCAAAGGCTGCTCAAATAGTTGCCTGTTTTGAACTCGCTCGCCGCGGATTGAATAAAGGGCTTGATCTGCGTCCCAGAATCGAGCGGCCCCAAGATGCGCTTCCACTTCTTTCGACAATCCGCGATCAGCGTCGAGAACACTTTTACTGTCTGTATCTCAACGCGCGCAACCAAGTGATACGCGGTGAAGTCATATCCATTGGCAGCCTGTCGTCTTCTATAGTCCATCCTCGCGAGGTTTTCTATCCTGCGATTACGCATGCTGCGGCCAGTGTAATTTTGTCACATAACCACCCCTCTGGGGACGTATCTCCCAGTCGTGATGATATAGAGCTGACGCGCCGTTTGATGCATGCGGGCAGCATAATGGGCATTGACGTATTGGATCATATTATCCTCGGTGAGGACTGTTTCCTCAGTATGAAAGAGCACGGACTCCTGTAGGTTCCTTGCTCACGGGCTTCGAAGGAGTATATTACTGGAATGCGGCCATTCCGCCGCTCGTGTGTGTATATCTATGAAAAATGACGACGACATAATTCCCGTATCTATTTTTGACGTTTATCCTTACCCCGATGCCCAGCAGGGAGCCAGTGCGCCGCAAAGCTTCCTCGTCCTGCTGAAAGGCAACGCCGATGAGCGCGTGGTGCCGATAACGATTGGGCACTTTGAGGGGCAGGCGTTGGCTATGGCCATGCGTAAAATTGCAATGCCACGTCCGCTGCCCCACGATCTACTGCGTCAAATCTTAGAGCGGATGGGAGCAACGGTAGAGCGGTTAGTTATTCACAAATTAGAGGAAGACATATTTCACGCTAGCCTAGATATTGATGCACCTGGAGATGGATTTCCGTTAGACTGTAGGCCTAGCGACGGGATGATTCTCGCCACACAGCTCGGCATTCCTCTGTTCCTGAGTATGGGTGTGATCGAAAAAGCAGGTCGCGTTATCGAAGTGGCTGAGAGTGAGGGGGTCGGACAAGAAGACGCTGTGGGAGAATGCGAAGTAGTCCTAGAAGCATCTCTCGAAGACGATTTGGAGAATACGGCAGGCGGCGAAATGAGCGATCTGGACAAACTAAAGGCGCATCTGGAATGGCTTATTGCGCAAGAGGCGTACGAAGAGGCCGCCGAAGTAAGGGATCAAATTAGCAAGATGGAGTAGTCAACTTGCTACGCATCTGCGGCATGATAGAGAGGGCGGCTCCGACGACCACGCGATTGTAGGAGCCGCCCTCTCTGTGCGTACTGCTCAAGTGCTGTGGAATAGATGCCAGCTTCTGCCGGGGCGCTCTGTGCGGAAGGTTTCCACGTTGCCCCGTTCTTGCAGCATGACGTAGCAGGTGCAGCCATCTTCTCCGCCAAAGGCAATATTGCTGGGATCTCGCCCGTGCAATGCGATTTCTAGTAACACCTCTCCCTCCGGAGATAGCTTGGCGACAGTGCCTTTTCCGTGGCGCGTTATGTAAATATTGCCGTCGATGTCGCAGCGCATCCCGTCCATGTTGAAGTCGGGAAACTGAATGAGCAGGCGTTTGTTCGCAACGGTGCCATCGGGCAATAGATCGTAGGCCCACACCGAACGCTGTACGCTTTCGTTTACGTAAAGCGTTTTTTCATCTGGGCTCACCTCGATGCCGTTGGTCGTCCCCATATCCGGATCCAGTACGTGTGCCTGGCCGTCTCCATCGATGCGCCATATTTGTCCGGTGCTCTCAGCCCAGTTGGGATCCGATGCATATACCGTATCGTCTGCGGCGATGGCAATATCATTGGGCTGATTCATGGTTTGTTCATGCGCATAAACGGAGATAGCGCGCGATTGCATATCGATGCGCAGTATATTATGGCCGGTGTAGTCGGCTACCAGCATATCACCGGAACTGTGAAAGCGGATCCCATTTCCGATGCTCCCCTCCGGCAACTCGACAAAGATACTGCATTCACCATCGGGAGTGACGCGTCCAATCGTTCCCTGATGGTCGTAGTTGACAGCATAGAGCATGCCGTCTGCATCACAAGCAGGGCCTTCAATGCCCGCGGTGAAACCACCGGGAGGGGTTAGTTCGCTGCTGACGTAAAGGGTCGACATTTCATTCTCCTCGGCCTATAGGTGTATTCTGGTTGCTGTCTCTCACGGTTCCTAATATACTCTCTGCGGACAGTATGCACCCTACTCAATGGAGGAGCCTCCTTATGTTCCGATACGCTATTACACTCGCTCTGGCCGCCACCTGTATGTCTTCATCTGCGCTCTATGCACATTGTGAAGTCCCCTGCGGCATCTACGGCGATGACGCGCGCTTTTCGGCTATAGCTGAAGACGCACAAACGATAGAGAAGGCAATGGGCATGATCGCCGATCTGGCGGGTAAAGAAGATGCGCAGAGCGCAAATCAGCTGGCGCGTTGGGTGGTAACCAAGGAAGAACACGCCAACAAGATTCAGCACGTCGTGACGCAGTATTTTATGACGCAGCGACTGAAGGCGCCTGGCGATGATGACGCTGCTGCTTTTGCTGCATATACGGAAAAGCTCGTGCTCTTACACAAAATGCTGCGCACGGCTATGCTCTGCAAACAGTCGGTCGATACGACGCATCCCCAAGCCCTGCACGACTTACTGCACGAATTTCAGGCGGCGTATTCCAAATAAAAGCACGCCGTTTGCGTTTATAAGGTCGGCGTACTCCCGCTCTGCCTGAGGCAGGGCGGGATTTTTATTTTATAAAGAGCACCTTACCGGCATGATGGAAGGGTCCCTGCTCTACAGCGTAGAGGTATACGCCGGACGAGACGCGCTGCCCGTCTGAATTGCGCCCATTCCACTGCAGTGTAACGCGATCGCCATTAGTTTTCCTGTCAAATTGGTGCACAAGATGGCCGCGTAGATCATAAATGCGAAGCGATATGGGAGTGGAGCTAGCTGAAAAAACGGTGAAGTGCACAGCTGTGTTAAATGGATTGGGATGGGCTCGAACCGCCCAGGGCTCTCGCGTCGTCTTAGCGGCACCCTTGTCGCGTATAATCCACCGTTTGCTGTGACGCTGAGCACCTCTTTTCATATCAACCCGAAGCGTGTCTAGTGCTTGCAGGCAGCAGGTATAGCGAACCTGTTTGCTGCGTTTAGGGATGCGACGACCGTTGAGAAACCAGGTGAAATTAAGTGGCTTTTCGTCTGAAATAGCGAGAGAGAAAGGGCGGCGCTCTCCCCGTCGCATTTGCATGACTTCTGCGTCTGGAACAAAGGACAGGGCCGCGTGTAATGGGGGATGCACTGTAATAGATTGGGTTGGGGTCATATGCGATCCGACCTGGGCCGTTACTACGCTATATCCCGGTTTGAGTGCTTGAAGCGTCCCGTCTGACGGGTTGATGGAAAGAACGCTGCTGTCCGAAGTGGTCCACTGAGCGCCTTCTGTTATGCGAACCTGTCTTCCCGTAGACCACTGTGCAAAAAGCGTGGGGCTGCGTTGTTCTCCCTGGATCATAGACAAATGGGCGGAAGCTAGGCGTAGCTGGGCAATCGTGGGCCGCGCGTGGCCAGGTGAAAAGGAAGCTTGGACTCCGGGCGTCGCGTGCAGCGAGAAGCGTTCACCGTCCCAGTGCAAGGACTGACGGGGGCGCGTTGACAACGAGTAGCCGGCGTGGGCTAGCGTATCCAAGCCATCGGGACTGAGTAGGTAGACTCGATCATGCAGGTTGCCCAAGCCGTTGCCAATGCGCCCATTGGAGCTAAAAAAATGCCGGTTTGATCCGCTATAAGACCCAAATACGACCCCGTGTTGTCCCGGATCTAAGCGACTTCGAGGCGGAAATATAAAGCTCGCAGAGTGCTCGTCTCCCAGCTGCATACCCTCCAAGTCGATGGGGTCGTTTCCTGCGTTGAACAGTTCGACAAATTCGTCTCCATAGCCGTGTCGCACGCCGTCGCCGTTGGCATCTCCTGACAGGCCCAGTGGAGGATCTGCCAAGATTTCACTTATGCGAACGCGCGGTCTCGGTAACACCTGGAGGGAAAATACCTGGTGGGCTATTCCGCCCTGTCCGTCAATCACTTCTAACGCAACTGGATAGGTCCCCGGTTGGGCTGGAGCGCGACCGTTCAGCAAGCCGCTGGCATAGTGTAGACGCCATGCCTCAGGCGCTTCGGCTAGCACGTAAACCAACGTAGCCCCTTCTGGATCACTCGCCTGCACTTGGTACGCGTAGCGTCCGCTGGCGTAGACGCGTTCGCGCGGCGTGGAAAAGATATGTGGCGCCCTATTGGGAGGAGTTTCTGTTCGTGCCGGCATTTCGTCAGGTGGCTCGGGTGCTTCTCCTGTGCCCTGTATGCTATTTTCTGCATCCATTGGAGGTATGCTATGGCCCGTTGTGTCGAGGGAGTCAACGCGTGGCGGAGAAGACGGGATAAGCGATGTGCGTCCGCCGGGCTGAGTGCCGGGTGAAAAAGGCGCTGTCGATTGGGCGGTATGCGGAGTCGTAGATCCGCTCTCAGAGCGCGTGAGCGACTGGTCTTTAGGCCAGGGGGTGCCAGCTAGTTGATCAACGGTGTCTCTCTCCGCGTTGATCAGGAGGACTACGTCGCTTCTGTTGCTCAGTCCGTTGCCTATGCGGCCGTCGTCGACAAACGTCTTTCCGTCTCGATGGGGAGGCGTTCCACCGCCAAAAAGCACAATATGTGACGCGGGTGGCAATACGGTATTGGGAGGGAAAACAAAGGCCCTGTCCCAGGGGGTGTCATCGTCGCAGATTCTCCATCCCGCAAGCGAAATTGCACGCTCGCCGGCGTTGAACAATTCGACAAACTCGTCTTGGTAACTATCTCGCTTGCCGTCGCCGTTGGCATCTCCGCCAAGGCCGGGAGGGGGATCGGCAAGCACCTCGCTTATGTATACTTCACTCGCCTGCGTGGGGAGGGCCAGCAGGCTGAGGGACTGGAGCGCGAGCAGAGGCCCGCAAACGTTGAGTAAGCGCATGTCTCGAGCTAACGCAAATGGCATTCCAGACGATGCAGAAACGGCTTACCCCCGGTCTGCCAACGACTTGTGTGTTTTTCGTATTTGCAACGCTCCTATCGGATGCGTATCACTTGAACCGCGGAGCCGTAACGTGTGCTACACGCCACAGCTTCGTTGCACTTGAGACTTGGGCGAGTATATTCGCGCTATTAAACCTCTCTCACGACAAGGCCTTGCCATGCCTCTATATGCCCTACTGCTTTGCGCCGCCCTGTGGTCCTCTCCTGCGCTTGGGCAGATTGTGTTTTCCGAGTCTGCTCAGGCCGCTGGTATAGACGATAGCGGAACGGCGAATGGCGCTGCGTTTGGCGACGTGAACGGAGACGGCTGGCCCGATCTCTTTGTCGCCCGTCTCGAGCTGGATGCAGGCTCCCTGCTGTATGTCAATAGAGGCGATGGAACCTTTGTCGACGATCGCGTCGTCGTCTCATCGATTGGGCGCGCGATGGGTGGAGTATTTGTCGATTACGACGGCGACGGCGACGGCGATCTCTATGCCGTTCGCTTTGACGAATCCAATGCGCTTTTGCGCAACGAAGAGGGACGGCTTTCCCCACTTCCAGAAGAGGACTTGGCGCCTGGTTACCCCGGCGCCACTTCGGCGGCTTTCGCAGATTTCGATGGCAACGGGTCGATCGACCTATTTTCCACGCACCGCTACGGCAGTGGCAATCAGTACTTCACCGATCTGACGGCGAGACCTCCGACAGATATTAGCGTTGATCAGAGCGCCGTGCGCGCTGGACAGGGAAGTTTTGCGGCCGCGCCGTTTGATATGGATGGCGATGGGGATCAAGACGTGTACGTCGCCAATTTCGGCTATGCAGACCTGTTACACGTCAACGACGGGCGTGGTGCGTTCAACCAAGCCGCCGATCGAGTTGGGCTGCGCGAGGTTGGATTTAGCGTTGCCGGTTTGCCCGCCGATTATGACGGGGATGGTGATTTTGACCTGTATGTAATACGGGCCAACGAGCAGGAGAACGCGCTGTGGGAAAACGAGGGCAGCGGCCGTTTTGGCGCGCATCGGGTTGGCGCTGAAGGCAGCGGGAGCAGTGCGGGTGGCGTCGCCGCAGATTTTGACTTGGATGGAGACGTCGATCTGCTCGTATCGAACCTGGGCGGTGTCGACGTATACGCCAACCGCGGTGATGGTCACTTTGACGTTGTTTCATCGACGGCCGTACCGATCTCGATGCAGACGGAATCGTTGACGGCCGGCGCAGCGGCGGCCGATGTCGATCGAGACGGAGACATCGATGTCTTTCTCAGCGGCATTCGCGGAGCGGATGCCCTGCTGCTCAACGAGACATCAACCGGGCACTGGCTGTCTCTAGAAATGCCACCGGGTAGCGCGGGGGCACGCGTCGAGGTATTAAGCGATGGCGTGCGTCAAGTGCGTCAATTTGACGTGCACACTCAACTCGGTAGCGGCACGCAGGACGAACTGCACGTCGGCCTACCGAGCGACAGTCCGGTCGACGTGCGCGTCTACTGGCCCTCTGGCAACGAGCAACTCTTGGAAGATATCGCAACCGATCGCACGCTGCCGGTTCTCTATCAGCTCGCCGAACGCGATTTGGCCATAGTGGCAATTAACGAACCCAGATCGATTCCGTCTGATAGGCGACTGACGCCCAGCGTAGAGATTGCCAATGTCGGCAGGCAGTCCGTCGATGGTCAGATGCTCCAGCTACAAATTTTATTACAAGATATGGTGGTGTACGAAGAGCGAGTCGCGCTGCCATCGTTCGGGGTCGGTGAGCGCGTCGAGTTTTTCTTGCCCGAGTTCACCCTCCAACGAGGCGGTCCCTACGAGTTCGTCTTTATGCTAGAGAATGGTGACGATCTGGTAGCCAATAATCGCTGGGCTCGGCGTGTACACTGGTATCCGTTCGTAGAAATAGCGGCCGAACTGGGCATAGATGACGCTGGTGCGGGATGGGCGGCGGCCATGGCAGACAGTGACGGAGATGGAGACGTAGATCTATACATTTCCAACGGCGGTTCGTACGGGGCGGGAGACAACGTATTCTACCGAAATGACGGAGAGCGATTTAATGATGTTACACAGGCTAACGGGACAGCCGATTCCGGGAACGGCACGGGCGTTGTTTTCGCCGATTTCAACGGCGATGGCCACGAAGATATTTATATGGCGAAGGGGGGATTTCTCCCGCCGGGCGAGCCCGATCGGTTGCTGTATAACAGCGGCGATGGAACGTTTGTAGACGTGAGTGAGCAGGCGGGTGTAGATGAAGTCCAGGCTAGCTACGCCACTGCGGTGGGCGATTATGATTCCGATGGACAGCTCGATTTATACGTGTCCAAGTTTCGCGGCCAGTACAATGCGCTCTTTCGCAATGTCGATGGCCAATTCATCGACGAACGCCGCCGCCGCCGCATAATCAGCTATCAGCGCTTTAGTGGTGCCGCAGCGGCCTTTGCTGACTTTGATTTGGATGGAGATATAGATCTATATGCCAGTATGTTTGGAATCTACGACATATTCTATGCCGAGGTTGGAGATTCGTCCTACGCGGCAGCCCAAGTCGGCGATGAGGGCGATGCCGTCGGCGTGGCGATGGGTGATTACGATGCCGACGGCGATTTCGACCTCTACGTCGTAAACCAGACTTGGCGGAGTGCGCTTTGGCGCAACGACCTCGACACCAAGACGTTTGTTGACGTAGCCAGCCAGAGCGGGGTTGAAAACCAGGGGTCCGGCACGGGATGCGCGTTTGGAGATTACGATAACGACGGCGATCTCGACCTTTTCGTAGTTAATGCACGCGGAGCCAATCGCGTTTATATGAACAGAGGAGATGGGACGTTTAGCGACGTGGCTGCTGCACTCGGCATGGTCGATACGGTGCGCACTCGCGCCGTGCTCTTAAGCGACTACGACAACGACGGTGATTTAGACCCCTATGTAGTGAACGAACGCTTTCCAAACCGACTCTACCGCAACGATGGGGGATCGGCGGACTGGCTACAGGTTCGCCTACGCGGGAGCGAGAGCAATCGCAACGCCGTTGGCGCGCGCGTAACGTTGCACGCGGGCGATCAAACGCTACACAGGCAAGTCAACGGCACGGCAGGTATGGCGTTGAATAGCCGCGTTGTTCAATTTGGCCTCGGCCGCGAAGGGTACGTTGATTCACTTGTTTTGCACTGGCCCAGCGGTCGCGTTCAGCGCGCCGTTTCACTGCCTATCAACCGCCGGATTGAGTTGGTCGAAGGGTTGGAACCCACGGCGATAAGAGTGGCTAATGCGCTCCCCGAAGCGATGCAACTCTTTCCCAATTATCCCAATCCTTTTAACGCCGAGACGCGCATCGCTTTTACTCTACCCGGAAGCGATAGGGTGCGCATAGTCGTGTATAATGCCCTGGGGCAGTCCGTGCGGACCTTGCTGGCTTCTGAGATGGCAGCGGGACGCCATGAGCTGACCTGGGATGGGCGTGATGATCGGGGAAACGGTGTGGCTAGCGGAGTGTATTTTTACCGTCTTTACGCACAGGATCGCGTGCGCAGCCGTTCGCTTGTATTACTGCGCTAGGCGGATCGTGGTCAATTGCAGTAGGGCAACAAAAACCCCGTTGGCCGTCGGCCAACGGGGTTTTTTGCGAAAAGGAACCGCGTATCTAGAATCCGCCTATAATCGAAACGCGATGGACATCTCCTAAATCTGCATACGATGAATAGGCGTAGTCGAGTCGATAGCGCTTGGCGGCAAAGCCAGCCCCAGCTGACAGGCCCATGGCCTCTTCGTCTGCGGAGCCCGCCTGCTGTAGGCTGTAGCCGGGACGGACGTAAAGTCCGCTGATCAGCTGTACTTCGAGGCCGAGAGAGAGATAGGGATCGCTGTCGTTGGGAAGGTTAAAGTCGGCTAGTAACAGCATCGGTATTGGCATATGCGCTGGACGGTGCGACAGGCCAAAACGCATGTGCACGGGGAGTGAATCCTTGAATTCGCCAACGTATGCACTGCGCACAAAGCCCAAGTTGCTGAGCGAAGCGCCCAAATGCATGCCCTGCAGGGGGCCGCGGATCAAGAGGCCCAAATCCAGAGCATACGCATCGGAGGAAAACTCGTCGATGTTGGAGTAAATCGCCTTAAGACTTGCTCCGAGCGTTAGCCAATCTCGCCAGACTGGCTGTGCCAATGAAAGGTATGCCGCCATGTCTGCTGCGGAGAAAGAGCCCAGATTTACGCCTTCTCCATCCGTGCGCTGCATCGTCCCATATGTCACGTAGTTGGCGCTGATCGACCAGACGCGCTTTTGCGCGGGCAGCGTCACGCTGACAAAGCCCGCTTGAGAATCGACTAGGTAGCGGTTAAACGAGAGCGTGGCCGTGCGCTCGTCGATGCCCCACAGTCCCGCAGGGTTCCACGCGGCTGCCTCCGGATCGGCCGTGGTGGTGGCGTAGGCTCCGCCGAGCGCCATCGCCCGGGCTCCTACGCCTATTTTCAAAAAATTAAAACCGGTGGTACCGGCATTCGCGTTGATTGCATGAGCCGTTGACACGGAACACAGAAAAAGGGCAATCAGCGTGGTTAATAAACGCATAAGATCAATCTCCAGGTTCTCTCAATCAAACGCTTTTAAACGGCCGCCTGTTCCAGGGCATAGGCCGTGCGTAGCAGCACTTCTTCTCCGAGTACGGGTGCCAATAGCTGAGCGCCAATGGGGAGGCCATCGGTAGCGGAGGTCGCAAAGGGTACCGAGATGCCGGGAATGCCCGCTAAGTTTACCGAGGCCGTATAGATATCGTTCAGATACATTTGCAGCGGATCGTCGATTTGCTCACCTAGTTTAAAAGCCGTCGTGGGAGCAACAGGCGATAGGAGCACATCACACTGGGAAAATGCCTTGTCAAAATCTTGGCGAATCAGCGTACGCACTTTTTGCGCCTTCAAATAGTACGCATCGTAGTAGCCGGTGCTGAGTGCATAGGTCCCGAGCATAATCCGCTGTTTCACCTCGGCGCCAAATCCTTCGCTGCGCGACCGAAGATAAAGCTCTAAGAGATCTTTGCCTTCAGGCGAACGGTGGCCAAACTTGATTCCGTCGTAGCGGGACAGATTGGCCGAGGCCTCGGCCATGGCAATGAGATAATAGGTGCCGATACAGTACTCGGGATGTCCCGCAACGGGCAGGCTCACGTCGACTAACTCGGCGCCGGCTTCCTGCAGCGCTTTTGCCGCACTGTGAATGGTATTGCCGATTTCCGAATCGAGCTGTTCGGGAAAGTGCTGGTCTGCCAGTCCGACTCTCAGCCCTCGTATGTCACCCGTTAGCTGGGCGGTATAATCGGGTACTGGCGCATCAATTGACGTAGAATCTAGAGGATCGTAGCCCGCCGTTGCCCCTAGTAAGAGTGCCGCATCGTGCACGTCCTTACTGACTGGGCCGATCTGGTCTAATGAAGATGCGTAGGCGACTAGCCCGTAGCGAGAAATGCGTCCATAGGTCGGCTTTAATCCGACAACACCACAGTAGCCTGCTGGCTGACGAACCGAACCACCCGTGTCCGAACCCAGTGCCACAATCGTCTCGTCGGCTGCTACGGCTGCGGCAGAACCGCCGCTGGAGCCGCCGGGCACGCGCGAGAGATCTCGAGGATTGCGCACCGGACCGAAGTACGAGTTCTCATTGGACGAACCCATTGCGAACTCATCCATATTGGTCTTACCCAAAAAGACCATGCCAGCCTCGCGCAGGCGTTCGACCGACGTCGCGTCATAGGGCGCGACGTAGTCTTCTAAAATACGCGACCCGCAGGTGGTGCGACCGCCCTGCACGCAGAGCACGTCCTTAAGTGCTACGGGGATGCCAGCCAGAGGGCCAAGTGCCTCGCCCGAGGCTCGCTTCTGGTCGATGGCATCTGCCTGTGCCAGCGCACCCTCAGTATCTACGGTGATGAACGCATTAATATCTCCGTCAACCTCTGCGATGCGATCCAAGCTAGCAGAGGTTATTTCCCTCGACGTAACCTCACCGGACTGAAGGCGCGCAGAAAGTGCGTGTGCCGTTTCTGTGTTGAGCCCCATAGAAGTGTCTATGCCTGATTTCCCGCGCTCTTTTCGGCGCCCTGCTCAGTGCGGCTGTCACCGGTATTATTCGGGGCGTTCTGGGCTACGGAGCCCGTTGCGGGAGCCGTCTCTATATTGCCGTTCTGTGCGCTGTTAGAGGCGGGTGCATTGATGTCGATCTCTTCTTGGACGTCTCGCATTGCAGTGCGAAATTCACGAATGCCCTTGCCCAGACCCTGCGCCATTTCGGGAATGCGCTTGGCTCCGAAAATCAGTAGAATGATGAGGAATATGATGAGTATTTCAATATGGCCCATGCCAAACATGGTGCGGTTCCTCCTTTGGGAGACTTAGTAGCTGTACTTGAAGTAGTACCAACCGACGAACATGCCCAGTATCGTGATCAGGTTGAAACGCAGGGCCAGTTCAAATGAGAACGAGAGAATAATGAGATTCAGCATATGAGGGCCTACGGAATAAGTCACATACTGAAGCAGAGCGCGCTCCACTATGGTGTCTGAGCCGGCTATGAATCCCAAAAATACGCGCAGTGCTTCGCCGAGTATGTTCGCGCCGAGCGTGCTAGTAAAGAGTATGAGGATTAAATGGCTAATCGGTTTGTCGTGCAGCATGTAGGCCTAAGCGTGTTGAGTCACTTCATTGCTGAACAAACCGACAATCCAGCGATAGATGCCCGAGCATATGTATATCATCGTTACGGGAAAGAAATATGCGCTCTTGTAGACGACGAGCACGATCGCGACGACAAAAAATAGCTGTTTGAACCGATCGGCGAAGGAGGTTCCGCGGAAACTGGGCACGGAGTCGTAGTCGAGTCGGCTGATCATGAGAAAGCCCAGAAAGAGGGCGAGTATGGCCGCTGCGTTGCTCGTGTAGGCCATGGGCAACGTTTCTTCGAAAGCCGTCTCGAAAACGATAAACTGCGTTAGGCAGATGGCCGCTGTGGGAATGGGCAAACCCAAGTAATAATCTTCGTCTTTATCCTCGTTTATGCTGATTGTGTTGAAGCGCGCTAGGCGAATAGCACCGCAGAGCACAAAAGCAAAAGCCAGGGCCAAGCCCCAACTGGAATTGAGGTAGCCCTGGTATATGATGACGGCTGGGACGAAGCCAAAGGTGCAGATATCGACGATCGAATCGAACTGTATGCCGAAGAGAGAGTCCTTGCCCATGACGCGCGCTATCTTGCCGTCCATCTTGTCGAGCACGGCCCCGAGAAAAACGAGCCAGGCTGCCGGGACATAGCTTCCTTTAAACGCGTAGTGCAGGGCTAGGAAGCCGCAGAACAAATTACCTGCGGTGAATAGCTGCGGTATGATAACTCGCATACATAGCTCCGATAAAGGGTGTTGCCATCTACCAGCGCTGTCGGGAGCGCGGCCATTCTTTTAAGCGCATAGACAACTCGAGGTGCTCACCGTAGCGCACGACGTGCAGTGTGCATTCCTCATCGACGCGGAGACCGCGCAGCACGCCGAGTGCATCTTCGCCGCTGCGCATCTTTTCTCCATTTATAGCAACAATTACATCGCCGCTTTCCAGACCCGCTTGGTCGGCAGGACTATCAACGGCAATTTTTACGACAAGCGCTCCTTCGGTCGACGACAGCGAGAGATAGTCGGCTAGGCGCTGCGTGATGTTCTTGAGCGCTACGATGCCGCTCCACGCACGTCGCACCTGCCCGTGCTGCTGTACTTCGTTCAAAAAGTTGCGCGCGGTGCTGATTGGTATGGCAAAGCCGATGCCAATAGATCCTATAGTATAGTCGCCACCGGTGTATATAAAGCTATTAATTCCAATAACTTCACCGTCGGCGTTTACCAATGGCCCCCCGCTGTTGCCGGGGTTGATTGCCGCATCGGTTTGAATCATATCTCGATAGTAATGCTCCCCCTGAGGCTGCGGGAAGTCGCGATCAAGTGCGCTGATTACGCCGATGCTAACGGTGGGGCCCAAGTCAAAGGGATTGCCAATGGCGATGGCCCATTCACCAACCAAAATATCGTCTGAATTACCTAGTGGCGCAACCGGCAGATCCAGAGCGTCTACCTTGAGGACGGCTAAATCTGAGCCTATATCCGAGGCTATATAGCGCGCGTCTAGCGTTCGGCCGTCCGGTTCGGGCAGTGATACCTTAATTCGCCGTTCCTGCTGAGTGTCCCCACCCACGACGTGATCGTTGGTGAGAATATAGCCTTCAGAATTGATAATGAGGCCCGAGCCGGTAGAGGGGCGCTCTCTGTCTTCTGGGACGACGTAGTAAAAGGGGGAGAAGAAATCCCAGAAGGGGTCGCGGAGGCGATAGGGTCGCAGAGAGCGGACGCGCGTAGTAACGTGCACGCTGACGACGGCCGGTTGGACCTTCTCGACGGCACTTACAACGGCTGTCCGCCGCGACTGCGAGATCGTATCGGCTGCGGCGAATGAAGCAGACAGGCCTAAGAGGAAAAGGATAATGAGAGCGTTCAAAACGTAATCCCACAGGAGATGTTTAAAGGCGTCCGATAAATAATGGATGGCCAGAGTGAAAAGCAAGCACTACGCGTTGTCGTAGTGAACCCACAATAGGTGCAAACCGCAGGCGGGTGCTGTTTTTCCCGCTTCTTCCCGGCGCCCCCTTTCAAGGAGATGATTCAGGTGCTCAGGTGGGTGCTTACCCAAGCCTATTTCGACCATAGTTCCAACCAAGATGCGGACCATGTGACGGAGAAAGCGGTTGCCCTCAATTTCGAAGATGAGTTCGCGCCCTTTGCAGTGCCAATCGGCTGCATAGATAGTGCAGGAAAACTGTTCGGGAACGGGATCCTGTTTGCAAAATGCGCCAAAGCAGTGCGTGCCTTTTAAATAAGCGGATGCGGCCTGCATGCGCTCTCTGTCCAGCGCGGTGTGCAGAGACCACGTATAGTGTCGCTGCACGGCATTTTTGCCGAGGTGGATTCGGTAGCGGTAGCGCTTGCGTTTGGCACTAAAGCGCGCGTGAAAATATAGATCCACCTCGTCGACAGCGTGTATGCAGATATCGTTGGGTAGGATTCCGTTGAGGCCGCGGAGCATGCGCTCTGTCGTCGTCGATGAATGCGTGTGGAAATGGGCTACTTGTCCAAGTGCGTGCGTTCCAGCGTCTGTGCGTCCCGAGCCAACGGGCACGATGTTCTCGCGCAGTAGGATGCCTAGCGCACTTGCCAACTCACCTTGCACCGTGCGTCCACGCGCCTGAACTTGCCAGCCGACAAAATCGCTGCCGTCGTACTCGATAAGAAGACGAATCGCACGCATACTCTATCGAACCCAGTAAATGGCTGCGATGGTAGACGCGATAGCAATGCCTGCGTAAAGATCTCCTCTTTGCAACGCTAGCTGGTGATAATAGGTGCGCGGTAATCCCGGCTGGTAGCCGCGACTCTCCATTGCTAGCGCCAGTCGGTCGGCTCGTTCAAAGGCGGATACAAAAAGGGGAATGAGCAAAGGGAGTAGGCTGCGCGCCCTGCGGAGAGGATTACCGCCAAATTCTGCACCGCGTGCGACCTGTGCCTTTCGCAGGCGCTCGGCCTCGTCTACGAGAACGGGAATAAAGCGCAGGGTGATTGATATCATGAGTGCGAGTTCGGCCACAGGCAGGCCGATGCGCTTAGCTGGGTTAAAAAGTCGTTCGAGACCGTTGGTCAGCTGCATGGGAGAGGTCGCAAGCGTCATGAGTGCGGCGGATACAACTACAGTTGCTAAGCGGAAACAGAAGAAGGAACCCATGCGCAGTCCTTCGACGCTGATCGTCCACGTTGTAAAGGGAAGGGTCCAGAGGACCGTACCCGGCGTTAGAAATGCATGTAGACCAAACGTGAAAGTGAAGAGCCATACAAAGACGCGCAGGTTCGCTATGACCATGCGAATGGGAAGCCTAGAGAGGAGGGCTGTCAAAGCTAAAAAGGCAGAAAAGATAGAGAGCGCGAGGAAGCTTTGGGACGACAGCGCCGCGATCATGAGCGCTATCGTCCCAACAAACTTAGTGCGTGGATCTAGCCGATGGATCGGTGAATCCAGGGCGACATAACGCCCGAGCGTTATGTCCTTTAGTGCGGCCACTGCTTAGCGTAAAAACTGAGTGTCAAAAGCGCCTTCTACGCCGCCTTCGGCTTTTATGAGACCGGCTTCGACCATTTGTTTATGGAGTTCATTCCATCGTGCGCTGCTCATATGGCCGAGTCCCTTTTCGCTGGCTACTGGATCCAAGACGAGCGCCGCCGACTCTTCTACCCCGTAAGCCAGTATATCTAGACCCATTTCCGGATTGAGCGAGTTTATATACTGATTGGTCTCCTGGCCGTCTCGCAAATAGTGCTCCCAGCCCTCAATGCTCGCTTCGACGAGAGCGCGCACGATGTCGGCGCGTTGGGCAATAGTCTCTTCGGTAGCGATAATCACGCTAGCATAGGGATTAAAGCCGATATCTGAGACTAGCAGGGCACGTGGATCGCCGCCTTGCTGACGCGCGACAAATGGTTCGCTGAACACGTAGCCCTGTTGAGCAAAGTTGGGGTTGGCCAGGAACTGACTAACGTTTCCGGGATAAGGTACGATATTGACGCCCTCGAGAGGATATTTCCACCGGAGATAGTGTGAGAAGGCCGGACGCTGTGACATAGCCAATGTGATATTGCTGATCTGGTCGATGCGTTCAATGCCAGAGGATTCGTGCACCATTATGCATCTTGGATTTATTTGATAGGGTGCCATAAGCGCGACGACAGGCGCTTGCTGAGCACGCGCGTAGAGCACGTCATCGGCATTGGTGACGCCAAATTCTACGGCACCCGTGGAAACGCGCTGTATGACGGGCGCATCGGGGCCGCCCCCCAGTATTTCTACTTCTAAGTTGCGTTTGGCATAATATCCGTGAATATGAGCCGCATAGAAGCCACCGTGTTCGGCTTCGGGAAACCAGTTGAGCGCGAGTCTAACGCGCGTTTTTCCCTGCTCTGTCGGAGGGGGAGTTTCGTTTTGACCACAAGCAAAGAGCAATAGAGCGCAAAAAAGGTAGCAATAAAGTCTCATGGTTCATGCCTTTCTATGTGTTTACAGAGACGGCAGGTGACTCGACGCGATCTCAAGCGCGTTACGTCGATTTATTCCCCGCCCCAACGGCGGAGAAGACGGTTACTCACCAGGCCAACTGCGCTGAAAATAGCGAGGCCCAGCAACGTGCAAAACAGAATGCAGGCGAATAGATAGTCAGTCTTTGCCTGCCCGCTGGTCTGAATGATCAGGTAGCCCAGTCCAAAGTCGTCGGTTCCATAGCCGGCAAAAAACTCACCAACGATTGCACCTATAACGGACAGACCGCTAGAAATTCGGGCTCCGGTGAGCATATTGGGAACTGCGTTGGGCACGCGTAGCTTGAATAATACGTGCCAGCGATTGGCATTATTCATGGCAAAGAGATCGAGCAGTCGGGGGTCGACCTGGGTTAGTCCGGCCGTCGTATTGGCTATGATGGGGAAGAGTGAAATGATGAATGAGACTGCTACAACACCCTGCAAGCCGTAACCAATCCAGAGCACTATGAGGGGAGCAATGGCGACAATGGGTACGGTCTGCAAAAAGATAGCGTAGGGATAGAGCCCGCGCTCAATAATGCGCGACTGCGAAAAGAGAAGTGCGACGGCAAAGCCGAAGGCAAAACTGAGGGCAAATCCACTCAACGCCCCCATTGCCGTGAGTAGAGCAGCATCAATTAGGCGATCTGCGTGCGTGGAAACGGCCTCGGCAACGCGAGGAGGTCCGGGCAACAGATAGGGCGGTATATCAAAAAACTCGACGAGTGCATACCAGCTTAAGACAAAAAAAGCAAAGAAGAACAAGGGGGGACCAATTTGCGTGATCAGCGCGCGTGTGTTCATGAGTGTGCCCTCTCCAGCTGTTCGGATATCTCTCTCGCCAGCTCGGCAAAAGGTGGCTGGTGGCGCAGGTCTGCATCGCGTGGATGTTCGAATGGGATGGCTATGTCTGCGACAATCCGTCCGGGACGTGCGCTCATAACGAGCACTCTGTCGGCTAGGAAGGCAGCTTCATAGACGTTGTGCGTGATAAAGATTCCCGTCCATCCATCGCGTTCCCACAGGCGCAGTAATTCCTCGTTCAAGCGCTGGCGCGTTATTTCATCCAGTGCACCGAAGGGCTCATCCAGCAAGAGCAGGCCCGGTTGGGTCACGAGGGCACGGGCAATAGAAACGCGCATGCGCATGCCGCCTGATAGCTGAGCTGGTATAGCGTCGGCAAACTCGCTCAGTCCGACAGTGGCCAAGACCTCGTCAATGCGGGCCTCATCGCTCTGCTGTCGAAGTTCCAGTGGCAACGCGACGTTGCGTCGGACGCTGCGCCAAGGTAGGAGCGTGGCATCCTGAAAAACGTAGGCCAAATCGCCGCGTCGACGGCGTGCCTCGAGCGGGGCGTCTCCATCGACAGAGAGCGTGCCGCTCGTATGCTCATCCAATCCAGCGACTAGCCTCAAGAACGTGGATTTACCACAGCCTGAAGGCCCGACAATCGCGGTGAACTGTCCCCTTTCTATAGTCAGATCGACTGCGGTTAGTGCCTGCACACCGCCCGGGAACTCTTTACCTACACCCGATGCTATGACGAGTGGATCAGTCATTTTAGACGCACCCATTTGCGTGACAATACGCGGCGTTTATACCGCGCAAGGAGTGGAACCGAAAAGGGTTAGCAAGGTCGGTGCCAAGACGTGCTAACCGATCAAAAATAGCACAATGCGTGCTAAAACAAAGCGTTTCTCCGATAGAGCTTCAAGTGCTCTTCCAAGAGATGTGCACAATTGTGTCAGTAAAAGCAATAAAAATCACACTTCTGTTATGTTGCAGTTCGTGCGTGCCCTCTATGCTCTGGGGTGGTATGTCTTGTGCACCTCTCTAATGTGTGTGCTGTCGACGTGCGTATAGATCTGCGTCGTCGAAATGTCTGCATGTCCAAGTAGCTCCTGGACATCGCGCAGATTCGCTCCCCCCTCTAGTAGGTGCGTTGCAAACGAATGCCGCAGGGTATGTGGGCTCACCTCTTTTTCTAGTTTTGCCTTTTCTCCTGCCTGCTTGATTATCTTCCACGCACTCATACGCGATAGCGGTCCGCCTTGGGCATTGAGGAAAACGTGGTCGCCCGATGCGGGGCGCACGTGATGGGGGCGGCCGCTGCGCAGGTAGGCCCGAAGTGCTCTGATTGCTTGCCCCCCGACGGG
>Ga0181569_10000201_pt1 | contig 44156 bp, 52 predicted proteins | sample 101ome_19_FD_132452 | JGI IMG/M metagenome (GOLD analysis project Ga0181569, IMG submission 132452) | Coastal salt marsh microbial communities from the Groves Creek Marsh, Skidaway Island, Georgia - 101405AT metaG (megahit assembly) | ecosystem: Environmental > Aquatic > Marine > Intertidal...
GGCCAATATAGCTGCACTAAGTGTCCAAGAATCAGTAGACCCAGGAATAACCGTCCATGTAGGGGTACTAGTACTCAAATACTGCCACTCATAGGCTATATCAAATGTATCTGTAACTAGTGTAGCTGATGAAAGATTTGTTATCGCTGCAGCTATCTTCTCACCAGAACAAATATTAAGCGAAGCAGTAGTCGTAATTGCTCCTGAATTAGAAATCTCAGGAACATAAATGGTGAATGATTCAGAGGTAGAACATCCTTGACTGCTCTCGGTGTCAATTATGAAAGTTGTATCTCCTGTAATGTTATTTATTGTAGTGCTAACTGTTTCAGTTGAATTTGAACTTAATTTAATTTGATTGAGATTCCAACTAATAGTAAATGTAGTAGTACCGGAAGAATGATTTAAGTGAGTAAGCCCAAGTGAAAATGAATCATTTTTGCAAATAACACTTCCAGGAAGGTTATTAGAAATAGAAATTTTAGGCTGATCATAAACATTAATCACTTCACTTACAATGGTTGATGAACAGCCTTCAGAAGTGACTAAATAAAGTTGTACTAATTCTCCATCAATTAGTTCTCCAGGGTTTTTAGTAACGCTTGGACCAATAATCGTTGTCGTAGAAGTACCAAATCTCCAGTAGTAAGTATCAGTTCCAATACCTCCGCTTGCATTGAATGTAATTGCCTGATCCTGGCATATATTAAATCCAGGAGGAACGGATGTAATTATTGGTGTATTTGGCTCATTAACATCAATTTGAGTTTGAATTAAGTTATTTGATCCATTTGTGTCAGTTACAGTGTCTGATAATGTTAATGATGCGGTAAATGTAGAAATACCGTAATTAGAAAAAGTAAGTGAACTGATTTCAGTTATAAATGCATCACTTGGAATCGTAAGGGTGACTGATCCAGCACCAAAATTGAACTTGGGATCGTTTAAATTTATCTTTGTTAATGCTAGAGTATTCGACCCAGTCATGTAAATTGTTAATGACGAAGTTCGAAGGTCAACTGCAGCAGTAGAAGAAATTTCAATTTCAATCGTTATAGTTTCATTTAAGCAAATTTCTGTGTCTGACGCAGTAATATTTGTTAATGAAACATCTTGTCCCAGAAGAGTTAACTGGGACGTCAAAAACATTAAGAAACTAAAATAAAAAAGTTTCTTGTTGAGCTTATGTTTTATATATGAAAGAATAGTAAGTCTTCTTTATTTCTTTATTTTAACGAAAATAATCATAAAATGTTGTTCAAAAATAACATTCATTCAAAAAAAGTACTTTTAAACCAACGGTCATTGTAAATTTTTTGAACATATCGACTACCCGAATCGTGAAGTAATACTACCACAACATCTTTTTTATTAAAGTGTTTTTTTAATTGCAATAAACCTTTAACTGCTGCACCACAAGAATTTCCTGCAAAAATACCCTCCTCTCGCGCTAGCTTACGGGTATAAATCGCTGCGTCTTTATCAGTCACTTTTTCGAACTGATCAATGACCTTAAAGTCGACGTTTCCTGGTAAAATATCTTCTCCTATTCCTTCGGTGATGTAAGGGTAAATTTCATCCGGATCAAATATTCCTGTTTCGTGGTATTTTTTAAAGACCGAGCCATAGGTACCAATCCCCCAGACTTTGATCTTAGGATTTTGTTCTTTTAAAAATCGTCCTACTCCTGAAATGGTACCCCCCGTTCCTACTCCCACGACAAAATGTGTAATCTTACCCTCTGTTTGTCGCCAAATTTCTGGCCCTGTTTGTTCATAATGCGTCTGAGCGTTGGAGGGGTTGTCGTATTGGTTTACATGCCAGGCATTTGGTGTTTCTTCTGCCAAGCGTTTGGCCACACTGTAATAGGACCTGGGGTCATTTGGAGGAACATTTGTTGGACAAACAACCACTTCGGCCCCTACCGCCCGAAGGACATCAAATTTTTCTTGGGACTGTTTGTCATTGGACACGCAGATAAGCTTATATCCCTTGACGATGGAAGCCAAGGCCAAACCCATACCGGTATTACCAGAGGTACCTTCAATGATGGTACCACCGGGACGAATTTTTCCCTGTTGCTCGGCATCGGTAATCATTTTTAGCGCAATACGGTCTTTGACTGAATTTCCCGGATTAAAACTCTCAACCTTAGCCAACACCAAAGCTTCGATTGGTTTAATTATTTTATTTAGCTTTACTAGGGGGGTGTTTCCTATGGTTTCTAGTATTGACTGGGCAATTTCCATATGTTTTTTTTAATTATCGAAATCGTATTACTTGGTGCGGCTGTATCTTGACAACGACCCACAGCGGCACCCACAAACATAAAAGGCTGACCACTAATACCAAAATATTAAGTCCTACTACGGTAAAAATATCCAAGTGAACCGGTGCAACACTTACGAAATAGGTTGCTGGGTCTAGGGTAATCCATTGTCCGTAGCGTTGCGAAACGAAAAACAGTAATCCCAAAAGGTTTCCCCAAAAAAGACCCTTCAACAAAATAAGCCCTCCGTTAGACAAGAAAACCGTTTGTAAAAAACGGTCGGTAGCCCCGATGGTTTTGAGTACACCGATCATACGGGAACGCTCAAAAATCAATACCAACAGGGCCGTAGCCATATTGATAACACCGACAATCACCATAACCAACAAAATGATCAATACATTATAATCAAACAGCGTAATCCATTGAAAGATACTGGGATATTGATCGTTTAGTGACACCACGTCAATAGCAGAGGGAAGCTGGCTATAGATTTCATCGCCTATGGCCGTCTGTTTATCAAAATCGGTTAGAAAAAGCTCATAATTTCCCACCCGGTCTGGAGACCATTTTTTGATGGATTGCACCTGGTCTATGGCACCCAAAATCAGGGTATTATCCACATCTGGAAAACCCGAATTATAAATAGCAGCTACACGAAATTTACGGGTGTTGGGAATCCGCTGTTCGGCCGAATTTTGAAAATATCCCATCACCTCATCCCCTAACTTGAGGGTCAACCGTTGGGCGAGCGTTTGCGAAAGCACAACTTCGTCTCGGTCCAAGGAAGTATAATCTCCTACTACAAGGAAATCGTCTAAGCGCGACCAATCATAGTCGACTTCTACCCCTTTAAAAACGACTCCTTCAAAAGTTTCTTCCTTCTTTAGCATTCCACCCATATAGGCTACTCCTTGCAATTGATGAATCCCCGAAGTCCGGAGTATTTTTTCTTTTGTATCCTCTTCCAAAGTGATGGACTTTAGCGAAACTTTAGCTTCGTTATTTTCAAAAGGCATTAAGGTCAAATGGCCATTGAATGCAGCCGTTTTGTCGCGGATGGCTGTTTGCAGTCCCTTGCCGGTTGCCAATGCGATTATAATCATGGCCATGCCAAGGGCCACAGCGGTGGTTGCAATTTTGATGATCCTTGGCGACACCCGATTTTCATTTCCTGAGGTATCCCGTAATCGTTTTGCAATAAAAAATGGTAAATTCAATTTATTTTTAGATTCTATGGTCAAAAATACGTTTTTATTTCTTCTTCTTTTGGGAGCAAGCTTGTCGAGCTGTGCCCAAAATAAACTACTGCCTGGCGCGCATCATTTTGAAGACTATCAAAAACAACTCCAAGACAAGCGCGTTGGGGTTGTGGCTCATCATGCTAGCTTGATTGTTCGCCCTGAGGATACAATTCATTTGGTCGATTTTTTGTTAGAAAACCAAGTACAGGTTGTTAAAATTTTTGGCCCCGAACACGGTTTTCGTGGAGATGCTTATGACGGTAAAATAATCGATAATGACACCGACCCCAAAACCGGTTTGCCTGTAATTTCGATTTATGGAAAAAACAAAAAGCCCCAACCCGAACAACTCCAAGATGTAGATGTACTCATTTTTGACCTACAGGATGTAGGTGCCCGATTTTACACCTACCTTTCTACCCTTTACCTGCTCATGGAAGCAGCAGCCGAAAATGGACTTCCGTTGATCGTGTTGGACCGACCCAATCCTAATGGACATTATGTCGATGGCCCGGTGCTCGACCTCAAATACAAAAGTTTTGTGGGGATGCTTCCTATACCCGTGGTACATGGAATGACCCTGGGTGAAATGGCTCAAATGATCAATGGTGAAAATTGGCTTCCGAACGATCTACAATGCGATCTTAATGTAATCAAAGTGTCCAACTATGACCATCGTATCCAAGTGACACTCCCTGTTGCGCCTTCGCCTAATTTGCCTAACGCACAAGCGGTTGCCCTCTACCCAAGTTTGTGTTTAATGGAAAAAACAGTGATGAGTATAGGCCGAGGAACCTCAATTCAATTTCAAATCTATGGGCATCCCGACTACGCCACAAAAACGTTTCAATTTACCCCCCAACCCAACCAAGGATCCAAATATCCCAAACTCGAAGGGCAAGTAGCCTATGGAGTAGATCTCAGAAAGGTCAAGGTCGCCGACCGGCTTGACCTCCAATGGTTGATGGATGCCTTTACCCATACAAAGGTCGAAGGAGACTTTTTTATGGATTCATTCGAAATATTATCGGGAACCGACACCTTGCGCAAACAAATTCAAGCAGGTTTGTCCGAAGATGCCATCAGGGATTCTTGGAAAGAGGGACTTATGACCTTTAAAGCCAAACGCAAAAACTATCTACTCTATACCGATTTTGAATAAACAGACCGATGTTTTGGGCACCGCCCTTCTGGATTATTGGGAGGGAGATACTGCCACGCGCTTAGTAACCTGGACCAGTATGACCAATGAAGAAGATCTGGATGTCGGTTATTTTTTTCGCGCGTTTCCCCAAATGCCTAAAATAGAACAAAAAGCACTCCAACTCGCCAAAGGCCGTATTCTTGATGTTGGTTGTGGGCCAGGAAGTCATAGCCTTTATTTGCAAGCACAAGGCAAAAATGTGACCGCCATAGATTATTCAGCAAAGGCCGTTACTGTAGCCCAAAAAAGAGGGGTAAAACAAACCGTTCATGCCAATTTTTTTGACTTTGATGCTCCTGCTTTTGACACCATACTTATTTTGATGAATGGTGCCGGAGTCGCGCAAACCTTGGAAGGCCTACCCGGATTGTTTTCGCAGCTTGAGAAACACTTGGACCCCAAAGGACAGGTATTGATTGATTCATCGGATTTACAGTATCTCTTTGAGGATGACCTCGGGCTTTTACCGCAACACAATTACTATGGTGAAGTGACGTTTGGTACCCGTTATAAGGGCAACATAGAAGAATTTCCCTGGTTATATATTGATGAAAAACTGCTGACCCAATGTGCTACACAAATGGGTTGGCGTTGTGAACTACTTTTGAAAGGTCCGCATTGGGATTACCTGGCCCGATTGACTAAGGAATATTGAGGTATTTATGGGTTTGAAGAGAAACTTTCCAATGGGTTTTTTTTAAGACATAATCGACCATAAGCGGCATCATCTTTTCTCGTTTGCTCCATTCAGGTTGCAAGAAGAGCTTGCAGTTAGGCCCCACTTTTTTGGCCTGCGCTTCGGCAAACCGAAAATCGTCCTGATTGTGGATAATCACCTTAAGCTCATCGGCGGCCTTGTAGGCGAGTTCCAGTGGCTCTTTGTTTTTTTTGGGCGATAGACAAAACCAATCCCAACTTCCCGAGATGGGATAAGCACCCGAGGTTTCTATATGGGTTTGTAATCCTTGTGCTTGTAGTTGGCTAGTCAATGGGTCCATGTTCCACATCAGGGGTTCACCCCCAGTAACCACTACTACTTTGGTATGGATTTTGGCTGTAGCAACAATTTGATCTACCGCAGTGGGAGGGTGTAGTTTAGGATTCCAACTTTCTTTGACGTCGCACCAATGACAGCCTACATCACAACCGCCAATTCGGATAAAATAGGCCGCCGCACCCTTGTGGTATCCCTCACCCTGAAGGGTGTAAAAAGCCTCCATCAACGGTAAAAGCAAGCCCTTTTGAATATCGGGATGTTCGTGGGTTTGATCCATGTCGTAAAGATATACGATTAAAAAAACATCTTATGTCTTAATTTCAATATCTTTAGCCTAGCAATTTTATACTATGTATACGCTTTCTCCCTTCCACTTGGCCATACCCGTAGATGACTTGGCCCGATGTGTTGAATTTTACGAAACCGTCTTAGGTTGTTCACCCGGACGAAGTAGCGCGCAATGGGCAGACTATAACTTTTTTGGACATCAATTGGTTTTGCATTACGACCCCACCCATATCGGAAAAAAACACTATAACGAAGTAGATGGTAAATCAGTGCCGGTTCCTCATTTTGGTGTGGTGCTGCCCTGGCAACAATTTGATGACTTTGCCAATCAGCTGACGCAAAAAGGCATGTCATTTGTCATCGAACCGTATTTGCGCTTTGAAGGGCTACCCGGAGAACAAAAAACCATGTTTTTTTACGACCCGGCTGGTAACGCCCTTGAGTTTAAGGCGTTTAAACATTTGGACCAGCTCTTTGCTACCTAAGTAGGCTTTTTGCTTGAAAGCCAATTTTCACTTCGGTTAATCAACTTGAAACAATCGTCCCAGATTTATAAAAAAAAGCTCCTACCCTTTCTTGGTTTGGCCTACGACTATTGTTCAGGACTTTAGCGCCATTCCCGAAGCAATAGACGTGGGGTTTTAAGTTTACAAGTTTTTGCTTCGGGCTATATTTTCTATGCTTTTGGGATGGTCATGATTCAGGCCTTTAATGGTGCTGGGGATACCAAAAAAAACCTACCTAAATCAATTTTTTAGCTTTTGGCTTTTCCAATTTCCCTTGGCTTTTTTCACGGTAATTTCCCTACAGTGGGGCCTTTTGGTGTATTACTGGATATCGTCTTATCAGAAATTTTACTTACCTTACTTCGCGTCTATTTTTTTCGCCAAGGGAAATGGAAACAAACAGCGGTATAAACAAACAACTATTTTCTAGAGATGATCGGCTATTCTTTTTTTGAAAAAACGTTTGACCGGATTTATGCCGAGGAAAACAAAAAACGTATCGAACACGCCACGCTCTGGCTTTCCTTATTGGGGTTTGTGATTCATTTGGTGTTGATATACGCTAAAAAATTTGCCCTCTTTGCAGCCCCAGCCCAATGGGGACTTTTAGATGACCCTATCTCGGCTTTATACACCCCTTTTTCTATCATACTAGTATATGAAATCTATCTGTTGGTCGTCTATTTGCCGCGCTCTTTCACTACTTCGGTATCCAAGCAGTTCGAGATTATTTCCTTGATATTGATTCGACGAATTTTTGGTGATTTTCCAAAAATTGACCTCAGTGTGGAGTGGTTTGAATCCTCGGCCAATGTCCAATTGATTTATGACCTAAGCGGAGTATTGTTGGTTTATTTTCTTATTTACCAATTCAATAAAAGTCGTGATCGCTTACCCAAAAAAGAACTAAGCCCTCGACTTCGGCGATTTGTCGCCGCCAAAAAAGGCGTTAGTGTCTTTTTATTACCCATTTTACTGGGCACCTCAGTCTATAGTGTGATTCAATGGCTAAAACAATTTTGGGGCCCTACCCTTGGTCCCTTAACGGACATCAATGCGGTGTTTTACAACGAGTTTTTTACCATTTTGATATTGGCCGATGTATTTATACTCCTGCTTTCCTTCCTCTATACCGAACGCTACAGCCAACTGATTCGCAATACCGGTTTTATCATCTGCGCCATTCTTATCCGGCTGTCTTTTAGTACAGTAGGGCTAACAAATGTGGTATTGATTGTATCGAGTGTTCTTTTCGGTCTATTGATCTTAAAAATTTATCAGGCCACAGAGAAACTACTAGTTGGCTAAGGCATCTTTACGTTGACAGGCCAATAACGTATTTTCAAGCAACATAGCAATGGTCATCGGGCCTACCCCACCGGGGACGGGTGTAATCGCTTGGGCTTTGGCGGCTACTTCCTCATATGCAACATCCCCTTTGATGACATACCCTTTGGTAGCTGCTGCATCGGGTACACGTGTGATGCCCACGTCGATGACAATCACCCCATCCTTAACCATATCGGCTTTTAAAAACTCAGGGATTCCGAGGGCCGAAACGATGATATCGGCCTGTAGGGTGAGGGCTTTTAAATTTTCGGTACGGCTATGGGCCAGGGTAACGGTAGCATTGCCCGCAGGGCCTTTCTGACTCATCAATATACTGATGGGGCGGCCCACGATATGGCTTCGCCCTATGACTACACAATGTTTGCCACTGGTGGGTATTTGGTAGCGTTTAAGCAGTTCTATGATTCCAAAAGGAGTGGCGGGTATAAAGGCCTCCAACTCCAAGGCCATACGCCCAAAGTTGAGCGGGTGAAATCCATCCACATCCTTTTCGGGGGCCACCGCCAACAACACCCGTTGCTCGTCGATATGTTTGGGTAGGGGAAGCTGTACGATATAGCCGTCTATGTCTGGATTTGCATTTAGGGATTCGATTTGTGCAAGTAGGGCCTCTTCGGTGATGTTTTCCTCCAACTGTATTAGGGTTGAATGAATTCCGATGCGCTCGCAAGAGCGCACTTTACTCCCAACATAGGTCAGACTCGCACCGTCGTTGCCCACCAATACCGCCGCCAAATGTGGGATTCGCAATCCCTTTGCTTTTCGAAGGCGTACTGCTTCCTGAATTTCTTCTTTGATTTGCTGGGCTGTTTTTTTTCCGTCGAGTAAAAGCATAGCTGGGTTTATGGTCTAAGTCCTCCTTGAAAAAGCTGCATCATCTGTCGTCCTTTTCCGGATTTCATCATTTTCATCATTTTGCTCATCTGCGCAAATTGTTTGATCATTTGGTTTACTTCTTCCAAACTTCGCCCCGATCCTTTGGCGATACGTTGTTTTCGGCTGTGATTTAACAATTTGGGGGTGCTGCGCTCTTGGGGGGTCATCGAACCAATGATGGCTTCAATATGTTTAAAGGCATCATCATCTATATCTACATCTTTGAGCATTTTACCGGCTCCAGGAATCATGCCCATAAGGTCTTTCATATTTCCCATTTTTTTGACTTGTTGAATCTGGGTCAAGAAATCATCAAAGCCAAATTGATTTTGGGCAATTTTCTTGTTGATTAATCGAGCTTGTTCTTCGTCAAACTGTTCTTGAGCACGTTCTACCAAAGAAACCACATCTCCCATGCCCAAAATACGGTCGGCCATCCTATCGGGATAAAACACGTCCAGGGCTTCCATCTTTTCACCGGTTCCTATAAACTTAATGGGCTTTTCGACCACCGATCGGATGGACAAGGCGGCTCCCCCACGGGTATCACCATCGAGTTTGGTCAACACAACACCGTCAAAATTCAGCAAATCGTTAAAGGCCTTGGCCGTATTGACAGCATCCTGCCCGGTCATCGCATCGACGACAAATAGTGTCTCGTCGGGAGTAACCGCCTCATGTATGGCTTTAATCTCCTCCATTAATACCTGATCCACGGCCAATCGCCCTGCCGTATCGATGATGACTATATCATGGTTATCTTTTTTGGCCTGAGTAAGTGCTGCTTGGGCAATGGCCACCGGATTTTGTTGTTCTCGGTCGGTAAATACCGGAACGCCAATCTGGGTTCCGACTACTTCGAGCTGATCGATCGCCGCCGGACGATAGACATCTGCCGCAACGAGTAAGGGACGTTTGCTTTTTTTGTTTTTAAGATATAGGGCTAACTTGCCCGAAAAGGTCGTTTTACCCGATCCTTGAAGACCCGACATTAAGATTACACTGGGCTTGGATTGTAAGTTTATACCAGCCGCTTCACTGCCCATAAGCGTAGTCAACTCATCTTTTACGATTTTGACTAACAATTGACCGGGTTGTAAGCTGGTCAATACGTCTTGCCCTAAGGCTTTCTCCTTAACACTATTGGTAAAATCTTTAGCGATTTTAAAGTTTACGTCAGCATCCAGTAACGCACGTCGAACCTCTTTAAGGGTTTCAGCTACGTTGATTTCGGTAATTTTTCCGTGCCCTTTTAAAACCTGAAAGGCCTTATCTAATTTTGTACTTAAAGAATCAAACATGAATAGTCGATTAGCTTACAAAGTTAATTTTCCCGAGGGATTAGACGAAGCCTTAGTGTGGTTTTTTCGGTCAATTCGATGGTCACGAAACATCATATACATCACTACAGCATGCGGAAAGGTGATGGCCGCCAAAAAGGTAAAGAACAAAGGGAGGATATAATCGGCCTGCAAATCAACGGTTAATAATAGTGTCAATAAGCCTACTAACGCCAAAAACCAATATAACCCCGCTTTTTTTAGGTATAACGCCAGCACATTGATCGAAGGTTTTTCATACAGATAGATCAATTGCTCTTTTAGGGATGGGATGCTGTGCCAAAACACAAAATAATACGCAAAGGCAAATATCAGGCTTCCGTATTGAAAAATAATAGCCAAAATTGCCCACAACAAAAGCTCCCACATCAAAAAGCGAATTTTGGACTTATCCAAAAGCATCAAAAAACTTAGCACAGCTGTAGTTAGTAGCCCACCATAAAATAGCATGGGTGACAACGCATAGCCTGTTATGGTATAGATGACTTCTCGCACTGGTTTGATTTGTGCGGAAAACAACAGAAAGAAAATAAACAGTCCGTAAGTAAGATGAAATAGAAATGGGGTGATCGACTTAACTTCTTTGGTCTCCCAGTGCTGCTCACCAAAATGATAAGCACTGAAAAGCACAAAACCCAGAAGTGCTAGCGCTGGTAGCATATAAAATATAAATGCGGCCAATACGATAACGCCTAAATATTGAGCTAAGTAGTTGGGGGTACCCGTTTTCGTGTTTTTTTTTCGTTTAACTAAAATGGCTAGGTCATTGGCACCGTGTAAGATTCCCACACTAAGGATACCCAATGCCCCAATAAGGTTTTGATAATCAAAAGGCAAAAAAATTGCCAAAACAACAGCTATTGGAAGATGAAATGGAGAAAATCGATAATATTTATGGGCTGAAAATGAGATAATTAGATTTTTTGTTTAAATTTTTTTCAAAAAATATAGTCAGTAAGTTTAATTTTTTCTAAATTTACCTAAACAAAACAAATATTTAATTTATTATGGAAAAAATTTTAAGTTTAATTTCAGTTGCCCCCGCGATGGCTACTGACGATTACGTAGGATTTACGTTTTTCGTAGGATGTATGGCAATGATGGCAGCATCAGCCTTCTTCTTCCTTTCCATGAATTCGTTCGATAACAAATGGAGAACTTCTATTTTGGTATCTGGATTAATTACATTTATCGCGGCTGTGCATTATTGGTACATGAGAGACTATTGGGCAACCAATGGAACCTCGCCTACCTTCTTCCGTTATGTGGACTGGGTACTTACTGTTCCATTAATGTGTGTGGAATTCTACCTTATTCTAAAGGCAGCTGGAGCAACTAAAGCCATGATGTGGCGCTTGATCTTCTTGTCTGTAGTGATGCTTGTTACCGGTTATTTTGGTGAAGCAGTACACACTACAGGTAATGGACCAGCTCTTTGGGGTCTTGTATCAGGTATCGCTTATTTTATCATTGTATATGATATTTGGATGGGAGGAGCTGCCAAGCTAGCTGCTTCTGCCGGTGGTGCGGTACAAAGTGCCCACAAGACACTCTGTAAATTTGTTCTTATTGGATGGGCGATTTATCCTATTGGATACATGGCCGGTACTGAAGGATGGTACAGTGGTATCTTCGGTGGACTACCCATGGATGTTGTTTACAACGTGGGGGATGCCATCAACAAAATTGGATTTGGATTAGTAGTTTATAATCTTGCTGTAAGCTCTAAATAATTCCGTCCCTTAGGAAGGGAAAAAATTGAAAAGAAAAAGATTAAAATCGCTCTTCGGAGCGATTTTTTTTTTACATCTGATCGGGAACGTGGATACCCAAAAGCAGGGCTGCATTTTTGATCGTCTCCCCTACTTTTTGGGTCATCAATACCCTAAAATCTTGGACCGATTGTGGTGGGACACCCAAAATGGGAGTGTTTTGATAAAACGAATTAAAGGCGCGTACCAAGTCGTATAAATAATTGGCAATAACCGCAGGACTATACTGTTCTGCTGCCTGTTTAACCATACTGGGATACTGCATCAGTAAATTGAGGATGGCTTTTTCACGTTCTTCGAGAGGTACGGTCTCATCCAATACTTTTTCAATAGAAGGTGCCTTGCGCAATATCGATTGGATTCGTGCATTTGTATATTGAATAAACGGACCTGTATTACCGTTAAAATCTACCGACGCTTCGGGATCAAAAAGTATCCGTTTTTTGGGGTCTACCTTTAAGATAAAGTATTTGAGTGCACCTAGTCCAATTTGGTGGTACAATTTGGCTTGTTCGCTTTGGGATAAACCTTCTACTTTGCCGTGCGTTTTAGCAAGCTGGGCAGCGGTCTGTGTCATTTGATCGATCAAATCGTCGGCATCGACGACGGTCCCTTCCCGGCTTTTCATTTTACCGCTGGGCAAATCGACCATACCGTAACTTAGGTGATATAGGGACTGGGCCCATTCATATCCCAATTTTTTTAAGATCAAAAACAACACCTTAAAATGATAGTCTTGCTCGTTACCAACGGTATAGACCATACCTTTCATCGATGGATGATCCTTGTAACGCTGGGAAGCGGTACCTAGGTCTTGGGTCATATACACTGCCGTACCGTCTGCACGGAGTAATAGTTTTTCGTCCAAACCCTCATCGGTTAAATCGACCCAAACTGAACCGTCATCTTTGGTGTAAAATAATTTTTTTTCGAGGCCCTCGTCTATGATGGATTTGCCCAAGAGGTAAGTATTGCTTTCGTAATAAAAAGAATCAAAATCAACTCCTAGGGCGGCATAGGTTTTTTCAAACCCATCATACACCCACTGATTCATTTTTTTCCATAGGGCACGCACCGTAGGGTCACCTGCTTCCCATTGACGTAATAGCGTTTGTGCTTGAACAAAAATAGGTGCTTCCGTTCGGGCCTGCTCCTCGGTTTTACCCGCTGCAAGACCCGCTGCTATTTGTTCTTTATAAACTTGGTCAAAACGCACATAATAGTTTCCAACCAACTGGTCGCCTTTGATTCCTGTAGATTCAGGGGTACGCCCCTCCCCATAGTCCATCCAGGCTACCATAGATTTACAGATGTGTATACCCCGATCGTTGATGATTTGGGTCTTATGAACACGGTTTCCGGCAGCTTCTAAAATATTAGCCACTGCATGGCCCAATACGTTGTTGCGAATATGCCCAAGGTGCAGGGGTTTGTTGGTGTTGGGTGATGAATATTCGATCAGATACAAAGGGGCCTTTTCGGTTATAGGGCGGTGCCCAAAACTCGAGGTTGAGGCGATAGCGTTTAAAAAACGTATAAAATAAGCATTGGACAACACCAGGTTTAAGAATCCTTTTATCACATTAAAATCCGTGACAAAAACACTTTTTTCCTTGAGGTAAACCCCAATGGCCTGTCCCAAAGCTTCGGGGGCCTGTTTTAGCGGTTTAAGCAAGGGAAAGGTGACCAGCGTGATATCGCCTTTAAATTCTTTACGTGTCTGTTGGAATTCAAAAGTGGTAATGGTCAAATCATACCGGTCAGCGATATATGCGCTGACAAGCCCCTGCAAATGCTTTTCGATGTTTTCCATATCGCGAGCAAAGATACTTATTATGCCGCTAACAAAACGGGATATCTTACGAATCCCGTATCTTTGAATCAAAAATGTTGCTCAACGTATCCTATAACGATCCTAAAATCCAAAATGCAGTGGAAGAGGCTGTAGGTAAGCCTTTTGGCCTTCGCCAACGCTGGCAGATGGGAGGCAATGGTTCTCCTCAATTACAAATTACCCAATGCAGTAGTGAGATTTATAGTTTGTTGACTTTGGATCACAACCGGAATACATGTAATATCGAGCTACGCCCAAAAGGGGTTATCATCCATTTTAGAAGTTTATTAGAAACTTATGGACTGGTTATCCCCTACTATAAATTAAAAGTGTATAAAGGAAAATCACACGAATATTCGTTCTATAAAGACCACTACTTTATCAAGGTAGCTGCGGATGAAAAGGTTCAAAAGTTTGTGCGTAAACTACAAGCGCAACGCATCAAGTCGCTTCCGCAATAGACGACTAAATAAATCTTTCGGTATGTCCGGTATATATTTGTCGTGGACGACCGATGGGTTCTTTGCCCAAGCGCATTTCACGCCACTGAGCAATCCATCCCGGTAAACGTCCAAGAGCAAACATCACCGTAAACATTTCGGTGGGGATTCCCATAGCACGGTAAATGATGCCCGAATAAAAATCTACGTTGGGATAAAGTTTTCGATCGACAAAATAGGGGTCATTTAGGGCTTGTTTTTCCAATTTTTTGGCAATGTCCAAAATGGGATCTTCTATCCCCAATTGACCAAGCACCTCATCGGCTGTTTGCTTGATGATTTTGGCACGCGGGTCAAAGTTTTTATAAACACGGTGACCAAAGCCCATCAATCGGAAAGGGTCATTTTTGTCCTTGGCCTTAGCCATAAATTTCTCGGTGTCTCCACCATCTTCTTTAATGGCTTCGAGCATCTCAATAACCGCCTGGTTGGCACCTCCATGCAAAGGGCCCCAAAGCGCAGAAATCCCCGCAGATATAGAGGCAAACAAACCGGCATGTGAAGAACCAACAATCCGTACAGTGGACGTAGAGCAGTTTTGCTCATGATCAGCATGAAGTATCAATAGTTTGTTCAGCGCACGGATGATCTCGGGTTTTGCTGTATATTCTTGCTGGGGCATTCTGAACATCATTTTTGCAAAATTCTCAGTGTAGGACAAACTGGTGTCTGCATAATTCAAAGGCAAACCCTTGATTTTGCGTTGTGCCCAAGAACAAAGTATAGGGAATTTGGCCATCAACAACACGATGGCTTTATACATGTCTTCATCCGAATCAACATCGACAGAACTGGGGTTAAAAGAAATCAAAGCCGAAGTTAGGGATGACAACACTCCCATCGGATGTGCTGACTTTGGAAAACTTTTTAAAATGGTTTTAATATCTTCATCAACCAAAGATTCGTGATGAATATCGTCTTGCAACTTTGTGAGCTGTTCTTCAGTAGGCAGCTCCCCAAAAATGAGTAAAAAGGCAACTTCCAAAAAGCTTACTTTCTCAGCCAAAGCGGCAATATCATAACCACGGTAGCGCAAAATTCCTTTTTCGCCATCCAAAAAGGTAATGGCACTAGAACAAGAACCTGTGTTTTTATATCCAGGGTCTAGGGTAATCAGTCCCGTTTGTGCACGAAGGCTTTGAATATCAATGGCTTTTTCACCTTGACTTCCTTCGACTAGGGGAAATTCGATATGTTGACCGTTGTACGAAAGTTGAACTTTTTCCTCCATTTTATGCAATCTGTTGTTTATACATTAAAGGCTTTTTGCCCCGGGTAGTATGCTTTTTCTTCCAAGGCTTCTTCGATACGAAGAAGCTGGTTGTATTTGGCCATCCGGTCGCTACGTGAAGCCGAACCGGTTTTGATTTGCCCGGTATTAAGCGCCACAGCTAGATCGGCAATGGTATTGTCTTCGGTTTCTCCCGAACGATGTGACATCACAGCGGTATAGCCTGCACGATGGGCCATATCAACTGCTGCAATGGTTTCGCTAAGTGTTCCAATTTGATTGACTTTGATTAGGATCGAATTGGCGATGGACTCGTCAATTCCACGAGCCAGACGCGTCACGTTGGTCACAAACAAGTCATCTCCCACCAATTGGACGGTTTTACCAATTTTATCGGTCAGGGATTTCCATCCTTCCCAGTCGTTTTCGTCCATTCCATCTTCGATTGAAATGATGGGGTATTTAGCGGCGAGGTCTGCCAGGTATTGGGCTTGTTCTTCCGAACTACGTACCTGAGCTCCGGCACCTTCAAAAAGGGTATAGTCGTATTGGCCGTTTTTATAAAATTCTGAAGCGGCACAATCTAAGGCAATCATGACTTCTTCACCGGCTTTGTATCCCGCGTTGGCTACAGCTTTAAGGATGGTTTCGAGGGCATCTTCGGTCCCGTCTAATACGGGGGCAAAACCTCCTTCATCGCCCACTGCTGTACTCAAATTGCGGTCGTGTAAGACTTTTTTTAGGTGGTGGAATATCTCAGTCCCCATTTGCATAGCATGCGAAAAACTTTGGGCACCCACAGGCATAACCATAAATTCTTGAAACGCAATAGGCGCATCAGAATGTGAGCCTCCGTTGATGATATTCATCATAGGCACAGGAAGGGTATGTGCACTCACTCCGCCTACATAGCGGTATAGCGGTAAGCCCAGTTCATTTGCAGCCGCATTGGCCGCAGCTAAGGAAACACCTAAAATGGCGTTGGCGCCCAAATTAGATTTGTTGGGGGTACCGTCTAAATCAATCATCAGTTGATCGATTTTATTTTGTTCGAGTACAGATGTACCGACCAAGGCAGGAGCAATTTTTTCGTTGACATTGGCCACGGCTTGCATAACGCCTTTTCCCATAAACGATTTTCCGCCGTCACGCAGTTCAACGGCTTCGTGTTCGCCCGTTGAGGCTCCCGAGGGAACAGCCGCGCGGCCCAATATACCGTTTTCGGTTATGACGTCAACTTCTACCGTAGGATTTCCGCGTGAGTCGAGGATTTGTCGGGCATGAATTTTTAGAATGATACTCATATAAGATGTATGTTTAAAAACTATTTGGTGGTTTGGTTTTCGATGAGGGATTTAAATTGATCAAACAAATAGGTAGCATCGTTGGGGCCCGGACCTGCTTCGGGATGGTATTGCACCGAAAAACAGGGCTTATCCTTAAGGGCTATCCCGGCAACGGTTTGATCGTTGAGATGCTCGTGGGTTATGTCGATATTGGCATGTTTTTCGACTTCCTCTCTTTTGACAGCAAATCCGTGATTTTGCGAAGTTATTTCTCCCTTGCCAGTTTTTAGGTTAAGTACCGGGTGGTTTATTCCACGGTGCCCGTTAAACATTTTGTAGGTAGAAATACCATTGGCCAAAGCAATGATCTGATGGCCTAGGCAAATGCCAAAAGTAGGTTTTCCACTGGCAATGATTTTTTGGGCGGTTGCCTGTACTTGTTTGAGGGGTTCCGGATCCCCGGGTCCGTTAGAAATAAAATAGCCATCGGCACCCCAAGCTTCGAGCGTTTCGAATGGCGTGTCGTAAGGAAAAACCTGAAGGTAACAATCCCGAGCGGCTAAGTGTTTGAGTATGTTGGTTTTGATCCCCAAATCCAAAGCAGCTACTTTATGGCTGGCAGATGCGTCTCCATAAAAATAAGGCGCTTGAGTTGACACCTTAGAGGCCAATTCTAGGCCTTCCATTTTAGGAGCGGCTTGCAACTGTTCTTTAAGACTATCGAGCTGGTCAACTTCGGTTGTGATCACGGCGTTCATAGCGCCATGCTCGCGAATGTAGCTTACCAATGCACGGGTATCGACATCGGCAATAACGACCCGTTCGTGTTTTTTAAAATAGTCCAACAAACTCCCATCGGCAGCAGGACGTGAATAGTCAAAGCTAAAATTTTTACAAATCAAACCGGCGATCATCATTCCACGCGATTGGGCGTCTTCTTCTTTGACTCCATAATTGCCTATATGAGCATTGGTTGTTACGATGATTTGCCCAAAATAAGAAGGGTCGGTAAAAATTTCCTGGTAACCGGTCATTCCGGTATTGTAACAGATTTCGCCAAAACTCGAGCCCGATATCCCGATCGATTTACCAAAAAACTGGGTACCATCGGCTAAGAGTACTACGGCTTTTTTTCGTTCTTGGTGTTCCATAAATCCAGTGCAAATATAATTATAAAAAAAGGATAAACATTGCTGTTTATCCTTCTAATCTATTTAGGCGATGGACAAGGATTAGGCATCTTTATCAGCATCGTCTTTTTTGGTTGTTTTTTTAGGCTTCGCAGGGGCTTTTTTGGCGGGTTTTTCAGCAGCTGCTTCAGGCGCCTCTACAGTAGGGGCTTCTTGTGCAACTGTAGCTTCGTCACTCGCTGTGGCCTCGGCTTTTTTGGTGCGACCTCTTCGGGTCGATTTTTTCTTGGTGGTCTTTTCGGCGTTGTACACCTCGTTATAGTCAACCAACTCAATCATGGCCATGTCCGCATTGTCTCCCAATCGATTCCCCAATTTGATGATTCGGGTATATCCACCGGGACGATCTCCTACTTTGACGGCCACCGATCTAAAAAGTTCTGCTACCGCATATTTGTTGCGTAAAGAACTAAAAACCAAACGACGGTTATGGGTCGTGTCAGTTTTGGATTTGGTAACCAAGGGCTCAACAAATTGCTTAAGCGCTTTGGCTTTGGTAACGGTTGTTTGAATTCTTTTATGTTCGATTAAGGAACAGGCCATATTGGCAAGCATCGCTTTTCTGTGGGCCGATTTACGCCCGAGATGGGCTACTTTTTTTCCGTGTCTCATGTCTAATATCTATTGTGATGGCGGACTTTAGTCTTTATCTAGTTTGTATTTTGATAGATCCATACCGAAAGAAAGTCCTTTCAATACGACGAGTTCTTCGAGTTCGGTAAGTGATTTTTTACCAAAGTTTCTGAATTTCATCAAATCGTTTTTGTTGTAAGAAACCAAGTCTCCCAAGGTATCAACCTCGGCTGCTTTAAGGCAATTGAGCGCACGGACAGATAGGTCCATGTCGATCAATTTGGTTTTTAGCAGCTGACGCATATGAAGGGATTCTTCATCATAGGTTTCGGTTTGCGCGATTTCATCGGCTTCGAGTGTGATGCGCTCGTCGGAGAACAAAAGGAAGTGATGAATGAGAATTTTGGCCGCTTCGGTCAAGGCATCTTTAGGATGAATAGACCCGTCGGTACTGATCTCAAAAACCAATTTTTCATAGTCTGTTTTTTGTTCTACTCGAAAGTTTTCGACGCTGTATTTAACATTTTTGACCGGTGTGAAAATCGAATCAATTTCAATAACGCCCAAGGCAGCACTGCTTTTTTTGTTTTCTTCAGCAGGGACATATCCTCTTCCCTTTTCGATGGTAAACTCCATATTGAGTTGTACATCTTTCTCAAGGTTGCAGATCACCAAGTCGGGATTAAGCACTTGAAAACCGGAGATGAATTTTTGGAAATCAGCGGCTTTGAGTTGCTCTTGACCTCCGATATTGACCACTACTTTTTCTTCTTCTGTGTCTTCGATTTGACGTTTAAATCTGACCTGCTTGAGGTTTAGAATGATTTCGGTCACATCTTCGACTACCCCAGGAATGGTAGAAAATTCGTGCTCAACATTGTCAATTTTTACAGAAGTGATAGCAAATCCTTCTAAAGAGGACAGTAGTACCCGACGCAATGCGTTTCCTACCGTAAGACCATAACCAGGTTCTAATGGTCTGAATTCGAATTTGCCTTCGAATTCGGTAGAATCGATCATGATAACTTTGTCTGGTTTTTGAAAGTTCAATATAGCCATAGTGCGTTCTTCTGTTAGATTATTTGGAATACAATTCCACGATTAGTTGTTCTTTGATGTTTTCCGGTATTTGTAGTCGTTCCGGAACATTGACGTAGGTTCCCTCCATGGTTGCACTGTTCCAGCTTAGCCATTCATAAACGGCAGCGTGAGACTCTAAGGCATGTGCAATGACTTGTAGGGATTTTGATTTTTCACGTACACCGATAACATCGCCGGCACGCACCGAATAGGAAGGAATGTTGACAATTTCACCGTTAACGGTAATGTGACGGTGTGATACCAACTGACGTGCGCCACTTCGTGAGCGCGAAATTCCTAGGCGATAGACAACGTTGTCTAATCGTGATTCACAAAGCTGTAGGAGAACCTCACCGGTAACCCCTTTGCTTCGGCTTGCTTTTTCGAATAGGTTGCGGAATTGACGCTCAAGAATACCATAGGTATATTTAGCTTTTTGCTTTTCCATGAGCTGCACCGCATACTCAGATTTTTTAGAACGACGACGGTTGTTCCCGTGTTGTCCGGGAGGATAATTGCGTTTTTCAAACGATTTGTCATCGCCAAAGATCGGTTCTCCGAACTTTCTTGAAATTTTTGTTTTTGGACCGGTGTATCTTGCCATAATATTTGTTTTAGTGATGCAGGGTTATGAATTAAGGTCTTGTCCTTCGATAACGTCTTGCATCAGGCGGTTGTTTTAAAAAATTATACTCTTCTACGTTTTGGAGGTCTACATCCGTTGTGTGGTAGTGGAGTTACGTCTACGATTTCGGTAACTTCGATGCCACTGTTGTGGAGGGTTCTGATCGCAGATTCACGACCATTACCAGGACCTTTTACAAATACTCGTACTTTTCGCAATCCGGCTTCGGCAGCTACTTTTGCACAATCTTCTGCAGCGGTTTGTGCCGCATAAGGTGTGTTCTTTTTGGAGCCTCTAAAGCCCATTTTGCCAGCCGATGACCAAGAGATTACTTCGCCCTTGAGGTTGGTCAGCGAAATGATGATGTTGTTAAAAGAAGCATTGATATGTGCCTCTCCATTGGATTCAACAATGACTTTACGCTTTTTTGTGGTGGTTTTAGCCATAATTTATCGATTATTTAGTTGCTTTCTTTTTGTTGGCAACAGTTTTACGTTTTCCTTTGCGGGTACGCGAGTTATTTTTGGTGCGTTGACCTCGAAGGGGTAAACCTGCACGATGACGGATACCACGGTAGCAACCGATGTCCATCAAACGCTTGATGTTGAGTTGGATTTCGGATCGCAACTCACCTTCGATCTTGAATTTGGCAACGGCCTCACGTATGTTGCTGGTTTCCTCGTCGGTCCAGTCGGACACCTTGGTGTCTTCACTGACTTTGGCTTCGGCCAAAATTTGTTTTGCTCTGCTATTGCCTATTCCGAAGATATAGGTAAGGGCAACAACACCGCGTTTTTGTTTAGGTATGTCTACTCCTGATATTCTAGCCATAGTTATCCTTGTCTTTGTTTAAATCGTGGATTTTTTTTGTTTATCACATAAAGGCGTCCTTTACGACGTACAATTTTGCACTCTGGACTTCTTTTCTTTAAGGATGCTCGTACTTTCATTTTAGTATAGATTAAAATCGATAAGTGATCCTTGCTTTTGTTAAATCGTAAGGACTCATTTCAAGTTTTACTTTGTCTCCGGGAAGCAATTTGATATAGTGCAACCGCATTTTACCCGAGATATGGGCCGTAACGATATGGCCATTTTCGAGCTCTACACGAAACATTGCATTCGACAATGATTCGATGATGGTTCCTTCTTGTTCTATTGCTGCTTGCTTGGCCATTATGCGGTTCCTCTTCTGGTTTTACCTGATTTCATAAGACCATCGTAGTGTCTGTTTAACAAATACGAATTGACTTGCTGTATCGTATCGATCGCTACGCCCACCATAATCAATAGTGAGGTACCGCCATAGAACAAGGCCCAACCTTGTTGCATTCCCATTAATTTGACCACAACAGCTGGAAAAACAGCTATGGCCGCCAAATAAAGTGATCCGGGGAAAGTGATGTGTGACATCACGGTATCTAAAAAGTCTGAGGTTTCTTTACCAGGTCGAATACCGGGTACAAATCCACCACTGCGTTTGAGGTCGTCTGACATTTTGTTGGTCGGCACGGTTATGGCCGTGTAGAAGTAGGTGAAGATGATAATCAGCACCGCAAACAATATGTTGTACCAAAGCCCAAAAATATCTGAGAAACTGGTTTGCATCCACTGGCCTAGGTCCGAGTCACCCAAAGCACCTCCAATGTATGCAGGAGCAAACATGATCGCCTGGGCAAAAATGATAGGCATCACCCCAGAGGCATTTAGTTTAAGTGGGATATACTGACGTGATCCGAAGACATTGCGCTCGTTGGTTCCACCAGCTGTACGACGAGCGTACTGAACCGGTACCTGGCGCACCGCCATGACCAATAGGATACTGAGTAGGATAATGACCACCCAAAGGACCAATTCGATAAGAATCAGCATGAGACCACCATTGTTTTCACTTACGCGGGAAATGACCTCTTGGGTAAAAGAAAGTGGTAAATTGGCGATAATACCAACCATAATCAGGAGGGAAATACCGTTACCAATTCCTTTGTCGGTAATTTTCTCACCGAGCCACATAGCAAAGATAGTTCCTGTGACTAGGATGATGATAGAAGAAATCATAAACAAGGGACTTCTTCCCATAATAAAAGCGCTGTCCGGCACACCCAAGGCACTTAACCCATAGAGGTAGGCCGGGGCTTGAACAATACAAATGGCGATAGTCAACCAACGGGTGATTTGGTTCAGTTGCTTACGACCACTTTCTCCTTCTTTTTGTAATTTTTGAAGATAGGGGACCGCTATACCCATCAATTGCACCACAATCGATGCCGAGATATAGGGCATAATCCCTAAGGCAAAAACCGATGCGTTGGCAAAGGCTCCTCCTGTAAAGGCATTGAGAATTCCTAATAAACCCCCTCCGTCTGCACGTGATGTGAGTTCGGAAAGTTGCACCGAGTCAATACCAGGCAACACAATTTGTGCGCCCAGACGATAGATCAATAATATACCCAAGGTGGTTGCAATGCGATCACGCAGCTCTTGGATGTTGTATATATTGATGAGGGTGTCTATAAATTTCTTCATGCTACTTTATTACAAGGTCACTACTTCTCCTCCGGCGGCTTCGATAGCTTTCTGGGCTTCGGCAGAGAATTTGTGTGCTTCTACTTTTAATGCGGTTTTTAATGTTCCACGACCCAATACTTTGACCAAGTCGTTTTTACCGGCCAAACGCAATTCGATGAGGGTGGTTAAAGAAACTTCTTTTTTGATTTTTTTGTCGTCAACAAGCGCCTGCAAAGTGTCGAGGTTAATCGGTGTATATTCGGTTCTGTTGATGTTTTTAAAACCAAACTTGGGAACTCGTCGTTGTAAAGGCATTTGACCTCCTTCAAAACCGATTTTCTTGGAGTATCCAGAACGTGATTTGGCACCTTTGTGTCCACGTGCAGCGGTTCCACCTTTACCAGACCCTTCTCCGCGACCGACGCGTTTTCCTCCTTTGTGTGTTGACCCTGTTGCAGGGGTTAAATTATTTAAGCTCATTATCCTTAAATTATGCGTTTGTTACGGTAACCAAATGCTTTACTTTATCGACCATCCCCAATATACTGGGGGTCGCTTCGTGCGTCACTTCTTTGCCAATTCCGTTAAGGCCAAGGGCCTCAAGGGTGCGCTTTTGTGACTGAATGCGTTTGATACTGCTTTTTACTTGTTTTACTTTGATCTTTGCCATGGTTGTCAACGATTAGCCGTTAAATACTTTATCTACAGAGATACCGCGTTGTTGGGCGATACGTTGTGGACTTCTCAACTGAAGCAATGCGTCAAAAGTTGCTTTGACCACATTGTGTGGGTTTGAAGATCCTTGAGACTTAGAAAGTACGTTGTGAACACCTACTGCTTCGAGTACGGCACGTACCGCACCTCCGGCGATGACTCCTGTACCTTCAGAAGCGGGCTTGATAAACACCCGTGCTCCACCAAATTTTCCTTTTTGTTCGTGAGGTAGTGTTCCGTTTTGAATCGGGATACGCACCAGGTTTTTCTTGGCATCTTCGACGGCTTTGGCGATGGCCTCAGAAACTTCTTTAGATTTACCAAGTCCTTGGCCTACTACACCTTGTTCGTCTCCAACAACAACGATTGCTGAAAATCCAAAGGCACGTCCTCCTTTTGTTACTTTAGTAACCCGTTGTACCCCTACGATTCTGTCTTTAAGATCAAGACCAACAGGTTTTACTAGTTCTACGTTTTTATAATTTTGAAACATTCTTGTTGTTGTTAAAATTTAAGTCCTCCTTCACGGGCGCCATCGGCCAATGATTTTACACGACCGTGATAGAGATAGCCTCCACGGTCAAAGGTCACTTCCGAAACACCGGCTTTGGTGGCTTTGGCAGCTACTGCTTTTCCAACCAATGCGGCTACTTCGACTTTGTTGGTCGCTCCGGAGGTGTCGAGATCTTTGTCTTTTGACGATGCTGCCGCTAGGGTAATCCCATTGACATCATCGATCAGTTGCGCATAAATTTCTTTATTGCTACGAAATACCGACAAGCGTGGACGCTGAGCGGTGCCCGATACGGTTCCTCGGATGCGCTTGTGAATTCTTGCTCTACGAGCTGTTTTAGTAAGTCCCATTCTTTAATATTATGCTGATTTACCTGCTTTTCTTCGTATTTGTTCACCGACGAATTTGATCCCTTTTCCTTTGTAAGGCTCGGGCTTGCGGAATGAACGAATTTTAGCGGCTACCCATCCCAACAATTGTTTGTCGTGAGAGGTGAGTTTTACAATCGGGTTTTTTCCTTTTTCGGTCACAGTTTCTACTTTGACCTCTGGAGCGATGTCAAATAGTATGTTGTGAGAAAATCCTAAGGCAAGGTCCAATACTTGTCCTTGGTTGCTGGCCCTGTAACCTACACCAACTAATTCCAATTCTTTGGTAAAACCTTCGCTAACTCCAACAACCATGTTGTTGACTAGGCTACGGTATAAACCATGTTTAGCTTTGTGATCTTTGGCCTCTGACTCACGGGCTACGGTCAATACATTGTCGCTAAGATCAAAAGAGACCGCATCGTAATTTTGTGTCAATTCTCCCAACTTTCCCTTGACGGTAATCGTGTCCTTTTGGATGTCAACGGTGACCCCTTGTGGAATATTAATTGGACTGTTTCCTATTCTTGACATTACTTCTTTGTTTTCTAATTAGTATACGTAGCAGATTAATTCACCTCCTACATTTTCTTGGGCGGCTTGTTTTCCGGTCATCACCCCGTGAGAGGTCGATACGATCGAAATTCCAAGACCGTTAAGTACACGGGGAAGATTGTCTGCCGCAGCATACTTTCGTAGTCCGGGTGTACTGATACGTTGTAATTTTTTGATGACGGGTTCCTTGGTAATTTTGTCGTATTTCAAAGCGATTTTGATGCTCCCTTGGGGTTGGGGATCTTCTTCGAATTTATAACTTAGGATATACCCTTGGTCAAAAAGGATTTTGGTAATTTCTTTTTTAAGCTTCGATGCGGGTATAGAAACCACACGGTGTCCGGACTGGTTGGCATTTCGGATACGCGTCAAATAATCTGCAATTGGATCGGTGTACATAGGTTTTGTTTTAAATTACCAACTGGCTTTTGTTACTCCTGGGATTAGTCCCTTGTTTGCCATTTCTCTGAAGGTGACACGTGAAATTCCAAATTGACGCATATACCCTTTTGGACGTCCGGTGAGCTTGCAACGGTTGTGCATGCGAATCGGCGAAGCATTTCGCGGTAGCTTTTGGAGGGCATCATAATCACCTGCTTCTTTGAGTGCCTTGCGTTTTTCGGCGTATTTAGCGACGGTTTTGGCTCGCTTAATTTCACGAGCTTTCATTGATTCTTTGGCCATATTATTTCTTTTTGAAGGGTAAGCCCAATTCGTTTAATAATGATTTTGCTTCCTTATCGGTCGTAGCGCTAGTCACGAAGGTAATATCCATACCCGATATTTTGTTGACTTTGTCAATATCGATTTCAGGAAAAATGATTTGTTCGGTCACACCGAGGTTATAGTTTCCACGGCCGTCAAAACCGGTGGCTTTGACCCCTTGAAAATCACGTACACGTGGCAAAGCGGTGGTTACCAATCGGTCCAAAAACTCATACATACGTTCTCCACGGAGCGTAACTTTAGCCCCAATGGGCATTCCTTTACGCAGTTTAAAAGTCGCAACGTCTTTTTTGGAAAGGGTCGCCACGGCTTTTTGTCCGGTAATTTGTGTGAGTTCTTCGACCGCATGATCGATCATTTTTTTGTCGGCAACAGCAGCTCCTACTCCTCTACTGAGTACAATTTTCTCTAGGCGGGGAACCTGCATGATGCTGTCGTAGCCAAATTCCTCTTTGAGGCTGGCCATGATGCGGTCTTTATATTCTTGTTTTAGTCTAGGTTGATAGCTCATAACTAAATGACTTCATTCGATTTTTTTGCATAACGCACCTTTACTCCGTCTTCGACGCGATAGCCTACACGGGTAGGAGTACCGTCAGCAGTGACCAAAGAAAGGTTTGAAATATTGATGGGAGCTTCTTTTTCGGTGATGCCTCCTTGTGGATTTTGGGCACTGGGTTTGTTGTGTTTTTTAACCAAATTCACACCTTCTACCCAAGCCGTATTGTTGGCTGCATTCACTTTGAGCACATTACCGCTGGTTCCTTTTTGGGCTCCGGCGATGACTTGCACCTTATCTCCTTTTTTGATTTTAAGTTTTGCCATAATTCTTGTTTAGAGCACTTCAGGTGCTAATGAAACAATTTTCATGAATTGCTTGTCGCGCAATTCACGTGCTACGGGTCCAAAAACACGGGTACCGCGCATTTCACCCGAAGCATCGAGCAACACACATGCATTGTCATCAAAGCGGATGTAGGAGCCGTCGGCACGACGAACCTCTTTGGTTGTTCGTACAACCACCGCGGTAGATACTTGTCCTTTTTTGGCTGTTCCCGAGGGTGAAGCCTCTTTTACCGTAACGACAATTTTGTCCCCAATCGAAGCATAACGTCTTCCGGTTCCTCCCAATACACGAATGGTTAGAACTTCTTTGGCACCAGTGTTATCGGCTACTTTAAGTCGTGATTCTTGTTGTACCATGGTTATTTAGCTCTTTCTAAAATTTCTACAAGTCGCCAGCACTTGGATTTACTCAACGGACGGGTTTCCATAATTTTTACAGTATCCCCTTCATTGCATTGATTGGTTTCGTCGTGGGCAACGTATTTTTTGGTCTTTAAGACAAATTTTCCGTACATCGGATGCTTGACACGCTTGACCTCAGCGACCACGATGGATTTTTCCATTTTGGTACTGGTCACTATACCGATACGTTCTTTTCTAAGATTGCGTTTTTCCATGTCTTAGTTTATTTCTTGTTCTTTAACGGTCTTTGCAGTCAACAGACGAGCAATGGTTCTGCGTACGCTGCGAATCTGCGCAGGATTTTCCAAAGGAGTAATGGCATGATTCATTTTAAGATCTTTGAGTTCATTTTGCAATTGTTGCAACTTGTCATTTAGATCTTCTACCGATAGGTTTTTGATTTCAGATTGTTTCATTTTCCTTTGGTTTATGCTTCAAAATCGCGTGCAACGACAAATTTTGTTTTTACGGGTAGTTTTTGGGCGGCCAAGCGCAGGGCTTCTTTGGCGATATCAATCGGCACACCGGCGATTTCAAATATCACGCGACCGGGTTTTACCACAGCCACAAAATATTCGGGTGCTCCTTTTCCTTTACCCATACGTACTTCCAAAGGTTTTTTGGTGATGGGCTTATCCGGAAATATTTTGATCCACAATTGACCTTCCCGCTTCATGTAGCGTGTAGCGGCGATACGTGCAGCTTCGATTTGACGCGAAGTAATGAATACGGAGTCCAAAGCTTTGATACCAAACATTCCGTTCGAAAGCTGATGCCCTCTTTGAGAGAGGCCTTTCATGCGTCCTTTCTGCGCTTTACGGAATTTTGTTTTTTTAGGTTGTAACATTTTTAATCGGTGTTATAACAATTATTTTCTTCGACGTTGACGCCCTCCGGCAGGTTTGTTGTTTCCTCCTCCAGAAGGTTTACTCATCCCTACCAAGGGTGATAGCTCACGCTTGCCATAAACTTCGCCTTTCATAATCCATACTTTGACACCCAAACGACCGTAGGTAGTGTGTGCTTCTACCAGGGCATAGTCGATATCGGCACGGAAGGTCGACAAGGGAATACGTCCGTCTTTATAGGTTTCAGAACGTGCCATTTCAGCCCCGTTAAGGCGGCCCGAAATTTGCACCTTGATCCCTTCGGCGTTCATACGCATCGATGCTGCGATGGCCATTTTGATCGCCCGACGGTAAGAAATACGGTTTTCGATTTGACGTGCAATGCTCGAAGCCACCAATTGGGCATCGAGTTCAGGACGTTTGATTTCGTAAATGTTGATCTGTACTTCTTTGTTGGTGAGTTTTTTAAGCTCTTCTTTAAGTTTATCTACCTCTTGGCCGGCTTTTCCGATGATGATCCCCGGACGAGCTGTTGAAACCGTGATGGTGATGAGTTTAAGGGTACGCTCGATAATTACATTCGATACACTGGCTTTGGCCAAACGCATATGGATGTATTTTCGGATTTTGTCGTCTTCGGCCAGTTTATCGCCATAGTTACGACCTCCATACCAGTTAGAATCCCATCCTCTGATGATTCCAAGTCGATTGCCGATAGGGTTAGTTTTTTGTCCCATATTAACTTTCTACATTATTGGCTCCAAGTACGAGAGTAACGTGGTTAGAGCGTTTACGAATTCTGTGTGCACGTCCTTGAGGAGCAGGGCGCAAGCGTTTGAGCATGCTTCCTCCATCTACGCGAATTTCTTTTACAAAAAGGGCAGCTTTTTCGACATCGGCCTCTTCGTTTTTGGCTTGCCAGTTGGCAATGGCCGAAAGCAAAAGTTTTTCGAGTCGACGGGCGGCTTCTTTTTGGCTAAATTTTAAAAGCGCCAATGCCTTGGCGACTTCTTCCCCACGAATTTGGTCGGCGACCAAACGCATTTTACGGGGTGAAGTTGGGCAGTTGTTTAGCTTTGCAAATGCATTGCTTTTTTTCGCTTCTTTGATCGCTTCTGCGGCTTGTCTTTTACGATTTCCCATGAGCGTGCTTATTTTTTACCTTTATTTTTTGCCCCGGCATGTCCTCTGAAAGAACGGGTGGGGGAAAATTCTCCGAGTTTGTGACCGACCATGTTTTCGGTGATGTAAACAGGAACAAATTGTTTGCCGTTGTGAACGCCGATGGTTTGTCCTACAAAATCGGGTGTAATCAAAGAGGCTCTTGACCAGGTTTTGATTACAGATTTGTTATTTTCTTCTACGTTTTTTTGCACCTTTTTCTCAAGGCTATGGTGTACGTAGGGTCCTTTTTTTAGTGAACGCGCCATACTGCTTATTTTTTTCTACGGTCTATAATAAATTTATTACTCGCCTTGGTCTTGGACCGTGTACGGTAGCCTTTGGCAGGAATACCATTACGAGATCTTGGGTGTCCTCCAGAAGCACGTCCTTCACCACCACCCATGGGGTGATCGACAGGGTTCATGGCAACCGGTCTGGTTCGTGGACGACGTCCTAACCAACGGGATCTTCCGGCCTTACCAGAAACTAGCAATTGGTGATCGGAGTTAGAAACCGCACCGATAGTGGCCATACAGGTCACTTGAATCATACGGGTTTCTCCCGAGGGTAATTTGACCGTGGCAAAGTTTCCTTCACGAGCCATCAATTGGGCAAAAGCACCGGCACTCCGGGCAATATTAGCCCCTGCACCGGGACGAAGCTCGATACAAGAAATGATGGTTCCCAATGGAATATTGGCCAAAGGCATGGCGTTCCCCAATTCGGGGGCGGCATTTTCACCCGAGGCGATTTGCTGGCCCACCTGAAGTCCGTTGGGCGCAATGATGTAGCGCTTTTCACCGTCGGTGTATTCGACCAAAGCGATGAATGCAGATCGGTTGGGATCGTATTCGATGGTTTTTACTTCGGCGGCGACGTCAAACTTATTGCGTTTGAAGTCGATCACGCGGTATTGTTTTTTGTGCCCTCCACCACGATGGCGAACGGTCATCTTTCCTTTGTTGTTACGACCTCCACTCCGCTTTTTCGGTTCGAGCAAGCTCTTTTCCGGCTTATCAGTAGTAAGGGCGTCAAATCCATTTACTACTCTAAAACGCTGCGCGGGGGTGATCGGTTTTAATTTTCTAACTGACATTTGACGCTGTTAAAGGTTGTTATAAAAATCTATGGTATCTCCTTCTGCGACCTGCACTATGGCTTTTTTGGTTGCATTGGTTTTACCTCTTTGGATTCCGGTTTTGGTATAACGTACTTTACGCTCGGGTCCGTAGTTGAGCGTACGTACTTTTTGTACAGTAACACCATAAGCGGCTTCAACGGCCTTTTTGATTTCCACCTTGTTGGCCTTGGTTGCAACCAAAAAAGTGTAGCGGTTGCTCAACTCACTAGCAGTGGTTGCTTTTTCGGTTATCACGGGTTTAATTAAGATGCTCATCGTGTTCTCTTTATTTCAAAATCGATTCTAGTCGGGCAATTGCACTCTCTGACAAGATGATATTTGAGGCGTTGGTGATCTTGTAAGTATTTAATTCTGAGTCAGTTATGACTTCAGCATGTGCTAAATTGCGCGACGACAAATATACATTTTTATTTGCTTCACCCAAGACGTAGACTGTTTTTTTGTCGGCCAGTCCTAGGGCGTTAAGCAAGGCCAAGTAATCTGCGGTTTTGGGCTGCTCGAGTTGAAAATCTTCCAAGACCAAAATAGCTTTGTCTTTGGCTTTTATACTCAAGGCCGATTTACGAGCCAATCGCTTGACTTTTTTATTGACTTTTTGACTGTAGTCCCGTGGTTGGGGACCGAACACACGGCCTCCTCCTCTAAACAATGGGTTTTTGATACTCCCTGCACGGGCGGTACCAGTACCTTTTTGTTTTTTGATTTTACGGGTACTCCCGGCAATTTCGGCGCGTTCTTTGGCTTTGTGGGTGCCTTGACGCTTGTTGGCCAGGTGCTGCTTCACGTCCAAATAAATGGCGTGTGCATTGGGCTCGATACCAAAGACTTCTTTCGCGAGTTTGGCTTTTCTACCGGTATCTTTACCGGTGCGATCTAGTACAGCTACTTCCATTATTTTTGAACAATTACATAGGCGTTTTTATGGCCAGGCACGCAGCCTTTGACCACCAATAGATTCTTTTCGGGAATCACCTTGACAACGCGCAGGTTTTCGACTTTTACTTTTTGTGCACCGGTTTGTCCGGCCATACGCATACCTTTAAATACACGCGCAGGATAGGAGGCTGCACCAATAGATCCAGGAGCCCGTAAGCGGTTGTGCTGACCGTGGGTCGATTGACCCACACCGCCAAAACCGTGGCGCTTCACTACTCCTTGAAATCCTTTTCCTTTACTGATACCGGACACATCGACGAATTCGCCTTCGATGAAGTGTTCTACAGTGATCGTGTCCCCAAGTTGGTATGATTCTTCAAAATCACGGAATTCGACGAGCTTTCGTTTGGCGGCAGTTTTGGCTTTGGCAAAGTGTCCTTGCTCGGCCTTACTGGCTTTTTTGTCTGCTTTGTCATCGAAACCGAGTTGAAGTGCTTCATAGCCGTCAACCGCTGTGGTTCTGACTTGGGTTACCACGCAAGGACCGGCTTCGATAACAGTACAAGGGATGTTTTTCCCTCTCTCGTCATACAAGCTAGTCATTCCGATTTTTTTTCCAATTAACCCAGACATGATTGTTTTTGTTTAATTATACTTTTATTTCTACTTCTACTCCACTAGGTAGCTCGAGCTTCATCAACGCATCGATGGTTTTGGAAGACGAACTGTAGATATCCAAAAGTCGTTTGTAAGAGCAAAGTTTAAATTGCTCACGTGACTTTTTGTTTACGTGTGGAGAACGCAAAACAGTGAATATTTTTTTGTGGGTAGGCAACGGGATGGGCCCTGTGACTACGGCACCGGTTGTTTTAACCGTTTTTACGATTTTGTCGGCAGACTTGTCCACCAAGTTGTGATCGTAAGATTTTAATTTTATTCTGATTTTTTGACTCATCGTATTGGATTAAGCTTTTTTACCATTGACTTCTGCGATCACCGCCTCAGAGATGTTAGAGGGGGTTTCGGCATAGTGAGAAAATTCCATCGTAGAGGTTGCACGACCTGAAGACAGGGTTCGTAGCGCGGTGACATACCCAAACATTTCTGAGAGGGGAACTTCGGCTTTGACAACCTTCGAACCGGCACGGTCGTCCATCGAGTTGACCTGTCCGCGACGACGGTTTAAGTCTCCTACTATGTCTCCCATGTTTTCTTCTGGAGTCAACACTTCGAGTTTCATGATGGGTTCCATGATCACGGCGCGGGCAGTACGAGCAGCCTCTTTAAAGCCGAGTTTAGCGGCCAATTCGAACGATAGTGAATCGGAATCCACCGGGTGGAACGAACCGTCTTTAAGGGTTACCTTCATGGCGTCGACTTCAAAACCGGCCAACGGACCGTTATGCATCGCTTCTTTAAAACCTTTCTCAACCGAAGGAATGTATTCTTTAGGTACGTTACCTCCTTTGATTTCGTTGACAAACTCAAGACCGACCTTGCCTTCTTCGGCAGGTTCCATCGTAAAGACGATATCGGCAAATTTACCACGACCTCCAGTTTGCTTTTTGTACACTTCGCGGTGATCGGCAGATGCCGTAAGCGCTTCTTTGTACTCTACCTGAGGCTGGCCTTGGTTGACCTCTACCTTAAACTCACGACGTAAACGATCGACGATAATGTCTAAGTGTAGCTCTCCCATTCCGGAGATAACCGTTTGGCCAGAGGCCTCATCGGTTTTTACCTGGAAGGTTGGGTCTTCTTCAGCCAACTTGGCCAAGGCCATACCGAGTTTATCGACATCGGCTTTGGTTTTGGGCTCAACGGCGATCCCGATTACAGGATCGGGGAACACCATACTCTCTAGTATAATCGGTGCTTTTTCGTCCGAAAGGGTATCTCCTGTTTTAATGTCCTTAAACCCTACCGCAGCACCGATATCTCCCGCCTCGATAAATTCGATAGCGTTTTGTTTGTTGGAGTGCATTTGGTAGATCCGTGAAATACGTTCTTTGTTGCCCGAACGGTTGTTAAGCACGTACGAACCGGCATCCAAACGACCAGAATAAGCACGGAAGAAAGCCAAACGACCTACATAGGGGTCGGTAGCAATCTTAAAGGCCAAAGCTGCAAAAGGTTCTTTGACCGAGGGTTTACGGGCAATTTCTTCGTCGTTTTTAGGGTTGATTCCAACAATCGCTTCTTTGTCTTCGGGGGAAGGCAAATAACGACAAACGGCGTCTAATAGAAATTGTACTCCTTTATTTTTAAAAGAAGAACCACAAATCATCGGAATGATACTCATGTCCTGAGTGGCGGCACGCAGGGCGTTGTGTACCTCGTCTTCGGTGATCGAATCGGGGTCTTCAAAAAACTTTTCGAGCAGGGCTTCGTCGTATTCGGCCACGGCTTCAATTAGCTGGGCGCGATACATCTCGACATCGGCTTTCATGTCTTCGGGAATATCGATCACGTCGAAGGTTGACCCAAAGTTATCGTCGTGCCATACAATCGCACGGTTTTTGACCAAATCCACGATGCCTTTAAAATCTTCTTCGTCACCGATATTCAATACAATCGGTACGGCGTTGGATTTTAGCATTTCGCGTACTTGGGTACATACATTAAGGAAGTTAGCTCCTTGACGGTCCATTTTGTTGACAAAACCGATACGGGGAACTTTATAGTTGTCGGCCAAACGCCAGTTGGTTTCAGACTGTGGTTCTACACCATCTACGGCTGAAAACAAAAAAACCAATCCATCGAGAACGCGCAAGGATCGGTTTACTTCTACCGTAAAGTCAACGTGACCGGGGGTATCAATAATGTTAAAATGATAGGGATTAGCATCTTCGGTGGGCTGGCCTTGCTCGGTGGGGAAGGTCCAGGTACAGGTCGTTGCTGCCGAAGTAATGGTAATTCCTCGTTCTTGCTCCTGCTCCATCCAGTCCATCGTAGCGGCGCCATCGTGTACTTCACCGATTTTATGGCTTACCCCAGTATAAAATAGGACACGCTCGGTGGTGGTGGTTTTACCGGCATCGATATGCGCAGCAATTCCAATATTTCTAGTGTATTTTAAATCTCTTGCCATGGTTAAAAATAGTCTTCGTAGTGGTGATTAGAATCTAAAATGTGAGAAGGCTTTGTTTGCTTCTGCCATTTTGTGTGTATCCACACGTTTTTTAACGGCGGCCCCTTCTTCTTTGGCCGCGGCTAGACATTCTTGGGCCAGGCGAAGGGCCATCGACTTTTCGTTGCGTTTGCGCGAGTAGGAAATCAACCACTTCATCGCCACCGAAACTTTACGGTCGGGACGAATCTGCATGGGGATCTGGAAGGTAGCACCTCCTACCCGTCGGCTGCGAACCTCTACGTGAGGCATCACATTAGATAGGGCTTCTTTCCAAACCTCAAGGGCTGTTTTCTCGTCGTCTTGCTTACGCTCTTCGATGATGTCGATCGCGTCATAGAATATTTTAAAAGCAATGGATTTTTTACCGTCCCACATCAGCATGTTTACAAAGCGAGTAACCAGCTGGTCGTTAAATTTAGGATCGGGGAGTAAGGGACGTTTTTTAGCTTGTCTTTTTCTCATGATTGCAGCAAAGAATTAAATTATTTTTTAGGACGTTTAGCTCCGTACTTAGAACGGCGTTGCAAGCGGCCTTGGACACCAGCGGTGTCGAGGGCTCCCCGAACGATATGATAACGTACCCCGGGTAAATCTTTAACTCTTCCTCCACGTACCAATACTATCGAGTGCTCTTGGAGGTTGTGTCCTTCTCCCGGAATGTAAGCATTGACCTCCTTACCGTTGGTCAAACGAACCCGCGCTACTTTGCGCATCGCTGAGTTCGGCTTTTTAGGCGTAGTCGTATATACACGCGTACATACACCACGTCTTTGAGGACACGAATCCAAAGCAGCCGATTTACTCTTCTTGGTAATTGTGGCTCTTCCTTTTCGTACTAATTGTGCGATAGTTGGCATATATTTTTTCTATATATTGTTTTAAACCCATTTTTATGGGCGTGCAAATGTAGGACTTTTTTTATAGGATTCAAACACCCCAAAAGGTTTTTTTAATAAAAAAAGAAGGCGTCTTTGTTTTTTGATTTAATCCTGGCCAAAACCCTTTTTTTGAGAGAAGGACTTCAAAAATTTTAACATTTTTTAGGCATAAAAAAAGGGGTTTGGTATCCATGGAGCAAAGTCGTTACACCTCCCAGAGGATGTTAGCGGCTTTACTGCTTTGGTTTAGTAGAGCAGTTGGTCTTTTGTGTCCAACTATACTGGAACAATTTCAGGGTGGTTAAACTTTTTAGTTTGAACCGCTGTCTAAACAAAAAATGTGGTTAAAATTTGTGTATGTTTGCACTCAGAAAAGAAAAAAGTGTTATGAAAAACATTCGATCAGGTAAAGCAAGCTTGTTATTAGTGCTTTGGTGTATGGGTTTAGCGACCACTCTCTACGCTCAAGGCTTTGTGGGTGCGGCTACCGCAGCCCCACGAATCTCAGACAGCCGAACCATGGATGCGTTTAGGGAATTGCGTAACCGGGTAAACCGTGAAGCCAAGCCCCCGGAAAATATTCGAGGGAGCTATTATTTTCAGCAGGAATTTAAAAAAGCACGTGTTGTCTATTTTGGCGAAGAGCTGAAAGGCGAAGTGTATTTGCGGTACAATGCTTATACCGATGAAATGGAATTTTGGAAAGGAGAACCCGGCCAAAAAAAGGTGGAAGAAATATTGTTAAAGAGTGCCAAGGTCGACTGTGAAATCGAAGGGGAGTACTACAAATTATTGCCTTACCGTAGTAAAGTCAATAATTTTCCGTTGATTGGCTATCTGATTGTCCTTAACGACGGGGCCAAATACAAACTCTACCTCCAACGCAAAAAGGTGTTTATGGATGAGACCAAGGCCCGGACTTCGCTTGAACAATCCCTGCCCGCTCGCTTTGTCGATGATATAACCCTATATTATAGCATAGGTGATGAGACGCCCCTACCACTTAGAAAAAGCAAACGTGGATTGGCCAAAATCTTTAAAGGTCAAGAAAAAGAACTCAAAGAATTTCTTAAGCGCGAAAACATCCGTTTAAAGACCAACGAAGACTATGTAAAGGTCTTTGCCTATTTCAACAAGATTTAGGAATTTTTAGCAAAATCGTTAAAAAGCTTCGAATAATTCATTATTTGGAGCTTTTTTTATTGAAATCAAATTATTTGGGGGCTTTTGTTTGTTGTTTTATTAAATCAAACAAACACATTTAACATTTATTTTTGTATATGTTAAGAAATGTGAATATCTTTAGCGACTAATATTTTATTAACTCTATTTATTAACTAATCAAACTAACGTATGAAAAGCTTATTCAAACTGATGATGGTTTCTTTGTTGACGTTGCAAGTTGCAATGGCGCAAAAGACCGTCACTGGTGTGGTCTCTGATGACCAAGGAATGCCGCTTCCTGGAGCTACAGTTTTGGAGCAAGGTACGACCAACGGGGTCTCTACAGACTTTGATGGAAACTTTAGCATTGATGTTGCTGAAGGCCAAGTTCTAGAAATTAGCTTCGTGGGTTACGAAACTGCTGTTATCACAGTAGGTCAAGATGACGTGATCAACGTCAGCTTGGCACAAGGTAACCAACTCGAAGAGGTAATCGTAACAAGTTTAGGTATTAAGCGGGAGAAGCAAGCCCTAGGGTATGCGGTTTCTGAGGTTGACTCAGGTGCTCTCGAACAACGCGGTGAAGGTGATATCGGTCGTGTATTGACTGGTAAAGCTTCTGGAGTACAAATTACCAACCAGAGTGGACTTTCCGGTTCTGGTACAAGTATTGTAATCCGTGGTTTTAACACCTTTAGCCAGGGTAACCAACCATTGTTTATTGTTGATGGTGTACCTTTTTCAAGTGATACTAACGCGCAAGGTTCTTTTGTTGATGGTAACAATGGATCTTCTCGTTTCCTTGATATCGACCCCAACAACATCGAATCTGTAAACGTACTTAAAGGTCTTGCTGCGGCAACGCTTTATGGTACTCAGGGACGTAATGGTGTTATCTTGATTACTACCAAATCAGGTAGTACAACAGGCGCTGGTGCCAAGAAAACTGAAATTTCGGTTAACACCTCGTATTTTAATACAGAATTGGCCTCTATGCCAGACTACCAAATGCAATATGGTAATGGTTTTGACCAATCCTTTGGATGGTTCTTCTCTAACTGGGGTCCTAGTTTTGACGAAGGTGGACCAGCCGGTTGGGGTGGTCAATCTTCTATCAACGGAACACTTTCTGGTACTCCCGGGTTCTTGAGACACCCCTACACTACAGCATCCTCCGCTACAGGGATTCCTCAGATCATCGACTTGTTGGGTATTTCTCCTAACGAATTGTATGAGTGGAGACCGTATGACAGTGTTGGTGGATTTTTCCAAACTGGAACTACCATTAATACTAACGTAAATGTTCGTGGTGCCAGTGATGACGGTAAGATTTCTTACAACATCAACTATGGTAACCTTGAAGACGAAGGATTTACACGTGGCAACATGCTGCGTCGAAACACCTTGAGCTTTGGAGGTCGAGCTGCACTTTCTAATAAGTTTACGATTAATGGTACATTGAACTATGCACAAACTAACTTCAAAGCGCCACCAGTAGCAGCCGGTTACGGTTCTAACGTAGGAGGTGAAGGTGCATCAGTGTTTGCTAATGTATTTTATACACCTCGTTCTGTGGATTTAATGGGTCTTCCATTCCAAAATCCTGTAACTGGTGGATCTATTTACTATCGTCAGAATAATTCGATTCAGCATCCATTATGGACCGTTAACAACGCTGGAAATTCTCAGATTGTAGATCGTGTATTTGGTGGTGCTACAATCAGCTACGATATTAATGACAACCTTATTGCCTCTTACCGTTATGGACTTGATGTATATTCTGAGAATAACGTCAACTACTCTAACAAAGGAGGTAAGACCGGTTCTGTAATTAACCAAAATGGTATTTACGAAACTTGGAACAACAGGAAGTCAATTTTTGACCACAACTTTACCCTAACCGGTAGCTTTAAATTGAGCGATGACATTGGTGCAGACTTCAACGTAGGTTATACCACTCGAAGTGATACCTATGATCGTAATGGTACACGTAGTACAGGTCAGCAGGTTTACAATGTACTGCGTCACTTTAACTTCGAACAACAAGACGAGATTCAATACTACCAAAAAAGAAACATCCAAGGGCTTTATGGTCAGGCTTCTTTCGACTACAAACGTTATGCTTACTTAACTGTTGCTGCTCGAAAAGACTGGGTATCTAACCTTGCAGAGGAAAACCGTTCTATCGTATATCCTTCTGCTTCTGTTTCCTTCCTTCCAACCAGTGCGTTCCCAGAGTTTAAGAGCGATCTTGTAAACTTATTAAAATTACGTGCAGGGTATGGAACCTCAGCCAACTTCCCGACAGGATATCCTATCGCGGCAACGTTGAACCTTGATACCCAAGATTTCTTGGATAGAAATGGTAACCGAGTAATCACCAACACTTCAGGTTCTGTATTGGGTAACCCCAATCTAAAGCCTGAGCGTATTGACGAAATCGAGCTTGGTATCGAAGGTCGTTTCTTAAATAGCCGTTTAAGCATGGACCTTTCGATATATAATAAGATTACTAAAGACCTGATCATCAACCGTCGTCTAGACCCTTCTACTGGATTTACTTCTACACAAACCAACGTAGGGAAAATCGAAAACAAAGGGGTAGAGCTTGACCTCGGAATTGATTGGATCACTAGCCAAGATGGTTTAAACTGGAGCAGTTATATTAACTGGTCAACCAACGATGCGATTGTAAAAGACTTAGGTGCTGATACTGACATCATCGTTTACTCTGGTTTCTCAAACTTGGGTAACGCTGCCATTGTAGGTGAATCATTAGGAACTATCGTAGGTTCTAGTGTAACACGTAACGATGCTGGCCAAAAAGTAGTAAACAACCAAGGAAGTTATGACACCACGTTTGGTAACAACATCATTGGAGATGCTAACCCAGATTGGTTATTAAACATCACCAACAGTATGAGTTACAAAAACTTCTCATTCAACTTCTTAATTAATCATGTTCAAGGTGGAGATATTTTCACCTACACAGTAGCAACACTACTCGGACGTGGATTAACTACTGATACACTAGATCGTGAGCTTAGTTTCATTTTACCTGGTGTACAACGTGATGGCTCTGTAAACACTAAACAAATCAACAACTCTACCTTCTTCTTTAGTAACGTATTGTATGGACCTGATGAAATGTTGGTCTATGACGGTTCAGTTTGGCGTTTAGGAGAGATTTCTCTAAGCTATGATCTACCAAAATCACTTCTAGAAAAAACACCTTTCGGAAGTGTTAGCATCAGTGCTTCAGGGTACAACCTGTGGTATGATGCCTACAATACACCTGATGGTGCCAACTTCGATCCAAACATCGCTGGTACTGGTATTGGAAACGGTAGAGGGTTCGACTACTTGAACGGACCTAGTTCTAAGCGTTATGGAGCAAGTTTAAAACTTACATTTTAATAATCGAAAAATTATATAATCATGAGATTAATAAATAAATTTTTAGTTTTTTGCTTGTCAGGATTATTTGTGCTTAGCTCATGTGAGACCATGGAATTGGATCTTACTTCTAACCCGAATGCATTAACCCCTGAACAAGCTAGTTCTGACTTCTTTCTTAATGCTGTTCAAGAAGATTTTGCTTCTTGGGTCCACAGCATGGGAGACAGAGGTGCTGAATTATCGCGTGTAGCATACATGAATGGCCGTAACTATGACCAAGTATATTCTCCTACTAGTTGGGATGGACTTTGGGCTTCTGCCTATCAAGGTATGCTACAAGATATTGTTCTTATGGAACAATTAGAATCTACTACACCCTACGCCAAAGGTATGGGTAAAGTTTTTAGAGCATACATATACATGACCCTCGTGGACTTCTTTGGAGATGTGCCTGTACAAAGCGTGGGTGAAGCTTTACAAGCTGGTGAAGGAGTTTTAAATCCTTCTGCAACTGGTGGGGCTGATGTATACGGATATGTAATTAGTGAACTAGACTCTGCTATTGCTGATTTTAGTAATGCTGGATCTTCTCGTCCACAATATGATTTTTATTACAATGGAAATGCTAGTAATTGGATTAAAGCTGCAAATTCTTTAAAAAAGAAAGCATATTTAAATACTAGAAATTTTGCGGGTTATAACGGTATTACTGATTATATCGATGAAGCCTCTGAAGATTTCCAATTTACTTGGGGAACTAACCAAGCAACTCCAGATACCAGACATCCCTACTATAGAGGTAATTACACAGCTACTGGTGGTGGAGAGTATATGCCAAACTGGTTGATGGGTAAAATGCTTTCTAGCTTTAACGGCGTTAAAGACCCTCGTATGGTATACTATTTCTACCGTCAGGTAAGATATGTACCTGGTTTTGGAGCTGATCCAGACGAAGAAGTACTCGAATGTGGTCTTCCTGGCTATTACAATCCTTATCCTGCAGGGGTAACATTCTGTGCGGTTGAAGAAGGATACTGGGGCCGTGACCATGGTAACGATAACGGTACCCCTCCAGATGGTTTCTTGAGAACACTTCGAGGCGTTTATCCTGGTGGTGGAGCTATGGACACTTATGACTCTGATCCTGGAGATGACGGAAGACCAAAAGCTCTAGGAGCTGGTCTTGGAGGTGCTGGTATTACACCTATCTTCCTATCGTCTTGGTCACACTTTATGAATGCCGAAGTTGCTTTGGCTTCTAATGACCTGGCTACCGTTAAGACCATGACAAGAAAAGGTATGGAACTTTCTATAAATAAAGTAGACGATATGGGTGGTGACACTCTTGATGGAGCACAAGTATCATCATTCCTTGATAACTTTGATGTAATCTGGGACGGTGCTAGCACTAGCGAAAAATTAGATATTTGGGCTACTCAGTTCTTCATTTCACTTGTTGGGAATGGAATAGATGCATACAATTCATATAGAAGAAATGGTCTTCCTTCTGATTTGCAACCAAATCTAGAACCAAATCCAGGAAGTTTCCCTGTTTCTCAGTGGTACCCAGCAAATTACACTACCAATAATTCTAATGCTACGCAAAAGAATGATAAGACAGGTAGAGTTTTTTGGAATGCTAGTGATAGTACTGTTCTTTATTAATCCTTAAACTTAGAAAAATGAAAAAAATATTAAGTATTATTGGAGTAGTCAGTTTACTTTTCACAAGCTGCCAAGAACCTGATAATTTAATTAACGATGTATTGGATAACTACAAAACTGGAGCTGTTCTTCGAACAATTTCAACTAGTGGAGAATTCAATTTTTATGCTATTTCTACTTCTGCATTTACAGCTACAATTGAAGCTCATGATGTAGAAGATGGAGGATTAATGCAAGATGTTCAAATTTTTGTTTCTGCCGATGGCGGTTCTGAAGCTCTAGTTAGAACATTAACTCCAAGTGATTTCGCAACTGGTCCAACTGGTCTTCCTAGAAGTACTTTTACCATTACACTTTCTGAGGTAGCAAATGCAATTTCTTTTAGTGGAGGTAGTACCGTTTCTATTAGACTACAGTATAACCTTACAAATGGTGAAAGTTATTCTTCAAATGATGTATCTGGATCAATGACTGGTTCTTACTTCGCTTCTCCCTACAAGTACAATCTGATTGTAGGATGTTTCGTTGTTGATGGATCTGCTGTACCTGGAATCTATACTTTTACACTTACCGACTCTTATGGAGATGGTTGGCAAGGAAGTTATATTAGTTTTGTTGTCGATGGTGTTGAAAAACAAATCGGAATTTCAAGCTATTGGGGAGGTACATATGGTTTATCTCTAGAACCTGGATATTCTGGTAACTATTCTGCAGGATCTATTTCTGTTGAAGTACCAGCAGATGCCCAGACTATGTCAATGGGTTTTAATTTAGGAGCTTATCCTGGAGAAACCGGATGGAGTGTTAATTACTCAGAACTTGATGGTTCAAATAGTCAATCTGCCTTTTCAGGTGGAGGAGGCTATGGAAGTGATGGTTTAGTCACTCTTAGTATTTGTAGATAATTAGTATCTATATTTTCCATAAAAGGGGCCAATGGCCCCTTTTTTTATGCCCTAAAGTATATTTTAAAGGCGAGTACATTTTACTACGCTCTATTGAATAATATCAACTACAATTATGTTGTTATTTGTTTTAAACAAAATATAAATCCAATTGTAAGGGGATTATTCTTTTAGCTATAGCATATGACACACAAGAAAAGAAAGCGAAACGATAGCGGTATATCTACTCTTTATTGATCACGGGGAATATACATATGCTTAGATTTACTGCGTTGGATTCAATAAACGTAACGTACTTAACAAGCTATAGCCTTTAAATTAATGAAATAAAAAAAGGGGCTAAGCGCCCCCTTATAAATATTGTTTTTTAGTCACCCTAATTGGGCACCGTATAGCCGCGCCAAAACCATTGACGGCCTTTGTATTGCCAAACTACTTCTTTATCAGGGGTGACTTCCCAAAAGCCCCAGTCACCCTCGCAAATAAGGGTATTACCATTGGGTAGGCGTACTGCTCCAGAAATCAAATTAAAATACAAATCCGGATGCTCATAGGTCCAAACCACAGTGGGTAGAACCAATGCTCCATTGGTCACAAAAGTATCGGGCAGGTCCAATTCAAAAACCACCGACTGTTCTTGGGGGGTTCCATTGTTAAAAACCATCATGTCTCCCACTGCCCCATAACTAGGATCGATAAAATTGGGGTGATGATTGTTGTAAAACAAACGAGTTCCGGTGCCGTTATAGGCGCTTGGGTTACCAAAACGGTATTTGATATCACCTGCACTAGTTTGCGCCAATTGGGTCGATATACTGTGATCGATGACCCATACTTCACTGTAAAAGTTGACACTCATATAAATCAAATCGCGATCAGCATCATAGGCCAACGCATTGGCATGCATGATATCCCCATTGGCTCGTTGGTCATAATTCAGGTTTATTTTATCAAAATTGGCACTCAAATCGCCATAATTCAAGGCGTCGGGATTAACATCCTGCACCCCGTGTTCCCAACTGCGCCATTGCCAAACCACGGAATTGGTTGAGGGATCGATTTCAATGATTTTTTCAGCAAACAAATCGGTCGTACGATCAACGCCATGCGCCACCGCCTCTGCAGCCGATATACGTTCCCAAACCAAAACAATCACATTGCCGTTGGGCAAAATGCTAAAGTCGTGATGTAAGAGTTCATCTTCGGTGTGTAGGGCATATTCCCAAACCAAGTTATAGGCATTGTCATAACGTCTTAAAACACCTCCATACCCACCAAAATTAAAAGGGGGAAGGGTTTCGGGTTTAAACAATCCCATAACTCCACCGTCGGGAAGTAATTCGAGGTCATTCCCTAAATTAAGGTCAAAACTCCACTGGCGAATCTTAGTACCGGTTTTATCGACCAAATAGGCGGCTCGGCCTCCGTTTTCAATCATAAATACTAGGTTTTCGTCCATTTTCTTGGGGGTGTATAAAATCACATTTTCGGACAGTTCTGGAATGGGTTCAAAAATAGCTTTGATATAAAAATCTACCTCGGGGGTAATGACCAGTGGATTGGCTTCGCTGGAAACGCTTCCCTCCCAACGTTCAAAATAATAACCCGTTGCTGCCGTAGCCGTAATCGACAGTTCCTGACCTACGGGATAGATACCGGATTCGATGTTCATGCTTCCCTCGCCAACCTGATCTAACGTCAAAAAAATATCCGTGATGGGAGCTGGTGCATCTTTTTTACAGCTTATGAAAAAAAGTAAACTGAAAAACAGCAGTATTGATTTTTTCATAGAAAATAATATAGTTCAGCGTGTTTTTACTAAGAAAGCACTAAAATACTATAGAAATGGCAGACCACATAAAAAACGGTTTAATATTTCAGGACATTTACTATGCAAAAGCCTAGATAATCTTGTATTTTTGACCTGTCAATTTTTCCTATGGAAGCCATAACCATTTACGGTATTCACGCCATTTTAGAAGCGATTAATCACGACAAACCCATCGAAAAGGTCTGGTTATTGAAAGGGGTAAAAAATCCCCAATTTGACCGACTGCTTAACGTCTTACAGGACCAGCATATTTCAATCAGTTTTGTCCCCGAAGAGCGACTGCAACGCTTTGAGGCCAAAAACCACCAAGGGGCAGTTGCACGGATAGCCCCGGTAAAGACCCATGCGCTTGAA
>Ga0181569_10000208_pt1 | contig 43366 bp, 21 predicted proteins | sample 101ome_19_FD_132452 | JGI IMG/M metagenome (GOLD analysis project Ga0181569, IMG submission 132452) | Coastal salt marsh microbial communities from the Groves Creek Marsh, Skidaway Island, Georgia - 101405AT metaG (megahit assembly) | ecosystem: Environmental > Aquatic > Marine > Intertidal...
CCGTAGTGTCGTACAAACTCAGTTAATTTGGGATCGTCTGCTGCAAGTGGCCCCAGATACGTACCCAAACGCGTGCGTTTCCACCACGCGCCGTGTTCCCGACGATCATGTGTAAATTCGTATTCGTAGAGCTCTGCGCGTAGATAGCTCGGTGGTTTATCTGGGAAGGGGTTGTGCGCTAGGAGTGAGAGCGCGCTGGGCTGTCCGCGCAGGATTTTATAACACAGATGGACGAGCCAGGGGTTTTTCTCGTAGTCGGACATGGCGGCAAACCACAGCTGCCAGTCGAGTCGGTAGTGGTAGGGAGCTACCCACGGTGGGCGTCGGTTGACGTCTCCTGGCTTGGCGGGCAACTCGTAGGCGTGCCAGACCGCATCGGGTCCTAGCGTAACATCGTCTGTTCCCTCAAATACAATTTCATAGCGCTTCTTACCGATATGACCAAAGGCGCCGTAGCTGTTTACCAGGCGCAGCGGATCAAACGAACGGTTCATCACCTGTTTGGGAGAAATCATGTTTTCAATGGGATGCGAGCTGAGGTAAAACACGGCGATGCACAGAGCGTAAATGGCCAAACGCGCACCGCTGCCGCGCTCGGCGCTCAGGCCGGCGTCGGCGTAGCGCTGCAGTTGACGCGGGAAGAGGCGTCGCAGAAAGTCGTCGTCAAAGCAGGCCAAGCACAGAATAAGAGTTAGGTAGTTAAGCCAAGACAGATTGCCGCTGAGAATTAAAAAGAGCTGGAATACTAGTTGTATCAGGGCAGCCGTATGGCGCAGGCGACGCGTGGCAAAGAGGAAGAAGGGCACGACCAGCTCGACGATGTGGGTGGCCAGCACGCTTGCCTTGTGTGCCAGAGGAGGCAGCTGATGCCAGTACCAGCTCAGCATGTGTGGCAGTGGCTGGGTCTGGTAGTGATATTCCATGCAGGTCAGGTCCCACCAGCAGGCGTCCCCGCGCAGCTTAATGAGGCCCGCCCCAAAGAGCACGCGAAAGAGCAGCCATCGATACAGCCAGAGTACGGCTGTTGAAGGCGGTGTGGGACCGCGACCAAATGGGGCTAAGAAAATGGCTAAGAAGCCCGCTTCTAGGAGCAGAATTTCCCAGATATAACCGTAGAATACTTGTCCTATACCGTTGAAGGATAAATAGATCACCCACAGCACAAAAAGCTGCAGTGCGTGGGCATAGCCCAATAGGAGTGAGAGGGATAGGGCTAGGCCAATATAGGAGGTCAGGTATAGGACGGCGTCCGATGCCCCAAACCAGAAGAGCGTTGGCAGGCGCAGCCAGGGGGTCGCATCTTCGCCAAAGTAGAGGCGCGCTTTTTCTAAAAAGACGCCCGCCGGCAGCAGACCCTCCGAGCTGATAAGGCCGTAGAGCTGTTGATTAAGCGCGTAGAATGCAACCAGATAGATCAGGCCAAGGCCGCGTAGAAGGAGAAAACGCGCGGTGCCGTAGGAGGCGGGATCGAGCGGAGTAACCCACTCGCGCTCGACGCGCGGGAGCTCGACAAACGCGGTGCGCAGGCGCTGAAGCGTCGTCGTGGGAGATGTGCTGTCGCTCATACAGTTCCGATGAATGTTAGTCTGATCACGCGTCCTTATCTCGGGTGCAGAAGATAGGCAATGGATGCATTTGTCCAAAGTGTCCAGGGGTGGCGGCTGCGGAATCGGCCTATACTTTCTTGGAGAAGCTATCACAAAAGGAGCACATTAGATGCAACGCAGAACGTTCATTCGCCTTTCTACAGGTGCAAGTTTGGGTTTGGGTTTGGGTATTGCGCAGGCCCAACCTGAGAAGGGGTTGCCAATGCGTCCCTTGGGTAATACGGGAGAACAGGTTTCTCTCCTATGCTTAGGAGGTTATCACATCGGCCAGTCTCATCTGAGCGAAAAAGAATCACTGCGTTTAATGCATGCGGCGATAGACGGGGGAATCAACTTCTTCGATAACGCCTGGGAGTATAACAACGGGCGTAGCGAAGAGCTGATGGGCAAAGCGTTGAAGGGCGCGCATCGTCAACGCGTGCTTCTAATGACCAAGCATCTGGGTCGTGATCCGGCAACAGCGCTAAGGCAATTAGAAGACAGCCTGCGCCGTTTGCAAACGGACTGTATTGATTTGTGGCAGTTTCACTCTATCAAGACGCCGGCCGACGTAAATATGATTTACGAAAGCGGTGCACTTGAAATTGCACGGCAAGCGCGTGAACAGGGCAAAGTGCGCTTTGTCGGATTTACGGGTCACTACCGGACCGACCGCCACTTGGAAATGCTGGCCGGCGACTTTGATTGGGATACGGTGCAAATGCCATTGAACCCTTTTGATTATCACTACGAGAGTTTTGCACAGCGCGTTTTGCCCGTGTTGGTGAAGCGCTCAATAGGTTCGATTGCCATGAAGACAATGGGCGGCGGCATGGGGGGCGGAAAAGGAGTTTTCTTACGCTCAGGGGAAGTTAAAGCGGCCGAATTGCTGCGCTATGCTATGTCATTGCCGGTTTCTACTGTGTGCGTTGGAATGGATCGGATGGAAACGCTGGAGGCGAATTTGGCTTCAGCGCGTGACTTCACACCGTTTGATGAGGCCGAAATGAATGCGCTGCGTCAGCGCTGTCTGCCCTTGGCTGATGGGGGTAAGATAGAAAATTACAAGGGCTGAAAGGCCTATTCGCACAGACTCCAACAGGGAGCGTATTCTCGCTGGAATTTGAGGTTACAGATAGGCATTTAAAGGCGTTAAGACCTAGGCCTGCAGAGTCTGTTTCTGGGGGATAAAGTGGTTCAAATACAGAATCATGCCGGCATACGTTAGTATGAGCGTTGGGACGTTCGTATTAATGCCAAAACTGAACTCGGGGATGCCCAACCACTGCCTAAAAGAAGTCGTTGCAATGGTGCACATGAAAACAATGCCAAAAACGAATAGGCCAATAATCGCTGCCTTGTTCTTTGGGGTTCGAGTAATGTGCATGGCGTTTTCTTTCTTGAAGAAAATCCACAGCGTAAATGCCGCGAACACGGCTTCAATGCCAATGGCCAGAAATACGTTTGATGCGTAAAGGCCTAGGCCAAATTCATGTGATTCCAAGCCGAAAATATAGTGCGGGTGGCCGGAAAAAAAGTCTAATAGCGCATGCCCAACTACGAGCCCCGCACCCATCAGTCCAATCTGCGTGCTCCTGAATGCGATTTTACCAACGATAAAGACAAGAGCGACCCAAAACGCCTGGGGGATGAGGTCGTGACTATACATCATGTTAACGGTCATCTCGCTAAGCGTTGCATCAAAAACGTCAGCCGGTTCGGTTACTTCTATACCCAGATAGTGAAATACAAACCACAGTAGATCCTGCAGCTGTGAAACGATTAGAAAGTATAGCAGCGTTTTTCGGGGATATTTCAGATTTGCTAGAAGAGCGGTTGTATAGTGTCCTGCCATCATAAGGCTGTCTGTTCCAATCTCAAGAGATGTCTCTTTTTGAAGTATATAATAAGAAAACGAGCTTTTGTCTTCGGGCTGCTTGTAAAAAAGTTTTCCGCGTTACAGATTGGCTATCATGTGGTAGTTGGGGGCTTTGGTGGTGAACTCGGCAACCGTGCGAAAACCGAATCGCTTGTAAAAGCCGATGGCCTGTTTGTTGTGTTGTCTCACGCCTCCTAATAATACCATACGTTGATAGCCCAGAGCGCGGTAGAGCTCGACTAGGTGTTCCATCATCATACGGCCTAAACCCGTTCCCTGGTAGTCATCGGCGGCGGAAGGTGCGATCTGACAATCAGTTGCATCGTTCAGTGGAATACCCCATTCCTCGTAGCGCTTACGGTCGCCGTCATATACGTAAAAAAACGTGATAAAGTAGGCGACGACCTGCTCTATTTCCCCTTCTTTGACAGTGGCTAGCAGGCGCATTTCTCTCGTGCTATCAATCTGAGCGCAAAGTGCGTCTGCTGTTGCCCGATCAAAAGGATGCGGTGCAAATAGATTGCGCGTCTCTTGCGATAGAGAAAGGAAATAGGTGCCCAAGATGGATGCATCGTCTGGTCGCAGCGGGCGCAGCAGCACCTCTCGTTCATTGGGAAGAACGATCTTTTTGGATACTTTTTCGGGATGGGCGTCAAAATCGGCCAAAGAAATATTCATTGTTTGGTTCTTTCTTTTGCGCTGATGGTCGGATTCGGGTTTTTAGGGTGCGCGTGACTTTATGTAAGTTTATGGAGGACGAAAAATACAAAGGCTCTTTTGAAAGGAACACCCCATGAACCTCATCGTCATTATGCTCGACAGTCTGCGCACCGACTACGTTGGCGCCTATATGAAGGGCCAAGCCAAGGCGCGCACGCCGAATATGGACCGCTTCGCGCGCGAGGCAGTAGTCTTTGATAAAGCCTATGCGGGATCCTTCCCGACGCTGCCGTGCCGCCGCGATCTGTTCACGGGGCGCTGGGGACATCCCTTTAATACCTGGGACCGCATGGAGCGCGACGTGCCCACGCTGGCGGGGCGCCTGCGAGCTGAGGGGTATACGACGGGGTTGGTTTACGATACGCCCATGTTTATGACAGAGGGTAATAACCTAGATCGCGGCTTTGGCTCGATTGAGTGGATTCGCGGACAGGGCGGCGAACCGTGGATCAGCGACGGTTTTATCGACGTGCCCTGGCCCGGTGGAGAGGACAAGGTTAAACCGGGCGTACAGCGCTACCTCGCCAATATGTCGCGCCGTCTTTTTGAGACGGATTATCTCGGACCGCAGGTCATGCAGAAAGCCGTGCACTGGTTGGAGCGCAACTACACGCGGGAAAACTTTTTTCTCTGGATAGACTCGTGGGATCCGCACGAGCCGTGGGATCCTCCGCAGCACTATGTCGACCTGTATGATCCCGATTATGAAGGAGACGAACTGATTTTTCCGTGTTACGGCTTTATCGATGAGATCATGAGCGAACGAGAGGCTCAGCACGTGCGCGCTCTCTACGCGGCTGAGACGACGATGGTCGATCGCTGGTTGGGCTATCTACTCGACAGCATTGAGCTCTTTGGTTTGCGCGAAGATACCATGGTTGTGCTGATGTCGGACCACGGTCACTACTTTGGCGATCACGGACTGCAGGGGAAGCCGTGGGGCGACTTGGGGCAGCTCTACGAGCCGATGGCCCACCTGTGCTTTATGGTGCAGCATCCGCAGGCCGATCCGGGTCGCAGCGATGCGCTGGTGCAGCCGGTTGATCTGTTCCCAACCGTTTGTGAACTGAGTGGCGTCTCTGCGCCGCAGGGGCTACAGGGTCAGTCTTTTGCTGGCGCTCTGTTGGGCAAAGTCGGTGACCGGCGGTCGTATGCCATCACGGGCCGCAATCTAGACGACCACTGGGGAACGGTCCCGGCTACGGTAACGGATGGCGAGTGGACGCTGGTCTACTGGCCGAATAAAGATTTGGCTTATCGCGGCAAGCCCGTGCGCACGGAGCGCCATCGCACGATAGGATATCCAGAGCGCCGCGTCGACGAACTGTTCTACATGCCGGACGATCCGGAGCAAAAACGCTGCGTATTAGCCGCGCACCCGGCTGAGGCAAAGCGTTTGCACGAGGCGCTGCTAGGGCTGGTTGAGGAGACCGATTCCGATGCCAATATCGCCCAGACCTATCGCCGTTTGCCGGGAGAAAATTACCACCTGTAGATTGGCTTGATAGGGGGATGCCGCAGCGGTATATTGGTGCAATCGCGAGCCAGCAAGGAGAAGGCGAAATGGCGGATTTCACACCAGTTGATTTGAGTTCATACTACAATACGGGCGGAGAGAACGGGGCTTCACAAGAGCGAGAATGGCTGTGGCCAGCACCCGCCGAAAATCGAGATACTACGCCGCTTAAGGAAATGTTGAAGGGCACGCGCGCCTTCTGGGGGATTCCCTTTACCCTTGCACCAGAAGAGAGTGGAAAAGTCGCCGTCCAGGTGGCGCAGGGAGCCAGCGGCGTGCCCGAATCGGTCGTCGTAGAAGTCGGTGCGACCGCGCCGCGCCTGCTCTTTGCCCACGTATGTGCGCCCATCAAGGGGGCTGCAGTGACCGGTGAGGGAACGGGTGAAGAAATCGGTTTCTACCGGGTGCGCTATGCCGATGGCAGCAGCGTCGAGCAGACGCTGCGTCGCCGCTTTGAAGTGCACGATATCAACGTGCCTTGGGGACATCATCCCTTTCTGTGCCGAAACTGTCGCGAGTTTCGTTCGGTGCCCCTCTCCGATCGCAGTTTGTCGTACGGCTTTGCTCAGGTGGGTACTTATACTCCAGATGGACACGATCTGCAGGGATGGTGGCTCTACGATTGGAAAAATCCCCATCCGGATAAGGCAATCGTATCTGTGGAGATTGTTGCGACCGGCGCTACGCCACTGGCGCTGGGCGGCGTGACGCTCTGTGGAGAAGACGGGGATCCCTTTCTCTGGGAAGCGCGCAGAGAGATCGCTGTGGAAGTAGAAGGCGGAGAAAAGCCCGAGGTTGAGATAGAGCGAGGCGTCGTGGTGCATCAGGACGATCTCTTTGCCCCGGGCAGCGATTTTTTGAACAGTCCCGAACGGGGTTGGGGACGCGGTGGTCAGGATGTGAAAGAGGGGGGATACGTAGAAATACACGGATCGCGCGAGGGGCAGCTGACGGTGCGCGCCGGCCAAGACGTTGAAGAACAGCTGCGCTGGGGCGACGTGCTCGATCAGAAAGAAGTCGAGAAAGGTCGCGTGCGCATCGAGATGGTTTCGCCGGAAGGCAAGCAGTGGGTGCACGTGCGGGTCGAAGATGAGGATACGGGAGAGACCGTGGGTTCGCGTATTCACTTTCGCACCGAGAGTGGCGCCTACGTGGCGCCGCACGGCCATCAGACCGACGTCAATATTGCGTGGTTTGAGGATATGGGGGGAGACTGCAAGGTAAATGGGGTGCCCTATGCTTATATAGACGGAACGTGCCAGGTCGATATGCCCGTTGGATCGATGTATGTAGAAGTTGTGCGGGGTTTTGAATACGAGCCTGTGCGCAGGCTAGTCGAGATCAAGCCGGGGCAGCGCGACCTGACGCTGAAAGTCAAGCGTGCCTTTGATATGAAGAAGCGCGGCTGGTATTCGGGCGATACGCACGTGCACTTTTTGTCGTCGCAGTCGGCGCACTTAGAGGCGGCGGCCGAAGATCTCAACGTGACGCATTTACTGGCTTCGCAGTGGGGTCGGCTCTTCACCTCGTGGGAAGAGTTTACCGGCGGGCTGGCCCCCACTTCGAGTGAAGACTATAAGATCTGGGTGAGTCAGGAAAATCGCCAGCACGTGCTAGGGCATATCAGTCTATTGGGTTTAAAGGATATGATTGCACCCATCTGCACGGGCGGCGCCAACGAGGACTGGATTGGGGGCGAAGTGGGAGCGCTGATGGCCGACTGGGCGGAGGCGTGTAAGAAGCAGGGGGGACTGGTTATCATGCCGCATATGCCGCTGCCCGATTTTGAAAATGCGGCCAATATCGTCATGGGCCATGCCGATGCGGGTGAGATGTGCTGGCTGTGGGAGGGCGAAAAGATTAGCTCGGCCGAGCGCGGGTATTATCGCTGGCTCAACGTCGGTCAAAAGCTGCCGATTGTCGGTGGCACGGACAAGATGTCCAACGGACGCATCTTGGGGGGCTCGCGGACCTATGCGCGCCTGCGCGAGGGCGAGGAATTCACGTTTGACGCTTGGTGTCAGGCCGTCAAGCAGGGCTCGACCTTTGCCAGCACGGGTGCGATGATTGACCTACAGGTTGAAGGGCAGCCGATGGGCAGCGAGCTGCGCTTAAAGGGTAACGGGGGCACCGTCGAGGTCGAAGTGGTGGCCGAGAGCGTATTTCCGCTGACGGGGGTGGAGATCGTCGTCAACGGCGAACAGGTCGCTCGCGAAGAGAGCAAGCACGGCGATACGTCGATGCGTCTCAAACACAAAATAAAAACCGAAAAGTCGTGCTGGGTGGTGGCGCGCTGTTGGGGACCGCACTACACGGATGCAGGGCCGGTAATGGCTCACTCTTCGCCTGTTTACATCGACGTCGGTCGTCGCTGCGCCTTTGTTGAAGCAGAAGGTAATTACCTGATGACGCATATGGAAGGTGGAGTCGCATGGGCTGAGAATATCGGCGTATTCCGAGACGAGGGCGTGCGGCAGCGTCTGATCGGTCTTTTTAACGAGGCCAAAGGCGAACTGATTCGCCGTATGAGCTGATGGATGGACAATAACTGTGTCACATATTGATAGCATGTTTAGGAGAGATCTATGCTGACGAATGAGCAGGTACACGAGTTTGAACGCAACGGCTTTGTAAATGGCGGCAAGGTGATAAGCGATGCCGATCTGACTGAATTGACGGCGGCCCTTGATGCCGTGTTGGAGAAGGGCCCCGACGGCTTTGATGAAGGGGAACCCCAGCCCGTCTCTTTTCGCACCCTGAGCGGTGATCAGGAAAAGCCCGTTTGGCAGATTGTCAATATTTGGGAGGCGACCCCCGCGTTTGAGCGCCTTATTTACCACCCCGACGTGGTGAGTGGAATCAGTCAACTAACCGGCGACAAAGATTTAATGGTGTGGCACGATCAGATTCAGTATAAACCGGCTGAGTACGGCGGTGCAACGACCTGGCATCAGGACGCGCCGCTGTGGCCGATTATCAAGCCCATGACGCCGGTTTCTGCGTGGATTCCATTTGATGACGCGGACGAAGACAACGGCTGTATGTGGATGGTACCCGGCAGTCATAAATGGGGTAATCAAATAGATTTCTTACGCACGCAGGGCGAGTTAAAACAGCGCGAAGATTTTAAGAACTTGGCGACTTTTTCTCCGCCTAGTGATGCTGATATAGCGCAGGTTGAAGCGGTACCCTGGCCCGTTAAGCGCGGCGAGGTCTCTTTTCACCACTCGCTGACCTGGCACGGTTCGCCGTTTAATCGCTCTGGCAGGCCGCGCCGGGCCATAGCCATTCACTATATGACGGGCGAAGCGCGCTTTGATGCCGGGGGCGATCATCTTATGAAGCGGTTTGTCGATCTGCCCGACGGTGCGCCAATGGCCGAAGCGGGCGCCCATTTCCCCAGCGTATGCCGCGACGGCGTGCCCGTGGGCGTGCCTGCGCACCTATCTGCGTAGGTTGAAAAAGAGGGTATGACGCGACGGTGAGAGGCTCTGTGTAAGGCGCGCAGAGTCTCTTCTATTTATGGAGTACTGCAGGCATCGCTTCAACTACGCGCAGAATTTGGTTGGCCGGCGCCGACTCGATTATCTGGTGCTGGCCGCCGGGCCAGAGGATTTCGATACGGGCCGTGCTCGCTGAGCCCAGTCCAAAGTGCAGGCGTGGGTCGCTGCTCGAAAGATAGGATCCGCCGCTGTGGCGCTCGCGCAGCTGTCGCCGTCCGCTCGCCTCAACAAAAACGCGTGTCCCGATGGCGTCGGGATGCCTGTGCCCCACTAGCTCAATTATTAACCAGTTCATCGCTCCGTCGCCGTCGTTGCGCAGGAGGCGAGCGGGTGCTTGCTGCACGGCGATCAGTAGATCTACGTCGCCGTCATTGTCGTAGTCTCCCCGTGCACTGCCGCGTCCGATATGAGGCGCCGTAAAATCGACACCGACTCCGTCCGATACGTCGTAGAACCGCTCGCCCAGGCTGTTGCGCAGGAGTTGGCTCGGCTGTGCGTGGTGCTGGGTTGAATCAATTTCGTATATGCGATCCAGCACGTGCCCGTTGGCGGTGAAAATGTCGAGGAACCCATCGTTGTCATAGTCAAAGAAATGGGTGCCAAATCCCAGGGGAGCATAGGTGAGTTGGTCTAGGCCGACCAGCTGAGTCACATCGCTAAAGTGTCCGTCGTTATTCTGATATAGGGTGTTGGTCTCGGCGGAAAAATTCGTGACGTATAGGTCGGTATCGCCATCGTTATCGTAGTCTGCCCAATCTACGCCCATGCCTGCTTCGGCTTGCCCATATCCGTTAAAACGCGTCCCGGTCTGTAAGCTGACTTCGCTGAAGAGGGCGCCTCTATTCTCGTAAAAGAAGTTCATGGTGCCGTCGTTTGCCACGTATAGGTCGATGTCTCCATCGCCGTCGTAGTCGCTCGTGGTCACGCCCAGGCCGCGGCCGACGTGCGTGAGACCCATAGACTGGGTGACGTCGGTATAGCGTTCTCCATCATTGCGATAGAGAACGTCCGCCTGGGCGGGGTATTCGTCCGGGTCGCAGTAAGTGCGCACGTTGCCCCGCGCGCAGTATACGTTTTGTTCGGGTGAGAATGCGACGTAGTTGGCCACAAATAGATCTAGATCTCCATCGTTGTCGTAGTCTAAAAACGCAGCGCTCGTTCCCCAGCGCGGGTCGCCAACGCCGGTTAGTTGGGTCACATTGGTGAACTGTGCCCCGTCGTTTCGGTAGAGTGCGTTGGGGCCCCAATTTGTTACGTATAGGTCCGTATCCCCGTCGCCGTCGTAATCGGCTGCACTCACGCCCATGCCGTAGCCCAGATCTCCAGCACCGGCTTCGGACGAACGCGCTTCAAATAGACCGTTGCCTCCGTTGTGGTATAGCTGGTTGGTGGGCGCCGCCGCTGAAAGGGCTGAATCAATCGGTGTTCCGTTCACCAGATAAAGGTCTAAATACCCATCGCCGTCGTAGTCTAGAAAGGCCGCGCCTGAACCAAAGGTTTCTACGTAGTGATACTGGCCGCGGGCGTCGTTATAGTGCGTGAAATGCACGCCCGCTTCTGGTGCAACGTCTACCCACTGCACCGGTGGCACGGACGGCTGGTCGCGACAGGCGCTTCCCATACAGATGTAAAAAAGCGTGCAGAGAATGCGGTAGGGTATACGTTGGGTATACGATGTGTAGGGGGTGTTATGGAGCAATGTTCATAGCCTGTGAAGCGATGTGAATGGAAGCGAAATGCGTGCGCAACATAATAGGGTGCGTTGAGTCCTGAGTCGAGTTTTGGGCTGCTACCTCTCGTTTGTGTAGATGTGAATTCAAGCGGGTGATTCTTCTTGATAAGGGGAGCTAAATTACCTACAATGGCCTGTGCATTGCTTCAGATGGGGAGCGCATACAGGTCAGTTAGGCGATGAATAGGGGATACGTATATACAGGCTGGAGTCGATTTGGTAAAGAAACGGCTCCTGCTGAGGTGGTTTGTTAATGCTTCTTGTAAGGACTTTTCTTGCGTATTTGGCGATCGTGCCCTTGTTGGTTGGACCGTCTAGTGCGCAGCAAGAGGGCGTTCGAGAAGACATCGAAACCCTGGCCGGGGTGGGATCTCGCGTCGTTGGCTATTCCGGATATGATGAGGCTGCAGCGTACGTAGAAGCGCGGCTGCGCGCTAGCGGGGCGGCCGAGGTGCGTCGAGACACATTTCCCGTGGTCGTACCCGTAGATTTGGGGGGCTCAATCGGTCTACTCGGGCAACCTCCTGTGCCTATGTGGGGGCTGTGGCCCAATGGAGCTAGAACGCCGACGCTTCCTCAAGAAGGGCTGCGAGCTCCTATGATTTACGCCGGGAAGGGTAATTGGAGCGACTTTAACGGCCGAGAAATTGATGGACGCGTTGTCCTACTGGATTTTTCCAGCGGTGCGAACTGGCTCAATGCCGCGCTGCTCGGCGCCCGCGCCGTAGTATTTATTGCCCCAGACGCAACGTCCCTCCGAGAAATAGAAGACAAAGTGGCCGATGTGCCGCTCGACCTGCCGCGTTTCTGGGTTGAGCGCGATGCGGTTGCGGATCTGCGACGCAGAGCGATGGATAGCGAAGTGCCCGTCGAGATGTTTAGTCGCATGGAATGGCAGCAGAAAACGGCGTGGAATATCTGGGCGCGTTTTCCTGGAAATGATCCTGAATTGAGTAAAGAGACGCTGCTCGTCTCTTCCTACTTTGATGCGAACTCGCTGGTGCCAGCGCGTGCGCCGGGTGCCGAGTCGGCCGTGGGCATGGGCGCACTGCTTGCGCTGGCAGATCGTCTGGGGCGCGAACCCACTCCGCGCTCTCTTATCCTGCTGGCCAGCGGGGCTCATTTTCAGGATCGCCAAGGCATCGGCGCATTTCTTCAGCGCTATATGCGCCGCCATCCATACTACCGAGCTCAGCAGCTCGATTCTCTTAACGTCGATTTGTTTATCGGCCTCGATCTCTCTTCGCACAGCAGTGAACTCGCCGTTTGGGACAACGCTAGTGACTTCACCCTGAAGCGTTTTTTTGCCCCTTTTGGACGCCGTTTTGTGCGCTATGCCGAAGCGGTGAACCCCTCGGTTGAGTCCGGTAGAGAAGTGTTGGCCAATGGGATTAGTCCGATTCGCGGCATGGACTGGTCTACCTATATGCCGGGCGGTTTGCGCACCGCCGGTCAGCGCGTATTCGATGCGGGCCATATCGCGTTGACGTTAGCGACGATCTTTGATGGGCGTCAGGGCATAAATTCTCCCCTTGATCAGTCCGGCCGCGTCCAGTATGCCAACGCACAGCGCCAGAGCGATTTAATCAGTGGAATGGTCGTACGCGCTGCGCGAGACGACAGTCTTTTGCTGGCTGCAAGCGCTCTGCGCAGTCGACTCAAAGACAATCTGCGCGACGTGCGCTTTAAGCTGCGCACGTTTCCACGTCGCTCGCAGGTGCCAGATCGTCCCGTGAGTGGATTGGTGACGATGGCCAGGCCGCGCGAAGCCGATGTGAAAGGCGTGCGTTCGATTCGATATGCGTTGGCCGACAGCGACGGGGTCGCACAGATGAATGCCCTGCCGATGAACCGGTACGCAGCAGCGGCCTACGCTTTTGATGGGGACGGCGCAATTTCTTACGCCCCTGACCTCAGCAAACGGGCTCAGGGGCATACGGGAAAGCCGACGGGACAAGGTCTTACTCACGTCTCGGTGCGCTGGGACAAACCTACAGAGCAAACGTTTGTGCTCTTTCCGACGCGGGCTCGGCCGCTCTATGGCTTGATCGAACCGCGTTCTCTGCGCGCGGTCGATTTGGTCAAAGTGCTTGACGGCCGAGGCGTTGAACCACGGCAGTATGGCTACGTTATTGGTCAGCGCGCACAGCAGGTTTTTGGCGTCTTGTTTGGTTCGCCGGGCTTAGAGGAAGAGAATCGTCTGAAACTGCTGATTGGCGATGTAGATCAGCGTCAGTTGCTGCTCAATAGTAGCGGCTATCGAGACGAAGAAGAGGCTCGAGGGCGCGGATTTCTATTGGCGCATGACGAGCTTGGTTTTACGGCATTACAGGCTGCGCGCGATATGTGGAATCTCGACGAAGCGCGGATTCGTTCGATGCGCCGCCACGCGATAGAGAATGCCCGAATCGATCGACTCCACGCGCGCGTCGCCGATCTAATAGAAGGTGCCGAACGCGCCCGCGATAGGCTAGACTGGGAGCGCTACGTAGCTCTGTCTCGAGAGGCGTTAGGCATTGAAGCCCGGGCGTATCCAGAAGTCTTGGGTGTTTTAAACGACGTCATTAAGGGTATGGTGTTTTTCTTAGCGCTCGTCGTGCCAGCTGCCTTTTTTGGCGAACGACTGCTCTTTGCTGCCTCGGATATACGACGGCAGTTACTCGGATTCTCTGGCCTGTTATTAATCGTATGGATGGCTATTTCGAGCGTGCATCCCGCTTTTGAAATTGCCCATCCGCTCGTCGTTTTGCTCGCTTTTGCTATTATGGCGTTAGCCGCATTTGTGCTCTTTATGATCATCGGGCGTTTTAGGCGTTACGTGGACGAAAACCGACGTCGCTTGGCCCAGGTACACGATCGCGATATTAGCAGGTTAAGCGCGGCCTACAGCGCGTTTATGCTTGGCATATCCAATATGCGCCGTCGGCGTCTGCGCACAGGACTCACGTTGGCCACGCTCGTACTGCTGACCTTTACGCTGCTATCATTTGCTACGTTTGATAACGGAATCCGCTTTGTCGCTCTCAATTTGGATCGTTCTGCACCCTACGAAGGCGTGCTGTTGCGCACGCGGGGATGGGACGAACTGGGCGAACCACTGGCTGAGTACGCGCGCTCTCACTTTGCGCGCGGGAGCACGCTGACTTCACGACTATGGTATACGCCAGAAAATGCCCAGGACAAAAGTTATATCGTCGTGGATTCCGGCACGCGACGTGCGCGGGCGCTCGGTCTGCTGGGGCTCGGTCCTGCTGAGGTGCAAATCACAGGTATCGACGAAGTCTTATTGGCTGGGCGATTTTTTACCAGTCCAGAAGAGAAGGCCTGTCTGCTATCGGAGAAAATGGCCGATGAGTTGGGGATTACACGATCCGACGTTGGTTCGGCTCAGGTGGAGGTGTTTGGTCGTTCGCTGCGCGTAATCGGCCTAGTTGATGCGGAAAAGCTCAACGCACTGCGCGACCTCGACGATGAGTCTCTTACGCCAGCCGATTTTCAGATGTCCGCTTTCCAACGCTATAATGCAGCGCAGCAACCGCCGGCCGATGAGCGCGATAACCTAGAGGATATCAAGCCCTTTTTTCACCTCGATGCAGCGAGGGTGCTGATCGCATCGAGCGGCGTGCTGCGCGATGCGGGCGGTTCGCTGCGTTCTCTGGCGCTCGTCTTTGACGAGTCCTCGAGTCCAAAAAAGTTGGTAGAAGACTTTTTACTGCGGATTGAAACGACGCTGTTTGTGGGAAGAGACGGCGGCGACGGTCGTTTGGAAACCGTGGCCTATTCCTCCTTTGGCATGACGTCGATTCAGGGAATGGGCGCGCTAATTATCCCCGCCCTTATCGCTGCGCTCATCGTGTTGAATGCCATGATGGGTGCCGTATATGAGCGCTTTCGCGAAATCGGTATCTATTCGTCTGTCGGTCTCGCCCCCGTGCATATATCGCTGTTATTTATCGCAGAAGCATGCGTCTACGCCGTGCTTGGAGCGGCCCTGGGGTATCTCATGGGGCAGGGCGTTGGGCGCATTCTGCTCGGTGCTGATATGCTGTCGGGGTTGACGCTAAATTACTCCTCTACGGCGGCCATTACCTCGGCTGTGGTCGTGATGTTAGTCGTCCTGCTTTCGACTATCTATCCCGCTCGACTGGCGGCTCGAGCTGCCGTTCCCGATGTAATAAGACGGTGGGAGCCCGAGCCGCCAACAAGCGATCTGTGGTGCTTTCGCTTCCCCTTCATGGTAGGTGCATCGGAAGTCGTGGGAATATGCGGTTTCCTACACAGCTACTTTCGATCCTTTAGTGCAGGGGCAGTGGGTCATATGCACGCTGATAGGGTGCAGATAAGAGAAGAAGATGGGCGCCTCTATATCACATTCGATCTATGGCTTGCTCCGTTTGATCTGGGCGTGAGCCAGCGCGTTGAGCTGACGTTTGTTGAGACCGATGCCGCGCGTATGTATGCGATGGATATTTCGCTGCAGCGCCTCAGCGGAGAGCGGTTTTACTGGCAGCGCCTCAACGGTCGTTTTCTCAATGCGCTGCGAAAACAGCTACTCATTTGGCACGCGCTGGAAGAAGAGGTCCGCCTTGAGCACCGTCGGCAGGCTGAGGCCTTGTTAGAGGAGCCAGAGGACGTAGTTGATGTCGAGGAAGAAGTGACCGTTGTGGAAGAGGCACCACCTGACGGGCGCTCACCTTTTACGTGGAAAGGGCTTGCGGTGGGGGCCGCAGGCGCGCTGGCCGTCGGAATGGGAGCGCCCTATGGCGTCTTATTGCTAAAAGGGTCGTATATGGCCCGCAATAGCTCCTCACCCGCGGCGATCTTCCTGTTTTTTCTCCTCGTCTTTTTTGGCAATGCACTTTTAGGTGGGTTGCGGCGAACATTTGCCCTCACCCGTGCGGATCTCGTGCTGGTCTACTCGATGCTGCTGATGGCCGTGGCCGTACCGACGCAGGCGTTTGTCGGCTATCTCATTCCCGTTATTAGCGGTCTCTACTACTATGCGACGCCAGAAAATAGATGGGGAGAGATCTTTTTCCCATACGTCGAGCGCTGGCTGGCACCAAGCGATATGGAGGCCATTCGCCAACTGCACGAAGGCGCTCCGGGCGGCCAAATTCCTTGGCAGGCGTGGTTTGAACCGCTTGGAGCTTGGTATGCCTTTTTTATCGCGCTCAGCTTTCTGATGATCTGTATGTCGTCCATCCTGCACCGGCAGTGGGCGCATAACGAACGGCTTGCCTACCCAATGGTTGAGCTACCGCTGCGGATGATCGAGGGAAGTGAGGGGCCGTTTCAATGGGTTTTGCCCCTATTTCGCAGGCCGGCTCTGTGGGTAGGGTTTGCCGTCGCGTTTATGCTGCCGAGCCTTGCGGGGTTGCATCACTACTTGCCGGCGTGGCCCGATTGGAAGATGTCCCTGTCCGGAATACAGCTCTTCGGTACGAATGTTTATTTGCCCCTCAACTACAGCTTTGCTTGGATCGGGTTCTTTTATCTGGTGAACCTAGATATATCACTCAGCATCTGGGTGTTTTACATACTTGGTAAAGTGCAAGAGAATGTGTTCAAGAGCCTCGGCATTGCTTCAACCGAACAGCTGAGCCTCTATTCCTTCTCACAAACGGCGGATTTGACGCACCAGTCGATGGGGGCCTGTCTCGTATTTGTCCTGTATTCCCTATGGGTCGGTCGCCACCATTTGGTTGCCGTTTGGCGCAAGGCGTGGACCGGCGAGGGAGACTTAGACGAGAGCGGAGAACTGCTTTCGTACCGAACGGCAGTATTTGGTTTTTTGGGGAGCTTAGCCTTTGTCGCCTATTGGCTTTGGGCTTCGGGAATTCCCCTTATTGTCTTGCCTACTTTCTTAGCTACGAGCCTGCTTTTTTACGTGTTCGTCACGCGCGTGGTGGCTGCGGCCGGTGTTCCTACAGCGCGCTCGCCCATGATTGCCGCTTTTGTCGTTTTCTCTGGTATTGGATCGTCTATCGTTGGTGCCAAGGGGCTAGTAGCGATGACGTTCACTTATATATGGCAGTCTGAGATGCGACTTTTTCCAATGATTGCCTGTGCCAACAGTCTCAAACTGGCCGATTCGGTTAAGGGGCCTAAGGGCCGTCTATTTTGGGGTATGATGCTGTCGATTGTGGTTGCGCTAGGCGGGGCAACTTGGATTATCCTCGACATGTGCTATACGCACGGCGGTATCAACCTGCACGATTTCTTTATGCGACAGCAGGCTCAGCGCACGTTTGCCGACATGGCGCGCGTGATTGTTGAACCACAGGGGCCGGTGTGGCGCGGTTGGCTGTTTACCGGTATTGGGGGTGCGATAGAAGGGCTGCTGATGTGGGGTCACCACCGTTTCTACTGGTGGCCGCTCCACCCGCTGGGGTTTGTCATCAGCATAGGATGGCTGACTGGAACAGTGTGGTTCTCCGTCTTTATTGCCTGGCTCTCTAAATCGACCATTACCCGCATTGGCGGCGCGCTGCTTTACGAACGACTCAAGCCTTTTTTTCTGGGGCTAATTCTCGGGGAGGCCGTAGCGGGTGGTTTCTGGCTGATTGTGGATTACATGGCTGATGGTTCCCTTAACGAAATCACGATAATGTAGCCAACGGTGCTCGTCGCGGATGGGAGATACTGATCGGTGTCACTGATCGCGTCGCTTGCCCTCGAGAGGTAGTCCTCTATTTTTTACAGCTAGCCGCGTGGGCGTCGTCGATGCCGTCCGTTTGTTTTCGATCCTGTCTGGAGAGCCTGCTATCTATCGTCTCATATTCTTTCCTTGCATTCTCTATGGGTTGGTTTCCTGTAGTGAACCGGGACAACAGAGGCCATACTTTGTTGATGGTACGCAAAGTGCCGGCATTGATTTTCGGCAAACAAGCGGGGCGCGCGGAGACTACTTCTTATTTGAAACAATGGGTTCGGGGGCCGCTTTTGTCGACGTTGATGGCGATGGCTGGCTAGACATATACCTAGTCGATGGGTTTGATCTGGCTCCTTGGAGAGGTCGTTTTCGTCCGTCGAATGAAGTGAGCAATGACGAAAATGGACACTGGGTTATCGAAGGGTTTCAGGCGCCGCTGCGTTCTGATGGACGCGTCGATAGCACGGTGTTTGATATACGGCAAGATCCCGACGATGAGATGGTGCGCAACCGGCTGTTAAAGAGTCGGCATGGCGTATTCTCTGACGTGAGTGCAGAGAGCGGTGCGGACGATCCCGGGTATGGTATGGGGGTAGCCGTAGGAGATTACAACAACGACGGTAGTCCGGATTTGTACGTCACGAATTACGGAGTTAATGCGCTCTATGAGAATGGGGGCGCGGGCCTTTTCTCCAACAAAGCGAAAGCCGCCGGTGTGGATGACCCCCACTGGGGAAGCAGTGCTGCGTTTTTCGACGCCGATAACGACGGCGACCTAGATCTATACGTGGCCAATTATTTGGACGCTAGCCCAAGCAACAATCGTCTGTGCGGTGGAGCTGTGTCGAGAGCGAATAGCCCTGCTGGACGCGCTTTACTGGTGCCCCGTGACTATCGAACCTACTGCAGTCCAAGGCGCTATAACGGAGCTCCTGACGTGCTCTACCGCAATGAAGGAGACGGCACTTTTTCCGACATATCGCGCGCCAGCGGAATCTTTACCGTCTACGGTAAGGGGTTGGGCGTGGCGGCTGCAGATCTCGATCTAGATGGCGATGTCGATCTCTTTGTAGCCAATGACGGTATGCGCAACTTCCTCTATAGAAACGACGGCGAGCACTTTGTAGAAAATGCGTTAGAGGCGGGACTGGCCTATAACGGCCAGGGTCAGCCCGAGGCGGGTATGGGCATTGCCGTTGCCGACTACGATCACGATGAAGACGTCGATTTGCTGGTGACAAATTTCTCGCGCGAGAGCAACACGCTGTATCGCAACGAGGGGCGGGGAAAGTTCAGCGATCAGAGTGAGGTTATGGGGGTGCACGAAAGCACGTTTTTACCGCTGGGGTTTGGCACACTCTTTTTTGACGCGGACAACGATGCGGATCAAGATGTATTTGTTGCCAATGGACACGTCCTAGATCGAGTGGCCCAGCAAGATGCGGATCTGCGTTACGAGCAGTCCAATCAGCTTTTACTCTATGCGGATAGCACATTTGTCGATGCTTCTACGGAGAGCGGTCCCGCCTTTGCGTTAGAAGGCGTTTCGCGCGGTGCATCTTCGGGTGATTACGACAACGATGGCGATTTAGACGTATTGGTAACCAACGTAAACGGTCCAGCCGTTCTGTATCGCAACGACAGCACTGCAGGGCGCTGGCTTTCGTTAGAGCTGGTCGCTGTGCGGGGCAACCGCGATGCTATCGGAGCGCGGCTACAGCTGCGCTGCGGACAGCAGATGCAGACGCGTCAGCGCATTGGCGGCGGATCCTATTTATCTGCAAGCGATGCGCGCCTACACTTCGGCTTGGGAACCTGCTCGGTTGTCGATGAGTTAGTCATTATCTGGCCTGACGGACAGCGCCAAGTGCTTGTTGATCTATCGGCCAATCAATTTTTGCGCGTTATACAGGAGTAAGGGGATGAAAGTTGCCGCTGCGATAGGTGCGTTGGTCACTGCTCTGAGCGGACAGGTCTCAGGTGAAGGCCTGTATTTTGTCGATGCTACGGAAGCTGCGGGTATCGCATTAGTTAATACGTCCGGTTCTAGTCAGCGCTATATCGTTGAGGGTATGATGGGAGGCTCGGCCTTCTTTGATTATGACAACGATGGTGACGTAGATCTATATATTGCCAACGGCTCGTCCTTTGATGGTTTTGAAGAAGGCGCACATCCGCGAAACGCGCTCTATCGCAACGATGGCACTGGGCTATTCCAAGACGTAACGCATGCCGCGGCCGTAGGAGACACGAGTTGGTCGATGGGCTGCGCGGTGAGTGACTATGACAACGATGGCGACGCAGACCTCTACGTGAGCAATTATGGTCGAAATACGCTCTACAGGAATGAGGGTGCCGGGCGCTTTGTGGACGTAACGGATGCGGCTGGAGTCGGAGATGATCGGTGGGGAACAGGTGCGGTATTTGGCGATTACGATCGCGATGGCGACGTAGACCTCTTCGTGGCCAACTATGTCGACTTTTCGCTTGACTATGAATCACCGATTCCATGCGTGTGGAAAAACGTCAGCGTCTACTGCGGTCCTGTAGGATTGCTGCCGGCCGCTGATGTGCTCTATCGCAATAACGGTAATGGGAGCTTTTCAGATGTGACGTCTGAGGCTGGGCTTGCTGAAGAAAAATTCTACGGCATGAGTGCGCTTTGGGGTGACTATGACGGAGATGGTTGGATAGATCTTTTTGTTGCCGACGACTCGACTCCAAATAAACTGTATCACAACGAGAGAGATGGTACCTTTGTCGAGTCGGCTCTAATTGCGGGCGTTGCCTATAGCGGCGAAGGCGTTGAGCAAGGATGTATGGGCGCGGCGTTGGGAGACTATAACGGTAATGGACGCCCTGATATTTTTGTTACGAACTTTGCCGATGAGGCAAATGCGCTGTATGACAACGAAGGGGGAGGATTTTTTACCGACGTTGCGTTTTCCTCCGGGATTGGCCGAGCGGATCGGCGGCTCGTTGCATGGGGAACGGGTTTCTTTGACGGAGATAACGACGGCGACTTAGACCTGTTCGTGGCGAATGGACATACCTATCCAGAGGCCGACATGCCCTTGCTTGATTCGAGCTATGAGCAGATCAATTCGCTTTTCGAAAATAGCGGTGGCCAGTTTGTCGAAGTGACGGATAGCGCTGGTCCAGGTTTGGCCGTGCGCGGTGTGAGTCGCGGTGCGAGTTTTGCCGATTACGATGCGGACGGAGACGTAGATATCTTTGTTTTGAATTTGAATGCGTTGCCTACGCTGTTGCGCAACGATAGCAACCAGAAGCATCACTACCTTCAGGTGAAGCTGGTCGGAAGGGAGAGCAATCGCGATGGCATTGGTGCACGGGTTCAAGTAGAGGCCGATGGACGCATGCAATACGCCGAGGTGCAAAGCGGCGGTAGCTACCTCTCGCACAGCGATATGTCACTTCACTTTGGTCTATCCGATCGCGATCGCGTAAATCGACTGATTGTAGACTGGCCCAGCGGTCGACGGCAGGAGATAGTAAATATTGAAGCGGATCAGCTGCTCACCGTTTATGAGTCCCTTGATTAGAGATCGCCGAACTATAAATCGGACTGTAGGGTGTACAGGTCGATGGGCACGGGCATTTGCGTGTTTATTGATCGTATTTAGCCATTCGGTTGCCGGTGCCAAAGACCGAGAAGTGGTCGATATTCTACGCAAGCTGTCCGAGACGACCCGTGTTGAATTGAACGGAGAGCTCAATCGAAAGCGCGTTGACTCACTGCGCACCGCAATTGGAAATGCACCTAGTTGGTCGCGCGAAGTGCGGCTGCGGTTGCAAGTGGGCGATATGCTGTTACGCGCTGGAAGAACGCATGAGTCGATTGAGGAATTTCGCTACATAGAAAGCGAATTATCGCGGCGAAAGAGCACTGCACCGCTGCGTGCGACATGGCCCCTTCACGCCTTTCTAGGCTTGGCCCATATGCGTCTAGCGGAGCAGGAAAACTGTCTCCATCTTCACAATCCTGAATCGTGTCTATTTCCCATATCTTCAGCTGGAGTTCATGTGCTTCAAGAGAGCGCACGGCGGGCGCTGCTTGAGTACGGCCAAGTGTTGGAACAGCGACCGGAAGATGGTGCCGCACGGTGGCTTTTCAATATTAACCACATGACGGTGGGATCATATCCACACGGCGTGCCTGAAAAATGGCGTATTGATCCAACGGTCTTTGCATCAGAAGGTGATATAGGTCGGTTTATAGACGTGGCTTCGGCGCTAGACGTCGATGCACTGGGTCTGTCTGGAGGAAGCATCGTCGAGGACTTTGACAGAGACGGCGATCTAGATTTTATGGCCTCGTCTTGGGGATTGGATCACCCGCTGCGGCTCTTTACAAACGGAGGTGATGGGACGTTTGTCCAATCCGGTACGTCGGCGGGCTTGAGCGATCAGTTGGGCGGTTTGAATTTGGTACATGCGGACTACGACAACAACGGATATGCCGACGTCTTTGTCCTCAGAGGAGCTTGGTGGAATGAAGAAGGACATCACCCAAATTCGCTGCTGCGGAATGAAAAGGGCAATTTTGTCGATGTCACTGCAGAGGTGGGTTTGCTCTCTTTTCATCCTACGCAGACGGCAGCTTGGGGCGATTATGATAACGACGGCTTTGTCGATTTGTATGTTGGCAATGAATCAAACGACTGGGAACGGCACCCCTGTGAGTTATTCAACAACAAAGGGGGCGTTCGATTTGTTGATCGGGCCCAAGAGGCGGGCGTCGATAACGTAGGATACGTCAAGGGAGTTGCTTGGGGCGACTATGACAATGATGGTGATATAGACCTATTTCTATCGCGCATGGGGCAGGTAAATGCGCTTTATCGCAACGACGGAGAGGCGGGTTTTCGCGAACTGAGCGCCACCGCCGGCGTAGAAAAACCAGTATGGAGTTTTCCCACTTGGTTTTTTGACTACGATAACGATGGTTGGCTCGATCTATTTGTCGGCGGGTACGACAATGATGCGATCGACATCACTGCTGTCTATTTGGGGCAGACCTCGTCGGCGTCTCGTTCCATGCTATTTCGCAACGGGAGCGACGGTCGTTTCACAGCGGTTGACTCTGGATTAGAAGAGGCCGTGTTGGTCATGGGAGCTAATTATGGCGACCTAGATAACGACGGTTTTGTCGATGTCTATCTGGGTACTGGTAACCCGGATCTACGTTCGCTCTTGCCCAACCGAATGTATCGCAATGAAGGAGGAATGCGGTTCTTAGACGTGACTAGCACGGCGGGTACGGGGCATCTGCAGAAGGGGCATGGGATTAGTTTTGGCGACGTGGACAACGATGGAGATCAGGATATATATCAGGTGATGGGGGGGGCTTATTCGGGTGACACGTACTACAATGTGCTTTATGCCAATCCGGGACATGGCAATCATTGGGTGACGCTTGAGCTAGAAGGCGTGGCGTCTAGCCGAGATGCAATTGGGGCGCGTATTCAAGTGCGAGTGCGCCAGGGAGACGGGATGCGCGACATATGGGCGCTGGCCGGAAGTGGGGGCAGTTTTGGTGGGTCTAGTCTGCAGCAAGAAATTGGCATAGGGCAGGTTGAGAAAATTGATTTCGTTGCCGTGCGTTGGCCGGCGACTGGAGAAGTGGAGCGCTTTTACGACATTTCTCTGAATGGGGCTTGGCTTTTGCGGGAGGGAACTGGTAAGGCTGTGAGCATAGATAGACGATCGTTTGATTTGATGCAATCGGCTGATCATAGCACCAGTCACCACTAGAGAGGGGCTGCTTTTATTGTTCCAAGGCTACAATCGCGCTGTCTACGCGCGCTACGCCCGCACTGCGGACGCCAAGGCGCTCGTATAGAGTGCTGGCTCGGTGTAAATATTCTCGGGCTTGTTGACGGTTGCCCTGATCACGATAGACGAGACCAATATTGCCCAGGCAATCCGCCTGACCGCGCGGGTGGTCAATTAGGCCGAATATATAGAGCGCATCTTGAAAAGAAGTGAGGGCTTTGTCGAGCTGGTTCAGGTTGAAGTGAATATTGCCAATATTGCTCAACTCGGCTGCCTGGCCCTGGCGATGACCGATGCGAGTAAAAATGTGCAGCGCTTCGTCGTACGCAGCTAAGGCCTGATCAAACGATCGCTGCTGCACGTGAACGGATCCAATATTATCCAGCTGGGTTGCCCCTTCCACATGGCGGTCGAAGCGACGATAAATCTGCAGCGCTTCGCCGTAGTCTGCCAATGCATCATCTAACCTACCAAGCCCCTGATTGAGCGCGCCAAGCTTGCTCAATTGTTCCGCCTGCCCGCTGGGGTGATCAATCTGGCGAAAGAGTGCGAGCGAGCGCTGATACAATTCGTGCGCTTTCTGTCTATCTCCTTGGAGAATGTGAATGGTGCCGATGTGATCGAGCTGGGTTGCCTGTTCGCGGAACTGGTTGGTTTCGATAAATAACTCGAGTGCAAAGCTATGTGAGCGCAGCGCCTTGTCTAACTGACCCTGAAGAAAATAGACTTTGCCGATCTCAGCGTGCAGGGCGCCTGTCTCGCTAGGAGGGGCAATTTGTTCGCTTAGTGCGAGCGATTGCAGAAGTGCGCTAAGTGTTTTTTCTAGGTTGCCCTGGCGGCGGTGGACCAAGCCGATTCCGTTGAGTTGAGTGAGTTGTCCACGCTGATAGCCAATATCGCTGTAGACCGCCAGCGCATCCTCGTAGGCCTTGAGCGCGTGGTCATATTCGCCTCGTTCAAAGCGGACATTGCCAACGTTGCCCAGAGCGCGTCCTCGTCCGCGCTGATAGCTTATATCGCTGTTGATTGCCAGCGCCTCTTGGTAGTGAGTGAGCGCGCTGTCGAGCTGACCGCGCAAAATGTAAATAGTTCCGAGGCGATCCAAGTCATGGGCTTCACCGCGGCGGTTGGCTATGTGGCGATTTGCTGCCAGTGCCGTAGTTAATGCGGTCTGTGCGCTGTCTAGGTCGCTTCGCAAAAAATAGACCATGCCTATATTGCCCAAGCTTGCAGCCAATTCGGCCTGTTGGTCGATTCCTCGATATATTTCAAGTGCTTCTTCAAAGCTGTATAGCGCTTTCCTGAGGCTGTTCTGATTGGCATAAGCGTTGCCGAGATTGCTGAGAAAGGCGGCGGTGAAACGGCGATCCTTGCGTTGCCGACTCTGCGAGAGTCCCTCGGTTAGCGTTTGAGTCGCAGCCGCAATATCGGACATACTGAGCAGAGCAATGCCCAAATTGAGCTGCGCTGCTAAGGTCTGAGTGTGTTCGACAGATTGTCGGTAGATGGGCGTAGCTTCTTTAAAGCGGTTCGCAACAAAGTGCGTTTCCGCCTGCTTGAAAAGCCGTCCTGCTTTGCCGTTGATGTCGGCTTCGATGGAAAAGCCAGCCGCCGTTGCCTTGGGGGCAATGGCTCCTCCGGGACCTTCGTAGGGTTCGAGCTGGAGCGGAGCTTCGGCGCAGGATCCCAAAAGGATAAATAGGGCGAATAAGAGCCTAACGTATTTCATGCCAATCACAGCTTATGGTTCAGCTTCAGGCTGTACGACGCGGAGTATCTGGTCTGAAGCTACGTCTTTGAGATACTGTATTTGCCCATCGGGCCAGCGTATTTCGAGTTCAATTTGTGTAGCGTCGCCGAGGCCAAAGTGTAGTCGTGGATCGTGCGCAGATAGATAGGAGCCACCCGATTGACGTTCGCGGGTTTGCCGCGTGCCTCCTGCGGCAGTCGCCGTTACTATTGTTCCGAGTGCATCGAGATGGCCGGCTCCGACCAGCTCGACGATGAGCCAATGCTGCTGGTTGCCACCATCGTTGCGCAGCAGGCGGGGGGGATCGGCAACGCCGTTCACTAAAAGGTCGATGTCGCCGTCGTTGTCGTAGTCGGCGACGGCCGTACCGCGACCGACGTTCTTGACGGAGAAGCTAGTACCTGACTGGGACGATACGTCGATAAACCTTCTGCTTCCTTCCCGTCTATCATTCGCTCCATCATTGCGCAGCAGCTGGTTGGTCTGGTAGTATGAGAGATTTCCCGTCGTATCTATATCGTCCATTAGATCGAGAACATGGCCGTTGGCGACAAATAAATCGAGATCTGCATCATTGTCGTAATCTAAGAACTTAGTGCCGAAACCCAGTGGGTCATAGGTGGGTTCGGCTAGGGCTACTTCAGCTGATACGTCAGCGAAGTAGGTCCCTTCGCTGTTGCGGTATAAGGTGTTCGTCTCAAAACCAAAGTTTGTGACGAAAATATCTTGATAGCCGTCGTTGTCATAATCGCCAAAATCTACGCCCATACCCGCTTCGGCGCGTCCGTCCTCGTTGTAACGCGTGCCCGTTTGGAGTCCAATCTCTGCAAAATGACCGCGGCGGTTTTCGTAGAGAAAGTTCATGGTACCGTCATTGGCAACATAAATATCTGTATCTCCATCGCGGTCAAAGTCAGACAAGGCAACGCCGAGGCCGCGTCCGGCCAGTTCTATACCGGCTTCGTCCGTTACGTCGGTAAAGCGTCCACCATCGTTGCGGTAGAGCAGATCGCCAACTGGTTCGTAGGCCTGTGGCCGGCAATAGGTTCGAATGCGTCCCTCTTTGCAGAGAACGTTTCGATTAAGATCAAAGTCGACGTAGTTGGTGGCGAAGAGGTCGAGATCCCCGTCGAGATCGTAGTCGAGAAAGGCTGAACTCGTGCTCCAACGGCGGTCGCCAACGCCCGTCTCTTGGGTTGCGTCTACAAAATATCCACCCTCATTTCTATAGAGTGCGTTGGGACCAAAGTTGGTAATGTAAAGGTCGGTATCGCCATCGTTGTCGTAGTCCGCTGCGGCTACGCCCATGCCGTATCCTATATCAGCAGCACCTACATCCGCTCGCGCGAATGTGCCGTCCCCTCTATTTCTGTAGAGTTGGTTGGTTGGTAGAGGGTCCGGGGCTAGCCCCTTCAGATAGGTTCCGTTGACCAAGTAGATATCTAGCCAGCCATCGCCGTCGTAATCTATGAAGGCCGATCCGGGGCCAAAAGTTTCAACGTAGTAGTACTCTCCAGAGAACCCGTTATAATGGTCGAAGTCTATGCCCGCGCTGACTTCCGTGTAACGAATTGAGAGAGCTGTTGATGTGGGCTCGGGTTCGCTCGTGCAGCCTACTAGTAGTGCGGCTAAAACACATAGTATGCGTGGCATAGCCCGTTTACCGCAGTCCTGAGATCGTAGCTATAAACAGCCCAAGACAGATCCAGCCAATAAGAGTCTGAGCTAGTGAGAGCCAGCCTGCGAGGCTCTGTGTTTCGGAGCGAAGGCCAAGGTGGAAAAAGCTTAGTGCGCTGTGATACAAGCATTCTGCTATGCCGATAGGATGGCCTGGAATCAGCCGGTAGAGCAAACCGAAGAAAATCAGGCAGGCGAAGATGAAGACCACTAGGCGAACTAAATCGGTTCCGTAATACGTGGTGAGTCGCCATAGCTGTAGGCCATACCAAGTGATCTGAGTTGGGTCGAGATAACGAAGTCTGTGTTCCATTGCAGCGGCAAAACAGCTGCGCGCATCAGATGCCAATCCCTCGGCAATCAGGCGATGGTGCAGTTTGGCGTAGACGGGCTGTAGGTCAGCGCCCGTGCTATCTGCGGAGGCCAAGCGCCCGGCAATCTGCGGCCAGCGAAATGCTATGCGAGAGAAATTGGCTTGCTGCAGGTAAAGCCGAGCTGTATCGGTAAGGGTCGAGTCTGGGTTAGTCCCATAGCCTTTGTTGTTTGCTGGCAATAAATCTAGGCTGGGCCCTCTGCTGTGGCGTAGGTCAAGTGCGCTTTTAAAGTCTGCATTGAGATCGAGGTCTTCGTGAAAGCGGACGCCGCTGAAGTCGGCTGCCTTCTTGAAATGGCTGCCGGAGAATGTAACCGGCTGGTGAAAGACTGCGCCGGCGAAGCTGACTGGATGTACGAACGTGATATGACGAAAGCGAGCCTTTTGGACAAAAACGGTTTGGCCAAAAGAGATTTCGCCCCGGCTACGAGCATTGTCAAAGGTCGAGGGACCGGAGAAAATACTTTGCCAGAAACGGGTGCGCTGTATGAATCGCGCTCCGCCAAAGTGAATATCGCTCTTAAAGTGAACGTTTTTGAAATGAGCGTTTCCTTCAAAGAAGGCGTCTTTGAAATCAGACTCTGCAGCAAAGACGGAACGCTCAAAATAGACCTCGCTGGCAAAGCGCGCGTGTGAAAATATTGCTTGAGAAAAGTGCGTTTCTATGAAAGAGGTCGTCTGCTGAAACGTGCTGTTGGAAAAGTCACTCTCCGCTGCGAACAAAGCTTGCTTAAAGCTGGTGTGTCGCCGTGAAATGCTCTGCCTCAAGGCAAAGTCGGCATTAAATCGCGCCTTTAACGCTGAAAGTCCTCTGCGAAATTCGACTTTTTCGCCGCGCAAATCAGCGTTGAATACGACGTTGTTTAGCACGACTTCTCCAAGAAAAATCACGTCGATTAGAGAGAGAGAAGCGCGCACGGTGTCGAGTCTGGCTGTGGGGGCAAAAACCGGGCCATCTATCGCTACAGTACGATATTCGAGATTTGTTCCCGCCTTTGCTGAACGCAGAGCGGTAATGAAATCAGTGGCATTGATCTTTGCGTAGGTTTGCCCCTTGATCGTCGTGTCGGTTTTTGCGACAACCTGGGCATGTGCAGTGGTGGCTAAGAGCAGAATAGCTAAGGCTGTATGAAAGCGCATGCGAACTAATCTACCTCTTTCAATTCAAGTGCCCGATTGCGGTGTGTATTGCTGCTTAGGTCGTCTCCGAGCTGGGCATACGCATCGCTTAGATACATGTGTACGCGGACGTTATCGGGGTCGAGTTCGGCAACGCGCAAATAAGACCCGACGGCAGCTTTAGGTTGGTTGAGGCGCATTTGAGTGACGCCCAGGTTCATAAGCGCTTCTGCATAATCTGGTCGCAGTTGACTGGCGCGCATGAAGTGTGCGGCGGCCGCGTCCATCTGCCCCTGGCGCGCTTCTATTAACCCCAAGCCATAGGTTGCTTCGGCCAGTGACGGGTCTAGGACCAACGCCATTTCTAACTCTGCTCGCGCTGGATAGAGTCGTGCTTGTTTGTAATAGACCATTCCCAATCGAGTCCGGTTCGTCGGGTCCTGTGGGTCGAGGTCTACTGCGCTTCGCAAGGCCTGTGCTGCGGCATCAAGATCACCTTTCCAAGTGAGTAGTATGCCCAATCCGCTGTGCGCGTCTTTGAGGTCGGGATTTAGTTCGAGGGCGTTCTGATAGGCGATGATAGCTTCTTCATACTGGCCGCGTAGAGCTAAGTTGAGTGCCATATTGTAACGAGCGGTTGCCGGGCCTATGGCAACCGCCCCACCGCTAGGCTGGGTTATTTCTGAACCTATGCCGCGTTCTTTTTGCCGCAATATCTCCGATCGACGGAGTGCCTGTTGCCCTTCGAGACGCTTACCCAGACGCAGGTAAACGCCGGCTAGGTTTGAGTGGATCTGCGGTGAATGCGGGTTGAGCGAAGCAGCGTCTTTTAGATGGGCGAGGGCTTCTTCATAGCGACCACTTTCGCGGTGTAATATGCCTAAGTAAAAATGTGCTTCAGCATCATCGGGCGTATGGTGGACAGCCTGAGAAAAAAGCGTAACGGCTCCGCCTTTATCGCCCCGTTCACGGGCCATCATAGCGAGCTTTTTGTAGGCGGGAGATAGCGTAGAATCGGCGGATAGAGCGCGTTGATATGCTTGCTCTGCTCGGACGTTACTATCGCGGTAAGCATATACCAAGCCAATATTGTAATGCGCATGTGCGCGAGTCGAATCTATGTCAACTGCTTTCTGGAATGCGGCTAGGGCTTTGTCCGTATCGCGATAGTGTGCCTGAGAGAAGGCTCGTGCCATGTGAATAGCTCCGAGTACGTCATATAGTTCGGCACGGTCGGCATTTGTTTTGAGAGCGCGTTTGATATGCGTCTGCGCAGAATCGTAGCGTCCGAGCGCTAAATAGGCGCGAGCAATATCGCGCTGTATCGAATGGTCTCCGGGGGTGTTCTCTAACGCGGTTCCTAAACTGGAAAGGGCTTCTGCATAGCGTCCGGACCCAAGGTGTTGGCGACCAATGTCAACAGGACGCTGTGGTGCCGTAGGCGGGGCCTGTGTTTCTGGTGATGGTGTATGCGTTTCCTGGTTACACGCCGTCAAGAAGGAACAGAGAGCTATAGAGCAGGTAGCTTTGATTATGCGTTTGGGGTAAGCGAGCGGCAAGGGTAATTCTCAGTCGTTCATCGCGGTTGGATGGACTCATCTCGATGGGGGAAAGATATTGCGTATAGCAGCCCGGTGCCAAGATAGAAAAATTTCGGCACCGGGACTGCTGTACGTTTGCTGTAAACTGAAAATCATCGTTGCTGATACACAGCAGAACGGGTGAACTGTGATTTACCTGCGAATCGAATGACGAAATCCGCTACGACTTCGGCTCGGCGCTCATGCGCGTAAGGTTTTCTTCATTGATTGAAACGGAATGCTTTTCTCGCAGAGAGCGCACGTAGTCGACGTAGTTCCGCCTCGCCTTGTCTACTTTTACATAAGCCATAGAGCGACGTTTTGATTCGCGATTATAGGGCGCTTTCTCCTGCTTGCGTTCAAGAATCTTAAACACAGAGTATCCCGCACCCGTCTTTACAGGGCCCCCTACCTGGCCTATCTCCAGATTCTGCACTATCTCCGCGATTTCGGGAAAAAAGGCCTGATTGTAGGCGTTTATATCGAGTCGGCCGCTGTGATGTGCAGCTTCTTCTCGAAGCGAGTATTGATCATACAGCGTCTGCGGATCTTGCCCCTCTTGTAGGAGGCGTTTTACGCGTTGTGCAAGCGTATCGCTTGCCACTAAAATTTCAGCGGCAGTGGTCGTCGCTGGAGGAATGAATTTCTTGGGGTTGGCATCGTAAAACGCACGGGCTTCGTCTTCTGTCACATCCACATACTGATCGACTTGGCGCTTGCGCAACATGGTCAATAAGGCTCCGGGTTTACGCTGTGCCAAATGCTCTGCAATCGTTGGATCTTTATCTATGCCCATTTCATACGCTTCGGACATAAACAGATGTGCCGGAATGAAGATTCGGTTTAGAATGGTTGTTACCTCAGCGGGTTTGGCAAAGTCGCGGGGGTTTACGTGTGCCTCTTTCGCATCGTGGAGAAATTCGTCAAGCGTAATTTCTCCGCCCACAAAATTGACCAATGGGGTTTGTCCCTCGTCTCCGGGTAGCACCAGTGGATCGTCGTTGCCGGCATCGCTCAACTTGGCTAGTAGGCCCATGTTCTCCTCGAGTATCTCCGGCTTGTACTTGTTGTTGATGAACTCCAGCAGTTCAGTTATGCGCTCCCCGCGTTTGCGTGCAAATACCTCTTCCTTAACACGCTGGTAGCTCGCGTCGAGTGAAACGGGCAGTTCGTCAAAGATCTTGAAGACGACAAAATGAACTTTCTGCTCGTGCGAAACTGGAATAGGTTCGGTGATTTCTCCTACGGCAAGGGGAAATACGCTCTCTGCAATAGTGGGAATTGTTTGGTCGCGCAGTTTGTAGCCCCCACTGTCGCCACCGCGTTCGGCCGTTTCGCGATGTACTGAATGCTTGGCTGCTAGTTCCTGAAAATCCTCACCGGCATTGAGCTTGGCGATGATTTCCTCTGCTTCTTCCTTGGTTTCAACCATAATGCCGCTAAATCGCAGAGCTCGATCGCGGTGCGTTGCGCGCTGATGCTCTTCGAGTTCTTCATCGCTGATGGAGATTTTATTGATGATCTCTCTTTGCTGATATAAGCCGAATATCTTGCTCTTAACCTCTTTTGCCTCTTGTGCTACAAAAGCGGGGTCATTCTCCAGATCGAGTGATTGTGCTTCGGTTAGTAGTACGGTTTTGTCAATCAAGCTTTGAAGCAGAGAGCGATTGCTCTCCAATGGGGAATCTCCAGCCTTCATTCCATCGGGTATACTGGTGGCAAAAGAATCAAAATCCTCGATCGTGATTTGTTCCTCACCTACAGTAGCAAGTACGTCTGACGCTTTTTTAGGTTCGCCACAGCTGCTGAGCGCGGCAAGAATTAGGACAAACAGTGCTATTTGCATGGGTGATTTCGCCTCCTAGCCATGCGGGTTCTCTGCCAACAATACTGAATTAAGATACAAAAATCAGGCATTTTGGTCAGTGTTTTACCAATTTACTCGACTTAAAGTCCTACAACTCCACTTGGATGGGTGCATAGTGAACAACATTGCGACGCGATTAGAGACTGACATTTCAATTTCCCGCGCAATAAATTTAACGCTTGCCCTCCATACACGAGTGGGTTATTAATATACCGGTATTCTATGAAAAATAGCTTTACAAACACAAATCTAAAAAATAATTTGTGTGCTGGTAGGTGACGTAAACTATTGAGCAAACGATGCTTACTCATTAATCTCGATCTGGTCTATCCATTGTCTGGGGTGTATGCGATGTCGCTGAAATCTCGAAAATTGAGCAAGGTCTTCTCACTGTTTTTGGTCCTACTCATCTATGGGGAGGCGGTGCAGACAGGTGCTGAAGTCTTTGTGATTGGAGGCGAGGGGTTGAGTTGGGAAGACGGTGGAGGAGGAATTGAGCCCACGGTTATTCGCGGCGCGCGGAAGGTTGAGCGCACGAATGCACCTGGTGGCGTGATTGATTTTCAGGTAAGCGGACTGAATAATTGGATTTTTCCCCAGCGTGCTGATACAACGCTAAATATTGCAGTGGGTGCAGCATCAGATGACCGCGGGGGGAAAATTACCTCGCCCAACGCTCAGCGCATACGTGCAGATTTACCAAAGATCATCGATAACAATGGAACCACGGCGCTGGATTTACGCGTAGCAGCAGGTCAGCAAGCGCAGGTCCTGGGTATTATTATCGACCTTGATCTGGGCGCGCGTTTCGGGATCGATCGCTTTAAGTTCTTCCCGCGCAACGCCGATCCGGCATTTCCCGCCCCTGAATTCCCATTCCAAAATGACTTTATGCGCGGCTTTGAACTTTTTCTCAACGATGGAACAGATCAGACCCAGCTTGAGGGACGTCCTATATACGAGACTATTTTCCTTGAGGCACTCAACGAAAATGCGGTTGTAGAATTGCGAATAGAGCCGCGTTACGTTCGGCACGTTAGACTCAAATCGCTGACGACGGCTGGTTTTGAAATAGCCGAGTTCCAGATTTTCGGCACGGGCTTTGTCCCTGAGGCCAGCTATTTGTCAGATGTGCTAGACTTTGGAGATCTCGCCCTGTTGGGCAATTTGCGCTGGGTACAAGCCAAAGAAGGTGATGGGCCGTTATCAACGGTGGAAGTGCGCACCCGAGTTGGTCGCGATATAGATCCGGTCGAGTATAACAAGATCCGTCCGGGGGAGCGTATTTTTCGCAGCGGTGGCGGTGCCACATCGGGTAACGTTTCGGGGACTACGACCTCGGGTGATCCCGTTCCATGGAAATTTGCTGCAGACGTTGACGATGCGGAGTTGAAAGAGTTGGTTGAAACGACTCTCGACAACGATCAAGTAGGTTTGCGCGATGCGATTGAGGCGTTTAACGCGCTTCCGCTTGAAAAGCAGGCACTGGTCACGCTTGAACAGGCCGAGTATAACAAGCTGAAGAATGAAGACAAGGGCGATATCCGAGATGACCTGACCAACTGGAGCGGTTGGTCGCCCCCCTACGCGTCAGACGCCGTGGTCCCTATAGAAGACATTGAGAACCCAGCGGTGGGCGTACCAATTATCTCCGCCGATCCCCGCCGCTACTTCCAGTTTGCAGTCGATTTGTTCAGCAGAGACTTTTCAGCGGCTACGGGCGTTGGTGCACTCTCTTTTGAAGTGGTCACGCCTCCTTTCGCAGAGCGAATTATTGGCGAAATATCACCGCGTGAGGCCGCTGTGGGACAGAGCACAAGCTTCGTTTACGCAGTGCGGAACCAGTCGCGTCCCGGCCAAGATCAGGGATTTGACCGCTTCAAGATAGACACGCCTCTAGCGGCAGAGGCTGTTGGGAACATTTCCATCACGCGGCCCGATGGCTCGGTTACCTCTGCCGATTTCTCCGGCGCTGACTTGAAGGATCTGCCCCTATCGAAAAACGGAATCAGCATACTAGAGGTGAGCGATAACGCACTCGTAGTCGGGTTTCCCATGATTGAAGAGCATGCGACCGAATTGAAGATTGGTTTTGACTGTGCAGTGCTTCGCTTTGGCACCACCTTTACGGGCCAAGCGCTCAACTTTGCCGCAAGCGAAACCATAGGCCAGAATGCAGTGGCGGGTAATGCCGCAGATCTGAGCGCAGAAGGCCTAGCGGATACGGACCTGCAGCCTATAGGCACACCACTGACGGGTAACCTATCTGTGGCGGTGCCCATTGCTCGCGAGTTGCTCGTCAACGTAGATGTGGCACCGATGGCGTTTACGCCTAACGGCGATAATGTCAACGATGCTGCTGTGATTCAGTATGATATTACGAATATTGCCAGGCCAGCACCCGTAGAAATTCGTATCTACGATTTGTCTGGTCGCGAGGTGCGTAGACTGTATGATGACCTGAATTTGAGCGGTCGTTATGCTCAGGCGTGGGATGGGCGCGACGATGATGGTTCAGTCGTGCCTCCGGGGAATTATCTATTCACCGTGTCTCTGAGCGCCGGTACCGGCGGCCAGCGTCATGCTGGTGTTGTTGCCGTAGCCTATTGATGGCCCAGCTGATTTAACTATTAGAACTCAACCGCAAAGGGAGGGATTGAGTTTGAAAGCCCATAACAACTTTATACTGCTCTGTCTTGTTTGCCTGCAGCTTTCGGCTGTGGCTGCATCAGGTCAAGACTACGGAGACCGACTCGGCGTTCAGCGAGGGGGAAAAGTATCCTTCGAACCGCAGGGTTCTGGAGTGATGTTTGGTGCGCTTGATCCAGCGGTTAAGAAGTGGTATGTGCCACAGGAACTAGCTACGGAATATGGTTGGCGACAGTGGGAATATTCTAACTATGCCCGGGATCCCTATCAGCGTTACGTTAGCACCACGTTGGAGGGAGACTACTTCTACGACTTTTACGGTAACTTTATCGGGCGTGGTTGGCTTATTTACGACTGGCGTCAAGATCAGCCGCAGCAGTTGGGTAGTAGCATATTCCAGAATTCCCGGTTTTCGTCGTGGTTTAATTCGGTGACAATTGGTGGTGAATCGAAGGGGCAATATCACTACGCTATTACCGTCGGTGATCGCATCCGCACGACGCTGACGCCGATGACGTTTTCCAAGCCTACGTTTAACGGAGTGCAAATTGATTTTGCCTCTGATAAATATGCGGCGACGATCTTGGCTTCTCGTATTAGTGAGCCTATTCGCGGTGCTACGAACCAGCCAATTACCCGCACCAATGCCACCAGCCTATTTGGCGGTCGCGCGACGTTCCAACTCGGTGACTTTATCGAGTTGGGGGCAACGTTAGTTAATGCGCGAAACTCCAATACTAGCCTTGATCTGTTTAGCGGGGATATGATAGCTGGAACCCTAACTTCTGGACAGAGTAGCACGCCGCTGACGGCAATTGCAATTGTTCTCAGCGATGATAGTCCGGCTGACGGAGAAGGGGGCGCAGCACTCTTCTCGCATGATGTGCGCATAACCAGTAAGAATTTCGAGACGGGCAGGGAAGAGGTATTTACGCTGCAGCAGGTGGTGCGAGCCGGTGCAGAGTGGCCCATCATTTTTGGTGGTTTTCAGCGTTCAGGCTTTTTAGCCGCAGACGGCCCGGAGCGCATCGTGCTCAACTACGACTTTGATGACCCGTCTTACATAGGTCCTGATCCGACCTCAATTACCAACGTCGAGTTTGACTATGTGATGGCCAATGATTTCAAAGTCGAAATGTGGTCGAGTCAGCAAACTGGACAGCGACCCATGCCTTCGGCGCCGTTGAGTCCTGAGTCCATAGATTCTTCCGAGCCTGCTTTTATGACCGTGCAGAGGGCGGATGGCAACGTGCAGGATATATCTAACCTGCAGCGCGTGCGCTTTGAATACGGATTGCCTACGGGTAATCTGGTAGGTGGTTTCTCCATCGAGGGGACCGATGTTCTGGGCTTTGACTTTTATGGAGAGTGGGATCGAAACAAAAAATACTTTCAGTATCCCAATGCCGCGACATTTACCGCTGGTAAGCAACACGAAATATCTTCGCTAGATGCTGATGCATGGCACTTCAACCTATCAAAGAAGGCATACCCTTACTTCTTATTCGGCGAAGCCTACTCATTTGACAGGGCCTATTCGACGACGGCTTATCTGGCGGATAATAACGGCGATGTGCAATACGATAATACACAGCGTTACCTATATGAATTTGTCGAGGATAACGACGATCTTGATCGTTTTCCAGACTGGACGCGCTTTGGCCAACTCGACGACCGATTGATTTTTCCCGGCTGGGATCAGAACAATGACTTTATCAACGATTTTAACCAGAACGACAATGCAACTGTAACGAATATTCTGCCTGATTACGAAGAACCTTTTCTGCGCTTTGAAGTCGATCGCCCGGAATTTCTCTTTGGCATTGATCACAACAACAACAATTGGATTGATCGTTTTGAAGATGATGATTTGCCAGACTATCCGTATAAAGCAGATCGACGCGGCTATAATTTCTATGTGGGAGCCTTTGTTACGCCTGACGTGAAACTGAGCGTAGGCCGAACCGATGAGGATATGATCTCGGTCAACCGCTCTAATCGGACCAACTTCTTGCTCTTTACCCTTGACCGAGATTACCCCGGGTTGGGTAGGTTACAAATTTTTGAATCGCTAAAGCGAAGCAAGGATACAATTCCCGACGATCGTAGAGAGCCGACGCCTTTTGTGGAGGCAACTGGCACACAGCCTTTGGTTCGCGATATATTGCCGGCACAGGATACCTGGATTAACTCTTCTTTTATTGGTTTTGATTATCGGGGAATCGAAAACCTGCGGATCGACAATAAGGTTAAATGGGAAGTATTTAACCAGGTTGCCAGCGGTATGCGAGATATCGACAACCGCCCTCTGCGCGATAACTCGAGTTTCTTTGGTGCGATCAACAAGATCGACTACTTGTACGAGTTTGGGCGACTGAGCCTTCGCCCCAGATTTAAGAGTGAATATTTACGTAAGACACCCTTCCTGCGTAGTGAGGAAAAGCGCAGACAGTGGACGGGAACAGGGATCCTACTCGCTCAGATGCCCGCGCTGCAAAACACCTTGCTACAGGCAGGTGTCGAACTGCTGTGGTTGCACGACCTCGTTGCTGATGAGGAGGAAATGGTCGACCTCGGTATCACCCGAGAAACGGGCGATATCAACGCGCGCACAGTTGCAGTGCAGTTATCCAATATGTCTAACTACCAAGGTTATGTGTTAACCACTCAAATTGGCTTGCGCTTCTCGCGCATACTGACCGAAGGCGTTACCGAGAATGCTGCTGGTGGTTTTGATATTGGAAACGAAGCGAGCAGCGTCACTACCAGCTTTCTAACGGTCTATGCGGGGTTGCAGTAATGGTGAGCCGATTTTATGGCGCGGCGGCTTTTTTCGCTCTGCTAATTTGCGCGTCTGACACGCTCGCCCAGATGGATTACGGCAATCGCTTAGGGCGTCGACTCAGCGACCGTAGCACCTACTCGGCTTCGGGCTTGTCTATAGAAATAGGTGCCTTAGATCCCACGATACAGCGCTGGTATCTTCCACAGGAACTCTACAGTGAATACGGGCTTCGCCAGTGGGAATACACCAATTATGCCAAAGAATCCTACCGTCGTTATATAGATCGAAATCAGGAGGGATTCTACTTTTACGATAGCTTTGGAGATTTAATAACGCGCGGTCGTTTGGTGTACGATTGGCGTCAGCGTCAACCGCTGTCTTTTGAGTCGAGTGAAGTGACTAAGCCGGGCATTTACGGCAGTTGGTTTAACAGGCTGGTTATCGCCTCAGATCAAAGTGGTGACTATAGCTACTCGATTATGATAGGCGACGAGATTAATACGACCCTAACGCCGATGACGTTCCGTAAGGCCGGTTTCAACGGTGTGGTAATCAGTGCGGCCAATAGTAATGTCGAAGTCACAGGCCTGTTTTCGCGCATATCAAATCCGATCATTGCTATTGATGCTGAAATACCAACTAGGCCTTCGTCGCATTTTACGAATCTGATGGCTGGTCGCATTGAGGCGGCGGTAAATAATTCTCTAACTCTTGGTGCGACGTTCGTCAATGCACACAACGGCACCGGATCACGTGAGAGCTTTCGAGACAATCCGTTCAAGGGCCTTCTGACCGGCGGACAGATTGAACAGCGGCAGACGCTCTTGGTCGTCCGACTCTCCGATGATAGTCCGGAAGATGGAACCGGAGGGGCCGTGCTGTTTAGCGAAGATGTGCAAATAACAACGACTTTAATGAGAGAAGTCGAAGGAGTGGAGGGAATTGAACTGGTTCCTCGAGACACGGTCATTACGGGCTCGAGCATCGGATTTCGTGCTGCGCGTGAAGGTGGTAGTGTGCGAGACGGCTTTCTAACGGCGGATGGCGCTGAAAGCATCACCCTAAAGTATCAGTTGACCGGGACCGAAGATGATCAAGAGAGTTCGCTTCGGTTGCGCTTGCAGCAGGGTTTAGGATTGACGCTAGCAGAGGCTGAAGACGCGGTTACTGCTATAAAAAATGTGCGCGTGCGCATGGTTGTAGCAAACGACTATCGTATTGAGGTTGCTTCCGACCGTCAGGTTAACAAGGTCGGCCAACCGCAGTTTACCGTAGTATCTCGTGCGCCGGGTAATATTAGTAATAGGCTCAATCAGCGCGAAGTTGTGTTCGACTACGGCCTGCCTACAGCCAATCAAATTATCGGAGCCACGGCTGAACTGCGCGATTTTTACGGTTTTGATTTCTACGGCGAGTTCAACGTCAACAACCAATATCGAAAATATCCCTCAGTCAACGTCAAGAACCGCACTGCTATAAGCGGTATTGTAGATGACGAACAGGCGATAGGTTGGATGATGAACTTGTCGAAGCAGTCGGGCCCATGGCATTTTTTCTTGGAAGCGTTCGGGATGGACGAAGAGTACAGTTCGTCCGTGCGGCCGGTTAATGCTCGTGGTACGGTTGACTATTCTCCAGAAGCAACAAATCGCAACTACGATTTCGTAGAAGACAACGATGACAACGATCGTCATCCCGACCAATTGCGCTTCAATCAGGGAAGCCTTATACCGATTCCGGGCCAGCTATTTAAAGTGACTCCGGAAGGTGTGGCCGATCCAGCCGTCTTTCCCGGATTCGATGAAAATGGAGATTTTCTATCAGATTTTAATCAAAATAGCAACGGTGATCGGCAAAATTTCTTTCCCGATTACGATGAGCCCTTTTTGAGGTATCACGTAGATCGTCCCGAATTTCTTTTTGGGATAGACCTAAACAATAACGGCTGGGTCGATCGTTTCGAAAACGACAACGAACCCGACTATCCCTACAAGCGAGATCGCTGGGGCCACAACGTATACAGCAGCGTTCAAGTGACACCGGAAGTGAAGCTTACGGCCGGTTGGCTGGACGAGGAAATGCGCGGTGCGAATCGCCACAACACGACGACCTACGGCATTTTTACGTTTGAAAAGAGTCTTCCGACAGCGGGTAAGATACGAATCTTCAACATGCTCAGGCAGGCGGAAGACACCATACACGACCACCTATATCAGTGGGTCCTTCCTCGTCCTCGCTTTGGCAATCCGGTCGAGACCAGTGGCCGGAATGAACCGGTAGTCGATCTCTTGGCAGCCGATGACACTTGGATTAATTCGCTGGCTGCTGATTGGAAATACTCTAGTCCTCGAAAATGGGGCATGCGTCATCGTTTCAAGTGGGATTGGTGGCAGCAGCGCAACGCCGACGTCGAGCTGCTGCGCGACGAAGCGGGAGAGGTTGTTCGCGACGAAATGGGAGAAGCCGTAGTTCTGTTTGATCCGCTCGGCCCAGATGGTCGGAACGGAAGGGAAACGTCTAGCTTCCTCGGGATCATCAACAAGGCCGATTATCTGTTCGACTGGGGTCGTTTATCCATTTCTCCAAAAGTTAAGAGTGAATTTTTACGTGAGGTGCCCTTTAGCCGAAGTATAGCGAAGCAGCGCAGCTGGGATCTGTTGTTTTTTCTCCAGGCTAGCTTTCCACTACTACAATCGACTCGCATAGAAATAGGTCTTGAGCAGCGTACTTTCGCAAACCTCATTGGCGATGAGAAAGAGATGGATCCAGGGACGTTGACGGGTGATTTTCGCGGCACGGTTCTCGCACTGCAGTTGACAAATATGAGGCCCTATTTAGGATATAATATGACAACTCAAATAGGGGTTCGCTATGATCAGCGGTCGCTCGAGGTTGTCGAGTTGGACAGTGAATCTCGCACGGCTGGCGTGGCCTTTATATCTGTGTTTGCAGGTTTTTAATCTTTGAAGGCTGCTAACTTAGTGTCGAACAATACAACTGCAAGGACGTAGACAGGTATCATATAATGGGCAAGAGTAGCGCCCCTCAAGGCTGGATTATTAACCGAGTTAGCGATTCGCTGTTTTTTATCGGCACGCCTTTGCTATCCTTAGCACTTCTGCAGTCTGCTGCAAATTACTTCAGTTCCTTCGACATCGCCCTATTTGTTCTGGCTTTTTTTGCCGTAGGCCATCACCTGCCCGGTTTGATGCGTGCCTATGGCGAGCGTGAACTCTTTGATCGCTACAAAGCTCGCTTTATCGTGTCTCCTGTAGTCATCATTGTGTGCGTGGGGTGGAGTGTATTTAATGGCCACTTGGGCTTTTTTATTTTTCTCGCCCTATGGGATATGTGGCATTTCTTTATGCAGCACTACGGTTTTATGCGCATATACGATGTCAAGCGCCATAAGCCCTCCCGACTAAGTGGACGATTAGATTGGTTGCTCACGGCCATATGCTTCACATATATAGTGGTGGCTAGCCCGCATTATCTCGTCAATTTTATGGAGCGCTGCCATCGGTATGGATTCGGATTGTATACTTGGTTCCAGCCCGAATACATCCCCGTGCTCCGGCAGATTCTGCTTGTGTTGGCGGTAGCCATATCCGTGGTCTATGTGATTCATCTCGTGCGTCTGAGCAGGCAAGGGGTGCCTGTCGTTTGGCCCAAGTTAGCCATTACAGCGACTACGTTTCTCACCGTTTACTATGCCTATATCGTTTTGGATGACGTTATTTTGGGCTATGCAATTACTGCCCTCGCGCATGACATACAGTACTTTGCCATAGTTTGGATATACAACCATGGTGTTCTGAAGCGTTCCAATAGATTGGGTGCCTCTTTTTTTCGCTATCTCTTCGCAGACGGTCGCTTTCGAATCATCTTAATTTACCTCGCGCTTATTTTGGCCTATGGTGGTGTTGAGGCCATGGCGCGGGCCACCGAGAACTATCTCATATACGATCTGGTTAAGATCCTAATTGCTACAACGGCCTTCATGCACTATTACTACGATGGGTTCATGTGGAAAGTGCATAAGAAAGAGATTCGCCAGAATTTTGTTGCGGATGAAACTGGAACAGATGAACCAGATGATGGCTTGGGAACAGTGGATCGGTTGCGTCTTTTAATCAATCGATGGCCAGGTTTTTCCTACGTATTCGAGACCGGAAAACAGCTGGTTTACTTTGGCGTTCCCATCCTATTTTTTGCTTGGACCGATGCGACCTATTCCTTGTCGACATTGGAGGCAAAAGAATATCTGGCGCGTCTGACACCGGAGGTTGCGAAGGTGCATGATGACCTCGGCGTAGCGTATAGCCGCGAGGGGAAAGTGTCACAGGCTATTGCTTCACATAAAAAAGCCCTTGCTATCGACAGCACCTATGCTACGGCATACACCCACCTAGGGATTGCCTATTCGGTTGCAGGACAGCGACAGCAGGCTATTCGCTATCACAAGCAAGCTTTGGTGAGGGATGCCGACCTTGCTCCTGCGCACTACAACTTGGGAGTCGAGTATTTCCAGATGGGTAGGTTGGATAAGGCCGTGGCCTCCTTTGAACAGGCAGTCAAGCTAGATGGGGAATACCAACGAGCCTACATGGCGTTGGGTAGAGCCTACCAGCGCCAAGGAAAACCCGAGGAAATGGAAAAATATCTCGAAAAAGCACGACAGCTACAGCGGGTGTCTCTGCGGAAAGAGCTTAGCCGAAGTGCTATGCCATGGGCGACCGGTACGCCCGTCAAGAGCGACTCGTGAGTCACGTCTTCACGTCACGTCACGCCTGCGAAGCGGAGTGTCGATTTATACAAAAAATTCCTTGACATGTTTTAAAGGCCGGTTTAGATTGCGAGTTGGTCTATCTACCAACGAACATTAATGATGTAGAATCTGTTGTGGTGTTCTCAATGCTTCTGAACAAACCTTGCAAGGAGGTTATCTATGAAGAAGCTATTAGTTTTAGCGGCAGCTGCAGTAATCACTGCAGCACCGGCTTCGTCTCACGTGCCTGAGGGACTGATCTTTGGCGCTTGGAACTGGCCGACGTCTCACCTGCCCAACCTCGATGGTGACATTTCCGAATGGGATGTCCTTCCCTCAGAGTTGTGGCTTGAAATTAACGGTGATCTTTTCGCTGTTGATGACGGTAGCGGTAAGCCCGTAGACACTTCTGACCTGTGGTTCCGTTTCGCGATGGGTTGGAACGATGAGTTGGATCGTATTTACTACGTCTACGATCGCTACGACAACGTTTGGGACCGCGATGCTGGTGGTGTTGGTTGCTGCGGTCAGGATGATAGTATCGAGGTCGGTCTTGACGCTGACCACAGCGGTGACTGGTTTTGGGAGCAGGAAGGCCAGACCGAAGAAGAAGCGCTGCGCACGCGCGGTCGTCAGGCCCAGACGGGTCACTACCGCTGGCCGGCTCTTGAGCCCTTCGGTTGGTACTGGTTCTGGATGACCACCGCTGATTGGCATGACGAAGAGCCACATTCTTGCTGCGCCGACTCGTTTACTCTCGATGGTGTGCACGGCTCTGAGGCTACAATCCAGGCCGAGTGGTACACGGTTGCCTGGGATGATTTCAACTTTGCCGGTGCGGACCAGAGTGTTCGTCACGACTTCGTCGAAGGTGAGATCATTGGTGCCGGCCTGCAGGTAGTTGACAACGATAACGGAACCGAAGAAGATCCCATGACCTGGAAGTGGGTTTTGGGTGGTCAGTCAGACATCTTTGGTAACGCCAGTTCTTTCAGTGACTTCATCCTCCTCCCGGTCGACACGGAAAACTTGCCGACCGCCGTCGAGAATGATAGCTGGGGCCACATCAAAGCTTCGGTTGCACGCTAATTTGATGTTTGGTACGTAGTCTGGTCTTAGACCACAAAAAAGAGGAGAGATCACAGTTGATCTCTCCTCTTTTTTTTTATATATAATGTTCTATAGTTTGATACATGTCTTTCAATTTCTGGCCCCTTACCCTCATGTTCCTAAGCGAGGTAACTGAACCGTGAAAATGTGGGGATGGTTTACCATTGCCTGTCTCGCCGTCGCACAGTCAACTTCTGCCGTGACAATTTATCGTATTGGCGGAGAGAGCATACCACAGCCCGAATTGAGCGTTCCCTACGATTTCGTACAACTATCTTGGTCTGATGTTGAACCTGCTCGC
>Ga0181569_10000212_pt1 | contig 43192 bp, 28 predicted proteins | sample 101ome_19_FD_132452 | JGI IMG/M metagenome (GOLD analysis project Ga0181569, IMG submission 132452) | Coastal salt marsh microbial communities from the Groves Creek Marsh, Skidaway Island, Georgia - 101405AT metaG (megahit assembly) | ecosystem: Environmental > Aquatic > Marine > Intertidal...
ATCTCTCGCTGGAACACCGCTGCCGTCACTGACATGACCGCCATGTTCGAAGGCGCGCGATCGTTTGCTCAAGACATCAATGGCTGGAACGTGTTGGCTGTGACAAGTATGGCGAACATGTTTAGACGCGCGTCCGCGTTTAACCACCAACTGAATGGATGGAACACTGCCACCGTGAGAAACATGAGCGGTATGTTTGAGAACGCAGCTTCGCTCGTATTCCCTGGAACTTGGAACACCATCTCGGTTGAAGACATGTCCTCTATGTTTAAGGATGCTTTGAATGCCTTCACGGGTGAAACCACGGACGATACTACCGGGGTCCGCGTTCACATCGGCAACTGGGACACATCATCCGTCAAGGATATGAATTCGATGTTCAACGGCGCGACGGCGTTCAATTTAGCTGAAATTGCCTCCTGGAACACGGTTTCCGTAACCGATATGGGCGCGATGTTCCGAAACGCTGCCCTCTTCAATCAAGACATCTCTGGTTGGAACGTTGCGAGCGTGCAGAACATGGCGGATATGTTTTATGATGCGGTAGCCTACAGCCTCCCCCTGTTCGGTGGATGGGATACTCGCTCGGTGACGTCGATGGCGAGAATGTTTGTACTGACCGCCTATTCCGACGCCACTCCGAGCGCGGCGCAAGCGTGGAATACGGCCTCTGTGAAAGATTTCACATCCATGTTTGAAGGCTCGGAAGGTTTCGACGCTGATCTTTCCCAGTGGAACACCGGTTCCGCCACGACGATGGAAGCAATGTTTAAAGGTGCGAGCAGTTTCACGTCTGATCTCACGTGGGATACCTCCTCTGTGACGTCGACGGCGTACATGTTTTACGGTGCGAGCAGTTTCCGCGGTTCGTTGATTTCGTGGAATGTGTACAACGTGAGAAACATGTCGGGAATGTTTGGTGGTACCGTAGGATTCAGCAGCGATTTATCCTCTTGGAACACCATGCAACTGGTCGATATGGGCAATATGTTCGAAGGGGCGGTGTCGTTTTCGAGCAGTTTGGATTCATTAAACACCGACGGCGTCAAGGATATGTCTAGACTCTTTTACAAGGCGTCCGCCTTCGACGGCGACATCGGTCGATGGAACACAGCCGGCGTGACGGACATGTCGTCGATGTTTGAGCTCGCGTCAGCGTTCAACAAAGACTTGAACGGCTGGAATACGGGCGCCGTTACCGATATGTCACGAATGTTCGCAAATGCGTCGGCGTTTAATAAAGCCATCGGGAGCTGGGACGTGTCCGCCGTCACGGACATGCAATTAATGTTTACCGAAGCGAGCGCCTTCAATCAAGATCTCAGCACATGGAACACGGCGTCGGTGACGAACATGCAGAGCATGTTTGGACGTGCCGGAGCTTTTGATAATGGGGGCGTGGCGAGTCTTCCTTGGAACACGGCGTCAGTCACCGACATGTCGTACATGTTTCATGGAACTTCGTCCTTCAGATCTCTGACTGTCTTGGAGTGGCAGACGTCGCGCGTACAGTCCATGGACTCGATGTTCAGAGAAGCGTCGCTTTTCAACGCCGATATCAGCACTTGGAATACCCAAGCTGTCACGAGCATGGCGTACATGCTTCAGGCGGCGAGCGAGTTTAACAGCGCCGGTCAGTCGCCCATGCCGTGGACCACGAACAACGTCGCCGACATGCGGTTCATGTTCGAAGGCGCGACGAACTTCGACAGCGACATCTCGTCTTGGAGCACCGATGCCGTCACGGCCATGGACTCGATGTTCTCCAACGCCAACAGTTTCAAAAGAGACATCACCGCGTGGAGTGCGTCTCCCACAAACGCAACGAATATGTTTCAGAACGCCGCCGCTTGGAAGCGCATGTTCTACAATCCCAACGACCCAGAGTCCATCGATGGACCAGCGAAGCTGTTCGTACAGCAGTGTTCGAACGACGAGGGACAGTACGCGTCAATCGACGACTTTTGTGAAGTTCTCGGCGAGTGTCCATTTCCGTCGCGGTGTCCAAAGGGAAATATGGGCTGCACCGTCGGCGCCACAGGTGACCTCTGCCGCGCGTGTGAGGAAGGTTATTACAAGAGTGGGTCGCTCTGTCTCGAATGTCCCGATAACTCCGTCGCTGCGGCGGGTATCGCTGCAGTTTTCGTCGTCATTGCCGGTCTCGCCGGTTTCAAAGCAGCAGAGGCGTTGGGCGCCGTCTCGACGAACATGATTAAAAAGGTTGTCGAGACGCTACAATTTTTCAACATCTCATTCAGCGTCGAGATCGGTTGGCCTCTGCCTGTGCTTAATTTCGCCGATTGGTTGAAGGCGTTCAACTTTAGCATCGAGTTTCTGGCGCCAGAGTGCGCGGGGGCTAACATCAGATGGCCCACGCTGTTTTGGTCGAGCACGTTGATCATCCCGCTCACAGTCGCGTTCTTGTTTTTTCTTCGCGACAAGTACGCGGCGCATCGATACAATAAAACCGTCGAATCCATTCGTGGAGAGAAGGTGGGTGATACGACGAACTTTTGGATCGCAAGGCACCACTTTTTGTTCGGAGATTACAAGACGCACTTGTCGGAGACTGGCGATAAAGTCGTCAAGGAGCTGCAACGTCAATACAAGAGTCGCGCGACGCTTCGAACGTTCGGCGTGCTCTGCATGACCATTCTGTACTTACCCGTGTGCCGCGTGTGTTTACAAGCGTTTGATTGTTTAGAATACGGTTCTCAGGGTAAGTTTGCGCTCGTGCACGACGTGGACGTCGATTGCGAAGCGCCGTCGCACAAAATCGCCATGGGCGCGGCGTGCGTCGTGCTCGCCTTCGTCGGCGTCGGTCTTCCAATCTTCGTGATTCAAAAGGTTCGACGCATTCGTCTCGATGGTAAATTGGACGATGCACGAACGCTCGACAGTTGGGGCTCATTGTACGACATTTACAGACGCGTCGAGCTCACCGAGGTGGATCGACTCGAGATTGCGGAAATTTCGAGGAACTTGTCAAAGACAAATTCGCGGCAGTCGAGTCTGAAGCGCGCGAAAACCCTGGATCAAGTGAGCGCACAGAAGTCTCTCGCGAAGAGCAGCAGCCTTCGTGTGCCGAGTCTTGAGCGCAAACCAACGTTTAAAATTGATGAGGAGACGGAAGCTGTCGCGCGTGACGTCGAGGAGCGGCTCGACGAAGCGACGGCGACTGCTGTCGCCGAAAAGAAGAAGAAGTTTCTGTTCGCGCTCAAGTCGAACGTGTTCAAAACTGCCTCAATGAAGGCGCGCGCTCGAGGTGAATCCATGCGATGGGTCGACAGACTCGCTCTTTACTATCTCGCCCTCGAAATGGTGGTAAAACTCGCCGTCATTCTCGCCGGTTCGGCGCACATCGCCGGAGGCATCAGCGTGTACGGACTCGTCACCGTGCACTGGTTCTCAGCCTTGTTCATATTCATCTGTCAACCTTGGCGCATCATTACCCTCGGTTTCGGGCAGAGAAAAGTCAACAATGCGTTGAACAAAACCGAATCCGCCGCAGGATTTTTGCAAGGCGCCATTCCGTTGATCGGTTTGCTCTTCGCTACGGATAGTTCGTTTAACGACGTCTCCACCGGATTCTTGTTGACGCTCATCACGTGCCTCCTGTGCGTGAGAGTCTTCTTCATCCTTTCCGAAAGATTCGCGGTGAAAAACGAAAAGTGGAACTTTGAGAAGGAACCCGAGGAGACGGCGATGAAGGTGAATCGAAGATTCATCGAACTCGGCGTCGCTGGTAAAATTGTGGGCATTTACGCATTGAAGGCGCAAGTGGCGGTGCAGCGGCGCAAGGTTCGCGCGCGCTTGGAGGCGACACGCGAAGCCATGCTCGGGAAAATCGAGGCGGTGCGAACTGCAGAACCCGTCGACGAGTTTCAGCTCGTTGCGTTGCTCGGCATCGCCAACGAGATGGCCGTCATTGTCAACGCGTGCACGGTGCAACCGTATCCCGAGGGACTCGATCCGCAGCGACAGATCGATTCCGCGATGGATCTTTGCGACAAGTTGCTCGCGGATGCGGATGTGGAACTCGCCAAACGGCAGGAAGAACCGACCGTGAACGCGCTTTACCTTCTTTTGCGCGTCCACGCGTACGATCGCGCCATCAAACAGCTCGACGATGACATGCTCGTGTACGCCCAAGCTGAGTGCGTGAACGAGCTCGTGACGCTCGGACAGCAGGTATCGCTGCTCAAGGATGAGCAAGGTACCCTGCGCGAACCTTTCGGCACGGAAGAATTGAACAGGGTCACGCTCCAGCTCCATGCAGACGTCTTCGCGGACACTTTGGCGCCTCGCGCCGAGAGTGACGATCTCCAGGGCGTGCTCGCCGTTCTCGACACCGTGCACGGCATCGCTGTCAAGCACGAAACGTGGAGAGATGCGTGCGTGGAATTATTAGAGCATCCGGAAGATCACGAATTGATCGGTGGCGAAATCGAAATCTCGAGACCCGTCGTCGACGGCGCCGTGAGTGACTTGAAGAACCACGACGCGCACATCAGTAAACTCATCGAGTACTGCGCGTTGGATTGGCAACAACACTTCAAACACTTTGGCAAGGCGCACTACGGCAGAACGTTACAAGAGATGACTGATGTCGCCGTGAAAGCCATCAACTCGGGTGAAACGAGCGCGTTGGAGACAGAATTGAGTGCGCGCGTCGACAAATTCGTCGCGTGGTGCGTCGACGCGTCTGAGAGCATCGCGCACTGCGGTTTCTGCGAGCGAAACCTCGGCATCGGCCGCGTCGCGCACAACAGTCTCCGATCGTTCGTCGAGAAAAAGTCCAAAAAGCTTCAACCGCTCGCGCTCAAGCGCGCGCGAAAACTCACCAAGAAGCCCGGCTTTTTCAGCAACCTCTTCGGCGGCGGCGGACAATCGGCGTCTGAAGAAGAATTATCCGACGACGACCACGACGACGACGAACGCACCGCCACCGAAATCGACGAATTCGCCGATGAACGCTCACAAAGCGACGAGGCGCGCGCGCCGGAACCAGAACCCATCGCCGAGATTATCGAGCCAGAACCGGCACCCGTCGTCGAGCCCGAACCGGAACTCGAACTCGTCGAGCCCGAGCTCGAACCGGAACCGAACCGAGACGCGTCGCCGGACGCGCCGGTCGCCGACACCGACGCTTCGAGCGACTCGTAATTAATCAACGCGCGATATTTATATTTATATATGTAAACATCACCGTGGCGAGCTGAAAATCATCCGTCGAGCTCGAACGCGACCGCGAACTCGCCGGGGGAACCAAATCATCCAACCGTCACCTCGCGTCACATTCGACCTCGCTCGCGTCCACTCACGCGCGCGCTCGACCGTCTCGCGCGACATGACGCGAGACTTTATCGTCCCCGACGCGTTCGCCGATCTCTGCGTCGACGACGACGACGACGACGCGCGGCGTGACGGCGTCGAACGCGTCGTCGCGCGCGCGGATGATGTGATGGACATCGCCGCGTTGGATGTTGACGCGCGCGGTGAAGCGGTGGAGGATTGCGTTCGGGCGCTGTGTGATGGAGAACCGGAGATGTTGGTGGACGATCGGGACGCGTTCGCGCGGGCTTATGCGCTCTGTAGGTGCGTGGGAACGACTCGAATGGGACGGGAGAGTTGAACGGTCGAGATTGATTCGATTCGGGGCGACTGACGGAAAAACCGTTTCGACGCGATAGGGATTTCACCGAACTCGCGCCCGTGGAACGCATGCGCGTCATCGACGCGCTGTGCTCGAATCTGAGCGTGCTGAGCGCGAGCGTGACGGCGTGCGTCGTGAGCGGGACGAGTGGCGACGACGCGCAGGCGGAGGCCATGTTTGGATACCGACGCGCGCTCAAGGCGTACGCCGTCTTCATCTTTCACGTGTGTGAGACGTGTGAGAAAGAGTCCAAGGATGATATCGCGATGGCGTGCGCGCAAAAGCCCGTGCCAGGGGGCAAGGGGAAGAAGAAACAGACGAATAAGAACAAGTTGGCCGAGTGGCGATGGGACGAACAGCGAGAGCGCATCGTGCACGTCATGGCGGGCGCGCTGGACATTGATCTGTGGCAAGTGTTCCGACCGAAGCAGCCCGAGGAAGATTTCTTGCGCTTGTTCGTACGTTTGGCGTCGATGTGTCTCGAAAATCCGACGGCGTTGAAGAGCAAGGTTACCAAGCGCGCGGTGTTTGAGATGATGGGTTCGTGCGCGTTGAAGTGGGGACAGCTTGAACAAGTTACCACGGCGTTGATTCACCTGTTGAATAAGCACGATCACTTGCCCGGACCGATCGCAGAGCTCGCTAGTTCGGCGGCCGATCGATTCGAGAACGCACACTTGGCCGCGGCGCTCATTCGCGAAGTCGGACGCGTCGATCCGTACGATTACAAGTTGCAACAGACGAGCGACGCCATCGGCGTTCGTTGCGTCGGTACCTTTCTCAGCGAGATCGCCGCGCACATGCCGAAGACGACGATGACGAACATCTCCATGTTGATGCCGCATCTCGACGGCGAGGCGTACTCTCTACGCTCCGCCATCGTCTCCGTGCTCGGACAGTTGTTGATTTCTCAAAAGGACGTCGTCGCGGTGAACGATCACCACGACAACTCGACGGCACCCTTACTACGCACCAAACAAGGATTCCTGGACCTCCTCGTCGAACGCGTGCACGACACGAGCGCGTTCACGCGCGCTCGCGTTCTGAACACGTGGGCCATCATGGCGGAGGCCAAGGCGATTCCGCTGTCGCACTGGCTCGTCGTGACGGATCTCGCCATCGGTCGACTTCACGACAAGGGCGCGCTCGTGCGCAAGGCTGCGATGGGTCTCTTGGCGGCGCTTCTCGGGTTCAATCCGTTCGCGCCGCAGCTTCAGAGCGCGACGTTCGCGGAATCTCTCAAAGATTTCGAGGCGAAACTCGCAGCGATGACTCCGCCCGAGGAAGAAAACGCCGAAGAGAACGCCGACGGTGAGAACAAGGAAAACGACGACGCAGACAAGGATGGTGATGGTGAATCCAAGGATAAGGGTAAGCAACCGGCTGCGGGAGACGCGGACGCGACGATCGATCTCAACGGCGGTCTCGCGGGCGTTCGAACCATGGTCGCGGCGTTGAAGACGGCGCTCGGTTTCACCGTGCAACTGTCTGGCACCGTCGCCAACTTGTGCAACCTTCTCACGTCGTCGACCGCCTCGGACGTCACCGAAGCGATCGGTTTACTCGTTCGCATGCGTCAATTCAACGTCGATGGGTCCACCGACGGCGTGCGTCGGTTGCTCGGTCTCATCTTTTCGCGCGAACAAACCATCAAGGACGCGGTGGTCGAGGCGGTCGACGTTCTCTATCTGTCCAACGCCGAGAGTCCGATGATCGCAGCCGCGGGACTCAGCGAACTCGCCGCCACGGCGGCGCTCGGCGAGCTTGCATCGCTGGAGGACGTTTTGAAGGCTCTCGTCTTATCCGGACGCTTGCCCGCCAACGGCGCCGTGATGAAGACGCTCTGGTCCAACGTCGCGAGCGACGAGTGCTCAAACAACCGCAAGGCTGCCGCCCTCAATGTCTTGACCATGTGCGCGCGAACAAGTCCCGAGATCGTTCGTAGTCATCTAGGCACGGTGTGCGGCGCGATTGAAGCCGCGCTTGCGGGTGAGAAGAAGTCTCCGACGCTCTGCCGCGCCGCGTGCTGCGCGCTCACTGTCGTGTGCGGCAAGGATGACGAACCGCTCGAACTCAACCATCCGGTGTTCAGCGAGCTCGCCAAGGTTCTTCACCCGGCTGCGCCGTTGACTGGTCGAGCGTGGTTCCCATCCGCAGAGCAAGCCATCTCCGCCCTGTATTCACTGCACCCCGATCCCGAGCACGCCGCATCGCAAGTCATCAAAGCGTTCGCCGAGGCCACCTTTGCCGGAAATTCCCTGGACAAGATCCCAACCGCCGTGCTGGCCAGGTTCTTATTCGTGCTCGGCGAAGTCTCTCTGAAGCATCTCGTGCACATTGAACAACTCTCGCGCGCGGTTCGACAGGCGCGCATCCAACGCGATAGAAACGCCGCCGAAGCCAAGGAGAAGGGCGAGGGCGGCGACAACGATCTCGCTGCCGCCATGGGCGAAGGTGCCGTCGCCGAAGATCTCTTGCTGGACGCCACGCGAGAAAAGGCTGAAGCTGAGCTTCTCGCCACGAAAAAGGGCGCCGCTCGCGGTCTCATCGCACTGTACGCGCCCTTCGTCGTGCAGTTGTGCTCGCACCCCGCCGTCACGCAGGGTCCTGAGTTGTTGCGCGGCGCCGCGCTCGCCGCGCTCACGCGCTTCATGGTACTCGACGCGCAGTTTTGCGAAGATCACCTGAAATTGATCTTCTCGCGATTAAAGGTAGAGTCCGACAAGGGCACGCGCGCGGCGCTGCTCGTCGCTCTCGGCGACTTGGCGTTTCGATTTCCGAACGCCGTCGAGCCGTGGACTGAGCACCTCTACGGCGTCAAGGAGTGGGGTAACTCGTTACACGATCCCGACGCGAGCGTTCGTCAGCACGCCATCACCGTGTTGTCCCACTTGGTGTTGAACGACATGATGAAGGTCAAGGGTCACATCAGCGAGATGGCGCGGTGCCTCGAGGACGCCGACCCGAGAGTCGCCGCGGTGGCCAAGCTCTTTTTCCACGAGCTCTCGCAAAAACACGGCAACCCGATCTATAACCTGTTGACCGATTTGCTCTCGAGATTATCCGCCGACGAGGACATTTCGCCAGAGGCGTTTAAGCGAATCATGACGCGACTCGTCGGGTTCATCGATAAGGAGCGTCAGGCGGAATCCATCTGCGATAAAATGTGCGCGCGATTCGCCGAGGCGGCGCTCGCAGATTCGCCGAAACCTGCGCGAGACATCGCGTTCTGCGTCTCGCAGCTAAATCTCAGCGAACGAGCGTTTAAAAAGTTTACCGAGGCGTGGAAGCAATATGACGCCGCGCTGTACGATCACGAGGTGCACGCGAGCTTCGTCGCCATGTGTCAAAAGCAAAAGCGCGCCGCCAAGCCCGAGGCGAAACAATTCGTGGACGCGTTCGAGACCAAGCTCAACGAGGCGCACGTGGAGCGCGCGGCGGCGTACAACGTGTCCGCTCGAGCGGAGGGTAAAGAGACGGTCCTCGTCACCGAAATTCCAAAGGAGGAAGAGGACATCGCGGAGAACGACAACGGCGCGGCGATCGAGGCGACGGAAGCGAACGACGGCGATGACGATCACTCCATCGTCCGAACGGAGAGTAAGACGTCCGGGACGATCGAGCACGATGAAAACGCACCGCCCGACGCGCCAAAGGTGTCGACGCCGCCGGCGAGTCCGCCGAGGCGTTCCCGTCGAGCGATGGCCTAGGCTAGCCTAGGCTAATGATTAGACTTTCAACAATAAACTCACGTGTAAATTTCATTTTTTCTGCGTACGCACGCCCGTTCGCACGCACGGTGGACGAAGAACAACTTTTGCTAAGACGTTGGTAACTTAATTGATGCGTGAAATGTCCCGCCCGAACACTTTGGTTCTCACCATGTCGGCGGCGACGAGCAACACGTTTCGCGGGGAGACTTGGGAGATGGTTTCGAACGACTTCCAGATGAGACCGGCGGCAACACCCTTGACGATGGCGAAACCGGGAATATCCGCCACGGCGGCGTCCTTCCCGATGTACGCGAGCGAACCCTTGTGCACGTAATCGAATCTCGCCGGGGCGTTCTGAATCTTTTCGTCGTCGCCGCCGCATTCGTTAAAGAACGAGGCCAAGTACTGTCCCTCTTGCTTGGCCACCTGTGCGGTCGCGGGCAAGGCGCGAAGACCCTTATCGACGTCTTCGAGCATGGCGCGGAATTCCGGGTACGACATGCGCTCGCTTCCACCGGTGAAATTCTTGTACACGTCGTCGACGCGGTTGTAAATTTCCTCCAAGTGCGGAAACTCTTCGAGACCATTCTTGAGAGCCTTCTTGACGCCATCAATGCTGAGATCGATCTCGCAATCGCCCTCCGGAGTGCATCGCGCGGCTTCGCGATAAAGTTCTTCCGCCTTGGCGAGCGAGCGCGGGCGCTCAATCGTTGCGCAATCGCCTAACGCGAAGATGGTGCCGTTGCTCCCCTTGACGCGCAAATTCTTATCCGTGAGCAACGAGCGCTTATTCTCTTGCGCACCCGCGGGCAACGATTCGATGAGCTTTTCGCAGAATGGGTTGAGTTTAATCCCCGTGCACCACACCGCGAGCCCGAACGGAACCTCTCGGACGTTGCTGCCGTCTCTGTCCGAGATGACGACGGCGTTCTCCTTCACCTCCTTGACGGCGGCCCCCAGCAGACACTTAATATTCGCCCGTTGGAAAAAATCTGTCGCATACTCGGCGATGCGTCTATCGTACGTCGAGAGGATCTTTTCTTGTAAATCGATGATTTCTATGCTCACATCGTCGAGCAATCGTCGCGGGAACGTTTTCGCCACGTCTTGGTACACGTAATCGTACAATTCCGCGGCGAGCTCAACCCCCGTCGGACCCGCGCCAATGACCACAAACTTTAGCAGTTGCTTGATTCGTTCTCTCGGCACCCCCGGCAAAGTCGCGCATTCGAATCGCTCGTTCACCTCCCGTCGGAATCGCGCCGCGTCGCCGATCTCCTTGAAGAACATGCAGTGTTCTTGCACGCCGGGCACCCCAAACGTGTTGGGCACGGCCCCCACCGCCGTCACCAAGTAGTCGTACTCCAAGTCAAACTCCTTCCACGCTTGGCTCACCGCCAGATCCTCCTCGCTCTGGAACGTGTGATCACTTCCGCGGCATCGCACCTTCTTCGCCTCCGGGTCCACGCTCAGCGCGTTCGCCTCAAAGTACCTGTACCCTTTGCTCGCAATGGGGCGTCTAATCGGCTCGACGATGGAACGGTCCTCCACCGCCCCCGTCGCCGCGCCCGGCAACAGCGGCGTGTACAAGAAATAATTTCTCGGAGACACCAGCGTGACATCGTACGGTCCCTTGGACTCGAGCGACTTGACGAACGAGATGGCGCCCCATCCGCTCCCGAGCACCACCACGCGACGCTTGCCCGGCGTCGCCGCCGTCACGCGTACTTCCTCTTCCTCCACCACCGCGCTCGCCGTCATCACCGCGCGTCGCGCGCGTCGGTCCGCCGCCACATCGCGCGCCGTTCGACTTCGAACCGCCACCAATCGCACCGCGTTGGCGACGCGCGACAACGTCATCGCGTCCCGAGCGCGAGGCGGTGTCCCTCGGCCCGCTCGAACCTTCTCGCGCGCGGTATCGACGCGCACGCGCGGTCGACGATTAAAATGCGCGGAAGTGCGCGCGCGTGCGTCTGCGATCGACGTGCGCGGTCGACGGGGGTCGGCGCGTGCGTCGACGAGTGCTGAGCGCGCTCGGACGCAGCGGGCGTCGGCACGAAGACCCGCGTGTGGCGGCGCATCGCGGGGATGTCGGTTGTGAATTCGGACATTCGACGCGCATTGAGCTCACTCTAAATTCTATTACTCTACAAACGTACGACTCGCCTCGGAAACGTTGCGTTTTGGATAACGGTTTGAAGGCACGCGCACGCCTATGTACACCCGTAGGGTCTAGAGATAAACATTTATGCTGCGCCGAATTTAGGCGGCGGCGGCGTCTCGGCCGACGACGCGCGAGACGGTCGCGCGCGTCCCACCGCGCGTCTCGCCGAGCGAGATGGCGGAACCCGATCGCGCCGCCATGGCGCTCAAGTCCGGGTACGACGGCAGCGTCCAGGGCGTCGACGGTCGACGGTATCGCGTCGACGAGGATGCGAGCGCCTATTACGACGAAATCGCCGCCGCGCTCGAGGCGTGCGATGCGCGCGCGCGCGCCGCGGAATCCGAGGATGTCGCGGCGGAAGCGCGCGAAGAGTCTCGTGCGATCGGCTCGAACGCGCTCGAGGGTGCGGATGGGTCGGAGTGCGCGCTGGCGATGGATGCCAAGTGCTCGAGGACGCTGGAGGATTGTTTGCGGCGCGCGAGCGCCGACGCGGTGGTGTCCTTCCTCGCCAAGTGCGGAGAGGTGACGGAGGCGAAGGGCGGTGGCTATTACGTGCTGTCGAAATCATTATTTGGGTCGAGAGTGTTGGAGACGGCGATGGGGGTGATGATGGAGAGACATTTGAAGACGACGGCGGATGGCGACGCCGAGGCAGAGACCGAGGCGGCGGCGGCGGCGTTGCGACGAGACGTGTTGGAGAACATGGGAAAGGAGTTATCGGAAAACGCGGTGGACGTCGCGTTCGATAAGCGCGCGAGTCCGGTGGCTAGGAAGTTTTTGTCCTTGCTCGCGGGTCGAGCGGATTTGAACCCGCCGCAACAACCGAAACAAAAGGCGTCCGGAGGCGGAGGCGCGGCGAGCGGAAAGAATTTGGCGGATAAGCTTCGAGGTGGGACGTCCATGGCGGGTAAGTTTGCGGGGACGCTCAGTACGTCGTATAGGTTCGGTGAGGAGTTGAGAAAGTTTTCAGACTCGGTGTTGGCCGCCATCGAATCCGAGTTGTGGAACTTGATGGAGGACACGTGCGGAAGCGCCATGTTGCAAGCCATTCTCAAGGCGCACGAGGGTGACGCGGAATCGTTGACGTGGATCATACCGGGCCTGCTGGGGTGCGCGCCCGCGGAAGGGACGAACGAGGGTGAACTTCTCGCCGACGCGCAAGAGTGGGACATCAAAACGATGATGCAGTCTCGCGCAGGCTCGCACTTGATGGAGGCCATTCTCGCCGTGGCACCTCGAGGACTGTTCAACGAAATCTACCGCCGTTTTTTCCGCGATAAAATGATCTCAACCGCCAAGCATCCAGTGTCTAACTTTGTGCTCCAGGCGTTTTTAGCGGCGACGAAGGACCAGGACCACGTCTCGAGCACGCTCAACGAGTTGTCGCAAGTGTTCGGAACGCTTCTTCATGAAAAACGCGCAGGCGTCGTCGCGGCGACTCTCGCAGCGTGCGTGCGATTGAAGATTTCTGAAAAGGATGCTGCCAAGGCGCTCGCACGAGGTTTGACGCTGAAGATGGAGGCGCGTAAAGAGGGACGGTCGCAACTCGCTCCGGCGTTGTTTTGGCTCGACACTCCAAACTACGGTCGATGCTCCGTTCTCGGAAGCGCGATGTTTCAGACACTCTTCAAGTTTAACGCCGACTGCATACCGATGTTTTCCGAGAGTCTCGTGTCGATGACTGACACGGAGGTGTTCAAGGTGTGTCAAGACAGTGCCGGCTCTCGCGCCGTCGAGGCGTTTTTGGCGTCGCCGACGCAAAAACAAAACTTGAAGAAAGAGTTCATCGGGAAACTGAACGGTAAATGGGCGCAGCTCGGTCTCTCTCCGATCGGTTCGCACGTCTTAGAGGCGTGCTACCGAGAAGCGGACGCGCGAGGCAAAGAGCTCATTCTCAGCGGACTCGCGGGACAAGACGGGCCGCTTAACGCGACGCGTCACGGTCCGATTCTCATGCGCCGTCTCGGTGTTACGCAATTCAAAGCGGCACCGGAGCAATGGAAAAGCAAGCAAAAGACGGCCGAGACGATGATGAGTGCTTTTGAGAAGGAGTTCGGGGCTGAAGAGCCGGTTAAAAAGACTCCGTCAAAGCGCAAGCACGTCGAGGGGGAGACGGAATGCGAGGCGTCCGACTCCCCCAAGGAGAAGAAGGCGAAAAAAGAGAAGAAGGAAAAGAAAGAGAAGAAGGAGAAGAAGGCCAAAAAGGAAAAGAAATAGAATATTTAGATTGCAACGATACGCTTAATCCTCACTAAAGGCATCGGACATATCCTTCGTGCTCATTTGAGCCTTGGACGCGGCGGCTGCGGCGACGATGGCGTCCGCGTCGTAGAGGGTCGCCATGTTACCTTGGACGAGACTGGTCATGTCGCCGGCGTCGATCAAGTTGCATTGCGCGTGCTGGAGCATCAAGTGGTCGACGAGCGTGAGGGCGACCATGGCTTCCACCATGGGCACCGCGCGAGGCACGACGCACGGATCGTGTCTACCGCGCGCCTTCAATTCGGTCTCCACACCGTCGCGGTTCACCGTGTTTTGCGCCTGCGTGATCGTGGACGTGGGCTTGAACGCAATCTTCATCTCGATCATCTCACCGTTGGAGATGCCTCCTTGAATACCTCCAGATCGGTTCGTGCGCGTTCGCAAACCTTTATCGCTATCCATGTAAAATTCATCGTTGTGCTCGCTACCCTTTTGCAACGTGCCGTCGAAGCCGCTGCCGATCTCGAAACCCTTCGTCGCCGGCAAGCTGAGCATCGCCTTGGCGAGATCGGCCTCGAGCTTATCGAACGCGGGCGCACCCAAACCTCTCGGCGGGCTTCTCACGACGCACGTCACCACGCCGCCGCACGAGTCGCCCTTCACCCGCACCTCATCGATCGCATCGATCATCTTTTGTGCGCACGCCTCGTCCGGGCATCGCACGATGTTGGCTTCGATGTCATCCATCGTCATCGTCTCGTGGTTCACCGCATCCGTCTTCACGTCGCGCACTGCGCTCACGTACGCCAAAATTTCCGTCCCAGCCACCTCCTTGAGCACCTTCTTCGCGATCGCCCCCGCCGCGACGCGTCCGATAGTCTCCCGCGCGCTGCTTCGACCACCACCCGCGATCGCGCGCACGCCGTACTTCATATCGTACGTCGCGTCCGCGTGAGACGGTCGATACGCCACCGCGATTTCGCCATAGTCTTGGCTTCGCTGGTCCTTATTCCTCACCAACACCGCCACCGGGGTGCCGAGTGTCACCCCGTCGAGACCGACGCCGGACAGAATCTCGCACGCGTCCGCCTCATTTCTCGGCGTCGTGATTCGGCTCTGTCCGGGGCGTCGACGGTCGAGCTCGAACTGGAGCTCCTCGCGCGTGATGCGAAGACGCGGCGGCACCCCATCCACGACGCACCCGACGCCGCCACCGTGCGATTCACCGAACGTGGTGACGCGGAAAATTCTCCCGAACGTGCTCCCGGCGCGCGGGACGACGCGTTCGCCTCGTCGTTCGTTCGCCGGAGCGATCGCCGCTCGGCGCCCTCGAACCCCGCCTCGGGTCGTCTCGCGCCCTTCGGCGCCGTCTCGCGCGCGCGCGCGCGTCGCGCGAGCCGCCGAAGCGCGGGATGCGTCACACATCGTCGTCTTCATCGCGCGCGTCGTCGTCGAGGCGGTCGCTCGGCGTCGCTCGGCGTGCGCGAAGTGACGTCGAGGGATGAGGGTTTGGTCGTCTCGACTCGTCGACGCGCGCGAACGGACGTGGGGCGCGCCGGGGCGCGGGCGAGCGGCGCGAACGATGCGATGCGTCGCGCGCGCGGGTGCGGTGCGCGCGGGTGCGGTGCGCGCGGGTGCGGTGCGCGCGGACGGGAACGCGCGCGGGAAGGCGAACGGACCAAGTCTCGGAAGACGCGCGCACTTGGTCGCGCTCGTGGCGACGACGACGACGGCGACGCGCGGGCGCGCGGAGGAGGAGGCGAACGCGCGCGCGTCGGTCTTACGCGTCGAGCGAGGCGGGGCGACGATCGCGGCGGCGCTTCGAGCGGCGAGGCCGGGAGACAGAATCGTGCTCGAGGCGGGTGTCCAGTTCGATGAACGCGTCGTCGTCGATGTCGACGGCGTGACGATCGAAACTGCGGGCGGTGGGCCGAAGGCGACGTTGAAGCACTTCACGCCGACGCCGTACGAGAGCACGATCGAGATTCGAGCGCGAGGGGTGACGATTCGAAACGTCGCGGTGGCGCACGGGTCCAAGTCGGTGGCGAACAACTACGGAGTCTTCGCGACAGAAGGGTCCTCGGCGACGTTCGAGTCGTGTGAGGTGAACTCGACCACGGGGGCAGGGTTCGGGATCGAGGGGGCGGAGGTCGCGCTCGTGGATTGCGCGGCGAGTGGGTGCGCGTCGCACGGTTTGGTAGGTTTGGGAGACTCTTCGGGCCTGCCCGGTTCGGGAACCGTCACTCTGGAACGGTGCGCGTTCGAGAGGAACGGGGCGAACGGCGCGCTCATTCGAGGCGGAGCGGTGGTACACATGTCCTCGTGCGCACTGAACGAGAACGGACGGTACGGCGTCGAGTTGATCGATTGCGAAGGCGACGTCAAAGGTAACCAACTTCGCAGAAACGCGAAGGGACCTGTGAGCGCCACGAGAGGCGCCGAAGATTTCGTCGTCGTCGAGAACAACAGCACTTAGAGATTAGTTAGAGATTAGAGAAATTTGAATCAATACAACGCGCTATATCTATGTACTTCTATGTGTGAGAATCTGTGTCCTACGGTGCGCTACTTGATTCCAGGAATCCACGTCGGCACTCGTCGAGCGTAGTCTTCGTACTCGCTAAACATGCGTCGAAGGTGACGCTCTTCGAACGTTATTCTCCGCTTAAAGTAAACCCACGTGACCACGGCGAACGCGACGAAACACACCGGGTTCCCGAGCATCACCTGCGTGCCGAGAGCCCACGCGAACCATCCCAGGTATCCCGGGTGGCGCGCGTACGCGTACGCGCCCACCGTCACCAAGAAGTGCGTCGCCCGTCGATGCGTCTGAATGAGATGCGTGAACGCCGTCCCCGCGGTGCACATGGACGCCTTACGCAACCAGTCGCCGAAGAGACACATCAAAACACCAGCGTAAAACATCGTCTTCACAGCCGCCTCTTTGCGCTCGGAGAAGAAACGCCATTCGAGGTGAAACTCGAGCGCCGCCGCGCTCATGGCGACCGTGTACGGTTTGGATACCAGGAATGATCGCCATCCGAGCTCGCGCGGATTGTAATGAAACGCCAGGGCGAACTCACTCAGGTGGAACACGAGGAGAAACGCGCAAAAGGTGCGAAAAGCAACCTGTTCGTCCGGCGGAGGGAACGTTGGGAACATCATCGAAATAGAGACGTAACCGCGCGCTTGCGCGAGCGAAGACGCTCGAGAGTGATGTTTTTAGCGTCCGCGCGAAACGTTCGCGCCAGTCGGCGCGAGGTAAACTGCCGACATCGACGTGGGATGTTTAAGCGCATTTCGTACTTATTTTTCTTCAGTGAGAAGACGTCGAAATCAGAAATTGAATCGTCTACAAATGAATCTAGCTAGACAACGTCTCTATGTGCGTCTAATGTGCTAATAGTTCTACAAATCTGCGAACTCTGGTTTTAGAACCCACGAGCTCGAGGCGCCCTCTCGCGACCCTGGGGGCGCGCGCTCCAAGTCGGCGGCGAGTTTGAGTAATTTGCGAAACAGCGCGTGCTGATGGCTTTGAATGCGGTCCTGGAACGCGTCAACGACGAAACTCGTCGGTGCTCGCCCAGCGCGTGATTTGAGCAGTAAAATTATGTCTCTCATCAATTCGTGAGCCTGCCGTTCGTCGAGATCGGCGCTGTCGAGATCGGCTTCGACGGCTCGAGAGTTTTCTCGTTGTCGCTCGGCGATGCGATCGAGCAACGCTCGGGACCCGACGGCGGGGGCGTTCGCGGCGAGCGCTCGCGGGCGCGCACTAGTGCGACCGAAGCGACCCAGCGGGCGCGCGGTAGTGCTCGGTGGAAGCGCGTTTGAGCCGCCGACGGCGCCTCGACTGCCTGTCCACGTTGGAACGTTGACAGCCAATCCGGCGCGCGCCGTCTGCGTCGACATTCGCAGCGCTTCCGCCGCGCGTCGCGCGACTCGATCGGCCTCGGCGTTGTGTGACATGCGATCGACGCCCGCCGCGTTCATAATTTTGTCGTGGTTCATTGCGACTTGAATATTTCCCGAATCAAACAAGCCACGCAAAATGCTCGCGTCGCCGCTTCCCCCATCGCCGTTCGTCGTCGGTTTCGGAGCTTGCGCCGTCTCGATTCGAACGCGTCGATTATCTGCGGTCGACGACTTGGCGCGCGACGTCGCCTTCGGCGGAGCTTCGTTATCGTCGGGATCCCACTCGTCGCGCTCGATTTCGCCGTCTTCGGATCCTTCATACGTCTCGCGCGAGTCCTCTTCGACGTCGCCGCGTGAGATTTGTCCCTCGACTTCGGCGAAAAGTTCGACCGTCTCGATCGTCCCTTTATTCTCTTCGTCACCCCCGCCCGCCGCGGCTTCGTCGAAGGTGAACAAGTCGGCCATATCGCGCGCCTTGAAAAATCGGCGCTGTTTCGGATCCTTAAGCACTTTGCTCGTCAGGAATTCCTTGTAAATCTGCCTGTGATACACCTTCTCCTCGATCGTGCCCGCGGTGATGAGTCTGTAGATTGTCACCTCCTTCTTCTGCCCGATGCGCCACGCGCGTTCGCGCGCCTGCGCATCCGTGGATGGATTCCAATCTGGATCGTACAGTAGCACGCGATTCGCGCCGGTGAGATTGACGCCCAAACCGCCCACCTTTGTCGTCAATAAAAAGACGAACACGCCGTTGTCCTCGTCGTTGAAATCATCGATGAGCGACATGCGCGCGGCGATGGACGTGTTACCGTCCATTCGTCTGTAATTGTATCCGGCGCTCGCCACCGCGCTCTCAATGATGTCGAGCATTTGTTGCGTCTGACTAAACACGAGACACCGATGGCCTTGCTCGCGCCACAGCGACAACACCTTGAGCGTCACCTGTAACTTACCGCTCCTGATCGCCTCGCCGTAATCTTCGTTCGCGGCGTGCGTGCGACGCTCGAGTAAGTCTGGATGATTGACGATTTTCCGCAAGACGTCGATGCCGCCGAGCGCCTCTCGATCGCCGTCTAAAATTTCCTCCACCTCTCGACTCGCCAGGTACGATCTGTACGCCTCGCGCTGTTCCGACGTCATGGGACAGAACAACACCTGCTCCGTCTTTTCGGGTAACTTGACGTCCACGTCGCACTTCATGCGACGAAGAAGATAGGGCGCGATGAGATCCTTCAGCGTCACCGCGCATCGATACGCCGTCGTAACCTGTTGATTGCTCGCGTTGGTGTATCCGCCGATTTGAATCGGTACGGCGAATTGCGCCTGAAACACCGGCAACGTCCCGAGTTTCCCAGGGAACACGAAATCGAACAGCGACCAGAGCTCGGAGAGACGATTTTGAATCGGCGCGCCGCTCATGATGATTCGATGCACCGTTTGGAGTTGCTTGGCGACGATGGTCACGTCGGCGTCGGGATTTCGAATCTTGTGCCCCTCGTCGAGCACGGCGTATCCCCATCGCACGGCGCACACACGATCTCGAAACAAACGCATGTGCTCGTACGTCGTGATCAACACGCCGTCCCCGTCGGACACGCACGCGTCGAACGCGCGTTCTCTCGCGCGCTTCTTCCCGCCGCCCGATTCGCTCGACAACGCCGAATCGTGTAAAATCGTCGGTTTGAGCTTTGGCGCCCAGATTCGAAGCTCTCGACGCCACTGTCGAAGCATGGTGGCGGGACAGACGATGATGGTGGGTGAATACATGCGCGAGTGGTGCAACGCGCAGAGAAACGACGCCACTTGCACCGTTTTACCGAGACCCATCTCGTCGCCGATGATGCCCCCCGCGCGTTGACAGTGCAATTCCCACAACCACTTCAAACACGTCTTTTGGTGAGGAAGTAAGCGCTCGTACGTGTCTCCCGGAAGAGACAATCCACCCGAAAACTCGACGTCATCCAACTCCTCCCGCTCGTCGTCGTCGTCGTCGTCGTCGTCGCCGACGTTCGCGACGTCGTCGTCGCTCTCCAGCGCCGCGCGTCTCGCCGCGCGCCTCGCGCGTTTCCCGCCCGACACGGATGCGTTCTCATCCATCTTTGCGCGCCATTCCGCGCGTTTTGCCGCCATCTTTTGTTTTGTCGCGTGACTCGTCGCGTTTCTCACCGCGCGACTCGCGAAAGGACGCGCGTTCGCCTCTACCTTTGGCGTCTCGTCCGCCGAGAGCGTCACCGCTCGACTTCTCGATTCCCGCCACGCCTTGGTCGCCGCCGCCGCTTTACTCGACGTCTCCTTCTCCTTCAACGCCCGCTCGAACCCATCCAATCGATCAAACGGCGTGAGCACACCGATACGAATCAACCGTTCGCGCTCCGTCTCCGTCGCCGCCGCTTCGTTCGCTCTCGGCGCGTCGAAGAGTTCGGTGAAAAAATCGTCGTCTGGCGTCGGCGGCGGTTTCGGCGTCGGCGTCGGTGTCGGTTTCACCGCGACTTCTTCGCCGCCACCACCCGGTCCGTCCCCACCACCACCACCACCACTCGTCAGATCCACCACCCCACCCGACCGCGCCGCCGCCTCCGCCTCCTCCGCCTCGACGCGTCGTCTCGCCGCCGCCGTCGCCGCGCGTTGCGTCTCCATCTTCCCTCGCAATCCCTCCAACCGCGTCCTCCCCACCGCCGCGCGCAAGGGATCCACGGACGCATCGACGTCCACGAGCGCCGCCTCCACCGCCGCCGCCTCCACCGCCGTGCGCGCGGCGCTGTCGAGCAATCGCGCGAGCGTTCGTCGCGCGTCCGACGACGCCGCCGTCGTCGGCACGTCATCGGTTTCGGCGTCGTCCGTCGCGCCGGCGTCCCCGCGACGCGCGCTCGCGGCCGCGCGCGCGAGGACACGACGACGGACGTCATCGACGGATTCCGCGCGCGCGCGCGCGGGCGACGACGACGACGGCATCGCGCGCCGACCGACGTGTGACGACGCGTGACGCGTGACGAGTGATGAGTGATGAGTGATGAGTGATGAATGCGCGCGTGGCTCGACGTGTCGGGTGACGAGAGTATTGTGTCCGTGTACGCATACACGATGCGTGAGGACTCGAGAGAGAAAGAGGGCGTGAGGGGACGGCGCGTCGAGGACGCGTCGGAACGAATCGAATCGAATCGTTCGTTCGATGCGCGGGGTGCCGAATGATGAGTGATGGGACGCGACGCGACACCGACGCCGACGCCGACGCGACGCCGACGCCGCGATTCGACGATTCGACGATCCGACGATTCGACTCGAAAGCACCGACCGAACGCGACGCGCGGCCCGTCGCGCCGATCGCGTCGCGTTCACTCCGCGCGGCCGCGTCGCGGGTGCCGAGGCGTCCTCCACGATTCATGACTCGTCGTCTGTCCGTCCGTCCGTCTCACCACCCCGCGACGTCCGTCCGTCACCCCGTGTGCGTGCGCACCGTGTATTACATCGTATATATATATATATCGGCGTATACGTATTCATGTACATGTCATACGTCCGAGTAAACAAACAAAATACGCACCGACCACGCGCGATCTCTCGCGCGCGATCTCGCGCGTCGTCGTCGACATTCCACCCCTCGAACGATCCGGTCGACGCATTCATCCGTCGCCGACATCAACAACGACGTAGCGCGACGCACGAACGCGCGAACAGAACACTTTACACACGCACCGTTTTAAATGTCGGTCACCATCGATCACGCCGCGCTCGAACGCCACGGGCTCACGAGCGAGGAACAACTCGCCGTGTTCGCGTACATGCAGCGGTCGATGGCGGTGCGCGCGTACGAGGTCAAGCAACACATCGCGGTGCGTGCGGGCGAGGCGACGTGGAGGAGACGCGGGGGAGGATGTCGTGAGGTGTATGGAAATATAATGGATCGATCGCGCGAACGTCGCGGTCGTGGCTCGCGCGCGCGTCGTCGGGAAAGCGTCGGTGTTGGTGATGACGTGGGCTCGGGGAATCGTGCTGACGAGGATGTCGTGCTGACGTGGAAAATGCGCGCGCGATCGGCGGAGCGAGAGACTGACGAGCGAACGCGCGCGCGCGCGACGGAACGACACAGGATGGGACGATTAAATCGTTCGGGAAAGGCATTCTGAACGAAGCCGAGGCGAAGAAGAAGAATGAGTCCTCGCGACAAAAGAGCGCGATTGAAATCATGGCGGAACACGAACGGGAAAAGCAACGCGCCAAGGAGGAGCGCCGCGCCGCCAAGGAGGCGAAGAAGCAGGCGAGAATAGAAAAGGAGGAATTTGAACGCACCGGAGGACAAGTTAAGATGAGCAAGAAGGAGAGAAGACGTTTAGAGCTGGAAGAATGAATCTTTTTGCGCGGCGTGATTGCCGACGCTGGCGCGCGGCGTCGTTTCGACGACGACGCGCGCTTTGAAGAATCACAGAATCAAGACTTTTCGCAGACGTCACCGCACGACTATGATTTTCCATCTTGCAACTCGACTTGGTGCTATTTTTTTTATGAGAATTTGTACCATACATAGAACCATTTCATGTACGTAGTTGTAACACAAGATCTACCAGTATCATTACATCGCGACGCGTCGACGACGCGTTCCGTGTGCGTACTCGCGAGGCGCGCGCTCTCCGCGACCGGACGGTCACCGGAGCGGAATTCCAAACACGGTGCACTCCATGCGCGTGTCTTGATAATCGAGCGTGAACACACCCTCGTGTCCACCGATCTTACCCTCGCGCATTCTAAAGCAGAGACGATCGCCCACACTGAGCACCGCCGCCTTTCCGACCGGTAGCGACTCCCAGCGACCCGTGCTCTGGCGCCACACGCCCGGACCCTCGTGCAAAGACTTCATGCGAATTCGTTCCTTGATGACGGCGATGGAGAACTGCGTGCGGCTGACACCCTTATTTTCAATGCCACCCATGCCGCGTCCGATGGTTTGTAAGCCTTTGTGCAATAAAATTTCAGGCGGAACGTACGTTTTATCGTTCGCCTCGGTGGAGAGCGGATCGGGGACGTACACGAGGCGCAGACTCCTAAACTCCTCCTCCTCGGCGTGACCCGTCGTGATCGCCCTTAAATCGTTTTCATCTTCAGGAAGCAAACTGAGCTGCTCTTGGATCTCTCTCACCTCTTCTAAAAGCTGTTCGAGAGTCTTCTCGTAGCTCAATCCCGCCTCTCCCGTCGCGTCGCGCAGACGCAAGTCGTTCGGATCAAACGGTACCCCCGGATGATCGTCGTTCTCTATGTTCGCCAGCATCATTTCTAATCCGAGACGTTCACCGTCGTCTTCGTATTTGTCGTCCAAAAACGTCTCCGAAGACATGACGCCGACAAAGTCTACGATGGTCGTCGCCATACCAATCAACACAAACGCGTTTGTAATCGCGAGGGCGAGAGCGAAAAAATCGAACATTCCGATCTTTCCGCTCGGTACAAATTCCACAGTTGACGTCGCAAAGTGCTTGAACGTTCGAGTGGTGGAATAAAAACCAGTCGTGCCGGGGCTGGTGTCGACCGTCACCTTGGCGTTGAAATTGTTCGACTGAACTTGTTCCGCACTCAAACTCGCCTTCACGGTCGTCTTCAGGGGCTGGTTGAAGTAGGTATTCGTGAACGAGACTTTCACGTTGAGACGAATACCGGATAAGCGATACGGCAACCCTGTCGTTGAGCCGCGATCCCCCTTCAAGTACGGATTCTCTTCGTTGAGCGAGTTGATTCCCGCCAACTTCAACAAGCCCTCGAACGTAACCACTGGTGTTTGTCTAGACGTGTCGTACTCGACGCCGTTGACATCCACGACTTCAGCTTGGAGAAGTTCACCATCGCGCGTCTGATAGCGTACATCCAGGGTCATGGACAAGATGTCTGCGCCGGCGAGGCCGAAAACTTCCGTAGTACCCGCGGCGGTCGTGCAATCGGCGGCGGTCAGCGTGGCCGCGTTCGGATTCGCGCACGTCTTCGTATACGGCGTCATCTCTACGAACGTTCCTAACGAAAATCCGTTGCCCTTTGGAAAGGGCCATATGTACTCCACCGGACTTAAAAAGCTCGAACACTGCACCTGACTCATGTACCCGTCGTCAAAAATTTTACCTCCTCTTCGCCAATCCACATAGCCCGTGTTACAATACGCCACAGTCGAGTTCTGTGCGATCACGTCCGAGAGCGATGTGTCCACGCTGAACGGATTCAAATTCCATTCATTGTACGTCGACGTCAAATACAAGGACGGCAATTCAAAGACCATGTAGTTGTGACTCAACAGGATCGACACCAGCGCAAACGTCCCGATCAGGCTCATAAACCCAAAGTGCAACGTCACTAAAAATTTATCATTCGTCTTCACCAGCTTGGTCGTGCGATAGGTGAAGAGCTCCGTGACGGAGTCTTTCACGAGGTCCTTGAAGCCCATGGCGAGCGGTCGCGATGAACCGACGCGCGTGCGTCGACGCCAGCGTTCGCGAGCGCTCGCGCGCGGTTCCCGCGCGCGCCCGCGAGTCCTTTACTCGTTCTCACGCGCGGGCGACGCTCGCGAGACGTCGCGCGGCGCGGTTTCACGGCGTAACACCCCGCGGGCGAAAACGGAGGGGGAAAACGAGCGACCAGAGAGGTCTGAGAGCGGCGACGCGTCTTCGTATCACAACGCGCCGTCGATGAGCGTGAACGCGCGATTCTAACGCGGGCAGGGTGTGAGAAAAATGGTGCGCGCGTCGTCGATTTAGTACGAGGCGCCAGATTTGCGGTGGTGCATGCTGGTGAGACCGTCGGCGTCGAGGAGGTTGCCTCGCTCCACCTCGGCCAAGACGACCCAGTGGTCGCCGGCTTCCATGCGTTTGCTCACCTTGCACTCGATGCACGCGAGGGAGTCTTTGACGATGGCGCATCCGTTGGTCTCGGAGATGTCGACGTCGAGGTCGCCGAAACGGTTTTCACCGGGAGCGAAGGGCTTGAGGAGCGCCTTGATGATTGGTTTTTCGCCGCCGGATTTGAGGACGTTGAGGTTGAATTTGCCTCCGGTGAGGAGGAAACTCTCCACTGCGCGCTCTTTGGCGACGGCGACGGTGATAGAGGGCGGATTAAAACTCGCTTGAGACACCCAGGACGCCAACATGGCGCTCTGCGTGTCGTCGCTTTTCGTCGTGACGGCGCAGAGGGAACCGACGATGCGACCCACCGCCGCCGCCGCGTCGTTGGCGCCGGAGAGCGACTTTCCGAGCGACTTGCGCTCAATCATCTCCTTGCGACGCGCAATCTTGCGAACCTCTTGCGCTAAATCAGTACCGCTCTCTTCACACAACTGTAACGTTTCTGCGGTGGGTTTGAATTTGCAACGCAACGGCTCGAACGCACTCTTAAATCCGGCGTCGGCGAGACGCTTCGAGATCATTTCGACCGCCTCTCCGGACCAGCCGAACGAACCGAACGCCCCGCACGGCTTTTCCAAATCAGCCTCCTTCACGATGGCGCCGAGTGCGGTCTGCACGGGCGTCGGGAGCGTCCCGCCGAGGGTGGGCGCGCCCAGCGCGAAGCCCGCGTTGCGCTTCAGCACCTCCTCCACCTCCGCCGGCGTGGCGAGCTCGCAATTAAGCATCTCCGCCCCGACGCCCGTCTTAGCCACACCGCGCGCGATCGCTTGCGCCATGGCGCCCGTGTTCCCGTAAGCGCTCGCGTAGATGATGGCCACGGATGTCTTATCCGCGGCAGAGGTTTGCTTGTTGGTCCAACTTCCATACTCGCGAACGAGCTCCGTGACGGAGGACGAAACCACTGGACCGTGCGCGGGGCAGATGACGCTCGCGACGACGGAATCATCACCCTTCGACTCGTCGCCCATCGCGGGCAAACGCGACAAGATTGACGACACTTGTCTCGCCATGGGCGCCAACAAACAGTCGTAGTAAAACCTCCAGTCGTCACCGAACGCCTCCAATCCCCCCTTATCGTCGAATCCTTCCATTTGTCCGACGTGCGCGGAGAAAAATTTCGATGTGAATAATGTTTGCGTGCGTTCGTCCCGGGCGAACATTAAATCCGGCCACCTAGGCGTCGGCGCGAGCGTAAACGTCACCGCCGTGCCGCCCAAATCTAAACGCTCGCCGTTCTTCACCACTCGCAAACGCGCGCGAAGCTTCCCTTCCGGCGATTTCCAAGCCGCAATCAGCGCTTCATTCGTCAAAGAATTATTCGGTTTCAACGCCTGTTGAATCATCTGCGCCCCGGGATTCGTACACAACACCTCGACGCACGGCGCATCCGCGCTTCGATTCGCCACGCACGCCGCTAACGCGTCCAAACGCCTCGAATTCACGTGTAACATGGCGTGAAACGCCGCGTCTCGCGCCTCAACACCGATTTTCGCGATCGCCTCGGCGTACTTCTTCCCGTGTCTCCCATCCGGGACGTCGATCAAGCACGCACTCGTCGTCCCCGTCACCGCGTACGCGTTCTCCGTCGAACCTCGCCGCGCGCCGTACTCCACCTCAAACGTCCGTCTCTCCGCGCTCTTAAACGTCACGCACGTCGCGCCGACGCCGATAGACGCGACGACGGCGTCGTCGTCGTGTCCTTCGTCCTCGGACGACGCGCCCATGGCCCGTCGCGCGCGCGCGGCGTCGACCTCCGCCGTTTCCGCGCGTTCCGTGCGCAGCGCCCTCGTCGTCGTCGCGCGCGGTCGTCGCGCGCAAGACCCGCGTCGCCGCGCGATCGATCGAGCCGTCGTCGTCGTCGTCGTCGTCGTCGTCATCGTCGTCGCGGCGACCGTCATGACGGGCCTCGACGACGTCGACGCTCCACAGTGTGCGGCTCGGCTGACGCGGATGCGATGTCTCGATGACGACGCGCGCGATGTCGACGACGTCCTGGACGACATCGCGCGCGCGTACAGAACGACGCGCGCGCGCGTCGTGAACGCGCTCCTCGCGCGGTGCGGTTTCGAGAGGTGCGCGACGACGACGACGCCGACGACGATGATGATGACGATGATTCGGTGTCGCGATGCCGCGTCTCGATCGACGAGCATCGGCACGCACGACCGACTGACGCGCGCGACGACGATCGCAGATCGAGCGATGGACGCGTCGTGACGTTCCCACCGGATTTCGTGGACGCGCGCGCGGTGGAGACGTCGGTGGAGGTGGTGGATTTGATGTCGCCCGAGGAGGCGCGGCGACGCGACGGCGGCGGCGACGACGCGGAGACGGCGGACGCGAGCGAATCGGAGAGCGAGATTCCACCGCTTCGCGAGCGTTTGCTCGGATCGCGCGCGACCGCGAGCGAGGCGTCGCCGTCTCGACGCGGCGAACCGAAACGCGGCGAACCGAAACGCGCCAAACCGTCCGAGGCGGAGCTCGCGGACTCGTTGACGATGTGGATGCGCGCGGACGAGCGCACGTACGAGAGCGCGCTGTTGATGCGATCGATAGACGTTGACGAAGCGCTCGCGCGGGCGAGGGCGGCGGGCGTGCGCGCAAGCAGGGTGGATTTCGTCGCGTGGCTCGAGACGGAAGGCTTGGCGTATTCGCAGACGAAAAAGCGACGGTTAGCGGCGGCGAGAAAGGGTGGGAGATGATAGATGGATGGCGAGCGAGCGAGCGAGCGTCGGAAGACGCGTGTAAATTACGTAGACGTGGTAGATGATGCGCGCATTCGTCGCTCGACTCGATCGCGGTGGCGTCACTCGCGCGTCGTTGGGAAAGCGCCCGCACACGATGACGCTCGCCTCGGCGTCCAACGTCGCGCGCGCGCGTCTTTCTGTCGCGACGACGACCGGGAAAGTTAAACCGCGTACCTTTACGCGCGTCGACGCGTCGAACGCGACGATGCCGAACGTGGGCGCGCGCGAGAGCGTCGACGTTCCCGCGCTGCACGCGCGCACGCCCCTCATCAAATCGACGCCGCTCTCGCGCGTCGTCGGTCGAGACGTCCATCTGAAGCTCGAATCCGTGCAACCGAGCGGTTCGTTCAAACTTCGGGGTATCGGACGCGCGTGCGCGCTCGCAGTGAAGAGAGATGGCGCGCCTTTGCTCGTGAGCTCGAGCGGCGGAAACGCCGGTTTAGCCGTGGCACACTCGGGTCGGGAATTAGGCGTCGATGTCGTGGTGTACGTGCCGGAGACGACGCCCGTGCGCATTCAAGAGTTACTGCGCTCGTACGACGCGGAGGTGGTCGTGGCGGGGAAACAGTGGAGCGAGGCGAACGAGGCGGCGCTCGAACGCGCGGCGGCGACGGGCGGCGCGATGATCCATCCTTTCGAGGGCGAGGACACTTGGGAAGGACACAGCACGCTCGTGGATGAGATTAAAGAAGATTTAGGAACGAAACCGGCGGCGATCGTGACGTGCGTGGGCGGCGGTGGGTTGTTGGCGGGATGCCTACGAGGCGTGGAGAGAAACGGGTGGCGAGACGACATCGTAGTCATCGCCATGGAAACCATCGGCGCGGACTCATTGAACGCATCCGTGCGCGCGGGCGAACTCGTCACGTTGCCCGCGATCACGAGCGTTGCGAAATCGCTCGGTGCGGCGTCACCGTCGCCGAAGGTGCTTCAGAGTTGCCTCAAGCTGGGCGACGCGCGCGTTCGATCGCGCGTGTGCGAAGATGCCGACGCCGTCGCCGCGTGCGTCCGATTCGCGGACGATCATCGAATTTTAGTCGAACCCGCGTGCGGCGCCGCGCTCTCGGCGGCGTATTTTCCGCAGCTCGGTGCTCTCGATGATTTGCCGGAGGGAGACGTGGTGGTCGTTGTCTGCGGAGGATCCGTGGTCAACCGCGAATCACTCGCAGAGCTCGCGAACGCGTTCCTCTAGAGGCGTATCGTCGCGTGAAGCATTATTATCGCTTGCTATATAAATTACACCAATCGGTCGTTCCTAACGCGAGCGCGCCCGCGTGGACGCTCTCGCCTACTAACTCACGTACAATCCGTCGTCGGCGCTTCGACGCAGAGACGGCGCGTTGAGCACGAGAAGCTCCACGAGCTCGGCCTCGGCGCCTTCCTTCTTCGTGAACAATCCCCCACCGTCGTCGAATCCTTCGTAATGCGTTCCTAGACGCGACTTCACCACGCGACTTCCCGCCGCGTTTTCTTCGCCCAAGTCAAACGTTCCGCCCACTCCCGCATAACTGGACCCGTTCGGTGGCGCCCAACCGAGCGGTACGCGAAGAGCGTCAACGCCGAAACACGGCCCCTGCGCCCCGAAATCAAAAATGGCCGCCTTTCCGCCCGCGAGAACGTTCGACACTCGGCTCGGCGGTTCGCCTCGCCGATACGACGCGTCGTCCTCCCACGCGCACAAAAACGCATCGCTCGTCTCTCGATAATCTTCCACCGAATAAAAGCCGACGGGATTGAACCCACCGAACCTCGCCCCAAGCCGCGTCTTGCCCACGACAAAACACGGGCCCGCCCCGTCGCACGCCTCGTGAAACGCCCTCGCGGCGTACCCGCTCGCGTTCGCGTCGAACGTCACCTCCAACGCGCGACCGTCCAGCGTCGTCCCTCGCAACGCCTCGACGCACGCCCGCGTCTCGTTCGAACAGCTCGCGAACCACGTCTCGTACGCCTCGTCCGCGCGCGCGTCCGTCGCGGGCGCATCCTTGGGCGTCACCGCATCCAGAAGACGGTCGAACAACGACCGCCCCGCGCGCGCGCGAACGACGCGGTTCGCGTCTCTCTCTCTCTCTCGCGCGCGCGAGACGCGCGTCGCGTCACCCGATGCGCGCGCGACCGCGCCTCGCATCTCGTCGCGAGGCGTTCGATGACGCGTCGCGTCCGCGGGTGCCCGAAAAAACGCGTCAGATCCGGTCGCGCCTTCGTCGACGATGGAGGAACAGAGCGAAGAACGCTCGGGCGATCACGTCGCGGCGGTGGACGAGGACCCATCTACGGCGCCCGTCCCAGAACACGTGCGTCTTCGAGCGACGCGCGCGCGACGCGACGGCGAGGAATCGCCACGTGCGATTTAAAACGCGAAACACGTTCGCGGGGTGTGCGAGACGCCGCGCGCGAGAGAGACGCGAGACGCGCGAGAGAGTGCGCGGTGACTGACGATGACAACGCGATCCATCGTTCGCGTGCACTCTCGCGCAGGTGCAAGTCGGCGATTCCCCGGTGTACGTGGTGGAGAGAAAACTCGGCAAGGGTGGGTTCGGTCAGGTTTACGTCGGCAGACGGGTGAAACCCGAATCGCAGGGATGCACGCAGGGACCGAACGCGACGCAGGTGGCGTTAAAGTTTGAACACAGATCGAGCAAAGGGTGCGATTACGGACCTCCGTACGAATGGAACGTGTATAATTCGTTGGGCGGGATTTTGGGCGTGCCGAAGGTGCACTACAAGGGAAGTCAGGGAGATTATTACGTCATGGTGATGGATCTTTTGGGGCCGTCTTTGTGGGATAAGTGGAACGAGAACGGGCAGATCATGTCGCAGGAGATGGTGGCGTGCATCGCGGTGGAGTCTTTGGCGATTTTGCAAAACTTTCATAGTAAGGGCTTCGTGCACGGGGATATCAAGCCGGAAAACTTTCTCCTCGGTCCTCCGGGAACGCCGACGGAGAAGAAGCTGTATTTGGTTGATTTAGGCTTAGGAACGCGTTGGCGCGATCCCATTTGCGCGACGCACATAGAATATGATCAGCGACCGGATATTTTCCGTGGAACTGTGCGTTACGCGTCGGTGCACGCGCACTTGGGACGCACGGCGTCGAGACGAGACGATTTGGAGTCGTTGGCGTACACGCTCTTGTTCTTGTTGAAGGGCCGTTTACCGTGGCAGGGATACCAAGGGGATAACAAGGGTTTCCTCGTGTGTAAGAAGAAGATGGCGACGAGCCCGGAGGCGTTGTGCCGATACACTCCGAGCGCGTTTAGACAGTTTATGGAGGCTGTGATCAACTTGAAGTTTGACGAGGAACCGAAATACGGCGCCATGTCGTCGCTCTTCGAACCGTTGTGCGGGGCCGTCGCGCGACGACCGATCTCGACGGAGGGCGCGAGAAAGGTGGGTATGAAGCGCAAGGTTGCCGATATGCAGTTTGACGACTCGGATCGCGATAGGCTCAAGAAGAAGGTTCGCGTCGGTTTACCGGCGCAGCAATGGATTACGATTTACAACGCGCACCGTCCGATGAAGCAACGATACCACTACAACGTCGCCAACACTCGCATCCAACAACACGTGGACAAAGGAAACGACGATGGATTGTTCATCTCGAGCATTTCGTGTTCCGCCGAACTATGGGCGCTCATCATGGACGCGGGTACGGGTTTCAGCGCTCAAATCTGGAACTTATCCTCGCAGTTTCTCCCCAAGGATTGGATCCTCGAGCAGTGGGACGATGGTTACTACATCACCGCTCTCGCTGGTTCCTCCAACGGCTACGCCATGGTGGTTATGTCCAAGGGTTCGACGTACACGCAACAGTCGTACAAGGTGAGCGACTCGTTTCCGTTCAAGTGGATCAACAAGAAATGGAAGGAGGGCTTTTACGTCACCGCCATGGCCAACTCCGGCTCCCGATGGGCCGTCGTCATGTCGCGCAACGCTGGTTTCATCGACCAGTGCGTCGAGCTCGATTTCATGTACCCGAGCGAGGGCATTCACCGCCGCTGGAACTGCGGATTTCGGATAACGTGCTGCGGCGCCACCCCTGATCAATCCGCCTTTGTTCTCTCCATCCCGAGAAGACGTCCGGGCGACGAGACGCAAGAAACTCTCAGAACGTCTGCGTTCCCGTCCACGCATGTCAAGGAAAAGTGGGCCAAGAATCTATACATCAGCGCCGTCGCCTTCGGTCGCACGGTGAGTTAAACCCGAGCGCGCCGAAAGCTCCGCTCGGCGCTCCCTGTCCATCCTTTCGGACGACATGCGCGCTGCACGCGCGCGCGCACACCTCGCGCGAATAATACTCGATAGATAACGCACACATGGGTGTAAAAATTTTTGACTTTACGTATCTATACGCGCGACGTCCGCCGTTTTTCGTCGTCGAGCCGCGCCCCGACGCGCTGAGTCATCATCATCATCCCCTCGGTGGGCACTTTTCGCCAATCGTCGTCGACCACCGATCGAGCGCGCGCGGTCGACCGAGAACGCGGCGATTAATGAGAACGATGCCATCGGCGACGACGTCGGCGTCCGTCTCTCGCGCGACGACGTTCACGCGCGCGCGACGGGTTCGAATTCACGAAAAAGCCCAAGGGGCACCGAAGGGGCGTCGACGCGGGAACGCGTCGCGCGAGCGTCGCGTCGTCCTCGCGCTCGGCGCGGACGGCGAACGCGATGAACTCGCATCGAGCGCGAGCGCGTCGGGGGACGATCTCGTCTCGCGTTTGCGTCGGGGGGAGAGTTCGAGCTCGAGGGACGGCGACGCGGGCGCGGCGGCGGCGAGACGCGCCGAGCACAAGGCGAACCGAGAGAAGGATGCGGTGACCAAGGCGATGTTGGCGTTGGCGTTAGGTGTGGCGTCGATGATGCCGACGATCACGACGGAGGCGCCGGCGCCGTCGCCGGTGGTGACCGGGGCGAAGAGGACGGTGGTGGCGGGGACGATGAAGAGCGCGACGTCGGACGCGAATAGGGCGCGGGACGCGTCGGCGGCGGAGGATGCGTTCGTGCGAGACGTCGAACGATTCGTCGGGAGAGTGAACATGTGAAATGATACGAGTACGATGAGGACTGCGAAAAGTTCTCGCGGGGGATTCACGTAGCGCTCGCTTGCTTTTTTTCTTCGCGGCTGCGTTTTTTGTAACAAATGGACAATTTAATAGTACGAACCGACTTTGCGGTGGTGACTCGCGGTGCGCTCGTCTTGGTTGAAAACTTTACCTCCGAAAACTTCGCTGTACACGATCCAGTGGTCGTTGGCCTCCATGCGTGACGTGACGCGACATTCCATGTATGCGACGGCGTCGGCGAGGATGGGCGCGCCGCAGTTGGCGGGCGCCCACTCGACGCCTTCGAATCGATCGGCACCGGGGGGGAAACGCGTGAGAAAATGTTTCATGATGGACTCGTACCCATTCTCCGGAAGGCAGTTCAGCACAAAGGTGTCGTTCACTTGCATGAGGGATTCGATGGCACGATCCTTGGCGACGGAGACGGTGAAACCGAGAGGCTCGAAGGACGCCTGGGCGACCCAGGACGCGATCATCGCGGATCTCGCCGTCCCTTGCGCCGCGGTGACGACGTACAGGCCGCCACTCACTCGACCGAGCGCCTTGGCGACGTCCGGGGACATAGCGCTCTTCATGTCCGCCAACGTCTTCTTCTTCGTCAAGAGCTGGCCCAAATCCGTGCCGGCTTCTTCGTACAACTGATACGTCCCTTCTGTCGGTTCGCTTGTCACCTTGAGCGGAGAGAAAGCCTCGGTGACGCCGAGTTCGGCAAATTTTCTCGCCAACGGGTCCACGGGTTCGTCTTCACCGCCGTACGATTCCGCGACGAAAAAGTTTTGCTTCCCGTGCACGGCGCCGATGATGTTCGCCAACTGGTCGTTGGCGGGACCGCTCGACGGCGGAGACAACAACACGACGCCCGACGCGTGTTTCGCCGTCTCGATGAGCTCCTGCGCCTCCGCCGTCAACATATCCATCATGATCACCTCGGTCTCCGTCTTCGTCAGACCACGCGCGATGGATTGCGACAATCTGTCGCTGAAACCGTACTCCGCCGTGTAAAAGACGGCGACGCTCGCCTTGGCCTTGGCCAACGCCTTTTCGCTCCAATTCTTGTAATCACCCACCAATTCATCCACGTTGTAGCGCAAGAGCGGGCCGTGGCCGTTACAGATGCCGACGAAATCCGCGCCCTCTGCCTCACACTTTCGAAGCGCCGTCAACACCGAACGCGCGTTCGGCTTCATGAGGCACTCGTAATAAAATCTATAGTGCGGCATCAACGCGCTCAATTCCCCATCGAACGGATCTTCCGTGCAGTAATGCGACCCGAACGCGTCACACGTGTACATCAATCGCGACTTTGGATCGTACGAAAACATCGTATCCGGCCAGTGTAAATTCGGCGCCATGATAAACTTCAACTCGTGTCCGTCGCCCAAATCGATGACGTCGCCCCCCTTGACGACTTGTTGCTTGAACGGTTCGTGAATCAAATTCTCCAAAAATGCCAGCGCCACCTTACTCCCCACGACGGTCGCGTTCGGCGCCATCTTCAACACGTCCCCGATCAATCCCGAGTGATCGGGCTCGGTGTGCGAACACACGAGATATTTAATCTCCGTCGGGTCGATTTCGTCTCGAAGCGTCTTCAGGTACAACTCTCGAAACTTTTCGTGACTCGAATCCACGAGCGCCGCGCATCCCGGCGCGCCTCGAATGATGTACGAATTATACGTCGTTCCCTTTTCCAAACCAAACTCGATGTCGAACCGATCGCGATCCCAATCCAACGACCGTATGAGCGTCGTGTCGACGCCGATCTTCGTCGCCTGCGTCTGCAACCGCTTCGTCCCTTCAAAGAGTTCGACGTCGGACGTGCGCACGGGTTCTCTCGCGGGCGACGTCGCAGACGCGAACGCACCGACGCATCGCCTCGCGCGTCTCGCGGACGACGTCGGCGCGCGCGCGACGCGCGGCGTTGAGACTCGTCGCGTCAGCATCGCTCTTCTGACCTCGTGCTCGAACGCGCCTCAGCGACGCGAGATGCGCGTCCTGTCGTCTTTCGCGCGCGCGACCGCGTCGATCGATACGGTCGCCACGCGCGCGTCGTTCGCACGAGCGCGTGTGCGAGCGTGCGCGTCGTCGAATGTCGATGAATGATTCGATGCGCTCGCTCGGCACTCCTCGCCGTCATGACCGCGTCGAATCTCCCTCCAGCCACCGTCGCCGAGGCGGTCGAGCGCGTGTGGGTGTGCTACGGTACGCGATGAACGACCCGCTCTCGGACTCGACGCGCGCGGATCGACGATCGACTGACGCGGCGACGCGCAGACCCGATGTTTCAGTTGAGCAAATATTACAGACACGGCGAGCTCGACTCGTGCGACGGGCGATGGGCCGATCTGTGGCGATGCTTCGCCATCAAACGCGCCGAGCGCGAGGGCGCTCCCGCGCCGCCGCCCGTGCCCGCGCGGGAGGCGGGACGGACGGTGGGGACGACGCCGATGTGGGAGCGACTGGACGCCGCGCGCGCGGGACGCGAGTGGAGGCGACTCTTCGGCGCCAACGTGCCGAGCGAGCGAGAGTTGCGAGAGGCGGAGCGGGATGTGTTGGCGAAGCGCGCGGCGGAGGTGGCGGTGCGAGAGGGCGGGACGTCGCGGGGCGAGGGATGAGTGGGGGAGACTCGAGAGACGGTGGGCAACCGCGACCGCAGTCGACGCCTCGACGACGCATGCGCTCGGCGTTCCGTCGAACGACGGTTCGCGCGCGCGGCGTCTTGGAACGCGCGCCGGTTCGTGCGCGCGCGATGTCGCGCGCGGTGTCGCCGTCGGCGGTGGCGGAGAGACTTCGCGAGGCGTCGGCGAGGGTGATCTTGGGAAGCGGAAGCGCGACTCGACGCGCCATCTTGACGCGAATGGGCATCGACTACGTCGTCGAAAAGCCGGACATCGACGAACGGGCGATTCGATTCGATGATCCTGCCGTCTTGGTCGAGGCTTTGGCGCGCGCCAAGGCGCGCGCAGTCGTGGAGAGGGTGCGAGACGACGCGAGCGAGGGGCGACGTTTATTGATCACGTGTGACCAAGTCGTCGTGCATCGCGGAGTGATTCGAGAGAAACCGTCGAGCGCGGCCGAGGCGCGAGAGTTCATACGTGGATACGGCGTCGACCCGCCGTCGACCGTCGGATCTGTCATGGTGACGGATCTCTCGAGCGGGGAGTCGGCGTTGGAGGTGGACGTGAACACCGTCGTCTTCGCGCCGTTTCCGGAGGACGTCGTGAACGCCATCGTCGACGAGGGTGAGTGCATGTACTGCGCCGGTGGACTCATGGTTGAACATCCGATGTTACAGCCGTACCTTACGCGCATCGATGGGTCCATGGACGGCGTCATGGGACTCGACGCGAGCGTCGTCGAGCGCCTGTTGAGCAAATTTGTTTGATTTTTTAATTGCTACTCGCGCGGACGAACAGCCGCGCTTAGACTAGTCGATACGCTAAAAACATCATTCGTTCGTTATTTCGTTTTCTCTCTGCCACTGCTCGAGCACCACGGAAAACGAACCGACTTCGCTCGCGACGACGCGACATCGCAACGCGTTTCGAGCCTTTCTATCCATAGCGAGCAAACGTCTCGCCATTTCGCCCGTCGTCACTTGTTCGTACGACGCCAAGGCTTCCAACGCCTTGCGCGCCGTGGTCGCGGAATCGTCCGTGCCGTCAATCTCGGGAGCGTATTGATGAAACAAGGCGCCCTCGCCGACGGGCGGAAACATCGCCGTGCTGAGATGCTTGTGTAACTCGCGCGTGCGCTGCGTGGCTAAATCCGAGTGAATGTTCTTGTGTCCATCATTTATCGCCTTGACGAAGTACTTTTCGTACAATCTCCGATCACCCAATCGCCACGGCACGACCCAGTTCATCACCGCCCACAGATCCAACGCGTCGCAGTTGGAAAACAGTTGGTCGGACAATCCCACTCGAAACACTTGTTTCGGTAACATTTGCGCCGCTTCGTGCGCCTTGGTCTTCTCACCCTTCAATCGATGCACTTCATCGTAAAAGCACATCAACCAAGGCACGAGCATCGCCTGGCGAACGACGCTTCTATACGAATCGTGCGACACCACGCACGCGCACGCCTCTCCCGAGAGCACGCGCTCGAACGCCTCCTCCGCCTTCGCCGCGCCTCTAGCTGATTCCACTCCACGCACACCGTGCGCTTTGAGCGTCTCCACCCACGTCATGATGGCGTTCGGGACGCACAGCACCAACAGACCGGCGTCTCGATACTTTCCAGACCGACTCGCCAACGCCGCCGACGCGAACGCGCACGCCCCCACCATCGGCTCCGCCTCCGCGTCGTCGCGTAGTAAACACCCCGCATTCGACGCCGACGCGCAAAACGTCCGATGGAGCGCCTTGACGACGTCGAGCTGTCGCTCGGACATGCGCGCGATGTGCGACGCCGGAACCGTCATAGAGCTCGTCTCGCGTTCGGCGCCGTCGGGCGCCCACAGGACGACCGCGCCCGACGTGAACTCGCGCGCGTCCACCACCGCTGGTCGCGACGGTTCGGTCGCGACGGCATCTCGACTCCGCGCGTGCGCGTGCGCCTCGAACGCGCGCGAGGCGAAGGATGCCTTCGGTGGACGTTCGGGCGGTTGCGACGGTTGCGTCGCGAGTGCGGCGACAAAGGTGTCGTGCTCGGGATCGTCGGGGGGCGTATCACCCCGGAGCGACATCGCGCGCGTCGACGCGCGTCGACGCGCGACGACGTCGAGACGCGGTGCGCCGCACTGAGGCGCGACGAGCCGACGTTTGGCGACGAGCGCGCGCGGCGTAATTTTTTCTCTGCTATGCGTCTTAAAAACTACAGGTGCTCCGTCGCGCGTGTGCGCGATGTCTTATTGGTACGCGCGACCGTCGTCGTACTCGCCCTCCTTGCGGCTGGTGAGTGGTCTGGAGCTAGAGCGCTGACGGTCGTACGAGCGAGTGAACGAGGTGGTTCGATCCATGGCGACATCCTTTTCGGCCATTCTCGTTCCTCGCGTCGCGTTTCGGTCTAAAGTGGGTTGTCGGCGAAGTGCGGTGGTCGGTTCGCCTTGTTCTCCGCTGGCACCGGCGGCAGGTTGCGAGTGACCCGCGCCCGTCGGACGAGTCAACGCTTGCGTCTGTTGATACTTGAGAATGGTCCAATCGAAGACGTAATCGTACTGATACCCCTCACGAATGAACAAGTCCCGGAAAAGCTTTCGCAGATAAGAGTAGTCCGGTTTGTCCGAAAACCTTAGCGAACGGACGACTTGAAAGTACGTCACAAACTCCGGCGGGTAGCCTTTGCACAAGACCTCGATCGGAGTCGTCATCTTCTTTTCGCTAATCTTTTCATACTTTTGCTTCTTCGTCGCCGCCTTCAACCCTTGCCAGGGTAAAGACCCTCGCAAAAAGTAAATCAACACGTACCCCAACGACTCTAAGTCGTCTCGTCTGGACTGCTCGATGCCGACGTGCGTGTTGATGCTCGCATATCTCGCGGTTCCCGTCAAGTTTTTATTCTCCCGGTACGGAATGTGCAAGTGCGTCTTCGGATCTCGATACTTCTTCGCCAAACCGAAATCGATAATATTTACTTGGTTCGCTCGCTTCCCGAGCCCCATGAGAAAGTTATCCGGCTTGATATCGCGGTGGATGAAACTCTTACTATGCACGTACTCGATCCTCGACACGAGCTGATCCGCCAGCATCAACACCGTCTTCAGGCTCAACTTGCGATTGCAAAAGTTGAACAAGTCCTCGAGGCTCGGTCCGAGTAAATCCATCACCATGATGTTGTAATCACCCTCCACGCCGTACCATCGCACGTTCGGCACCCCGGTGCCCCCTTGCAAGATTTTGTACAACCTGGATTCGTACAACAACTGCGGGTGCTTCGTCTTGCAACTCTCCTGCGAACGCGCGCGCGCGAGCGCCGGGTCAGTCGATCGTTCGAACGCGAGACGACGAAAATATCGATAAGTCGCGCGCGTCTCGCGTCGTCGAGGACGAAAACGCGCACGCACCAGCTTGATGCCCACTTCCTCGTTCGTCTTGATGTGCGTCCCTGCGTCGAGCGCCAATTGCGAACCGTTTCGTCGTCAGTCGTCTCGTCTCTCGCGCGACACGCGACTCGAACGCGTCGAACACGCGCGTTCACATCGTCTCCACGACGTGCACCTCTTGCATTCGCGTGTGACGCTGTGTCCTCGCGCCCACCAGCCTCGAACGCACCTAGGTAAATGTCACCAAAACTCCCACTCCCGATCTTTCGCCCCAGTCGATACTTGTTCCCCACCCTCAGCTCCAAGCCGCTCTGCGCCGAGCTCATCGCGCCCGACACCCGCGCGCGGGATTATTCTCCACCGTTCGCGCGTCTCTCTCGCGTCCGCGCGCCCTCGCGTCCGCGCCCGCGCGTCGCGCAGGGAAAATCCTCCGCGTCGTCCCGACGCGCGCGCGCTCGAGACGTCTCCTCTCGTTCACCGCTCGCTCGCTCTCGCGCGCGCGTCCGTGGTTCGAGCGCGCGATGGATGCGGACGTTTTCTCGCCGTCTCTCGCGATCGATACCGCGCGTGCGCGTGCGTCGCGTCGCGCGCGTGTGAGGAATCGCGTCGCGTCGCGCGGTCGGTCAGCGCTCGATCGCGCGTGGATTCGTTCCCTATCTACGATCCGCACAGTACAGTATTTTTATCGTACTGGGGTACCGAAAAGTCTATGTGATCAATGTTGGGTGAATGCGCCCGGGCGCGCGCCCCCGCGCGCGTCGTCACAGCGCGCGCGCGCGCGAGCGCGATGCCGAGCGCGGCGTACGATAACGTCGTGCGCGGTGGACTCAAGCTCAAGACGTCGGCGTTGGCGGTGGGGACGAGTGTGGACAAGAAGGCGAAGAAGCGACACAAACGCGAGAAAAAGGACAAAAAGGAGGTGCGACGACGACGACTCTCGACGACGACGACGATGAGAACGCGCGACTGACGATGACGCGCGTCTTTGTGTGTCCATTCACAGAAACATCGCGCGCGAGACGACGACGGCGATGACGACGACGATGGACGTGTGAACGCAGAGGCGCCCAGAGAGAGCCGCGGCGGCGACGCGAGGACCAAGGCGGAGCGCGCGTATGACGAAGCGTTTCGACGGTCTCGCGAGCGACAGATGATCAAGGACATGGCGAGTAAATCGCACAAGGATAAGGTTCGAGAGTTTAACGAAAAGTTGAGTAAACTGAGCGAACATCACGACATACCGAAGGTGGGTCCGGGGTGAGCGCGAGCGCGCGCCAGAGTCTTCTTCGTTACAATAAAAGTACAAATACGTCTAAGTGTATTCCCGGACGCGGCTACGCGTCCTCCTCCTCGTCATCTAGGGTCATCCAGAACGTCTTCACCCTCGACGACGTCCACGACGTCCACGTCCACGTCTCCGTCGTCCGCGCGCGTAAACGACACCAACCGCCTTCGCGCGGCGCTCGCGCGATACGTAAACCTCTCCGTCGCCGACACTGGCAACTCCCCCGCCCCCCACCCCCGACGCGCTCGATCTCGCTTCCACATCTCTCGCATCGCCACGATCGCCTCCGTCTTTCGATTACACGCCAAGAGCGTATCGTACTCGTCCGGCGCGACGAGGGCGAAAAAATCGTCGGCGAAGACGCTCACGCGCACCTCTCCCAAATCCTTCCACGCAAACTTTCGACGTATTCGCCGCGTCGTCTCGTCCATGAGCGCGACGCCTACGTCGGTGACGATCAATAATCGTCGTTTGAGCTCGTTTCGGTGGTTCAACTTGAGCGCGCGCGCGCTGAAAACGACGCTCGAGACGCCGTGTTTGGCCAAGGCTCGAGCGCTCGGGGCATCCTTGGCGACGCCGAGGTCGTCGCCGAGGAGCCGTTTGGCGAAGGAACTTCGTCGACGCTCTTTCACGCCGAGGAATGGACGGAGGACGACGGCGTGGGGGTCGTCCGCCATCACGCGAGGCGAGTTTTTGTGACGTCTGTTGGGACGGGACGGATTGATGCACGATTTTTCAATCGCTTCCCGGCGACGTCGAGCTCGGGACGCGATGGGACGGAATTGGAACGAGTCACGAACGACACGCATGGAATGTGGTGGAGATGGTAATGATATTATAAATGATGGATGAATCGATGAACGCCGCGCGGAGATTTAACCGATGGTGGCCGCGGTGAGGGTGGCGCACGCGACGGGCCCGGCGGAGGTCATCATCGGCGCGCCCTCGTACGTCGCCACGCACGCATCGTTCGTGCGCAAGAGCGGCTGTAATTCCTCCCACGTCTTTTTCTTTTGAATCTGGTTCGGGGTTTGCGGCTCAGCCTGCGGTTCGTCCGAGGCACCGAAACGCACGCGCTCGCCGACGACGGCGTCCTCGGGCGCGAGGAGCAACTCGACGTTTTCGTGCGAGGCGTCAGACGCGGCGAGAATCATGCCGTGCGACGGAATGCCCGCGAGTTTACGCGCCTGTTCGAAACGAAAGGGTGCGCACATCGAGAATACCGTTTGTCAGTCATCTCGCGTAGAAAACACGTCGGCGGCGGCGAGAGCGAAACGCCGCGCAAATCGTCGTCGTCGGCGCGAGCGAAGCGCACCTTCAAGTTGGCGAACACGATCACCTTCTTCCCCGCGATGTCCTCCGCGGACATGTACGGCACGAGACCGCTCAAAATAGTTCTCGGGCCCTCCGGTTCACCGAGATCGATCTCCTCGATGTACTGCGTGCGCGACGAACGTCACGCATACGGATAAAGCGTCCCCGTCAGTCCATCCATCCATCCATCCATCCATCCATCCATCCTCGCGTCGCGTCGCGTCGCGCGTCGTCGAGACGCGTCCTCGCGCGAGTCTCTCACGCACCAATTTCTCCGCCTCCTCGTGTTTCTTGGCGCTGAGCACGAGTCCCACGCGCAGGTCGACGCGCTGTTCGAGCGGCGCGAGCTCAGCCGCCTTACCATCCGCGCGCGTCGTCATCGCGCATCGTCGCGTCGCCGCGCGCGCGGGCGACGCGCGTCTCGAGGTGATGGTCGTCGCGGCGTACGTCGCGCGCGCGGTGAGCGTGGACGCGGCGGCGCGCATATCGCTCGAAGGATGAGTGTCGAGGTGTGACGATAATCTACGCGTCGACGTCACACCGGCCCGCGTCGCGACGACATGCCGAGCGACGTCGACGCGTCCGACGACGACGCGCTCGATGACGACGACGATCTCCTGTCCCCGGTGGGCGTCGCGGGCGGCGGGGTAACGCGCGGGAGAGGCGGGAAAGCGACGGCTGTGAAATCGAAATCAAAAACAAAATCAAAACCGAAATCGAAAGCGTCGCGACGCGCGCGCGGCGACGACGCATTCGATGACGACGACGAGGACGATGGTGACGTCGCGGTTGCGAATCCGGCCAAGAAACCGAAGCGACCGACGAAGGGGACGGTGGATTCGGACGATGATGATTTACCAGCCTTTGTCAAGGCGTTGAAGGAGAGAGGCCTCGACTCGGCGACGAAGGCGAAACCGACGCGACCATCGCGAACGCCGACCAAGGCGAGCGCGTCCAAGGCGAAGAAAGGGTCTGTGGAGTGGTTGGTGCTAGAGAAGGCGGAGCAAGACGAGGCGTTGGCGAGAGACGCGGCGACGAACGAGCGGCGACGCGCGGACGACGCGACCTTGGAGGCGAGACGACGCGCGGACGAGGCTGCGGCGATGCGAGAGGCGAAGATGGAGGAGGAAGCGGCGTTGAAACGACTGGACGAGCAAGATCAATTGTTTAGCGCGTTCGGGGAGGGATTCGTGATGAATGCGTCCGAGGAGACGTTGGGAAGGAGCGCGTTCGCGTCGGCGAGAACGCTCGACGCGGGCGCGACGTCGGACGCCAAGCTTCTGATGTCGTGCCCGTCCAATTCGTTGCGAGCGATCGTGCAGAAAGGTCTCAAGCAGGTGTCGGTCGCGCGAGAGGAGGATGTGTGGCGGGTGCTTTTGCTCGAGCGGTGGTTACCGTTGAGTTGGTCCAAGGGGAAGGGTGCGTGCGACGAAGCCGCGATGGAATGGTTGTGGGACGTCGCGACGAAGACGACGTGCGCAGACGTTTGTTTGGCCGCGCGAGACGCGCTTTTAGTCGCCCTGGGATTTGAGTGTAAGTGGGGCGCCGTCTGCGACGGGAGAGAGGCGCGGTTCGATTACAGAGTTTCCGCGCGCGACCAGGTGGGTCCCGAGTGCTCGATGCCGCCGTGGGAACTTACGGCGAGTGAGGCGTGCGATGTCCTGCGCGGGTTGGGTGTAAAAGATCACGTTGTCGGCAGATCTTCTTTCAGCGCGTCGGCGAGCGTGAAGACGAAAAAAGGGGACGACGACGCGGCGCGTCTGCGACCCGAGTTGTTCGTAGCGTTGGAAATCATCACCGCGTTTTGCGATAACGCGTTCGCGCGAGGGGTCACCGCGTTCGATAACACCGATGGTTCGGCCAGATTGATGCAAATGTTGGCATCAATCAGCGTCGACGGACGCGGAGTCGCGCTGGGATCGTTGATTGATAAAGCCGCGGCGGCGTTGATGGCGAGCGTACCACCCGACGCGTGGGGTGTGTTCAAATCAAAAGTCGTCAAGTATCTCGTCGAGATTTCAAACGAAGTGGCTGCGAATTCGGACGGATACTCCACGATGGGCATGTACGTCAAAATCGTTCACTGGTTGCCCTGTCTCACTGATAGAGAGAAGGACTTGAGAGACTCGCTCGCCGCGGCGTCCGTCATTTCTTTGCATCACCTTTTACCGTTCGCGAACAACAAACCGAAACCAAAAAAGGTGGCGCCTCTGGAGCTTAACAAGACGATTCAAAAGATCGTGCAGAACGATAAAAAGTCAATCATGCGCCGACGACGCGA